>Ga0209096_1000140_pt1 | contig 106155 bp, 90 predicted proteins | sample AD_UKC034_MetaG_FD_184407 | JGI IMG/M metagenome (GOLD analysis project Ga0209096, IMG submission 184407) | Active sludge microbial communities of municipal wastewater-treating anaerobic digesters from USA - AD_UKC034_MetaG (SPAdes) (version 2) | ecosystem: Engineered > Bioreactor > Anaerobic >... | reverse complement strand
CCGCTCTCGGAGATTCTCGTAGGTCTGCCTGTGCTCCGTGTACTCTTCATACGCTCGATTCACCCATGTTTGTTTTTTCTTGTAGCGACGCACGAACTGACGGCCACACGCCATGCAACGAAACCTCCGACGGCCTGATTGACGACCGTACTTTTTAACGTGCAATGAAAGACAGGAAGGACACTTTTTTTGGGCATAAAGAATTGGGAAGAGAATTACGCTAATCCTAGCCCAAAAGTCTAAGAAACAGCATTCATGAATTCCCTATATCCCCGAAAAAGAGGTTTGGAAAGCTGGCTCCTTTGATTCAGCAGAGAGTGTTGAAGAAGTTACAATCGCTTCAAGCTGCGCATGATGATCGATCAATGCGGGCGTTGCATGATGCTTTGCCTGCGACTCACCGATTACGTATTGGAGACTATCGATTGATTTTGACGCATCAGAGTGAAGATAAGTACATTGTGATCGATATCGGTCATCGCAGCGAGATCTACAGGTAGTCATTTTCATTACTTCACTGTCACACTTTTGGCAAGGTTCCTCGGCATATCGGGATCTTTTCCTCGTGCCAGAGCCAGTTCGTAGGCCAGCACCTGGACGGGAATGATGTTGACGATGGGTTGCGCGGTGCCGGCGTCCGGCACTTTGATCCACACGTCGAAGGCTTCGTTATTGACGGGCGAGACGCCGATGATGAATCCGCCGCGGGCTTTCAGCTGTACGGCATTGCTGATGATATCGGGGAGGACTTCGTCAGAGCCTGCCAGTACGATGCAGGGCGTCCCTTCCTCCACCAGTCCGATGGGTCCGTGCTTGAGTTCGCCGGCAGCGAATCCTTCCGCATGAATGTTGCTGACCTCCTGAATTTTGATTGCGCTCTCCATGGCCATCGGATAATTCCAACCCTTGCCGATGATGTAGAGATCTTTGCTGTCTTTAATGCGTTCGGCAATTTCCTTCAGAAAAACGACGTAGCGTGGGTTCAACATGTCGTTGATCTGCGCGGCGGTTTCCAACAGAACTTTCTTCCCCTGCGCCACTCCCCCGTCCAACGCGTACGCAATGAGCAGCAGTACCGCCAGTTGTCCGGTCAGTGCTTTCGTCGATGCGACGGCACGCTCGGGGCCCGCGTTGATGCGCAGCGTGTAATCGGATGCGCGGTCGATGGAGGATCCCTGGACGTTCACAATGGAGAGCACCTTGGCTCCCGCGCTCTTGGCGACCTGCATCGCTTCCAGGACATCGGCCGTTTCGCCGCTCTGGGAAACGACGATAAGAAGGCTTTCAGGCTGCAGGAAGCCATGAAATAATTTGAATTCACTGGCAGGAGCGAAGTTGACGTGCTTGTGCGCGACGATGGAGAGGAAGTACTCCCCCGCTCTGCAGGCCATGCCCGCCGTGCCGCAGCCGGAGAGGAACGTGCCCTTTGCGTTGCGAATCGCATCAGCCAGCGTGAGAATTTCTTCGTCACTCTGATTGACGGCGCGCGCGACGCTCTCTTTCTGGTCCATGATTTCTTTGATCATGAAGTGCGCGAAGTCTCCTTTCTGCGCTTCATCGGCTGTCCAACGAATTTCAATCTCGCGCTTGAGGCGTTCCTCTCCCGTCGCAATGTCCGAAATGAGGATGCTCCGGCCGTCGGTCACCGCCATTTCGCCGTCATCGAGGTACTGCACGGTGCGCGTGTGCTTCAGGAATGCGGGCGTATCGGATGCGATGAAGTATCCCCCGCCCTTCTCCTTGCCGATAATCAGCGGCGATCCGGTGCGCGCGGCGACGATGCTCTCGCTTTTCGTATGCACGGCGACGATGGCGTACCTTCCTTGAAAACGGAGGCATGTGCGTCGGACGGCATGGGCGAAATCACCGGTCGTTTTCAGTTCTTCGTCGATGAGGTGCGGAATGATTTCCGAATCCGTTTGCGAAAGGAACACGTGCCCTTTTGCCTTCAGTTCGTCGCGGAGTTCCTGGTAGTTTTCAATGATGCCGTTATGGACCACGGCGATGGTGCGGTCTGCATTGAGGTGCGGATGAGCGTTTGCCACCGTAACGCCGCCGTGCGTGGCCCAGCGCGTGTGACCGATGACGAGCGAACATTCCCCCGCCAGCGTCTTTCCGTCGATGCCGCTGATCTTCCCGGTTTCCTTGTGCACGTTCAGAAACTGCGATTCCTTCCATGCAACGCCCCAGGAATCGTATCCGCGGTATTCCAAGCTCTTCAGCCCTTCCACCGCCATTTCCACCGCGTCCTTCCGCGGGCCGACGTATCCGAAAATTCCGCACATATGTGCGTATTGTAGGGAGCTTTGGGGTCAGGTCAACGAGGAAGAATGGCGGATTGCGGCTTCCTCGATGGTGATATTCGGAGTATACTGCAATCGTATGCGCACTCTTCATCTCACGATGCAGGAACAGGTGCTCTTCGATACTCTGCCTGATGCTCTCAGGGAGGGATGGGAGACGGAGGCGGAAACGCTGTCGTATGAGGACACGCCGCAGAGGCGGATGATTCGACTGTCGCTTCTGCGCTTGCATGATCCCAAACTGCTCGCGTTCCGTGAGCAGGCTAAGCAGGCGCAATCGGCGGAGGAAATCGCCGTCCTCATGGAAAGCATTGATCTGAAAGATGTCGATGAAGGCGATCTGGCGGAACTCTTTTTCGCTTTGGGGCCCGTGACGCTCTCCCTGCTGATCGCCGCGCTCCTCCGAACGGTCAAAACGGATACGGACATCGAAGGCATTACGGCGCTCACCGTCATCCGGCACTCCGTACTTGCGTCTCTTCAACCCGTTTCCCGCTGATTCCATGGCATTTGATCCGACCGGTACCGTAGAAATCCCCCGCGCGACGGATGGCGGCGTGGAACAGTTGCGTCCGTTCATTCCCACGCCCAATCGCATCTCTCAGTACTTGGAGATCAAGCAAGAGGAAGTCGAGACTCAGATGAAGAGCGTGGAAGGTCGTCAGGCGCTGGTGCGTCAGCTTCTGGAACATGAAGAGGATTTGCGCAAGGACCATGCGGATTTTCAACCGGAGCTTCTGCAAAAGCAGCTGGATGAGGTCGGGGAAACGTTGGTTGCCAATGAACGCTATCTGCAGGATATTCAATCGCCCGAGAAGAAAGGCATGTTCCGCAGGGCGTGGGAGAGCGTGAAGGGGTTTGCGTGTAAGCATCCGGTAGTGACCACGATGGGTGTGCTGACTCTTTTGGCCGGGGGAGTGGGCGGTGCTTTATATCTGTCGGGATATTTGCAGCTTGCGCAGGCGGGAGTTGCCGTGGAGGTGATCAAGGATTTTTTGGAAGGGAGCGATATCATCAATAATGGTATCGGGCAGATGCCGGATTTCAACCCGTACAACGGGGTGCCTATCGGCAATTAATTCATTTTTACACAAACACATGTCAACCGATCAGCCCTCAGAACTTCGAAGTTCGGCAGATGATGTTCGTACATTGAGTGGAGGCAGAGAGCAGAGTCTTTTGCATCAGTGGCAAGACAGAAATGAGAAAGGTGAACCCTATTCTGCCAAAGAAATTCAGCAACGTATCGAGGAGATTGATAAAAATATTGATGCCCTTTCGTATGATACCGATATCGAGCGCAGTATGTATTTGGCAGTGTTGGAGCGCATGCGCTTGCGGCAAAAATTGGGCGTTGGCGATGCACGGATACGGGATTTGCAGCAAAAGGATGTGCAAATATTGAAGGATCTGGACAGACGAATCACCTATTGGCAGTACGAGGATGCGGCACTGCAGGAATTAACCGTGGGAATTCTGGATTACGAAGACTATCGTACGCAATTCAAATTGGACCAACCGGAGAAGGACGGTGGTGTGCCACGTGATATGAAGATGGAACAGGAAGTGTTGGCGCAGCGAGATGCGCTGTTTGTCGTATTGCCAAAACTAATCGTTGTGCGTCGACTCTCCATTCAGGAATATCGATTGTCTTTACAACCTGAAAATCCGCAACTTCGAATGCAGATTGCGTCTTTGCTCGCGAAGCTCACGCCTGAGGAACGTTCGATGGATCGATCGGAATTAGCCGGTTCCATCCGTGAGCAAGTTCGTGTGATTTTAGGAACACCTTCCGATGAAATAAAGCAAAAAAAATTGCGCACGCCGAAAATTCTCGCATTGCATCGTGCGGCGATTATGCGTCAATTCGACGAAATTGTGCAAAGAAGAATGCAGTTGGCGGGCGATGCATCCACCGCTGCGGAACAAAAGAAAACCGAGCTTATGAAAGAACAGGAGCGACTGCTCGATCATGCTCTTTCATTTCACATACGCTCCCTGTCGAATGAAGCGCAAAAGACGTCGCTTCTCACGCGGGAAAGCCATTTCGGATTGCCGGTGGATGATTCCGATGCGGCAGGTCCTTCCGTTCGTCCTTATGGGCCGCTCCAGCCACCCGATCGTGAAGCTCTGACGCGTGAACGCGATGCACATATTCAATCGTTGCAGGATTATGTGCATTACATGCGATCGGTCGTACTACGGCAGAATAAATCAATCGATGTGCCGGTGATCGGGAACGTGCAATTGGATCCTTCACTCATCATTGAAGACATCATGACGACGCATGTCATTCCGAGTAAACTTGCGTTGGCGGAACCCATTGCTCGCAATGCTACTTATTTGTGGGGTGTGCATGATGCGGCATGGGGAACGGTTGGTTTGGATTTTGATATTCGTGAAGCACGTACGCAGGCTATTCTTGCCCCAATCTATAAGCGATTGGGATTACCGGATAACTATTCCGATCTCTCTTCGGAGGAGCAAGTCAAAGCGAGGAATACTCCCGAGGTGCAAGCAAGGTTGCGCAGCGTGCAGACCATTATCAACGAATACAAACAGAAACATGGTGAAATTTTACAGCGCATGCAGAGTGCGGTGAATGATTTGCAATCTCTTATCAAAATTAAGCCGCCGGAGGACCTTGCGCTTGCAGGCGATCCAATGCAGTTCGATGTATTGCCTGCGATTGATTCTTTGAAGACGGACGAGGAATATGCCGGTGCGTATGAAAATATTTTTTATCAATTGGAATCAAAACTCCCGCAGGATTTGCATGTCGCTCTTCAGGAATATTTGGGAAAACTACAGGAAAACATTTCACTGAATATTGATATCGGAGATATCGAGATGCAGTTGGGGCAGGCATTTTTCAAAGAAACAATGTATGCGCTCGCCGTACTATCAGCCGAGGCGGGAGGCGGTTACCTGCTGTTGCGCAGGGGGGTTCCGTTTGCGATCACACATGCTCCCGCTGCAGTGCGTTTGGCGACGAGAAGTGCTTCGGGATTGACGAATCTTGCGCGCAAGGTTCCTCTCTCTCGGTTGAGAATCGGAAAAAGAGTACTGGGCGGGGCGGGCATCGCGTTGATAGGCCTGGATCTTCTTCGTGTCATCATGCGTGATCATCGTTTACAAGCGCTGCCGGAACTGGATGGAGTTTTGGCTGCCGTGGAATTGATGGAAAAACATGGGAATAAGGATGCCCGAAGATATGAGATCGAAATGGTTTACTTACGCAATCAGTTGGAGTCTCTTCTCATGCAAAAGGGTTCCGAGCATATGTTGGAATCATTGAAGCAGCAGTATCCGGTCGGATCTTCCGTTCCGGAGCACGTCGTACGCCTGAAGAGTCGGCTTGTTGAGCTGCAGGCACAGATGGACGCAAGCAAGCAAGTATTTCATAAACTTTTCCCGCTGAATGATCCCAAGTATCTCTTTACGGATCCCGAGCGGGAACCGGGAAACGTCGGAGTCAATCTTCGCACGGTGAATCAAGCAAGGACGGAAGGCGAGCAGTTTGCATTGTCTCACTATTTGCCGTCCATTTCTCAATGGGATCCGAAGAAACCCATCAGGGTTCAGGGTGAGGGTTCCGCGTTTGATGCTGCGTTTGAAAAGGCTCGTGTCGAATACAAGCAATTGGAGGAAGAGGTCGCCGCAGTGCTCCCTTGACTCCCCTTTCCCCCTCCCGTAGAGTCTGCGGGCATTTTCTCCGCTGATTTTCTATGACTCGCACCGCATCCGCCACGAAGCGCGCTCGCCAGAGCAGGGACCGCAACAAGCGGCTCCAGCCGGTCAAGTCGCTCATGAAGTCTTCCATCCGGAAGGTCATCGATGCCGCAAAAGCGGGGAAGAAGCAGGATGTGGTGAAGCTGTTGCCCCAGACCTACAAGGCCATCGACATGGCTGCGAAGAAGCATCTCATTCACCCGAGCAACGCCGCACGGAAGAAATCTGCGATAGCGAAGCTGGCGGTTTGAGGCGAGGAAAATGAGGAAGGACGGAAACAGAAGAAAAGTGGTACTCTTTCTTTGTGAAGGTACTCGCTTTGGATATCGGCATGCGGAGGACGGGGGTTGCTTTCGCTGATGAAGCGGACGGTATCGTGCTCGCACTGCATACCTTGGAGCATGCTTCAAAGCGGGAACTGGCGGCGGCGGTTCGCCTGCTTTGTACGCAACGGGGAATCGGGATGATCGTCATCGGTCTCCCCCTCCTTCCATCCGGGAAGGAAGGTGCACAGGCCGGCATGGTGCGAGACATGGGGACGCGCTTGGCCGCCCTTGGCCTTCCCCTGCTCTACCTCGACGAACGCTACACGACGCAGGATAACCCGGATTACGACGGCGATGCGGCGGCGGCGGTGGAACTCTTGCGGATGGCGCTCAGCAGACGTCAGCGCACTCCGTAATTGCCATCTCTCCATGTCTATTGGGTAGTTATAGCTTTCAGTTGACAAGATTGAGAATATACTCTAATTTATCATTCCTGTTCATTATTCTTATCTGTTAAGTGAAACGCAATAAACGTGGAAAGGAGTCCACACGTTTCAGCGGAAGAACTTTTGTCTCTGTCAATGTTCTGGTAAAACGAGGGTTGTTTTTCTTCCCTCCGCCCCCCACTCCCTATGGCTGATTCCGCCACCCTTCCAACGCAGCAGGCAACGCCGGGAACCAAAATTTCGGTCAACTTGCAGACATTGCTGGATGATCTCTTCATGGTTTTGACGGATAAGGAATCTATGGTGATTAAACGTCGTTTTGCACTGCAGGGTCAGCCGCGTCAGACGCTGGAGAAGATCGGCAAGCACTTTAAGGTGACCCGCGAGCGCGTGCGCCAGATTGAAGGCATCGCGCTGAGCAAGTTGCGCCGCACGGTGCGCACAACCAAGCTCAACGACATCAATGATCTTGCGAAGAACATTCTGCGTCTCAACGGCGGTGTGATGCGTGAGGATGAGCTCATCAGCCAGGTGCTGAAGCGTTTGCAGGGTTCTTCGGAACTCGACGGATCGGTACTGCGTCTCTCCTTCTCCATCGATACCGACATGGATGCATCGGGACACACGGGAACATTCGTCCCGTTCTGGCGGTTGGATTCTCTTGCGATGGAAGATATTTCCCTCATTGCGGATAATGTCGTGAAGATCCTCAAGAAGCGTCGCAATTGTATGAATCGAGACGAGCTCATTTCCGCGGTTCAGGCGCTCAATCTTTTCAAGGATCGCATTCCCGGCCGCGAGCTCATCAGCAGCTGCCTCTCCATCGATGAGCGCCTGCGCGAGATTGACGAAGGATGGGGGCTCACGGAATGGCGTTTCGTTCGTCCACGTTCCATTCGCGACAAAGTGGAAATCGTTCTGCGCAAGGCCGGAACGCCTCTCCACTTCATGGATATCGCCAATCGCATCCGCGAGTCGCGTTTCGATCACAAGAATGTCACCGTGCAGGCCGTTCATAACGAGCTCATCCGCTATCCGCAGTTCGTGTTGGTAGGTCGCGGACTCTATGCGCTTCGTGAGTGGGGATTTGAACCGGGTACGGTCGCCGATGTCATTGAGATGATCCTTGTGGAGAAGGGTCCGCTTTCCAAGAAGGAGATCATTGCGGAGGTTGCGCGCCAGCGCACCGTCAAGGTGGGTACCATCTCGTTGAATTTGCAGAAGATGCCCTACTTCGTTCGTGTGGGACGCGCGGTGTACGCCTTTGATGCAAGTAAGAAGTGAACCTCCGCTTCATCGTTGCATCGGCCGTGGTGGTCGCCATCGTGGTGACGGTTGTTCGTTTGACTGTTCCGGATGCGCCTGATGCGGTTTTGCCTCAGGGGCCGCAGACACTCTCCGGCGTGCTCGTGTCGACTCCGCTGTCACTCGATCGCCGCGGAACGCATCTTTTGCGCATCAGTGGTATCGATGTGGCGTATGTGGAGAGCTCAGTTGTGAACTTGCGTGAATTTGAGGGTCTTCACGTCTCCGTGCAGGGTGCATTTGAACATAATAGCGATCCCGCTGCACTGCCGGTTCTCGTGGCTTCGGGTGTCACGCTGTTCTCCCAGCCGATGCGTCAGTGGACGGTGACGCCTCTTTACATCACGCTCGAATCTCCCATTTCCTGGGACGGTCAGACGTTCGATGACGGGATGCGGTTTTCGGTTCCCGGGACGGTCGGTTCGGTGATGCAGGTGTATCGTGCGGCTACTACCGCCTTCCCGCAAGGCACAGACATGCAGGTGGGTGGCCGCAGCGCTGTTCTCACTCAGGGTTCCAATGGCCCGAATGTGTTCGTACGAAGTGATACGGGTATCATTGCGTTTTCCTTTTCGGCGCCGGACGGTGGAGATGGATCGACGCTCTCGCCGGAACAGATGCTTGTCCTGCGCAGTGTCCGGTTCACGCGGGGCGAACAGAGTTCCGTGTCGCGCAGCGTCATTTCCGTTCCTTCCTCATCCTCCGGTGCAGCGATTCCCGTTCTTCCGTGCGGAGGTCCGGGTGGTGTTCTCTGTCCGGCTGGCAGTTACTGCGAGATTACGGATGCGGCGTTGGGAATCGGACAGTGCAGAACGGTACGGTAGGATTGAGAGACATCAGAACACAGTTCATCAACCATTTCCAGCGCGAGTTATTTGACTGGACGGGGGAGATTTCGTAGGATGGGTGTACGTTCTTACACCACTGTTCTCCTGCGTCATAGATCAGCGCTTCTCCGTAGTCACAAGCGCAGTGAACGCACTTCCTCCCTTCTGTACTCGACGGCACCTTCCTCCTCCGTTTCCCCTCCCCTATCATGGCGAAAGCATCTTCCTCCTCCACCTCCTCTATGGCTGATACCTCCTCCAAGTCGACGACTTCCGCAAAGAATGATCCCCGGGCGATCAAGCGCGCAGCGGTTGAACAAGCACTTGCGCAGATCAAAAAGCAGTACGGCGATGGGGCCATCATGCAGATGGGTGAACACTCGCATCTGAATATTCCCCGTTTTCATTCGGGGTCGCTTTCTCTGGATCTGGCGCTGGGGGGAGGCATTCCGCTGGGTCGCATCATAGAGATATACGGACCCGAATCTTCCGGCAAGACGACCATCGCGCTCCATGCCATCGCGGAGATTCAGCGTGGGGGCGGTCGCGCCGCGTTCATCGATGCGGAACATGCGCTCGATCTGACGTATGCCAAGAAGATCGGTGTTGATATCGATTCACTTCTCGTCTCTCAACCTGATGACGGCGAACAGGCGCTGGAGATCACGGAGGCGTTGGTCCGGTCGGGCGGCGTCGATCTTATCGTGATTGATTCCGTCGCGGCTCTCACTCCCCGTGCGGAAATCGAGGGAAGCATGGGAGACAGTCACATGGGTTTGCAGGCCCGTCTCATGAGTCAGGCGCTCCGCAAACTCACGGCCATCGTCAACAAGACGCAGTGTACGGTGATTTTCATCAACCAGCTTCGCATGAAGATCGGTGTGATGTTCGGGAATCCCGAGACCACCGCCGGCGGCAATGCGCTCAAGTTCTACGCTTCCCTGCGGCTTGATGTCCGCAGGATCGATAAAATCATTGAGAAGAATCCGGAGGAAGGCGCGGAAGCGCAGGAAGTCGTGGGGAATCGTACGCGAGTGAAGGTGGTGAAGAACAAGGTCGCGCCACCCTTCCGTCAGGCGGAATTTGATATTCTCTATGCGCAGGGTATCAGCAAGGAGGGTGATATTCTGGATTTGGGCGTGCGGTTTGGCATCATCGAGAAATCCGGTTCCTACTTCCGATACGCAGAGGAGACTCTCGGGCAAGGCCGTGAGCAGGCGAAGCTTACGCTGAGGAAGAATCAGCGTTTATGCCAGCAGCTCACCAAGGAAATTCAGGCAAAGTCTCAACAAGCGCAGGCGGCATGATGCGGTACAATGTCGGAAGATTTGCCATGCGGTCTTGGTTGTCTTCCGGATGTCGGAGGGTACAATTCTCGTCCCGATGATCTTCCGTGCGCACAGAAGCTGCGCGTCTCTCGGGGTTACACTCCTCTTTCCATGACTGTGACCGTTTTTGACACTCCACCGCATGCTCTGGAAGCCGAACGTACGGTTCTCGGTGCGCTTCTGCTCGATCCCGAGGCGATCATCAAAGTGTCGGATTTTCTGAAACCCGAGGATTTTTACGATCCCATCAATCGGCAGATTTACGAAGCGATCACTGCGCTCTATGGCAATCACGAGCCCATAGATTTCATCACCGTTTCCAGTAAGCTCGCCGAAAACGCAGCCATCCAATCCGCAGGAGGTACGGCGTTTCTGGCAGAGATTGCTTCGGCGGTGCCTACGTCCTCACACGTCTATCAGTACGGCCAAATCGTCAAATCCAAAGCGTTGCACCGAAACATCATCGATGCGGGACGCACAATCGTCGGACTGGGGTATGAAGTGGATCGCGCCGTGCCGGAATTGCTGGATGCAGTGGAGAAGACGATATTCTCCATCACCAATACATACCTCAAGGACAAGTTTGTTCCGATCAAAGATATTCTTGACGAACGATACGAACGTTTTGCGGAGATTCATGCCACCGGTGACGACAACGCGATGAAGGGCGTTCTCACGGGGTTTGCCGCGCTCGATCACAAGCTCTCCGGCTTGCATCCCAGTGACCTCATCATCCTGGCGGCGCGACCCAGCATGGGTAAGACCAGCCTTGCGCTCAACATGGCGGTGAATGCCGCCATCAAAGGACAGAAAACGGTCGGCGTTTTTTCTCTGGAAATGAGCAAAGAGCAGCTCGTGGATCGTTTGTTTGCGTCACTCCTTGGCGTTGATTCCTGGAAATTGCAGCGCGGAAAATTGGATGATGCGGATTTTCAGAATATGGGGCCGATCATGGACGATCTTTCCAAAGCGAATATCTTCATCGATGACTCCTCTGCTTCCTCCATGCCTGAGTTTCGCACGAAGGCGCGTCGTCTGCAGATGGAACATGGACTCGATCTGCTGATCATCGATTACCTGCAACTGATGAGTACGGGAAATAACAGTTACGCCGGCAACCGGGTTCAAGAAATTTCGGAGATTTCTCGCACCGTGAAGCAAATCGCCCGGGAATTGCGCATTCCCATCATTGCTCTCTCCCAGCTCTCCCGCGCCGTTGAGAGCCGTCCGGATAAGCAGCCGCAACTTTCCGATCTGCGTGAGTCGGGTTCCATCGAGCAGGACGCCGATATCGTGATGATGATGTATCGCGAGGATTACTACAATGAGGATTGCGATCGTCAGGGCATGTGTGACATTTTCATACGCAAGCATCGCAACGGACCGACGGGACGCGTAGAGCTTCTGTTCAAGAAAGAGCAGATGCGATTTTACGATATCGACAAAGTCCATGGAGAGCCGCTAGACTGAGTGCGTCTATGGATCCTCTGCCTCTCACTCTTCCCGTCCGTCCGGATATTCCACTGTTTGGGATTCTTGCGTACGCACTGTTTGCGTTCGTATTCGTTCTCGCGCTCACACCGCGGTTCGTTGATTTTCTTCGACGCAACAAAGTCGGGAAGCAGCTGCGGGTGGAGACGATTGATGGCCGCGATCCGACGATTTTTCGCACGTACCATCAGGCGAAGTCCGGTACGCCGACGATGGGCGGCATCCTCATCTGGGGATCAATTCTCTGCACGGTCATCCTTTCGCGACTTCTTGCCTATTTCGGTGTCATTGAGCACTCTCTCCTCCAGCGAGGGCAGGTGTATCTTCCGCTCGCCATTCTCCTCTCTCTGGGAGTGCTGGGGGGTCTGGATGATTACCTCAACATTCGTGGCGTTGGAAAGAAGCGCGGATTGGATGCATTGCCAAAAATTCTGTCCCTCCTTGCCATCTCACTCGCGGGTGCTCTGTGGTTTTCATTCAAGCTCGGATACGATTCCATCTCCATTCCGTACGTGGGTGATTGGTATGTGGGTCTCTGGTACATTCCCATCTTTATGTTCATCCTGGTGGGGACGGCCAATGCCGTCAATTTCACGGACGGACTTGACGGGTTGGCGGGCGGACTCCTGATGATTGCGTTCGCTTCATTCGGCGTTCTGGCCTATGCGGAGGGTTTGAGTGTTCTGGCTGCATTCTCAGCCGTCTGCATGGGGGCAACCGCTGCGTTTTTGTGGCACAACGTACCGCCTGCGATCTTTTTTATGGGCGATACGGGTGCGCTTGCCCTGGGCGGCGTTCTTGCGGTCATGGCGATGATGATCGATCAGGCGCTCACGCTGCCTCTCATCGGGTTCGTCTTCGTCATCGAGATGCTTTCCGTCATCATTCAGCTCACCAGCAAGAAGCTGCGTGGCGGCAAGAAAGTATTTCGAGCTGCGCCGATTCACCATCACTGCCAGGCGTTGGAGTGGGGTGAGAGCAAAGTGACGATGCGCCTCTGGATCGTCGGGCTCATTGCGGCGCTCATCGGAATCATTGTCGGACTGGGGGCGTGATGCCTTTACAAGTCCAATCGCTTGACTTGGCAAGTAACGTGCCTAGAGTGCACGAGTTATGATTCGCGTCGCTATCAACGGTTACGGACGTATCGGGAGGAATGTGCATCGCCAATTGGTGGAGCACTGCAGCGAGACGGTGGAGGTCGTCGCAGTGAACGCATCATCAACGTGTGAAATGAGGGCCTATTTGTTGAAGTACGATTCATTGCACGGACGTTTCGCAGGAACGGTCGGTCCGGTTTCCGAAGACGTTTTTTCGGTTAACGGCATGCCGGTACGCGTGGTGCGGGAACGCGATCCGTCACTGTGTCCCTGGAAGGAGCTCCACGTGGATGTCGTCATCGAATCGACTGGGAAATTTACGACTGCCGAATCGGCGGGAGCGCATTTGCGAGCGGGGGCCAGGAAGGTGGTTGTCACCGCACCCATGAAGGATAACACGCCGACGTTCGTTCTCGGCGTGAACGATGCACTGCTCGCGTCATCGATGGACATCATCAGCAATGCATCCTGCACGACCAATTGCATCGCGCCCGTCATCAAGGTGATGGATGAAATCTACGGGGTGGAGCGGCTGCTGGTCAGCTCCGTGCACGCGTTTACAGCGTCGCAGAATCTGCTGGACAATAAGCCGCAGGAGAGCGGAGAGCTGCGCAAAGCCAGAGCGGCCACGCTCTCGATGATTCCCACCAAGACGGGAGCCGTCAAGGCTTGTGCGTCCATTTTTCCACATCTGAAAGGAAAGATGGATGGCATGGCGTTTCGCGTTCCGGTCCCCACGGTGAGTTGCGCGTACATGGCATTCACTCTGGCGAAGGAGACGACGGCCGATGAGATCAATCGTGTCCTTTCCGAGGCGGCGCACTCATCCGGTTTGCGGGATATCCTGGAGGTTTCCACCGAGCAGTGCGTGTCGATCGATTTTCAGACGGATCCGCATTCCAGCATCGTCGATGCCCCCTCCACGAAGGTGGTCGACGGACGGGCGGCGCAGGTACTCAGTTGGTATGACAATGAGTGGGGGTATGCCATGCGCGTCATTGAATTGACACAGAGAGTCGCACAATTTCTCTGAGTGTGCTAGATTTCGGCCACTATGGATACCACTGACATCTGCCGCATGCCCGGCCGCGTTTCTCTCAACGCACATCTGTACCACAAAGGGAAAATTCCCGATGCGCTGCGCCATCTCATTCTCGATATCTCGCGTGCGGCCAAATACATTCAATTTGCCATCCGGACGACGGAGGCCGGTCTTGCCGGATCCATCAATCAGTATGGTGAGGATCAGCTCAAATTGGACGTCCTCAGCGACGAAATCATTCGCCAGCACCTTTCGGAGAGCAGACGCGTCGCGAGCTTTGCATCGGAAGAGCATGATGAGGTCATTGAGCTGGATCCATCCCTCCCCTACTCCGTCGCGTACGATCCGTTGGACGGTTCCTCACTGGTGGATACGAATTTTGCGATCGGGTCGATTTTCGGCATCTATGAGGGTGCGACGTTCATCGGAAAGACTCCCCGCGACCAGGTGGCGGCTCTGTACGTTCTCTACGGACCTCGCACGCTGCTGATCTATTCCACGGGAAATTCCGTGCACGAGTTCATTCTCAACGAAGTTGGAGAATTCATTCTGCTTCGCGAATTTTTGGGGATCGCGGATGATGCGAAGAATTATAGCCCCGGCAATTTGCGCGCCGTCAATGAAAATGGCGCGTACAAATCCGTGATGGACGGATGGCTGAGTCGGGCGTTGACGTTGCGCTACTCCGGTTGCATGGTGGCGGACGTTCATCACATCGTCAGCAAAGGACAGGGCGTCTTCGTGAATGTCGGCGGAAAGAAATACCCGGAAGGAAAACTTCGACTTGCGTTCGAGTGCGGCCCCTTTGCTTATATCGCGCACCACGCGGGTGGGCTTGCATCCGACGGACATTCGGACATTTTGGATAAGAAGCTCTTCACCATCGATCAACGCACGCCGATCATCATCGGTTCGTCCAATGAAGTGCGCGCCGTGTGCGACGTACTCTCTCGCTGAAGCGCTCAGTTCCAGAACGGTTCCCGCAGTGCCTTCTCCATGACTTCGTCGAGCGTTTTGTCAGATTCAACGCGCGGCGGTTTGCCTTCCAATTTGAAGACGTGCTTCATGGAACGGTAGGTGCCCCACGGGCAGTAGCGGATACGAGGTGTACGAGGACGCCCTCTCCCCCTCCCCTTCTTCGGCGCATCATGCGTCTGCTGCACATCTTCTTCATGCGTTTCCGATGTTTCTGACGTCGCGGTAGGAAGTGGCTTTGGTTTGGGTCTGCCTGCTGCGTCAAACTCCACTTTGCCTACGACGATCTTCGCCTGCGGATCGACGTACACAAGATCGTCATCTTGATAAGCCGCTTTCCGGGGCTCCGCCGGAGGTGCTTCGGTTGTCGGATCACTCATGGTTTGACTATAGCATGATTAGGCATGTCGGAGAACCGAGGAACGGGAGCACCGTGGGATGGTCATGATCTTATTCATCTCCCTCCTGCTCTGCAGCCACTTAGGCATTCCATCATTCCCGGACTGCCAATCTATTGATGCCTCCTATGCTCCTCTGCGGGAGGAGGCGGGGGAGGGGGCGGAGGAGGGGGTGGTGTGAACGTATGCTCTCCCGCGGGATGAACGCCCACGGATCCGGGGTCATCCGGATGCATGAAATGTTCGCGTTGCTCGCTTTGCAGTATTTCCTGCATGCGCATCCAAGCGTAGAAGACTGTGATGATGCCGCAGACGATGGCGACGTACACGCCGAATCGAATATTCATTCGCGTGGATTCGAACGTGAGACGGGCCAAAACCGAAAGCGCGGCCAATGCAAGAGTGGAAATAATGATCGCTGCGATCAGGCGCATGCCTGCTCTCTGCCTCCGGTTCCAGGGTAGTCTGATTCCGGCAAGCGGTGCCAGCGAAAGAGTGAGGATAAGGAGATTGCATACGAAAACTCCCAAGCCTAGGAACGTATGGAAGAATCCGAATCCCGAATAGTGCTCCACCGGGGCGCCGAGCCATTCACCGGAAAGCCATGGCATGAAAACGGATAGTGCCCCGAGGAGCGCCGCTCCGGCGAGTATCTTCTCTTCCAGTTCCATCGATGCAATGATCTGACGGAGGGAGCGTGCCATGCGTGCCATGATAGCACCATGCTCTGCGGAGAGGAATGGACAGTGTGTGAGTATTGCGTGTGATGGCAGCCGATTTGATCCGATCATCGTCCAATCTCTCCTTCCTACTGCATATCATGTGTCCCATACTCTATACTTCCCACATGCATATCGCACTCGATGTTCGGGAAGCGTGCCATGAGCAGAGAACCGGAAAGGGTCGGTGGACTCGTGCGTTTACCGATGAACTGTTGCGGCGTGAAACCGTTGTGACGCTTGTGACTGACGCTCCGCTGCCGACTGCATGGGAGCACATGCGTCTTGTTCATCCCGATCGCGTGCATGTCATGCGATTTGCACCGGGATTGCGCTGGCATGTGCGCTGTGCGCTATGGCTCCGATCGGCTCGGGACATCGACGTGTACGTCAGTACGGTCAGCTTCATCGTGCCCTTTCTCGTTGGGAGCAAGAAGAAAGTCATTCCGATTATCCACGATCTCATCGCGTTTCAAGACGAGACACACGAAAGAAGAGCCGCGCGAATCGAGCGTTGGATGTTGCCGCGAACACTGCGGAAGGCGCACCGCATCTGCCTCATCAGTGAGGCAACGAAACGAGATCTCCTTGTGCGTTTTCCGTTCGTCGATCCAAGAAATGTTTCGGTGATTCTTGCCGCTGCGGTCAGCACTTTCCCCCTTGTGCACAGATCGGATGGCAGAACGATTCTTTCCATCGGGACGTTGAGTCCGAGAAAGAATCAGTTGCGGCTCATCGAGGCGTTCGCTCGTTTGCCGGAGCCGCTGCGCTCGCATCATCGTCTGGTGCTCGTCGGAGGCAGGGGCTGGGATGATGACGGCATCGTGAGCCGTGCGCGGGAAGTGCCGGGTGTCGAATGTCTCGGTTTTTGCAGCGATGCGGAGACGGAGCGCCTGTTGTCCGATGCTCATATTTTTGCGTATCCGTCACTGTATGAAGGATTTGGTCTGCCGGTTCTGGACGCCATGCGTCTTGGCATTCCCGTACTCTGCTCCGATCATGGCAGTTTGGCGGAGGTGGCCGGAGACGCGGCGCTGCTCATCGAACCTGAGAGCATCGAGTCCATCCGGGACGGTCTCGCCGGTCTCCTTACCGATGCGTCGCAACGGGAGCGATTATCCGTCGTCGGGCCGAAGCGTGCCGCGCTGTTTTCTTGGCGGCGAACGGTAGATCTCTTTTTTACCGCGATGGATTCACATCCTGCATAAATCCTTCCTTTCGTGCATACTGTCTTCATGCTCAGGTATCGACGCATCGCTCTGACGGCCAAGCCGAATTTGACGGGGAAGGAGGAAATCATGCGCACCCTCGTGGAGTGCATGCGCGAGATTGGTGCGGAAATCCTCGTGGATCGTGATACTTTGAATGATGTGGACGTACTGCGTTCGTTCGATTCCTATGCGTTCGGTGATGCGGCCGATCTCCTTCTCGTCGTGGGGGGGGACGGCACCATTCTGCGCGCCGTGCGCGAGCTCCCCGATCTCTCCGTTCCCATCGTGAGTGTCAATCGCGGGTCCGTCGGTTTTCTCACCGAGCTTCTGACGGAGGAGGTGGCATCTTTGTTGCCACGCTTGCTGGAGGGTGCCGGCATCGTTGAGGAGCGTCACTTGATACATGTTGATGTCGAACGTGACGGAGCCAAAGTGTTTGAGAGCAGGGCTTTGAACGAAGTTGCCATTTCGCAGGGTGCCATTGCGCGCTTATTGAACGTGCGGACCTGCATCGACGAGGAATCGCTCGCCACTTTCCATGCCGACGGTCTGATTCTTGCCACACCCACGGGTTCCACGGCGTATTCGCTCGCAGCCGGCGGTCCCGTGGTGCATCCGCGTCTCGACGCCATTATTCTTACCCCCATCAATCCTCACAGTCTCACGCAGAAGCCCATTGTCATTCCGGGCGGCAGCATCATTCGCTCCGAGATACTCACGGCCACCTCGACCCCCGTTCCCCCGCATGTCAGTCTGACGGTGGACGGGCAAACGTACTTTGAGCTGCATGGAGAGGATAGGGTTACCGTGCGCATGCATCCCGATGCCGTTCGATTCATTCGTCGCAATAAGGAGACCTTTTACAAAACGATTCGATCGAAGCTGCGGTGGGGATAGTGCGATGCGTCTGCTCCTCCCGGCACTCAATCATCCAGCCCTTGCACCAGGGATCAGCTGCGGCCGATTGGATGATTTCCCGAAGAACATCGGTTCCCTCCGGCCCGGCGAAGAGTGCGTCGTGCGGTTCAAATCGTATGACCGTATCGTCGAGTGGCGTCCCGTCCGGAATGTAGGGCGGATTGCTGATGAGAACATACGGTTCATGGATATCCGCAATCGATGTCAGACAGGAACCGATGCGAAAGTCGATGCGGTCCGCAACGTGATGCTTCCCGGCATTGTTGCGCGCCGTTCGCACTGCGGTTTCGGAACTATCCGTGGCAATGATGCGCAGGTCCGGTCTCTCGCAGGCAAGGGTGACGGCGATGCAACCGGATCCCGTACCGATATCCGCCACCAAACGGACAGGGCGCCAGGATTCTTTCTTGCGATGCCATGCGACGATGTGCGTATCAATCGTTGATTGTTCGGGCACATCCCCCCCATTCAATGCATGCAATGCAAGTTCGACCAACCCTTCCGTCGCAGGACGGGGAATGAGCACGGATGAATCCACGCTGAATGTCCTCCCAAAAAAATCTTGCCGCCCGACGATATAGGCCACGGGCTCCCCTCCTCTGCGACGTGCGACATAGGTTCGATAGCTTTGCAAGTGTGCGTCGTCCAAAACATCATCAGGATGCGCAAAGAGCCATGTTCTATCCGTATGCAGCACCTCGCTGAGGAGCAGCTCCGCATCGAGTGCATCGATCCCCGATGAAGACACTGCTTCATGAATGAGCATATACTTGAGCCGTTACTGTAAACTTTTCATCTTCCATTCTCAATTCCTCATGCTTCCGACGATTGCCATTGACTGTCGTTTCGCCGCTTCGCCTCTTGGGTTGGGGCGCTATGTACGCGAGCTTGTTTCGCGAATGGTGCAGTCGAAGGAAGCTTCCTTTACGCTTCTTTTGACGGGGAGTGATCATGCATGGCTCGGGGACATCGGGGAGCACTGCCGATTGATCAATGTCGACATCCCTCACTATTCGATTGCAGAACAGCTTCGATTGCCTCGTTTACTCGCGCGAATCCATCCGGATGTCTATTTCGTTCCGCACTTCAATGCGTTGGTTCTTTCGCCGATTCCCACGGTCATTACCGTGCATGACCTCATCCTGCATCACTATCCCAACGAAGCTTCCATTGTCAGACAACTTGCTTACAGATCATTGATCGGTGCTGCGATTCGGCGGGCACGAACAACTGTGGCTGTCAGTTCTTTTGTGCGTGAGGAGTTGATTGCGCGGTACGGATTGCGTGCAGCGCAGAAGACAATTGTCATTCCCGAGGGCGTTTCCTCTCATTTTTCACCGCAATCGGAGGCACACTGTGCGCAAGTCCTCGAGCGCTACGGCATGAGGACTCCTTACTTTCTCTATGTTGGCAGCGCGAAGGAACACAAGAATGTGCCGATGCTGATTCAAACTTTTCAGAAAGCACAGGTGCCCGAGTGCATGTTGGTATTGGTGACGGGAGGTCGTGAGGCGCACTCTCTTCATCCCCTCCCCCCTTTTGTGCGGATGATTTCCGACGTGCCGGAAGCAGACATGCCGGCGCTCTACTCCGCTGCTCGCGCATTTGTGACCGCATCGCTGTATGAAGGATATGGCCTGCCCGTTGCCGAAGCGCTCGCGTGCGGTTGTCCCGTGATTGCATCCAATCGTACCGCCATTCCGGAAGTTGCCAACGGGCATGCGCAGTTGGTCGAACCGGAGGTCGATTCATTTGCGCATGCATTGCGCAATCCCCCTCTTCGCGGCGGTCCCTTTCGTGTTGCATCCTGGGAGAAGGCCGCTGCGCGCACGCTGGAAGCACTCATGGCCGCATGTGCGTCTCCCGCTCGCGATTCTTCATTGTCAGCATGACGATGACTTGGCCTCCTGCTTCCCCCTTGAAGGGGTGGCATCTGCCGTCAGGCGAACGGCCGACGTATTAATCCGTGATCGTGACGCTCGTCGTGGACGGAGCAAGCAGTTCTGCGCCTCCGGTCGGATTGCTGATGGTAACAGAAAAAATTTCGTCGTTCTCGTTCGTCGTGTCTTCCACGATGGGAATTGCGATCACCTTGGATGTTTCAAACGGCGCGAACGTCAGAGTTGTGGACTGTGCGGTATAATCCGCCGTGGAGATGGCGCTCAAATCGGATGTCGCCATCTTCACCCCGACGGTGCCTTTCGCGCCTCCCATGCGTTGAACCGTGATGAACGCCATACGTTCCTCTTCATCAACGACGTAATCACTCTTCGCAAATTTCAACGAACCGGTGCCAAACGATATGCTCTCGTTTTCGTCATCCACGATGCTGACCGTCGCTGATTTCTGCGTTCCAAGTTTGGCTCCTCCCGTCGGCGAGGAGAGAGTGATGACGAATGTTTTATTCCCCTGAACGGATGCGTTGTCGGTGATGGGAATGCTGATCACTTTGACTGAATCACCGGCACCAAACGAGAGCGTACCGTTTGTGGTTGTGTAATCGGACCCGGCGACGGCTGATCCACCCCCTGTCGCGTATGCGACGCTCACCGTACCCGTGGCGGGCCCCGTGCGCTGCACCGAGACGGTCAACGTGCCGCCCGCTTCCGTGACGGCGTACGTCGCAGCGGAGAATTGCAGAGAAACGGACGTGGATGAAACTGATTGTGAGGAGTAGGCGGCGGATGCGGATGATGCGCCGTCATCATCCACGATAGTGACGATGGCGGTGGCAGGAGATCCCTTTACTGCGCGTCCCACATCGGTGATGGTGACCGTGAACGTCTCATCGTCTTCGACGGAGGAATCATTGAGTGTGCCGATCGTGAGAACTTTACTCGTCTGTTTATCCGCAAATGTCAGTGTCCCGTCCTCCCCTTCGAAGTCCGATCCCTTGGATGCGGAACCCGCGGTGATCGTGTACCGAAGCGTAATCTCGCCCGTGTTTGCATTGGTTCTGGTGATGGTCAGGGCTGCATTGCCGCTTCCTTCTCGTATGCTGTATGTCGATGCGTTGAATTGGAATGTTCCTCGTGGATTGACGTAGACGGATGCGCTGCTCCCTGCGCTGGAAACCGCACTCGAACGTGCGCTCGCCGTGATGCCTCCGCTCAACAGATCGTCACGCATACGTTTCATCATTACCGCCACCTGCGCCCGCGTGACAAAATCATCCGGGCCGAATTCTTTGCTGTTGTATCCCTTGATGACTCCGCGCTCGTACATTTCGCCGACAGCTGCGTCATAATAGGAACCGGCAGGAACGTCTTCGAAAATACGTGATCCGAGCACGGATGCTCCCGCGGTCGTGCCGACTATGCCGGCAAGCAAACCTACGGCAAAGCTCAAGGTGACGGCCGGATGAAACAAACGGCTGAATTTCGAAATGGAGCGCATGGAGGATGGAGGGAAGAATGGAACAAATATTCTGAGTGGATGGTTGGTACTTTTCAAGTGACAAAAATAGTTCCTGGGTTGCGGCAATGTTGCATTCTTACGTCGCATGCCGGAAACTGTACTACCTATTTCAACGCAACGCAGTTCATGGATCGTCTCTCCACCGTCCTTCCCCGGGTGCTTGGTCGTCGCGGGTTTGCCGTGCAGGCACAGGCGGCACTGGTCACCTTCAAAGCGCGCACATGGTTGCAGGAGTATTGTCCGCATCTGACCGCCATGGTTGAGGTCCGCATGCTGAAGGAGGGGGAGCTGGTCATCTCCTGTGCGCACTCCATCGCTTTGCAGGAGGTGCAGTCCGTTTCCGAGGATGTCTTGCAGTTTGTGCGTCGGGAATGCCCCTTGGTGCCGATTGCCGGCCTGCGGGTCATCCGATCCTAAGGATCGGAAAAATCCGTCTTGCAAGTCCTTCCCCTCTTCCCTAGACTGCGCGCCTCAATGCTTGTCATCCGTCTCCAACGCACCGGCCGATCGAATCTCGCGACGTACCGACTGATCGTTGCAGAGAAGGCTCGTCCTGCAAAAGGCAAGTTTCACGAGATTATCGGCCACTATTTGCCATCCAGAAAAGATGATTCATTGCAGGTCAATACGGAGCGTGTCCTTCATTGGATCGGCAGCGGCGCCGTCCCCAGCGATACGGTCGCACGTCTTCTGAAGCGACAGGGAATGAAAGATATGGACAAATTTATCAAGCGTTATACGAAGCAGAAGCCCAAGAAGGCGCCTCCCGAAGGAGCCTCTCCCGTGAAGATGGAGGAACCGCCGGTGACGTCCAATGCGGAGCAGGCTGCTCCCACCGATGCGGCGGAGGGGTCACAAGCCGATGGTGACAAAGCTTGATCGGTGCTCTACACTTTCGAGGCATGACTGACACCCCCAACATGGAAACCATCCCCGGCCTCGCCTTCCTTCAGTATGTACTGGGGTCCATCATCGATGATACGGATCAGCTCATGATCACGCCGAAGGAGGATGAACTGGGCATTTTGCTGACGGTACAGGTCAGTGACAGGGATATGGGAAAATTGATCGGAAAGGGAGGACAGACCGTCAAAGCGCTGCGCATACTGCTTCGACTCATCGGCGGCAATTCACAGAAGCGCATCAACTTGAAAATTCTCGAACCTCCATCCGCTTAATTCTCTCTCCTTCTCTCTCCCGGCTTCGTCTCTAGACGTGGTCGGCTACCCCTCCCCCCTATGCTCCGCGAACTTCTCGAACAGGGCAGCGTCATCGATATCGTGGCTACGTTCCTTGCTCTCGCGCTCATTGCTGCGTCCGTACTGAGCATTTTCTTCATCATTTGGGGAGGCATCACGTTCATCCTCTCCGCGGGCAATGAGGAGAAAATCAAGAAGGCGGTGCATACCATCCGCTATGCGATCATCGGATTGGTTGTGACGTTCGTCGCATTCTTCGCAGTCTCCTTTGTTGCCAATCTTCTCGACATTCCATTCGAACTGAATTTCTCGACGATCATGGATCTCATGCGCGAGCTCTTCCAGGCGATGCAGTAACGCGTACGACGATGGAATCAGTGCAATCAGAGAATGCGACGAGAGCGTTCGCCGCGCGGTGTGTGGTGGGCGCCAGAGGATTCGAACCCCTGACCTACTCGGTGTAAACGAGTCGCTCTAACCAGCTGAGCTAGGCGCCCGGGGCGGAGGGAGTATACCTGCTTTGCGTCCATTCCCAATACTCCATCCTTTCTCGTAATCACTGGACCGCTCCCCCCGGCTGTCCTACACTTCTCCCATGCAGTACATCGTTCTCCTACAAGTTGTTTTGGGCGCACTCATGGTGTTTGGCATTTTGCTGCAGCATCGCGCGTCGGGTCTCTCCGCGACATTCGGCGGCGGCGGTGCCTCCTCCTATGTCCAGCGGCGCGGCGCGGAGCAGTTTCTCTATCAGGCGTCCGTCGCTCTCAGCGTCGCCTTCTTCGCGCTGACGATTCTCGATTGGTACGTCTAAGCATGTCCAAATCTTCTTCGCTCCTCGTCACCAGGCTTCTGGCTGTCTATCTGCGATGGGAACGAGTGATCATCGCGGTGTTGGTGTTGCTCTTCCTCTTCAGTTTTCTTGTTCTCCTGGTCCGGTTTCGGCGTGAGAACATGCAGATCGTCCCTGCGGAAGGCGGAACCTACATCGAGGGGTCGTTTGGGGATTTGCAGCCGCTCAATCCGTGGTTCACCGTCACCAATGACGTGAATCGCGACATTGTCTCGCTCGTGTTTTCTGGTCTGCTTCGGTATAACCCCGTCACGGAGGATATCGAGGAAGATCTCGCGACGCTTTCTCTTTCGAAGGACGGCACCATTTACACGCTCACGCTCAAAGATGACTTGTACTGGCATGATTCCACCGAGGAATCCCCCCACCCCGTCCGTGCGGAGGACGTGGAATTCACTTTCAAAACCATCCAGGATCCCGAATTTCCGAACAGTCTCCTGCGTCAGAATTTCCACGGTGTCACCATCGAACGCATCGATGACCGGACGGTGCAATTCCGCTTGGAGGAGCCCTACGGTTTCTTCTCCAGTAATCTGACACTCGGGTTGCTTCCCAAGCGATCCTTCCAGGACGTTCCGGTTCGGTCATTGGATCAAGTGCTGGATTTCGGTTTCCAGCCCATCGGAGCAGGTCCGTACCGTTTCAAGAATCTGCAGGCGACGGAATTGAGCACCGAGGTGACGCTGGAACGCTGGGATCGGAGTCTTCCCCCGCCGTACCGTCTGGATCGCATCGTATTCCGCATTTTTCCCGATTTTCAAACGCTGCTTTCGGATTTGCGCAACTTGGATGGTATCCGCATCGTTCCGCACACGTCCCGCGGGGAGGCGGCTGTCCCCGATCGATTTACCGCGTTGCAGTACACGTTGCCGCAGTACGTCGCACTCTTCTTCAATCTTGACCGTCCGGTGATGCAGGAACGGACGTTGCGACTGGGATTGCAAATCGGCACGGACAAGCAGGCGATTGCGGACGAAGTGGGGCAGGCGAAGATCATCGACACTCCTCTGTTGGAAATCGCCGATGATGACTGGCGGTACTCATACGATGCAATGACGGCACAGGGCGCTCTCTATGAATCCCAGTGGTACTATCCGGAGAAAGTGCACTTGCAGCGGCTTCTGGAGCAACGGGAGGCCAATGACAAGGGTCCTCTGAAGATGGCATCGGTAGTGTACCTGGAAACGGGTGCCGTTCTCACCGTCTCGGGGTCGCTGGCGGATGCCGGTACGGGGCATAAGCTCAACGGCCTCTCACTCGAATTGCACCCGACACTTTCCGGCGCTTGGATTGCGGCTCTTCCCACTGCTGCGGGCGACGGCAGCTTGAAACCGGGTTTGAATCTCCTGCGTTTGACGGATGACAACAATCGTACGGTGGATTCTTTCTATTTGCGTCGCATCACCGATGCGGTGGAATATCGCAGGGCGATCGAAGAGCAGAAACTCGTCGATCTCTTCCTGCAGTCCAAGCAGCAGGATCTTCCGGAGGATCAGCGTCTCTCGTCGGCGGATCTCGCGCTCGATCACGGATATTTGCGTCGCCGAAAAATTACGGATCCCGTCAGCAAACGCATCAATGATCGAGGGGAAACGCTTTCGCTCACACTTCTGACCAGCCCCTCTCCTCCCGAGTATGCCGCCACGGCGGAACTGATTCGTTCCCAGTGGGATAGACTTGGCGTCGATGTTCGGGTTGTCATTCCGGAGACGCGCGCGCTTTTTGAGGAGCACCTGCTCAAGCGTGAGTATGACGTGCTGCTCTTCGGTCAATCTCTTCTGGACAATTACGACACCTATCCCTACTGGCATTCCAGCGGCACGCAGCGACTCACGGATGACCGCTCCTCCCTGCGCATCGATGCCTATAATCTCTCTCAGTTCGCCTCGTTCGAGGCAGATGCTCTCTTGGAGACCATCCGTGGAAAATACTCCGATGAGGAGCGTGCGACGGCTCTCATGAAGCTGCAGGAGATTCTCAAGCGAGATGTCCCCGCGGTGTACCTCTACTCCCCCGTCTATACGTTCGCGCACCGAGAGGATATCCTGGGCATTGAATTGGGGCATTTGTCACTCCATTCCGATCGGTTTCTGACGCTGCATCGCTGGCATACCCATTTGGAACGGGTTTTCAAGGACGGGAAGAGTTGGCTCAGTTTTCTGCCCTGGCTGTCAAGAGAGATTCTGCAAGAGGATGCCGCGGAGACCGTCAACGCAGCCACAACGAGCGGTTCGGTGATCGACCGTTGACGCACCGCAATTGATCGCGTACTATCTTGTCTCCTTCATTTTCCATGGAAATACTCCTCATCCAAGACATCCCCGGTGTCGGCAAGAAGAACGATCTTCTGATCGTGGGTGACGGGTTTGCCCTCAACTTTTTGCTCCCCAAGCGGGCGGCTCTCGTGGCCACTCCCCTGGTGCGTAAGCGTTACGCCGAGTTCATCAAGAGACGCGCGGAGGAAAAGGAGAAGGAGAAGTCATTTGCGGCCAATGCAGTTGCCGCTCTTTCCGGGAAGACCGTTACGTTTGCCCGCAAGGCGACCAAGACCGGAAAACTCTACGCAGCCATTACGGAAGAGGCCATTGCCACTGCTCTGCTGGATCAGCACAAGGCGGAAGTAGCGCCGGAGGATATTGTCATCGATGAGCACATCAAGACTTTGGGGGAACACGTCGTGAGTGTGCGGATGGGAGGCCAGGATGTGGAATTGACGGTGAAGGTGACGGAGGAGAAGGCGTAAATCTCATCTTGTTCTATGACACGGTGTGCTGTGCTACTCTTTTTGCATGGGCCAGTAGCTCAGCTGGTTAGAGCCCGGGACTTATAAACCCGTGGTCGGTGGTTCAAGTCCACCCTGGCCCACCACCTCCCTCTTCATCTCCTTGACCCTCTCCACTCTCCCATGGATCATGGGAAATGATGGTTGTTCGCACTTTCTCCACAATGGCACTCATTCTCCTTCTCTCCGCCTGCACGACGGTGCCCAAGTGGGGCAGAGACGGGACATCGAGCTCTTCGGTTGCATTGTCCTCGGCAAGCAGCGCAGAGCAAACGATGGTACATGTCATTAGCCCTCTTCCGGGCAGTACGATCGCAAGTCCGCTTATGGTGACCGGAGAGGCGCGGGGCGGATGGTATTTTGAAGCGAGCTTTCCGGTACGACTCCTCGATGGCAATGGCGCGGAGATCGCATTTGGGACTGCGCAGGCGCAAGGCGATTGGATGACGGCGGATTTCGTGCCGTTCGTTGCGACGTTGAGTTTTCCTCTTCCCGCCACGACCACCGGTTCTCTGGTTTTGGAGAAGGATAACCCTTCAGGTCTGCCGGAGAATGACGATTCCATAACGATTCCCGTAAACTTTTAGTAGTCGCGTGAGCGATATTCCGTCGAGTAGACTGTCAGTATGAACCTCTCATCTCTGCTCTCCTGGATCGTGGACTGGGGAACCATGGGGTACCTAATCCTCTTTCTGATGACGTTGGGGGAGTCGCTTGTGTTCACGGGTCTGTTCATCCCCGGAACGGTTGTGTTGGTCATCATGGGTGGTCTTGCGTCCACGCGCGGATCGTTTGAGTTCCCATTACTGGCGCTGACAGCCATCAGCGGCGCCATTATCGGAAACGCCATCAGCTACGAATTGGGCAGGATCGGACGCGTGTGTGTGGAGCGATGGGCGCGGTTCAATGCGTATCTTGCAAAAGCTCGCGCTTTTTTTCTACGACATCATGATATGAGCGTCTTTCTCGGCAGGTTTGTGGGACCCATTCGTCCGTTCATCCCCTTCGTTGCCGGGGCGTTCCACATGGGTCGCATGCGGTTCTACGTTTCCAATGTGCTGAGTGCGATTCTGTGGTGCGCATGGTTCCTGGCAATGGGGTACGCGTTTGGATTTGCATGGCAACGTGCGTTCTTCTGGTCGACTGCGGGCGTGGGAGTATTGATTGTGACGGCGATCATCGGCATGGCCATCGTATGGTATTGGCGTCTCAAGCGTCGCAGCGCCCGGGTTGATCAGCGTGATTCCTCCCATGACTGAACGAACTGCTGCGCTTCGTGTTTCGTCGTGATGATCCCCTTCTCCTGAGCTTCACTAATTTTTTCTAGGATTTCTCCGATGCGTGCGGACGGTCGCAGCCCCGTCAGTGCCATGACATCCTCTCCTGTGAGGAGCGGACGCAGCGGACGAGGGTGATTGTTCAGAAAAATATTTCTATCTTCTACAATGCGGTCGAAGAGTGCGAAGTCCGAAGGCGCGGTTCCGGCGATATCCAGCCAAAATAGCCTCTGCAGATCTTCAAACCACGGATGGTGGTACCAATGTGTTTTTCGTTCTTCATTCATATGAAGCAGCGGTTCCATCATCATATGGTGACTGATGAGCCAGGCGATCTTTTCTCGTCTGCGCGCAGGCGCTCCCAGCTTCTTGAGAATGTCCGTCGCCAATTTCGCAGAAATCTCCGCGTGACGGTCGAACCGGATGCGTTCCTTGAGCGCGAATGTTTCCACCTTGCCGATGTCATGGAGAAGAGTCGCAAAACGGACATCCAGCAGATCATCGGGGCGGAAGGCGGATACGCAATGCAATAGGTGGTCCCAGAGGTCACCCTCATGATGAAAATCGGCGGGTTGCGGTATGCCTTTGCACCGATGGAGTTCCGGCAGGCACTGCTCCAGAATGTCGAGTTCCCAGAGATCCTCCAGCCCTCTCTCCGCGAACGGATAGAGCAGCAATTTCTCCAATTCGTTGAGTAGTCGAGCCCCGGAAATCTTCGTGCTGAGCGAAGCATTCTCATGTAAGGCTGCGAACGTATCGGGATGATACTGCCCATCGATCTTCGCACGCATGCGAATGGCACGGAGCATTCGCAGAGGATCATGTTTGATGCGTACGGCGGGATCCCCTATGAATCGAATGAGTTTTTCTCTCAAATCATCTTCGCCTTCAAACGGATCGTACAATTCTCGCGCCACGGGATGAGCGTACAGGGCGTTAATCGTGAGGTCTCGACGCTCCGCATCCTCTTCCCGCGTGCCAAATTGCACCGTGACAGGCTTTCGCCCGATGCTTTCTGCTGACTCTTTACGGAACGTTGTCAGTTCAAACACGTACACACCGCAGCGCACCCGCGTGCTCCCCAGTGCCTTTTCAGCAATGGTTGCCTCCGGGAAGAGTCGTACGATGTCTTCGGGATGCGCGGCCGTCGCAACGTCGATGTCCTTCGGCATGATGTCGCCGAGCATGTCGCGCACGGCCCCACCCACCCACCACGTATCGAAGCCGGCGTCGATCAGCCGTTCGCTCACTTTGTATGCCGCTTCACCGTAGGATTCCCGCAGTAACGCGTCGAAAATGGATGGAGAAACAGGCATGTGAGTGATGCTACACAACGACTTTGGAGTCTGCTAGTCTCATCTCGTTTTTCACCCCCCTCTCATGAATATCGCCATCAACGGATTCGGCCGCATCGGAAGACTTGCCCTGCGCATCATCCTGGAGAAGCATCCGGATCTGAAGGTTGTTCTCATCAATGATTTGATGGATGAAGCGATACGCAAGCATTTGTTTGTTTTTGATTCCACGTACGGTACGTACGACAACCCTCATGCGTTTGACGGGGTGACGATGACGTCGGAGAAGGATCCTTCCAAGCTGCCGCACAAAGAGTTGAAGGTCGATGTCGTGCTGGAATGTACCGGCCGTTTTACGAAGAGAGCGGATGCTGCTTTGCATGTGGCTGCGGGAGCACGCAAGGTCATTTTATCGGCGCCGGCAAAGGATGAAGTCGACGGCACGTTTGTCATCGGTGTCAATCATAAAACCTACGACCCGGCGACGATGCACATCATCAGCAATGCATCTTGCACCACCAATTCGCTTGCTCCCGTCGTGAAAGTATTGGACGAGGCATTCGGTATCGAACGCGGCCTCATGACGACGATCCACAGTTACACCAATGATCAGGTCATTCTTGACTTTCCGCACAAGGATCCGCGTCGAGCCCGTTCCGCGGGACTCAACCTGATTCCGACGACGACGGGTGCAGCCAAAGCCGTAGGACTCGTGCTTCCCCATCTCAAGGGCAAACTCAACGGCATTTCCGTCCGTGTTCCCACTCCGACCGTCAGTTTGACGGATCTCACCGTTGTCCTGAAGAAGGAGACGACAGCCGAGGAGATCAATGCGGCATTTCAGAAGGCGGAATCGGGATCGCTGAAAGGGATTCTCGGTCTTGAATCCCGTCCGCTCGTCAGTATGGATTTTAAGGGTGATGACAGGTCCAGCATTGTCGACGCTTCCTCCACACAGGTCATCGACGGGACGCTCGCGAAGGTCTTTGCCTGGTATGACAATGAGTGGGGCTACAGCAATCGTTTGGTGGAACTCGCCGTTGTGGCGGGTTCCTGAATCGATGTCGGCTATTCACCCTCGTTCCGTCGTATCGGGAGATACAATGAACGTCATTCTGCTCCCTTCTCCTTCCCCTTCTCCTCCACGACTTTCGCATCAACGACATTCTCCTTCCCTGCAGCATCTCCCGAAGATTGTGCGTTCTCCGCCTGTTTTTTCTGCGCCTCCTCGTAAATGATTTTGCCGATCTCCTGCGAGGCCATCGCAGTTTCCTCGGTCTTCTTCGTGAGCTGCTCCGCCGTAACATCCTCTTGTTTGATGAGGTCGCGCAACTCATTTAGCTTTTCATTGACCGTTTTCTTCACTTCATCGGGAATCTTTGCATCGTGTTCGCGCATCTGTTTCTCCAGGTTGAAGACCATGGCGTCCGCTGTGTTGCGCGCGTCAATGAGCGCACGCTTCTGTTTATCCTCTTCAGCGTGCAGTTCCGCGTCCTTGCGCATCTTCTCCACTTCCTCCTTGCTGAGACCGGTCGATCCCTGAATGGTGATGTGCTGCTCCTTCCCCGTTCCCAAATCCTTCGCCTTCACGTGCAGTATGCCGTTGCTGTCAATATCGAATGTCACTTCGATCTGCGGGGTGCCGCGCGGCGCAGGCGGAATGCCATCCAGAATGAAGCGACCGAGAGATTTATTGTCCCGCGCAAGTTCGCGTTCCCCCTGCACCACATGCACTTCCACCGAGGGTTGGCTGTCCGCCGCAGTGGAGAACACCTGACTCTTTGTCGTAGGGATTTTCGTATTGCGTTCAATGATCTTGGTTGCGACCCCACCCATGGTTTCGATACCCATGGAGAGCGGTGAGACATCCACAAGCACAATATCCTTGTTGATGTCACCCCCGAGCACACCCGCCTGAATGGCCGCACCAATCGCGACGACCTCATCGGGATTCACGCCTTTGTGCGGTTCCTTCCCAAAGAGTTCCTTGACGCGTTCCATCACTTTTGGCATACGTGTCATGCCGCCCACCAATACGACTTCCGCAATGTCACTCTTGGACAACTTGGCATCTTTCAGCGCTTTCAAGCATGGTTCGACGGATCGTTCGATGAGATCCGCTACGAGTGATTCCAGTTTGGCGCGCGAGAGCGTCATCTGCAGATGCTTGGGGCCGGATGCATCCGCCGTGATGAACGGCAGATTGATCTCCGTTTCAGTGGCGGAGGAAAGCTCGATTTTTGCCTTTTCCGCAACTTCCTTCAGTCGCTGCATGGCAATTTTGTCCTTGCTGAGATCGATGCCGGAGTCCTTCTTAAATTCACTGAGAATCCACTCGATGACCGCCTGATCAAAATCATCGCCGCCCAAGTGCGTGTCGCCGTTCGTTGCGAGCACTTCAAATACTCCCTCTCCCATGTCCAGAATGGAGATGTCGAACGTGCCGCCTCCCAAATCGTACACGGCGATCTTGTGCTCCGCTCCTTTGTCCAGTCCGTAGGCGAGTGCGGCTGCAGTCGGTTCATTGATGATGCGCATGACTTCGAGTCCGGCGATCTGTCCTGCCTCTTTGGTGGCTTGTCGCTGACTGTCATCGAAGTACGCAGGCACCGTGATGACTGCTTTGTCGACCGTCGTGCCCAGGTATGCCTCCGCATCCTTTTTCAGCTTTTGCAGAATCTTTGCGCTGACTTCCTGCGGCAGCATGTCCGTGCCGTTGGCAACGATGATGGCGCGTTCCTCCTTCCCCTGCTTCACCTCGAAGGGCATACGCTCCGCCTCCCGTTTCACCTCGCCGTACCTGCGACCCACGAAGCGCTTGGAGGAAAAAATGGTGTTCTTCGGATTGGTCACGGCTTGTCGCTTGGCTGCGACGCCCACGAGTACTTCCTCATTTTTGAAGCCGACCACAGAGGGCGTGGTCCGATTCCCCTCCGCATTGGGTATGACGACGGGCTCTCCGCCTTCAATGACGGCGACGCAAGAATTTGTGGTTCCAAGATCGATTCCGATGATTTTTGACATGAGTGGAGTGGGGAAAATGCGGGGATGGATCGATTGTCACTCGCAATTCTAGAGTGATAATTTGGTCTCGTCAATCCTTCTTTCTTCGCTACGTAGGTTGATACCGATGCGACACGGCTCGAAATCGCTATACTGCGTCCATGTTCCTGGATGAGGCCATCATCGGCGTGAAAGGCGGCAACGGTGGAAACGGCGTCGTCGGATGGCGGAGAGAGAAGTACGTGGCCAAGGGCGGACCGGATGGCGGAGACGGGGGGCAAGGCGGTTCTGTGATTTTGGAAGCCAATCGCAACACCGATACGCTCAGTGATTTTGCATCCCGCAAGATGTTTGAGGCGCAGTCCGGCGGCAACGGAAGCGGATCCAACAAACACGGCAGGAACGGTGAGGATCTCGTTCTGCTCGTTCCTCCCGGTACCGTCGCAATGCTCGTACGCGATGACGGTTCAGAGGATGTACTTGCAGATTTACGCGTACACGGAGACAGAGTCGTGGCGGCTGAGGGCGGTCGTGGAGGGTTTGGCAATGCGCACTTCGTGAGTTCCACCCGTCAACGTCCGGATTTTGCGGAATTGGGGGAGCCCGGACAGGAGTGCTCGTTGAAGCTGGAGCTTAAGCTGGTCGCGGATATCGGCATCATCGGGTATCCCAGCGTGGGAAAATCCACGTTGATTTCCGTCATCAGCAACGCTCGTCCGAAGATCGCCGCTTACCCCTTCACGACGCTGATTCCCAATCTCGGCGTGGTGCAGGTGCATGACAGGCGCATTGTGGTCTGTGACGTACCGGGGCTCATTGAGGGCGCGAGTGAGGGGAAGGGACTTGGCATGCACTTTCTCAAGCACATTGAGAGAACGGGCGTTTTGGTACACATGCTGGATATCAGCCGAGCACTGCAGGGGGATGGCAAGGTAAACATTGATTCGCTCGTGGACGATTACCGTGCCATCAGGAAGGAGCTTGAACGATACTCCCCTGCTCTGGCCGCCAAGCGAGAACTCGTCGTGCTCAATAAGAACGACCTCTTGGCCGGCGACACTTTGGCAATCGAGAACACGCTGGCAAAAAAGAAGATTAGGGTATTCTCTTCTCTCTCCGCTGCCACGCGTGGCAATGTGGACGTATTTATCGAGTCTCTGCTCCCCATTGTCTTAGAAGAGCGTGAGGAGAGGCAGAATGCGGAGCCGACGTTTGATGCAGGATCAGCGTCCGTTCTCCCAGTGCTTCGCCCGCAGGAACAGACGGAGAAGATGGGTGCCTATCGCATCGAGAAGTTACCGGATGGATCGCTGTATGTTCGTGGCAAACGTTTGGAACAATTCACCAGTATGACGAATTTTCAGAGTCCCGGTGCTCTCGCCCGATTCCGCGACGTTCTCGACCGCATCGGATTGGCACGCGCGCTGAAGCAGTCCGGACTGGAAGAGGGCACGAAGGTGATGATCGGCACGACGGATGTAACAGCCTGCCTGTAGGGGTTGTGTATGGCTGTTTGTTTGCATGCAGTACAGCGCAGATATTCCATCAATGAGCATCTTTTGCTCAACCCAAGGAGTGGACGACATCGTTTGCCCAACATACGGGGATCACGTTCTTTCCAGCAATTCTCGGGAGGATCAGTGGAGGTGCCGATGTAGACGAACCAGGGCTTACCTTGAGCGGAGTCTACTGTCATAGCGAAATATCGTAGCAGATTCGAATCATTTGGGAGTCTTCGACTCTGCCGCATTGTGTCTTCGCTCAGACTCACTTAACTCGCGCATGGGTAGAGTGGCCCGAGCCTCGAGCGGATGCGAGGGGCGAGACCATGAGCGAGCACTCCAAAGGAATGCGAGTTGAATGGTGGCCCAGGCCGGGATCGAACCGGCGACACCTCGCTCTTCAGGCGAGTGCTCTACCACTGAGCTACCGGGCCATGTTTCTCCGCGAAAAGCCGCCAAACTATACCAAGGAGGGTGAGTGGTGGGAAGGGTGGATTTTTCAGACAGGATTTGTATACTTCCTGCGCTTTCATGGTACGGGGCATTAGCTCAGTTGGTAGAGCGCCGCATTCGCATTGCGGAGATCACCGGTTCGAGTCCGGTATGCTCCACCATTCCTCATCACCCGCTCGATTGAGTGTTTCTTTGAATGGAGAACGTAGCTCTGGGACTAGCTTTTTGTCCTGTACGGCCAAGTTCGAACAGAGTGCTTTGATGACCGATTCCCGCACAACGGGTGATCCGTGGTTTATGGCTTCCCGTGCGAGTTCGAGCAGCTTGAAGTTCCCAATAACCTTGGTGATCCAGTCGGTGCCTTCGTCGTGTACGGCGTCCAATTTGCTCTTGATGCGCTGTCGCTCATCCGCCAGCTTTTTGATCTCGGCCTCTGCAATGTCCTCCACCCCAAGCGCCTTCGCCTTCGGCAGTGCCTTCACCTGCTCTGCGAGATTGGCCTCGATGTCGTTGTACTGCTGCTGTAGACCCTCCACCTCCGCACGGCGCGCTGCGGACTTTTCGACGTGCAGCGCGAGCAGCTTCTCTCTCACGTCCGCAAGAACCTCATCATCGACGGAAATGCTGTCCATCACGGCATCAAACTGCTCGCGCAGACCGTCCTCCCTGTCGTCCTTGTCTCGCCGCTGCTGCTTGATCAACTGTCGGCACTGCGTCCGGCGATTCTTGCATTCGTAGTAAAGGTACACTTGGCCTGCCTTCTTCTTCACCACCTTGTAAGGGCTCATCACGCCCCCGCATTCCCCACAGCGTACCGTATCTCCAAACGTGAACAGCGTGCGCACATCCTGCTTCTTCTTGCGGCCGGAGTGGGTGCACCGTTTCGCAATGCTCGACTGTGCAGCCTCCCACAGTTCCGGGGCAATGAGTGGCTCGTGCGTGTGCTCATAAATCACGCCATCGTATTTCGTCGCCCCTTTGAAGTAGGGATTCTTGATGAGCCCGGCAATGGTTGTTTTGTTCAGCGGCTTGCCGTTCCTCTGTGTCACGTTCTTCATGGCACGCTCAATATCGGGATAGGTGGCTCCGGCGGCGGCCATGCGAAAGATAGTCAAGAGGTGTGGCAGCCGCTCGTGGTCTACTTCCGTATGACGCAGCACTTCACCGTTATCCAGTACCACATGGTGCGGCCGTACGCCGAACATCTTGCGACCCATGTGTTTGCCATTCTGGGCTTTCAGCCGCATACGGTCGAAAACAACCTTGCTCTTCTCTGCGCTCTCGTGCCATCCCATGGCACCCTCGAGGCACAGCATGATGATCGTTGCCGCATCCTCCCCTCGGTAGCGCTTGCCGTCTGTTGTTTCGAGAAATGGAATAAAACCGTCGGCTAGGTCCTGCGTGAATTTCCCAAGATCATCGTGATTCCTTCCGATGCGGTTCACGCGTACGGCAATGACACCGTAGACCTGCCCCTGTTGTGCAGCTGTACACACCTCCGCAACAGTGGGAAGGCCGGGCAAAAACCCACTCTGTTCCGTCACGACAAAACGGAGCGGGTGTGTTTTTCTAATCTCGGGCGGGAATCGCTCTTCGTAATACTGGGACGCGAGTGCCTTTTGATCGGAGATACTCTCGATTTGCTTGTTCTTATCTTCGAGAGATTTTCGACAGATGCCCCAGATTGGTGCATTTGCAGTGATTTGTGGTGGCTTGCGTCGAGCCATAGGAGGAGTGGGAAGCTGGTTGCCGGTGAGTGCTCATGGAGGGTGTCTCGGCTTCCCACTCCGTTTCCGGCGTGGCAAGACACCCTCTATAAGCACGAGGTAGCATACAGTCCTGCGGGCATTGTGTGCAGGAGATATTCCTTTATCGTCATAAATTTCGCCTCATGTCTGACGTACGGCGGAAGAGGTGTAGCGATGAATTCGGGGACAATGTGATCGAGGCATCGCAGCATCGTCGCAATCATTTTGAGAGGAAGTTCGTGCAGCGGCTCTGGTATCTCTGGGAGTACAAGTTCCACTTTCATGACCGGGTCCGGTTCGAATTTGTAGGCATGTACGATGAGGGGGATACCTTCCCAAACGATACCCGTTGTTAAAATAGCATGCAGTTTGCCGTGCTTCTCCATTCGATTCTCAATTTGTTGAAGTGTTCTTTCCCATGCCTGTCCATGGCTGGCCCAAAATGGAGAAGTCTCCCACCCGGGGAATGCTGCCGAGGTATGACGTATGTGGGTTGCTGTGATTTCATCGACTTGGAACAGCCGAAACACTTGTAGTGCTTTGCCGCGCGTGTGTACCGCAGTTGTGTCTTGAGCATGCGTGCAAATTGCTCTGCATGCCTCAATTTCTTGGAGGTACCGATATAACGCATCGGACAGGAGACGAACGCCTTCCTCTGCGGAAACGGCTGTACATTCGTTTTCCCCAACAACTGGCATCGATCCAAGGCGGACAGAAGATAAAACGCCTGTGTCGGTGCCAATGTCTACGTGTCAGTGTCAGTGCCTTTGATATCCATGCACATCATACCCATCCGGACCCGTCATGCACGTTGTCGTCATTGACTTCAAATTCCGAATATTATCTAGGGTACTATCAAAGCAACCTGCGCGTGAAAGGGATCAACTTACGAATGGGTATGTCTTTCCTTGCCTTTCCATGCCCCTTAGAGGCGTGGGAAGGGGCGTACTCGTGACAACCACTACGGAGCTATCTCGTCGTTTCCTACCATCCTTGGACAGCCATATTTAGGCTTGGTGTAGCTAACTTTTCATTTGTGAGTACCCGTTGGTCCTCACTCGGTGGCATATGGCGGATCATTGAGTCCCTGTAAAAGCACCGACTTTGCTTCTTTCCAATTGTTTGCTGCGTAGACACAGGCTGTATCAAGTGTGGATGGGTCCTCCCAGAAGTACGGCAAGAAATCCTTACACCACTCGACACGCTCCGGGACGGACATGTCGTCCCCCATTTCTATCGTATTGAGCATCATCTGTCTTTGATCCTCAAGTGTCATCCCCGCCTCTTGCATGCACTCATCGGCTGCTATGCTCATATCTTCTTTGGCAGCTATCCGTCGTGCGATGCACTCGTCCGCCTTCTGTGCCTTTATTTCATACGGAGTCGGCATAGGCTCGTAACCGCCCGATGATCCTCCGATCACTGCAACAAGGAGAAAATAGAGCAGAATGGCAAAGAATGCGTGCGGTATTCCCTTCCAGGTTTTCTGTTCATCTGGCGCACGAAGTAGTCGAAATAGAATATACCCCCAAATGGCAAGCCCGAAGAAATATCCGAGCATGCCGGGTGATTGACTGCGGAGGAGTCCTGCAAAAACAGGTCCTTGGAGAAAAGCGGTGATCGCAGTGAGCACTGCGCCAATGATCCGCCGGAGTGGCCATTTGTTGTACGTGAGGAAATTGGGCATAGGAGAAATAGGAAAGTTCACTCGAACATGAGATAGGCAGGCGTGTGATATGCCGGAGCGAAGACCGAGACGAGAATTCCCCCGAGAAGGAGGACCCAAAAGATCGACGCGCTGATGAAGCGAAGAAAGAGGATTACGCGCTCGAAGATCGTTTCGATGGATGGCATGAGCTCGGGAGAAAGGCATGGACCAAAAAGGGACACCCTGCTCGGTTGACCCAAGACATTGGATGGTTTCCCACCGGCAACGCTTGACCGAGGCAGAGGTGCCCCTTCTTGCGTTGAAGGTGGGATGCGGACGTAGAAAGCCCGCCGATGTCTTGGGTCGAGTCCAGTATACTCCATCGGTTTAACGATGCACTTCAAATTACTCACGCCTACCCGACGCGACGGTCCGGACTCTCACAAAGTGAGTGATGGAACCCCATCGCTTCCTCAATAGAATCCGTCATCTCTGCCTCTGCGGGCATGCCGTTTTGCTGCCAATCCGCGAGCACATGCTCCGGGATGCCGCCCTCTCTCCACTGTTCGATGAGCTGTGGTGACGGCTTCCCGCCAACAGGGATCTCCGGTGGCTTGAGTAGAAAGAGAGTCTTGCGCTGCAGCTCTCCGTCCTTGTCCGGCTTCCTCTGTTCCTCGGGGAGCAACTTGAGGAGGTGCGCTACGAGCGTGATGCTCTTGAGTGCAAGGTGCTGGTCCCTCTCCTGCTCTCCGAGCTGTTTCAAGCGCAGAAGGACCCAGTTGCGGTTCATGGCGACGCTATCGAGGAGCCCAGCGAGGTGCCGTTGCACCTCAACTTTCCTCAAGTACTGGGACCCCATGCTCTCGGCGGTCCGCTGCACGTCCTTGCCCCCTTTGCTGCCCAGCTTGAACACACGTCGCGCCGCCTCCGTGGCGTTGCCGTTCGCTTCGATGAGAGCGTGGGCGAAGAGAAGATGTGTATTTACAGGGACCGCCGATGAAGCAGTTCTTGTACATGATGGGCGCTTCTTCTTTAGCATGGCAGAGGTGAGGAGGATGATGCCAATGCCAGTGTCTATGTGCTTTGTGTAATATCAATTCCGTGGCACCTCCCTTTGTTTATGCTCGTCCAGAAGTGACCAGCCCACCATGCCTCCGACAGTCATAGCCATGAAGAAGAGCATGCCGGTTATACTGGGGATCTTGCCCCATTCTCTGCATCGCGTCATCTCATTGGCAGTCTTCGATGCGGGGATAACGACTTCCTCTCGATTGCATATCTTCTCTGTTATCGAGAGTTGGGGGAGGATTATGAATAACATGATCGCGCTGCATACTAAAATGATGAGCCTCTTGGTCTGCTTGCTATGGAGCGCAGGGTATCTCATATGTTGAATAGGATAGAGGACATAGGAAATTTGCGACACTGGAATTAGTGGCATCCTGCCGGAATTGGACAACGTGTTCCCGACGATGGAAATGCTCCCGGGAGTTCTATTCGAGTTCTACAGGGCAACCAAGTCTATCTCGGGGGTTCCTATTCAGAGGATCGGAGCATGGAGGTGCCATGGCACTGCAATGCCATTTTTGTACGATTCCTCTTTCTTCAACTACGCAAAAATCGGCTCGTGCAACAGAGAAAGTGCGGTCTGTAATCTTGAGTGAGTCTCGACAATCTCGGTTCGAGCTTCGTACAGTATCGTCCACCATTTGGCTCGTCCGCCTCATGCGGACTTGCTCGTGGTGAGCTGTCTTTTCTCCCGATACTGATCTGTAAGGTTTGATGAGTGGAATGACAGTGAGCGAGACTGCTCGTACTCTGCGAAGGGGTTTTTCATCGGAATCTGATGAGGCTTTGCATGTACAGATACTCGCAATTGTGATACACATACTTCCTTTTCCGTTCCCCTTCCTATGCAGAGTGTCTCGCGCATGCGATATGTCCTCATCCCGGTGTTCATTGTCGTCTGCTTCCTGGCGCCCGCTTCGTCTCTTGCGAATGGGAAGACGGTTGCCGATACGTCACAGGAGCGCTCCGTTCTTTTGATGAAGACGACGGATAAGAAGGAGGTGCTTCCCGGCGGACGCATCCGCTTTACCATCCGGGTGCAAAACGTACTTCTGAGAGTCATCAATGATGCGGAGGTGACGGAGCGATTCGATCCATCCCTCCTCTCCGTCGTCGAATCGGGTTCAGCGGTGATGCTGGGATCCGGCAGCATGCAATGGGCGTTGCCGCGTTTGGATCCCGGAGAAGTATGGGAACATGAGTATGTATTGGCGGCACACGCATCGGTGGAGCACGGAACCGTTCTCAATACCATCACCACGATCACAGGGACGGACATCGCGGATGGACCGTTGCAGGATCAGGTGAGTATCACCGCAATCAGTGTGTTGAGCGCGCTCCCCACGGCCGGTGTGGCAACGGATCTCTTGTTCCTCATTTCTTCGCTGCCCCTTGCCATGACTGTGGCAGTTCTGCATGCATGGCGTAGAAAGCGGTGAAAGAATGTTGAACAAATGTGATTGCATATAAGCATGACTATGTTATAATACAATCAACAATTTCGTCACACACACCGTGCCCGCCACCCTACGCTTCCAAACCGTTCTCCTCCTCTCTCTTGTCGTTTTTCCCGGTGCCCTCCAAGCATGGGATGTCAATCAGTCGTTATCATCGCAGCAATCAGGCAGCAATTACACGGTTGAAGAATACAGAGTCGCCCTTCGTTTACAGCGGCGCATAGCGAATCGTTTCCAGCATCAAATTTCTTTGGAAAATGCTGTGCTAGCAGTACACATGCGTCACGAGATGCTCCGTCGGATCGCTGACGTACGTTTTGTAGATCGTGAGCGAGGTTCGGCAATGATACATGCGCAATGGCTGGCCTCCGCCGGCAAGCATCCGTCTTGGATCGGATTTTCCTTAGACGAGCAGTGTGCGGCATTCCACATCGATGAGCATGCCATTCGACTTTCCATCGAGGCGGGGGAACCGACGGATTTTCAACGGCCAAAAAACGCCATCTTCCGCAATGTACATCAGGATCGACGTATCCTGCGCGGTGAGAGCGTGGGAGAGACGCAGGCGGGATATGAATTTGATGCCGCTCTGCTCAGCAGTCGCATTGCCAAATCCCTGCGGGGTCAGACAGATGAGGTGATTGATAGTGAGACATCATTCGTTCAGCCGCAACTCTTCGTCCTCGCGGAGGATGGCAGCTCCAAAACTCTGACTCGCCTCTCCGTTGGACGGTCCGATTTTGCACGATCACCCTGGGGACGCATCCAAAACATTCATCAAGCGTTGCTTGGTCGGATGAACGGGGCGGTCATTCCCGTCGGATCGGTGTTCTCCTTTAACGATGCACTGGTGGGCGCATCAGGCTGGAAAAATGCATTGGTGATCGTGAACGGCAAAGATCTCGTCAATGAACCCGGGGGCGGTATCTGCCAGGTATCCACGACGGTGTACCGTTCCGTGCTTCTGGCGGGTTTGCCCGTCACCCAGCGCAAGAGTCACAGTCTGTACGTCACCTACTATAAGGAATTTGGCGTCGGGATCGATGCAACGGTGTACTTCGGGAAGCAGGATCTGCAGGTAGTCAATAATACGCCCGGCGATGTGGTCATGCTCACGCGCATCGAGGGAACGGAGGCTATTGTGGAACTCTATGGCCTACCCGATGGACGATCGGTTGACATGCAAGGCCCATTCTTCGCGCAAACTGCGCCGGAGGATCTTTTGATCAACGGTCGCAAACCCCGCACGACGGAAATCATCTGGACGCACGCGGTCACGTATGCGGACGGCCGTACGGAAGATAACGTCATTGTCTCACAGTACAACTCTCTGCCTCGTTCCCTGCACTTGGAGTATCCTGTCAGCCGCGGCATCGCAGAACTGGAAGGAACATACACTGCTCAGAAGTTAGAACTGCCCGAGATGGTGGTTCTGGGTACCGAGTTATAGCACCGGATGCGTGAGCCAAATCGTGAGGTGATCTTAAAAACGGTTGATACCTTTGAGATGTCTGGTATCGTTTCCCCGCTCATTTGAGCGGGTCAGTAGCTCAGTCCGGTAGAGCAGTTGCCTCTTAAGCAATTGGCCGTGGGTTCAAATCCCACCTGACCCACCAGATTTCGCTTCGCTTAATTCGGTTGTGGCACGCTGTGCTCGCGGTAGTTGCGGTGCAGATCATCCCAAATTTCCCCGTGTTGGAATCGAGGGCTGTGACGATATCAAAATACCTTTCTCGGCCTCAGTGACTTTTGGCCATTTGCATCCGCCGGTACGAGAATGGCGACGGGAAGACCGTCGTGCCAAGCAATGACTTCTCCGGTTGCGGATTGCTGAATTGGGCGTCCAAAACCAACTTCTCTGTATTCCTCATCGGTGAGGATTGCTCGCGGGTGATTCGCAAGAATGTCTTTCAGCGGCCGCACGTCCGTCCAGGAGACGGTTTCCGTCGTCACAGCATCCTCGATCCGCCACTCCCCCACTCTCGTGCGCCGTAACCCGCTAAGGTATCCGCCGCAGCGAAGTACCCTTCCCAGATCGTGCGCGAGGGAACGAATGTAGGTTCCCGATCCGCAACGTACGGATAGTTCCAGTGCGGGATATTCGTTTGAGAGCACTTCACATCGTTCGATTTCTACCGTTCGAGCCTTCATCTCCACGATTTTGCCTTGGCGCGCCAGATCGTATGCGCGCGTTCCGTCAATGTGAATGGCGGAGTGTGCGGGGGGGACTTGATTGATGTGCCCGATGAAGCGATCCTTGATGCATTGATTGAGTGTCGTGAGATCGGGTGGGGTTCTTCCGGGTAAAGGCGTTTGTTCTTCGATGCTGCCCGCCGAATCGTACGTTGTACTGACGGCGCCGAGGCGCACGGATGCTCGATATTCCTTTGAAAGATTGCCGAAGAGTTCAATGACTTTGAGTGCTTTCTTTCCGACCGCCACAATCATCAGTCCGGATGCTTCGGGATCCAGCGTCCCCAAATGTCCCACGGAGCGCTCGCCGAGACGCTTGCGGATCGTCGCGACGATATCATGACTGGTGGGGCCGATGGGCTTGTCAATCAGCAGAAATCCGTGCCGCATACGGTAATGCTACTCTCAACGTGAATATCTGTATATGGTTAGAGATCAGGGAATGACTTCTTCAGTCTTTGGGAACAAATCTATTCTCATGTTAAGAATTTCACCATAAGTTGATTCACCATTAATTTGCTGTCCCCCATAATAATATGAAGTTTTTAATTCGTCCTGCGAAAGAAAATTCAATTCATTACAATCGTTGCTGACAAGCACACCAGTTTGCGTTTGCGGGGGAGCATAACAATTGCTAGTGTGATTCAATCTACATTTACTTTCTTGTATTGTACGTTTCACCATCCCTGATGTTATTTGATGAATTCCAGATACATCTTCAGGATGACGTAATGGATTAATTGGAAAATTACCAAGTATATTATTTATTAATTCATTATGTATTACCATTTCTTCCAAAGCTTTTTGAAATTTTTCAGACATACCATATTGCTCAAACGCACTCGCAACAGATTCAAGGTCAACCATATTTACACTTCTTAAAGTAACCAAATGATCTATATCCCTACGCACAGCGGCCCGATACTTCCTTACTGCTTTTGCAACCACAAGTATACCTTCCTTTGTCGGTTCAATACCACAATCATTCCATATATTTATGATCAATTGTCCCATAATTGAATGTGAAAATAGTACGAAATAATAATCTCTTCTGAGAAGCAATTCAACACTATTTTCTCGTATTCATGAAACGCATGCTCATCCCTACAAATAGAGTTAAAAACCGGAAAGAATCGGCAGGATCGTCCCGAGGAGCAGAGCACATACCCCGAGAACGGCGATGGTGCGTACGAGAGTGGATTGCTTCATATTACTGGGCGGTAAGAGTCACGGAGGCGGTATGGGTTGAGCCTGCGCCGTCCGTAACCGTCAATCGAACGGGGTAGGAACCGGGAGACAGGAAGACGTGTACGGGGTTTCGTTCGTCGCTCTGCGAACCGTCGCTAAAATCCCAGAGGACCTGCCGAATATCACCGGTGGAGCATGCGGAAGAAAATTCAACGCCAAACGGTGCGGTCCCTTGCATTCTGCTTGGGAGAATGCACGCTTGAATCACGGGAGCTCGGACCACGAGAGATCGCGTCACAATCTGCTGTCTTCCACCGGCTGTTCGTACGGTCAGTTCAATGGTATAGGTACCCGCTGTTCGGAAAGTATGCTCCGTATACGCTCCGCCGTATTCCTTCTGGCTGAGGTCCCCGAATCCCCAGATGAAACCGGTGATGTCATCGTCGGGAATGTTTGACTGAGATGCATCAAACTGTACGTTCAGCGGTGCCACACCCGATTCCGGTTCCATCTGAAAGGAAACGATGGCGGAGGGCGATCGAACGTCCACGGTCAATGGCAGTCGCAAGACTTTGTTTTCCGCGTCGGTCCCAACCAGAGTAATTTTGTACCTACCCGCACGTCGGTAAATCGCCTGCAGGGAATCCTTCGTCGTTCCGATCTCGGTCGCATCGGGCGCTTCCCAGACAAAGGTGACGAACGGCTTGTCTGTGACGGGCTTCAGACTGACGGTGAGCGGCACTTCGCCTTGAATCCTTCCTCCCGATACCGCGGGCGATCCCTCGAAGCGCAAGTCCGGCAAATCCAATCGCTCGACGATGGAGACGGCGGTGGAAACGTCGGCGATGGTACCGGACTGAGTGCGCACTTTCGCCTGGACCGGATAGCTGCCGTTGCGGGTAAACGTATGTGCCACTTTCATCCCCTCTCCCCTGCCTCCGTCGCCGAACTGCCATTGTACGTTGGCAACTTGCTCGTCCGTTTCGATGGAAAAGAGCGCCGTGAACGGAGCGGTGCTTACCAAATGTTGCGGGTCACTCACGATGCGAACGGGAAACGGAAGCGGCGGCGGTTCCTCGACGGAAATCACGCGCTGGTAGCTTACTCGCGTATTGTTGGAAAATTGCACGTTTACGGTGACCGTCATTTTTCCCGTGCGGTAGAAAATGGTACTCGCTTGCGGTCCTGCAATCGTGTCATCCACGGTGCCGTCATTATCAAAATCCCAATCAGCGGAGAGGATTTTGACATCGTTGGAGATGAGATTGGAGAGATCGAAGACGACAGGCGTATCGATGATCGGGGTCATGGGCGTCACGGAGAATACCGCTTGCGTGATGGGTATTCGCTTTCGCGCGATTCGCGTCTCTCCGCTCGCCGAAATCATGGTGACCGATATGGAAAAGATTTCGGCATGATCGTACGTGGCGATGATCAACGGCTCGAATGTTTCGCTGTCCGTTTTCGCATCTCCATTGATGTCCCAGCGATAACGCAGCGGGATGAATCCCTTGCGTGCAAGCGCATTCACCGCCGTTTCTGCACTGAATGACATCGCAACGGGCGCAACCAATTCCTCGGCGGTCGTAGGCGAAAGAATATCGATGGTGTAGGCGGGTTCTCCGATGATCTTATACGCAGTCAGGCCGCTCAGGAGAAGCCCCGGAACCATGAGCGCTCCCAGCTTGATGAGGGCAATGTTCCGTGATTGCGGCGATGCGTGCGCACGGCCGATGTGTAGCAGTGAGATAAGTGAGATCAGTAGGAATCCCGCCGCGCCCGCCAGCATGCTCACCAACCCTACGTTTACTAGTAACGGTGCGTTTGGCGACGTTGAAGGCAGAAGCATCATAAGTACGAGGCACCACAGAATGTACGCCGCGTACGTCACACCCATCGCGCCGGAAATCAACACCTTCCAGCGTTGCACCAACTTTTCATCCGCACCATTTGCATCGGGTGGCTGTGGAGCGGGAGACGCGATGCCGTCGATGGGAGTGGATGGAGCGTCCATGAGTGTCAGTCTGTGATGAGCATGGTAGCAGATTCCGTCGCATTCTGCGTCTGAAGAAGTTGCAGCAGATCGGACGCATTGGAGGGAAACGGGAGTGCATCGTTGGGCGGGACAATTGCTACGGGTTTCTGATGATCACTGAAGGAAATCGTGAACTCCACCGATTCTCCGTTTTTCAGGCGCACGATCCATCGTGCCTTGTGTAACAAATACGTCTTCGTATCAATCCAGAGTGAGCCGTCCGCATCCGGCGCATTCGTCACTACGGTTGTTCCGGTGGAGGATTCTTCCATCACCGCACCGCTTGCCGCGAGCTGCGACGAGAGAAATGCTTGAAGCTTCACGGGATCCATCCGCACGTCAAAGAGGTGAACATCACGCCCGTCGAGGCTCTTGATGCCGTTGTCACGCACCACGATGACGGTCTCCGATTGCATTCGTAAAAAATGCGGATCAGGAGTGACTGCCGCTTCCTTCCACGGCGAAACGGGTGAAAGAGACCACCAGTGTCCGGCGAGCGTCGCAGCGATCTGACGCATAGGATCGTTGGCAGGATTCTCCTCGCTCACGTTGAGTTCATTCAGACGCACGTACGTTTCTCTGCCGTCGAGTACGATCAATGCCGCATCGGCTTCCATCGTATTGCGATCTCCATCGGTCATGATGCCCGTGAGGTTCAGATCCAGGAAGAGTTGTCTGCCGCCATCCTGCATGTCTCCTTCAAAGCGTAGGACTCCTTCCTTCATATTGACCGCAAACAGCGAAAGATTTTGAACGTTCGCAGTACCCTCCACATGCGCGGATTCCACGGCTTGGTTTGCGACCACGGTTCGTTCCAGTACGACCTCCGGCGGAAGATTGCTTGTCCGCGAACAGGCGGCAAGGAGTGGCAGAAGAAGGAGTGCAGGAAGAGAACGTCTCATGACTGAGGGAATTGTGGAAAATAGTGTGCACGATCGGTCGTCCTGGCGCCAGTCAGCGCACTTGCTTCTTTGAAGTTTCGATGGAAACAGCACATATTCAGTATATTCATTCAAATGTAGTTATCCCACTCCTACCATTTCCCCCGTGCGCCTCCTCCTCCGAACGATCCGCCGCCAAACCCTCCAAATCCTCCGCCGCCGCTTCCTCGTCCGGGTCCTCCCCATCCCCCGCCGCGCCATCGACCGCCGCGGTAGCCTGTGCGTGAGACGATGTAATCAAGGAGGAGTCCGAACATCACAAGCAGTGGAATGCTCAGCCACCAGCGGAAGAGTGCGACGAGAATGAAGCCGAATACGCCGCCCAGTACGCCACCCAACCACCAGGATTTCGATCGTGCCAGGAAGGCGCCCAGAGTATCAAGCGCAAGAAATGCCAGGAAGAGCAACCATGCGAAAGGCGGGGTATCTGATGACGAAGCGTAACGTTCCGTCGTGTACTCACCGCCGATGTGCTTCTGGAGCGATTCAATGGCTGCAGTGATGCCTTCTGCATACTTGCCATCGCGAAAGTGCGGCGTGAGATCACGATCGATGATTCCCTTCGCAACAATATCGGGTATCGCACCTTCCAATCCATACCCTGTGGCGAGAAACATTTCCCGGTCCTCGTAGGCGATGAGCAGCACAATACCGTTCTCATGCTCCGCCGTGCCCACTCCCCAGCGTCTGCCCGTTTCGACGGCCGCGTCTTCAATCGGTTCTCCCGCAAGCGTGGATACGATGAGAACGGCGATCTGGTTGGATGTCTGTTTATCATATTCCCGGAGTGACTGCTCCAGTGCTTCCTCCTCCTCGGGGCTGAGAACGGTGGACGGGACACCTTCTGCGACGGTGATGTACGCGTCATTCGCCGGCGGCTCAAACACAGCGACCGCAACGTATGGCTGCATTGCCATTGCGATGAGAATCGCCGTCAACGAAATGCGCCGGCACATCAGCTGTCGAAATTGACCTCAGGCGCTTCCTCCGCACCCGGTTCGCTCTGGAATCCCGACTCTGATGTAAAGCCGAAGATTCCGGCAAAGATGTTACCCGGGAATCGTCGGACAATGAGGTTATATGTTCGCACCTCCTCGTTATAGTCACGACGTGCGACGGCAACACGGTTTTCCGTTCCCGCGATCTCCGTCATCAAGTCTTGAAAAGCTTGGGTGGCGCGAAGCTGCGGATACGCCTCCACTGTGACGAGGAGTCTGGAAAGAGCGGAATCCAACTGCTCTGCGGATGCGATTTGTCCGTCGCGGTTATCGCCGGAACTCGCATTGAGCCATTGGGTGCGCGCGTCGGTGACCGCGACGAGCGTTTCCTGCTCAAAATTTGCTTCCCCGCGCACGGTGCTCACAAGGTTGGGGATCAAGTCGATGCGGCGCTGGTACTGCGTTTCCACCTGTCGCCATGCGTTCTCCATGTTCTCATCGGCGGTGATCAAATTGTTGTAGGCGGAGAATATCCAGAGTGCGAGCACGATGACGATGCCGATGATGGCAAGTGTCCGGATGGAACGGAAGTCTTTCATAGGGTTGGGTGGTGAATTGAGCATTGGCCACACTACTCCTTGTGTGAAATGAATGCCAGTTTCTCCTCTGAGAAACGTTTGTGGGGGAACAAAGAGAAGATGGATTTTGCATACTGCGCCGGCTTCGTTGATTCTTTTTTTTAGTACGGCAAAATCTTTTGCGGATCAATATAGTGTTGCAGTTCCTGCTCCCTCTGCACGTAGCCTCGCACATCCAGTTGCGGACCGCGATGAATGCCCAAATGCAAATGCTTACGATTGCCGTCCGCATCATGGCTACGCGAAGCAGCGAGTATCGATAGCTGTTGGCCGGGACGAAGCGCCGTTCCCGGTGCCGGCAACGCATCGAGAGCGAGATGACCATACAGCACGGTCACCTCCTCATTTCGTAGAGTGCACTGCTGCACAAGCAACCCGCCGTATCCTTTTGCAAACCCGCTGTAGACCACCGGCCCCTTGCATATGGCATACACCGGGACATCCGCATTTTCTTCACCGGATACAATTTCAAAATCCGTCGCGGCATGAAATCCTATGAAGCGTTCAGGCGGATCAATGGGGTTTTGCTTTGGGTCGGGCGTGACGAAGAGTCCGAAATGAAGCGGCGTGGGCCGATTATATGCGTACGGAAGCGGCCAATGCAGATTTGTCGCGGTTCCGGTTGATGTCCTGGGCAGTATGCTGCGTACCGATGACCATTGCTGCGTAGTCACTGCGCTGCCTTCGAGAGTTCGGTTCTGAAGAAGGAGAAGCGCAACCAAAATGATGACAGAAATGAACTGCATACTTTTCCTTGACGATTGAGACGCAAGGAGATGACACATGACCTGCACGTGCTGCAAAATATGTTCATCTCTGCCTCACAGTGAGCTTTGTATTGCTCGTGTCCATCATGACGATCTCAAGCGCAAAACCAGATGGTCGGGATGACTGGACTTGAACCAGCGGCCTCGTCGTCCCGAACGACGCGCTCTAGCCAACTGAGCTACATCCCGACTTCGCAGCGCATGGTAGCATGCCCGTCTACGATAGCCAGAGAGATCTGTGCTTGCGGCCAAGTAAGCGTTGAAAAAACGTTACGACATATTTCACTTGTGAATCAATGCCCTTATAGCACGTGAATTCACATAATACGTATACAAAATTTATACAGATATTTTGGTATAATTTCTGCTTATTCACCAATATAAAGGGGAAATAGCACTATTTCTCCATACTTTACATTAATCACACTGATCAACAAATGGCGTCAATGAGTGCTGGACAACAAAGGACATATTCGTACACTCCCGTGCGTCCGTTATCGGACCTACTATGAAAGACGTGAAGCAAGAACTCCAGAAGGCTTCACTCCCGATCGTGCTGATGCACGTCGCGTTCATCATCTTCCTCTCGTTGAGTATGGTGATGAGCATTCCGACACTTCGGTAAGCGAACGTCGGATGGAGCTGAGCCACCGCTTGACCCCCCGGGTCATCATCGCAACCGTCTCGCCCTTCGGGGCTCCCAGAGAGACGGCCGAGCTTTCAAACCTTCATTTTGAAGGTTTCCGCACGCATGAGGTGATTGGAGTGTATCTGCGTTACCACAGGATGCCCGGAGGCCTGCTTGCGTACTTCATGCGTTCCTCTCGGGCGTGATCCAGTGCGTTCCCCGCAATGGCGGCAAATGGAACGGCGCTTTGCGGATATGCGGATATAAGAAGTTGTGAGAGCGACAGTAATTCCTCGGGATTTCGTGACAATGCAATATAATGAGCGTTTTCCTCTATCGCTTCGGCAAAACGGAGAAACGTATCCTCAAAATCCGCCTGTCTGCTTTCCAGAGTGGCGTCATCCTGTCTTTGCATCAGAGAAACGACGTACAGACGCAAAATGGAGGCATTCGTAAATCTTCCCCGTTCATATGCTTGCGCCAGTGACGTGACTGCTTTTGCCCCCTGTCCCATGCGCAGCGCAAGTTCACCCTGCAGCTTCCAGGCACGTGCATCTTCGCCATTGAGCGATCCGTACGTTCTGAGTGCACCCTGCGCCTGCCCGTAAGCGCGCATATCGATGAGTAATCGTGCCATGCTGAGGTACATATCTCTGCTAAAAAGCGTATGTTCAGCCTTGCGGTACCAGTGCAGCGCCTCCTGTGAACGGCCTGCTGCTTCCGCATGCCGACCCAGTGAGGAAATCCCCAACTGTGATCCTTCCCAGAGCAGGACAATGAGCAAGAGGATGCTGAGAAGTGTTTCTGTGTGCATCAATGCCCTCCGTACATAAAGAACTCCCGTGATGTAGCGCGTTTGCATACTGACAGTGTCAGGACACTCATAGAGTAATCCTGCAATGACAACGACGGGCAGTGCGATACCCAAAAACTGCAGGTTAAAATCAATCATGTTATGGGCGGCAACCCCTGCCAGAGAGGTGAGGAAGAGAGCGGTCGAGTTTTTCCATCGACGTACGTAAAGCATGATGCCGGCATGCGCAATGAAACCGCTTAGGAGCAGGAGAAGCAGCGAGGCGAATATCCCACGTTCCATGGAGTACTTGAGCAGCACGTTATGGGGATGATCCGATGTTGCGAGGACATCGTACATGGATCCCGTCTGGACGAATCGAAAACTGTAAGGTCCCCATCCCAGCAACGGACGCATTGCACTCAACGAGAGTGCCTGATTCCAAAACTGTGATCGTTCGCTGACGGACGAACGCCCCTCGGCGGCGGTAAATGTCGCTTTCTCCGCGACCGATTGGACGTCAAATTGCACGGAGCGGATGGCATTGATCGCCACAAAGAAGATGCCCGAAAGCGCAAAAACAAAAAAGAGCGACAGTCCGATGGATCGCATGTTGCGTGAGAGTCCCCTGCCCCATTCTTTCCCCCGAACTGTTTTAAGTATGAGCAGACCGGCAAGGAATACTATTTGTCCGATACAAGCGATCAGCGCTCCCCGCGAGTAACTGAGCAGCAGCGCGGAAACTATCAGTGACAAAGCGGAGAGTACGAGCATCAGACGGTACCTGTGCTTGACAACGTCAAGTGCAATCAGCAAAACCAATGGCCATGTAAGCAGCAGAAACTGCGCCCAGGCATTGGGCCAGTAGTCCGTATGGAACCGCGGGTCAAAGAACGTTCCGACAAATCGATTGACCGGCTGCAGAGTGTACACGAACATTCCGATACACGATGAGAGCACCGCAAGGCCGGCCATGACCGGAACGAAGTATCGGAGAAGCACCGTGAAGTCTCCGGTTTTTTTCAAGCGCACCACCCACAGGAACAGAAGGAGCAGAGACGCGGTTCGCATGACTTCATCCAATCCGTAATTGCGTGTTTGTGATGTCACGAAGCTGAGACATGTCCAGAGGATGAGCAGTATGCCGGTCAGCCACATACTCGCGGAAAGTCCCTGCTGGACCATTTGCCTGCGTACAAACGGCATTCTCCAGGTGAGGAGGGTCAGCAGAAATGAGACCATTGCGACCAGCCACAACGTTTCCAATCCCTTTCCCCCCTTCCAGAGAACGGACAGGACCAAGAGAAGCAGCACACTCCATTCGCCAAATTGTATCCAGCGCTTTTCCATTGGAGTGCAGTATAGGCAGCGAACGGACGGAAAGGTAGAGGACGTGACAATGAGCGTTGCTTTGCTATCATTCTCCCGCCTCGTGCCGACGTGGCGGAATTGGTAGACGCGCACGCTTCAGGAGCGTGTAAGAGCAATCTTGTGAGAGTTCAAGTCTCTCCGTCGGCACCATTCGACTCGTATGACTGTCATGGGCTCACCCGTCGTGATGCGTGTACCTATTGTCACACGGCTTCAAGGTTGTAGTGTTCTTCTACTGCCATGGAGGAGGTTCCAGATACAGAGCAGCGTACTCTCTCCACATATCATTTGCATTTCTGTCGCTTGACTCAAAAAATTATCACTCTAGAATACCGACTGCTAACATCAGCATTTACTCCTTCATTTCTTTCCCCGTTTCCCTTATGGCAACCGCTGCACATGTTCCTTCTCTCTCAGTCGTCATACAGCCGCTCGGTGACCGCGTCGTGGTGCTCCCTCTGGAGGCCGAGCAAGTCACCGCATCCGGCATCGTCATTCCCGATACCGCCAAAGGTGAGAAGCCTCAGGAAGGCATCATTATCGCCCTTGGTAAGGGCGGCATCGGCAAGGACGGAGACGATCCTGGCAAGCACCTGAAGGTCGGTGACAAGGTGCTGTTCGGTAAGTACGCAGGTGATGAAGTGAAGCTGAAGACGAAGGACGGCAAGGACGTCGAAGTGAAGATTCTGCATCTGGAATCCGTGCTCGGCATCGTCAAATAGCATTGATGTTTTTATTCATGGGTCGAAGACCCGCCCCTATTCTTTCCCTCATTCCTCTCTATGGCAAAGCAACTCATCTTCGGCGAAAACGCCCGTCAAATTGTTTTTAAAGGAGTATCCAAGTTAGCGGAAGCCGTCCGAGCCACCATGGGCCCCAAGGGTCGCAACGTTGTCGTCGAGCGAAAGTTCGGTGCCCCCATGGTCACCAAGGACGGCGTATCCGTCGCGAAAGAAGTCGAGCTGGATGATCCGTTTGAAAATCTTGGCGCACAACTCGTCAAGGAAGCGGCGACCAAGACCAACGATGCCGCGGGCGACGGTACCACGACGGCGACCGTTCTCGCGCACGCGATGATGGAGGAAGGCATGAAGCACTTAAGTTCCGGCAGCAATCCCATTCTGATCAAGCGAGGAATGGAGAAGGCGGTGACGGACGTATCCGTCTTCCTGGAGAAGATCAAGAAGGATGTGACAAAGAAGGATCAGTATGCTGCGGTTGCGACCATTTCCGCTCAGGACGGCGATATCGGAGAAATTATTGCCGATGTCATCGACGAGGTGGGCAAGGACGGCGTCGTCACCGTGGAGGCTGGTCAAACGCTCGGCATGGAGAAGGAATACGTGGAAGGCATGCAATTTGACAACGGCTACATCTCCGCGTACTTCGTCACGGATACCACGCGTATGGAAGCCGTATACGAAAAACCGTTCATCCTCATCACGGACAAGAAAATCAGTTCCATTCAAGAGTTGCTTCCCGTACTGGAGGCGGTCGCACAGCGCGGCAAGAAGGAGATCGTCATCATTGCGGAAAATATCGAAGGCGAGGCGCTTGCCACGCTCGTCGTGAACAAATTGCGCGGCACCTTCAGCGCGCTCGCAGTGAAGGCCCCTGCATTCGGCGACCGCCGCAAGGAAATACTCAAGGATATCGCTGCGCTCACGGGCGGCCGCGTCATCAGTGAGGAAGTGGGACTCAAATTGGAGAATGTCACGTTGGCAGATCTTGGTACGTCGCGCAGGGTCGTCGTTACCAAGGAGAATACGCTCATCGTTGGCGGCGACGGAGACAAGAAGGACATCGAGGCGCGCATCAACGAGATCAAGGGCCAGATGGAACACACCAAGTCCGATTTCGATCGTGAGAAACTGCAGGAACGACTTGCAAAGCTCACGGGAGGAGTCGCCGTCATCAAGGTGGGAGCTGCCACGGAAGTTGAGCAGAAGGAAAAGCAGCACCGCGTGGAAGACGCCCTTTCCGCCACGCGCGCTGCGGCTGAGGAAGGCATTGTCCCCGGAGGAGGCACCGCATTCATTCGCGCACTGTCATCCTTGGAGAAGCTGCACAAGGAGACGCAGGACGTGGACGAGAAGATCGGCATTGAAATCGTCATGAACGCTCTTTCTGCTCCCGCACGCAATATTGCGGAGAACGCGGGTGTTTCCGGCGAGGTCGTCGTTTCCAAAGTGAAGGATGGCAAGGATAATTTCGGATACAACGCACTGACCGGCGTCTACGGAGATCTGGTGACGGACATGGTCATCGATCCAAAGAAAGTCACACGCGCCGCACTGGAAAACGCGACGTCGGTCGCCGCGATGTTCCTCACTCTGGAAGTCGCGATCACCGATATTCCGAAGAAAGAGGAGACACCCGCAATGCCGGGTGGGATGGGAGGAGATTTCTGATCACGCAGTGCAAATCTGAAGAAGGCCCCGGCGTCGGGGCTTTTTCAGTACGAAATATCTTCGTGGCGAATGACAATCTCCTCGCCTCGTTTGATGTCGTGGCGCAGCAAATACTCCGCAAGGTAATCCTCTATCATTTCCGTTATGGTTCGGCGCATTTCACGGGCGCCGAATTCCATGCTGTACCCTCGATCCACCAGCGCGTGCACAAAGTCCTCTTCTATGCGAACGGTAATGCCTCTGCGCTTCAGAACGTCACTCACAATGTCACTGATCATCAATTCCGCCACGCGCCTGGCACCATCGTGCGTCAGTGGATAAAAAATCACGACATCATCAAAACGATTGAGAAACTCCGGTGAAAAAATCTTATCTCGCATGATGGTATCGAGGAGCGGAGTTTTCAATTGTTCCCGGTCCTCCACCGTATGCTCTTTCATGTAATCGCGGATGAAGAGCGCTCCGGCATTGGATGTCGCAATGATGATGGTGTTGCGAAAATCGGTCTTCATGCCGCGGCTGTCATGCAGAAATCCTTCATCTAGTATTTGGAGGAACAGGTTGAGCACGTGCGGGTGCGCTTTCTCAATCTCATCGAGGAGAATGAGCGAGAACGGTTTGTCATGGACTTTCTGAGCCAGAAATCCTTCACCATTCTCCGAAGAACCGACTATCCCGAATACGGAATCCGCGTGGCTGAATTCGTTCATATCCAATCGGATGATCGCATCGTCGGATCCGAAATACTCTTCCGCCAGCACTTTGGCCGTCTGTGTTTTGCCGACCCCCGTGGGACCCAGGAACAGGAATGTACCGATGGGGCGCTTACGCTCGCTCAGATCCAGCCTCGCTCTTTTCAGTGCGCCTGCAACCGCCTTCACCGCGGGATCCTGATCAATGATCTTCTCCCGCATCGCTTCTGCCAAATGCAGGAGACGCGTACGTTCGTCGCCTGACACTTTTTGCACGTTCACTCTTCCTTTTGCGGAAATGACGTCGCGAATGTGCTCCTCAGTCACGAAAGCGTGCCTCTGTTCTCGCGCCCGTACAATGGCGTCATCCATAACATCGACGGCTTTCCCGGGGAATCCTCCGCTCGACGCAAGGTAGCGTTTGGAAAGACTCACAATGGAGCGCAGTGCGCGATACGTCATGCGTATGCCGCCTCTTTTCTCTCCGGTGAAATATCGTGCCATCATAATGGCCATCGTCTCGTTTTCATCGGTATCCTCGACGGGAATTCGCTCGAATTGGCTGTCCAGCATCGGGTCGCTCTTGATGAGTGTGTGGTAGTCACGACTGTCGACGATGCCGATGACGCTGATATTTTTTGCTTCCAGACATTTCATGACGATCGCTTTTAGATTTGAGTTGTCCGTGCGAAGCAAAAGTGAAAGATCACGAATGGCCAAGATGAAGTGGCCGGAGGACTCTGCACGCGCGAGCGCATTGAGGAGGAACGTATCCGGATTGCCTACTCCCGATAGGAGCATTTCCGTATGCAGCAGAAGGACCCTTGTGTACGTTTGATGCATCGCACGCTCGCGAGCGCGCAACGCAATGGCAATGTTGCCGATGAGCGTTCGTTTGCCTGTTCCCACTTCTCCCGTCAGGAGAACATTTTTCTGCTTTCCACGTGCCAAGACGCGCAGCACCTGATCGATGATGTCACGGTGTGCGATGATGCTTGCCTCGCCGTAGACATGCTTCGTGGCGTTTACTTCCGATGTCAGTTGATCGAGCGCGTCGGTATAGCCCGTGACCCACGATCGGCCCATGGCGGAGTTTCGACTGATGGCCTCGGGAGTCCAGGCAGGTTCCGATGCGCGGAATCGGTGATGAAATCGTTCCCAAAATATGATTCCTTCCAGATCCTCTACGGATAGATCCGCACTTTGCATCAGTGCTTTGCAGCTTGCCACATGCTCGCAGTAGAGAAGCAGAACGATATTCGCGTCCACACGCGTCTCTTCCCATTCCGGAAGACGCTCGATTGCATACTGTAAAAATTGTGCAACATCTATGGATTCGCTCGATTCCTTCAGGCAGGAAGATAGAAATTCAGCCCAATTGATACCCATTTCCTCAAGGATGAATCTTCCGCGCGAAGTGGAAACGGCGGCCTCCAAAAGATCCGCCCCCCCAATACTCGTCTTCCGCCCGAAGTGTCTGAACATTTCCATCGAAAACATGGCGGCGGGATTTGTCAGCTCGGGGAGAGGAAGTGCGTCATTTTCCAATTCTTCACGCAGGTACATGTTGAGCACATGCAAGAACATGCCGAGGAGTATGAGAACGATGCACACGGGCTGCACACTCATTGCTTTCCATCCTAGTATGACGCTTCCCGCTGCCAGTGCGGCATAGAAGCAGTACGCGGGCCATCGAAAAAATATGTGACGCAAGCGCATGGCCGTATGCTGTCTGGTGCCGGTGATGCGCAAGGGAGTGAGCATCAAATGTAGAAAATTACTGCTATCACGCCTCCGATAAAAAGGAGCGGGAATATCACCCACAGGATGACGTACACGGTAAAACAGAATATGAGAATGAGCTGCAGAAGAAGACCAGCAATCATTGCGCACGTTCGTACGACCATCCCGATGACACGAGCAGTCATGTTCAATGTCCATGTTTCCAGTATCGCCGATACGTTCAGCCCCTTTGATGGGTAAGCGTCCTGAATACTCTTCCACGGTGCGACAAACGTCTTGATCAAGTAGATGATCGAGAACATGCCACCGAAGGCCGATGCGTACCGAGCGTACAATCGTACGATCCGAACCGGACGCACGATCCAGTACCATCGGAGAAACTGTGGGAGAAGGCCGGAGCGCGGTCGTGGGGCGGGAGGGGTAACGTCACTCATGTGTGATGAGTATATCTTCGAATGATAGCAGAAAACGAGTATACTTGCGAGCGTATGCAGAATGGGTTTATCGTCATCGAAGGGCCGGATGGCAGCGGAACTACCACGCATTCGTCGATTCTGGCGGAATCACTCCGCCGGAGGAATTTTTCCGTCGTCCTCACCCGCGAGCCATCGGAGAACCCGATCGGCCGATTGATTCGCACGTTATTGGCCGATTCGGACATTCCGTCCGATGCGCTGCAAATACTCTTTACGGCTGATCGCGCATGGCATGTGCGCAGTGAAATCGTTCCTGCACTCACGGATGGAAACATTGTCGTCTGCGAACAATACGTACTCTCTACGATGATTTTTGGCATGGCTGCGGGATTACCCGCATCGTGGCTCGCGGAGATGAACAGCCGATTTCCCGCTCCCGATGCGCAGGTGATTCTGCTTCCGCCATTTGAGGAATGCGTACGACGCTGGAGCAAGAGAGACCGACAAGAAATTTTGGAAGAGGAGACATTCCAGCGTCGCGTGTATGATCTATACCGGGAGTATGCCCATGATCACGACATTCCCGTCGTGGATACTCTTCAAAGCAAAGAGGAAGTATCGGCGGAGGTTTTTTCTCATATCGCACACGCGCTTCCCTCCCCTTCCCGTCTATGAGCGCGCGCATTCTTTCCGGCATCGAATTGGCAAAGCGGATGCTCGATGGCTTGCGTACTGAGGTGGCGCAGCTCAATCCGCAGCTTGTGATTGTGCAAGTCGGACACGATCCCGCGAGCGACAGTTACATTCGCAAAAAAATGGAGAGTTGCGATGCGGTCGGCATGCGCGTTCAATTGATGTCGCTTGAGGCGAATACGACAATGGAAGCGATGCAATCGTTGATTCATGATTTGAATGATGATGCGAATGTGAGCGGGTACATCATCCAATTGCCGCTCCCTCCTCATCTTGCTTCGGTGCAGCCGCTCCTGTTTCGCTCGATGGATCCGAAGAAAGATGTCGATGGTTTTACGGCATATAACATGGGGAAACTGCTTCTCTCGAAGGAATTTGAACACTTACCGCCTGCGACTCCCGCCGGCGTTCTTTCACTGCTGGATCAGTATGCGATTCCGGTGGAAGGCAAGCATGCAGTCGTTGTCGGCCACAGCAATATTGTCGGGAAGCCGCTCGCCGCCATGCTCCTCAATCGCAACGCGACGGTGAGCGTCTGCCACAAGTACACGCAAGATCTGGGCGCCATCACGAGGCAGGCTGACATTCTCTGCACGGCGGTCGGCAAACCCGGGCTCATTCGAGGCGATATGATCAAGCCCGGCGCGGTCGTCATCGATATCGGAATCGTGCGTACGGAGGATGGCATCGTCGGTGATTGTGTGTTTGATGAAGTCGCTGCAGTCGCCTCCGCCATCACGCCCGTACCGGGCGGAGTGGGGCCTATGACGGTTGCATGCCTGATTCGGAATACCGTGACGGCGAAGAAGAGACAACAATGACAAGTAAGTAGCTGAGCTATGCATTTTTACTCAAACTAAAAATATTGGGCTTTCTTATGAGAAAATATACAATATAGGGTATCTGGGGCAGTTCTATGCGTAGGCCAGTTCCCTATATCCCTAATTTGTCTCTTTGTGCAAATAATATATCTAGTATATTTCTTACATCGTTTGTTACATGATTGGTAGTGTCCTTCAGTGCATCACGTAAATCAAAAACATCCTGCATATTAAGCGAAACTGCAACAACAATGGGATGAATGGAATCTTCATCCTTATTAGGTTTTCGAATTCTAGGTACATTCCCCCGTATGACCCTCAGACTAGTTGCTATGATACTTTTCCTTGGAAAATTTCTATTCACAAGTAATTGAAACATATCAGCGACAGTCTGTAACCTATCCGGTAATGGAGGATCTTTATCCTCTGCTTCAACTAAAGTTGGATCTCCATCCACCACATTCATTTGTAGTGGAGGCTCATCTTCACCACTTGACAAATCATTAGAACCACATCCTGATGGCATAGTCATGGAGAGATGCTACCCTCTTCCTACCGATGCGCAAGAGCCTCTCATGCTTTTGCTTGATTTTCTCTCCATTCGCCTAATCTTGCAATAATTTCGCCGATATCCCCCTCCATAATTCCCGGTAAATTGTGGAAGTTTTCCTCCAACCGATGATCCGTCAGACGGTCCTGGGGAAAGTTGTAGGTGCGGATTTTGTCACTCCTCTCGCCGGAGCCGACTTGCCTGGAACGCAGCGCCGCTTCCGCACTCACTCGCTCTTCCTGTTGCCGGGCATAGAGCTTGGTCCGGAGGACCTCCATGGCGCGCATACGGTTCTGGCCTTGACTGCGCTCACTCTGGCAGGTTACGACGATGCCGGAGGGTATGTGGGTGATGCGTACGGCGGAATCGGTTTTATTCACGTGCTGTCCCCCCGCGCCACCCGCGCGAAACGTATCGATGCGCAGATCGTCATTGCGAATGGTGATGTCCCGTTGTTCAGCCTCCGGCAAAACTGCGACGCTTGCGACCGACGTATGCACTCGTCCCTTGCTCTCCGTCGCGGGGATGCGTTGCACGCGATGCACTCCGCCCTCGAAGCGAAGATGCCCGTACGCGCCGGCCCCGGCGATGCGCACGACGCCCTCTTTGATCCCGCCGAGATCGGAATCCGTCTTATCAATCAATTCGGTCCTCCATCCCTGCAATTCCGCATAGCGCACATACATGCGCAGCAGTTCCGACGCAAACAGCGCGGCCTCATCTCCGCCGGTTCCCGCACGCACCTCCAGGATCGCATTGCGATCGTCCATCGGATCATGCGTACGCAGGAGATCGTTGATGCGTTGTTCCAATGATTCCATCTGCTTTCGAGCTTCCTCGCTCTGCAGGCGGGCGACCTCCGCAAGTTCGGAATCAGACTGCGCGCTCTCGGCATCATGCAGTGATTTTTCCGCCAAACGATATGAGCGGATCAATTCCATCACGGGTTCCAGATCGGACAGTTGCTTTCCAAACAGCTTTATTTTCTCCGGATCGGACAAAACGGCAGGGTCATTGAACTGTTCCCTGACATATCGGTACTGAGCCTCCCGTTCATCGATCAAATCGGACATACGATCATCCTACCTCATTTCACCATGGTCGGCACAATCGGCTTTTGCTCTACGCCACCGTATCCGTCTGCCCTGCTCGCATCCAACGGAAAACACGTTCGTCCCTGTCCGTGGTTCCAAAACACATCAAACGGTTCATCTCGCAATGCGTTGAATGTCGCGCACAGTTCGTAGGTGGTCGCACCGGTGCGATTGTATTCGTACGGCTCTCCCGTTTGCGGATCCGTGACGTTCACGCGCTGCATCGTTGCCTGTTCTGCGATTTCCTGTAACGAAATCGGGAGAGGGCGTCGAAGATTCCCGTCCACGGGCACCTCCCAGGGGCGTCCTTCATAAACGATGTTCAAAACCGTCTGATGAATGATCCTCAAATCCTCCACCCGGCGCTCATCAAACTGTGCCTGTCTGCTGCGTAGTGGGGACCCGACCAACACAAATCCCCATGCGAGAGCCAGCAGGACGATTCCTGCGGAAATGCCGGTGAAGAGGCGATGCATGGACATACTCAGGATTGCTCAGCCGGAGCGTGACGGAGTGAGAGGAAGTAATAGGAAAAAATGAGTCCCGCAATCACAAGGACAACGATCACCTTCAGGAGGAAACGAATGGACAGCTCCCCTTGCAGGAGATTGAACAGCAGCGTGATTCCGTCGCCGATGAGAGCGAGCGCAGCCAGAAATAACGTAAGGTACGTCAGCCATCTTCGCACTGCGCTGAATGCCTTCTCGGGCGCATCGCTGATTTCTTTGAGAAGCCTCTTTGAGAGCAGGATGAGCATCGGATAGGTTACGATGACTGCGGCCATGGCAAAGCGAATGCCGACATTGTCGTTTGTTTGTGAAATTATTCCAAAAGCAGGGTCCGGGAACAAACGGTTGATGAACGTAAAGAAGAGCACGATCAAACTGATCGATGTCACATATAAGGCGACGAACGTGATCAGATGCAAAAATGCTTCGCGCGCCCCGCCTCGATCGGGAGGAACGGGCACCGACATTTCCAAACTTTCTGCAGTGAGAGCTTCTATGATGTCCCTTTCGCCCCATCCCGCATCCAAAAGGAGCATCCGAATGGTCGCATGATCCATCCCTTTGCTGCGAGCGTGTGCCACGAATGATGCGATGCGTTCCTTCACGACTGGGCATGCTACGCGCACTGACGCATGCTGTCCACCGCAAAGCGCGCATTTCACAATTACCCGCCATTCCAGTATCTTGCTACTTCATGAAAATACTCGTTGCCCTGTCCGGCGGAATCGATTCGTCCGTCGCAGCGTGCCTGCTGAAGGAGCAGGGTCATACGCTCATCGGCGTGCGTTTTGCGCTCTGGAGCGATCCGTTGGCGCCGGCGATGGCGCAGCTTCTCCCAAGCAAATGTTGCAATGCGCAGACCGCTTCACGGACGATCGCGGTGGCGAACATGCTTGGCATCCCTCTGCACGTCGTCAGTATGGAAGAGGTGTTCAAGCAAGGGGTCGTTGATCCGTTCCTCGATGCGTACCGCAGAGGTTTGACGCCCAATCCCTGCATCGGATGCAATAGGACGGTGAAGTTCAATGCGCTGATGCGACTCGCAGATGAATGGGAATGCGACAAGATCGCAACCGGGCACTATGCGCGGACGACGGATACGCTGGCGGAAGATGGAACGATTTGTACGTCGCTCCTTGAGGCTGTCGATGCAAACAAAGATCAAAGTTACTACTTGCACGGTCTTTCTCAGGCACAACTGCAACGCACGCTCTTTCCGTTAGGCACACTTTCCAAACAATACGTGTTCGAACTTGCGCGTCGTTTCGGCATCCCATTTGATGAACACTACCAAGAGAGTCAGGATCTCTGCTTTTTTCCGGAGCGAGACCCCAAGCCGTTTCTTATTCGCCATATTCCCGATGCGCTTTGTCCCGGTCCCATCGTTCGCACGGATGGAACGGTGGTCGGCATGCATGCTGGGTTGCCGCTCTACACCATCGGACAACGCCGGGGGCTTGGCATCGGCGGTCTCTCGATTCCGCTGGAAGTGGTGTCCAAACGCGTGGAGAGCAATGAGCTGATCGTCGATGATCGTGCTTTACACACGACGACCAGGGTATCGGTTCGTGAGTTGCATTGGATTTCTTGGGTGCCTCAGGAACATGTCGTCACTCCTTTTGAGTGTCGCACACGGTCTCATTCACCGCGCTACTTAGGGTCACTCAAACGTGATGGAGAACATGGGATGTTTACGTTTGATGCTCCCATTTCGCTCCAGACGCCGGGTCAATCGCTGGTGCTGTACCGCGGGGAGGAAGTGATGGGCGGTGGGGTGATGGAATAGGGAGTTGATGAATCCTCTTGGCTTCCCGAGTATATCCTCCTTTTGCATTTCCCGTTTTGCATTTGTATGCTTCACCCCTTCGACGTGCGTGAATACCATTATTCTGTTATACTATCCCGATACAGGAGCATTCGCACCCTCACCGCGCACTCGTTGATTCCCAGGGGAACATCGTTCTGCCCGAGCCGATGCCTGCGCCTATTGTGGAAGAGATCATGAGCAATCAGGAAACGATGCAGGACGATGTGCGTGACGAGTTGTCGGAAGAAACTGAGAATCAAAATCAACCGTCATGCGATGTGCCGGCGGATGATCCGTGGCTGGCGAATGCATACGTGACGATTCCTTCTACGCAGCAAGCGGAAGTACGGAAGCGCATGACCTCTCTCTTGTCCGATATGCTGTCAACCATGATGGATGAAGGCGTGCGACAGTATGCATCCGGCATCCGAGACGGCATCGATGCGGGGCGTGAAACGGTACGCGCATCGGGACATATGTTTGCCAGACTTCGGAGATTCCTCTCCCAGCCGGTCTGGATCCCCGGACGAAACAAGAAACCGAAACAGTACAGTCGCGGGACGCTCTTTCTCATTGATACGGCACGATTTGGCACTACGTTCGCCGTACTGTTTTTCGTACTATTTTCCGCATTGAATTACCAAAGTTTTTGGGCGATCGCGGAGTCGTACATCGAACCACTCGCTTCCATCACCGCGCCGGAACAGGAAGATTCCGTTGTCATTCAACAGGAACTAACCGAGAAGCTGAGTAAAGTACCTTCGCTGCATGTTGCCGGGAATTCGTATGCCATTCTGGATGTTTTGCCCTCTGTGGGCCCACCCGAGAATCGCATCGTCATCCCGTCTCTGGATTTGAACGTACCCATCGTCATTCCTCCGCGTACCGCGCTGCTTGCGGAGAACTGGAAGCAGTTGGAGGAGGACATTCAGCGCTCTCTGCAGGATGGAGTGGTGCACTATCCCGGTACCGCTCAGCCGGGTCAACCGGGAAATTTTTTCATTACGGGGCACAGTTCCTATTTCCCTTGGGCGCCCGGTAAATACAAATCCGTTTTCGCCAGACTGAGCGATTTGCATGTCGGTGACGAGTACTGGATTTTTTACGGCGGCGATCGCTTTCGCTACCGCATTCGCGAAAAAAAGGAAATTCGCCCGAGTGATGTGAGCGTGCTCGATCAACCGGTCAGCAAGCGCATCGCCACTCTCATGACCTGTACGCCGGTCGGCACGACGTTGCGACGCCTCATTATTGTCGCGCAGGAAGTGGACCCCGTCACGGGTGAAGACATGGAGATCGGCGAACATCAGACCCTCGACACGACGCCAAAGTTACGCATGGACCTGCTGCCCATTTGAGTGATGACATTTGCGAATGCGAATGAGGATGAATGATTCTTGTGGTTTACTACAAGGTAGTCGAATGGTTTACCATGAGCGAGTCCGCCCTAGGCGGACGAGTCGAATGGTGCCGCCGCCCGGACTTGAACCGGGACGCCCTGTTACGGACAAGGGATTTTAAGTCCCTCGTGTCTACCGTTCCACCACGGCGGCAGTGAACGTACTGTGTTCAGTATACACACATACGCTCCGTGCACCCATATTTCCCAGGCTCTGCGTTTTCTGTATCCTGTTCTCATGATCAAGATGCACTGCTTTCTTCAATGCCTTTGGCACGAGTGGCAACGTGATGACGTACCGCGTCATGCTGCCGCCATTGCGTACTACTCCATTTTTACGCTGCCCGCGCTCGCCATCGTCGTCATCACCGTCGCAGGATGGGTCGTGGATGAACGCACCATCACGCAGGAATTGCTGAACCGAGTCGCCCTGTATGCGGGGCGAGATATCGCGGATATGTTGCTGAATGCAAAACAGAATCTGCAGATGCAATCGTCCCATTCGGTTCTCTCCGCCGCAGGTGCCGTTTTTCTGCTCCTCTCCTCACTCAATGTGATTCGCCATGTGCGTATGGCGCTCAATGGAATTTTGAAGAGTAGAGATGATTTTCGAGGATGGAAACACAACGTGGCGGGCTATGTGCTGTCCGTCATCTTGCTGCTGCTTCTGGTCGTTTTGCTTCTCGCTTCCGTTACGCTCGATGCCACGCTGGAGTTTTTGGAAGGGCACATCGCATCATTCATCGATCTGCCGCTCACGGCCATCGGAGTGACCGGAACCGTCGTCACTTTCATCATTCTCTCTCTCCTCCTCACACTTCTTTACCGACTGTTGCCCAACGTTCGTTTTCCCGTGATGACCATCGTACGCAGTGCTCTGATGACTGCGGCGTTGATGATGCTCAGTGCCTGGCTCTTCACCACAATCGTGACCTATCTCCCGATAGGACGTGCCTACGGAGTGGCTGCGACACTCGTGGTTCTTTTGCTCTGGATCAATGTCATGTCGATGATTTTTCTGTTTGGTGCGGAAGTGCTTGATTGCATCGCATCCAGCAATACGCACAAGAATCCTTCGATGGTTGATCGCTAACATGAAAAAACGGATGTGTGAGGTAACCAGTTGTTGCCTCATTTATGGATTTGTGCTATAATACTAATAAATCTTGTCACACACCCACTCCCCCTCCACGCCCGGTCTTTGCCTCGCTGGCAGCGACTTTTCCAAAGTCGTACCTTTGCCACGCTTCGGGAGAATCAAGACGTTCGCTTCGGTGTGGCGCTGGGGCTCATCGGGCAGCTCCTCGTCGTTCTGCCGCTCCTCGCGGAGACTTCGCTGTTATCCTCAAACAAATGGAGGATAAATTCGTGTGAATGAGACAAATGCGCAAATAATGTATGAGACAAACATCTATCCAAAACTGGCCTCTCACTCGATTCTTCTTCCATGAAACACTGAAGGAGAAGTCAGCGGGCGGCATCGCACTCGGCGTCAGTATTGTCTCCGGTTCTACGTTCAATGCATTTGCAAAGTCATTGAGTACGACTCTCTCACCCCTGTCTCTCCTGTTCGTAAGCGAATTACTCAGTATTTTTTTCATCTTCTTTTCCTTCGGTCTGCTCCCGATCATGCGCGGCATCGGACGATTGCATCACCGACAGTGGCTGTGGCTTGCGGTATTGGCTTTATGCAGCGGCATTGCGGGTCCCCTTCTCCTCTTCACGGGTATCACCTATACGAGTGCGATCAATGTCGGATTCTTTGGGAAGATGCAAATCATTTTCATGTTGATTCTGTCTCGAATCGTTCTGAAAGAATCGATGACGGCGGCTCATCGATGGGCCATGGCGTGCGTCATTTCCGGCATTGCCATCATCATGCTCAAAGGGTTTACGCAAGGCATACGGATGCAATGGGGAGATATCCTCATTATCGCCAGCACATTCAGCTACGCGCTGGGCGCCATTGTCTTTCGGGCAAAACTGCATAAGCTGGACTCACATCTCGTTCTTTTCTTCCGATCATCCATTGCCGTCCTCACATTCTTCGGAGTCTCCCCTTTTCTCTTCCATCCGTTCATCATGGAAGTGAGAGAAATCCCTCTTTCCCTTTTGCCTTCTCTGCTGGGATTTGCATTTTTCGCCCGTTTCCTCAACAGCGTCACGCACTACGTCGCGCTCGATCGACTGAATGTGAGCACCGTTTCGCTCGTCGGCGGCTTGGATATCATCGGCGCCACGTTCTTCGCATGGGTGTATCTCGGTGAATCCGTTTCGTGGTATCACTATGCTGGCGGAGCGTTCGTCATTCTCGGGACGATTCTCCTCAATGTCATTGGAACGCTCCCCGACGAGAAGCAATTGGAAGAACATTTGAAGCAAAACACATTGGCGTCGATTCAGTCGTAATGTGCACCATACATGGTGAAAATGGTGTCGATGGCAAGGAATTTAATCTCCATACTCCTCCAAACCTCTTACGACCATTTTGGCGAATTCCGCGCGCGTGACGGCATCGAAAGGACCGAAGCGATGGAGTGCATTCCCCTGCGCGTCCCGGTAACCGCTGACGATGCCGTTCTTCTGCGCCTGGGCGATGGCATCGGCAAAGGGAGTCGACGGGCGCACATCGACAAATGACGTTTCGACCGCATCGGCGGGTTTCACGCCCAGCGCCTGGAGGAGCGTTCCCACCACCTCGGCGCGGGTCGCCGGACGTTCCACATCGAGCGACCCGTCCATAAACAGCGTCCATTTCCCACTCTCCGCGCAGGAAACATAGGGTGCGGACCAGTGCCCGAAAGCGGAACGATTATTCGGACTATCCGAGCAGATATCGATGTCCGCAGACCGCACCAACACCTTGGCCAGCTGTCCGATCGTCACAAAATCCCCCACACCGAAGAATCCTGTCAAACGCCCCGCATCGTCTCGGTAGCCCGACACGAGCGAGCGTTCCGCAATACTTTGGATATACGGCGCGAACCACGCATCGAGCGGGACATCCTGCAATTGCACGGATTCGCCTTCGACGAGAATGCTCAGAACGGTCGGACGAGACGATACAAATGCAGAGGAAACTGCCTCGGATGACGCAGCTCCTTCCTTGACCGGTGGGAACAGATCCTTCGCCATGTGGAATGCCTCGTCTTGCCCCTCCGCCCGCATATCACCATCTAAAATCATTTCCTCCCGTTCCCATACATTCACGTCATCCCGCAGCGCATCCCATGGAGCGGACGGTACCGCGGAAGCAGACGACAGAAAGACCAGGGAGGACGCGAAAGTGAGGAGCATGCGGCGAGTATAGAAGAACCTTGGTTGCCTCCCAAGCCCGCTTTGGGTAGTCTGCCGCAAACATGACGGAGCCCACGTACACCCCGGCCACACGCGCCGCCGCAGAGCGCAGCGAGGTCGCTCATTCCGTTTCCTCCGATATATCGACCATTTTGCTCCTCGGATCCGGCGCGCTGAAGATCGGCGAAGCCGGTGAATTCGATTACTCCGGCAGCCAGGCGATCAAAGCATTCAAGGAGGAAGGAAAACGCGTCGTCCTCATCAACCCGAATATTGCGACAAACCAAACGAGTTGGGGGCTGGCGGAAAGAGTATACTTTCTGCCCGTGACGCCACAGTTCGTCTCACGGGTGATCGAAGCGGAGAAACCCGACGCGATTTCCGTAAGCTTCGGCGGACAGACAGCTCTCAACTGCGGCATGAAGCTCGCCGAATCCGGGGTATTGCAAAAGTTCAAGGTTCGCGTTCTCGGTACCCCAATCGAGAGCGTGCGATTGACGGAGGACCGCGCGGCATTCAACGAGGAATTGCGTTCCATCGATATCAAAGTTCCTCGCTCCCTCGCCGTGAAGAACGTGGAAGACGGCGTACGGGCGGCCGCAACGATTCATTACCCCGTGATCGTACGCGGATCATTTGCGCTCGGAGGCAAAGGAAGCGGTCATGCCGGCACGGAAACGGAATTGCGTGAACTGCTCTCGGTCGCGTTTGTGGAATCTTCCCTGGTATTGGTGGAGGAAGATTTGACGGGGTGGAAGGAAATCGAGTACGAGGTGGTGCGTGACGGAGCGGACAATTGCATCACGGTCTGCAACATGGAAAATGTCGATCCGCTGGGCATCCACACCGGAGAATCCATCGTCGTCGCTCCCAGCCAAACGCTCGACAACGCCGAGTATCACATGCTCCGCACGATCGCATTGAAAGTCATCCGACAATTTGGAATCGTCGGAGAATGCAACATCCAGTACGCGCTCGATCCCCTCTCGCGCGATTACCGCGTCATTGAGGTGAACGCACGCCTCAGCCGCAGTTCCGCGCTTGCATCCAAAGCCACGGGTTACCCTCTGGCATTCGTTGCAGCCAAGCTTGCTCTGGGATACACATTGCCGCAGTTACGCAACACCATTACGCAGGTGACATCGGCGGACTTTGAGCCGTCGCTCGATTACATAGCGGTGAAAGTCCCCCGTTGGGATTTGCAGAAATTTTGTCATGTCTCCGATCAGGTCACGAGCGAAATGAAATCCGTGGGCGAGGTGATGGCGCTGGGACGAACATTTGAGGAAGCGCTCCAGAAGGCGTTCCGCATGCTTAATATCGGTGCGAACGGACTGTTCCCGGTTCCCTTCACATTTGAGAATCTCACGCGAGAAGTCAAACGTCCCGCTCCGCGCCGCCTCTTCGCCATTGCGCGCGCGCTGCAGGAGGAGTGGACGGTGGACGAGATCGCTCTGGCTACGGGCATCGATCGATGGTTTTTACAGCGCATCAAACGGTGTGCGGATCTTGCGACGCGCTTGTTCCAATCGGGAACGGATGCACCCGATGCGGATGTTCTTCGTTCGCTGAAACTTGCGGGTTTTTCCGATGCATCCATCGCGAATATCACAGGACAAAAAGAGGAAGAGATTCGGGATCTGCGCCAGCGTCACGGGATCACTCCCGTTGTGCGACAGATCGACACGCTGGCGGGAGAATTTCCTGCAAAGACGAACTATCTGTACATGACCTACCACGGAACGAAGCACGAGGTTCAATTGTCATTGAACGACGAACCTCAACGAGTGATCGTGCTCGGAGGCGGTCCGTATGCCATCGGCTCATCGGTGGAATTTGATTGGTGCTGCGTACAAGCGGCGCATGAATTGCAACGGCAGGGATTTCGCGTCGTGATGATCAACAGCAACCCCGAAACTGTCAGCACTGATTACGACGAATGCGATTTGCTTTTCTTCGATGAACTGAGCGAGGAACGAGTGCGCGATATTCATGAAGTGGTCGCGTCTTCGGGAATCGTCGTTTCGATGGGGGGACAGATTCCCAATAATCTTGCACCGAAGCTCGCTGCCAAAAACATTGCAATCGTCGGCACCAATCCGTCGGACATCGATCGCGCGGAGGATCGACACAAATTTGGCAGCATGCTGGATACTCTCCGAGTCGACCAGCCGGAGTGGAAGGAATTTTCCGATCTGGATGCCGCCGCTCAATTTGCACAGACCGTCGGTTATCCCGTCATCGTGCGTCCGAGCTACGTACTCTCCGGCGCCGCGATGGCTGTCGTGCATACCAAAGACGAATTGGCTTCTTTCCTGCATCAGGCGGCGAATGTGGGATCGGATGCGCCCATCGTGCTCTCGAAATTTGAAGTCGGTGCCAAGGAAATCGAAGTGGACGGAGTGGCGCAAAACGGCGATTTGCTTATCTATGCCATCTCCGAACACATCGAGAATGCCGGCGTCCATTCGGGCGATGCGACGCTCGTTCTCCCGCCGCAGCGCGTCACCATGGAAACGCTGCGCAAACTCAAGGTCATCGCCAAGCAGATAGTCCGCGGGCTCAATATTTCCGGTCCTTTCAATATTCAATTTCTCGCGAAGGAAAACAAACTGAAAGTCATCGAATGCAATTTGCGTGCCAGCCGCAGTTTTCCTTTTGCAAGCAAAGTGACGGGATACAATTTCGCCGTGCTTGCCACGCAAGCGCTCCTGGGACGCGCGCCGATAAACAAAAACTACCGGACACTCGATCTCGATCATGTGGGAGTGAAGGCCGCGCAATTCAGCTTCTCAAGACTTAAAGGGGCCGATCCGCGCCTGGGAGTGGAAATGGTGAGCACGGGAGAGGTCGCCTGCTTCGGGAATACCGCGGAAGAGGCATTGCTCATTTCATTGCTTGCCGTCGGTTTTTCGCTCCCTCGGAAAAATATTCTTCTCTCCATCGGCCGTCTGGAGGACAAAGTTGATCTTTTCTCAACGATCCGCATTCTCACGCAACGGGGTTTTCACCTGTATGCGACGACCAACACGCACGCATTCCTCCAATCACGCTCCATCAACTCCATTGCGCTGGCCAAAGTATCTGAGCCTCGCAGCCCCAACATCAAGGAGTATCTGCAGGACAATCGCATCGATTTGGTGCTCAACATACCCATGCACGACAGCCGACAGGAGCAAACGGACGGCTACTTTATCCGGCGCATTGCGACCGACCGCGGCATCCCGCTCATTACCAATGTGCAATTATTCAAACGCATCGTTGAGGCGATGGAAACCCCGATTGAATCCCTTTCCTGCCTTCCCTGGCCGGATGTACTGCAGGGGGGTACGTAGTATTCACCCGTCTACGCACCGTGGAAAAGGTTTGCCAGACGGGAATCCGGTCGATATACTGCCGATCCATTATGATTACCGACGACGATTTCACCACCGGCGATGAACTCATATCTTCCGCGGCAGCGGGATCGGGAGGTTCCCATGCGTACGATGATGGTGAACAAACCCTGGTAACCAAAGACGGTCTTGCGCGCTTGAAAGACGAACTGGATCATTTAAAGTCGGTTCGTCGCAAGGAAGTTGCTCAGCGATTGAAGGAGGCCATATCGTACGGCGATCTCTCGGAGAACTCGGAGTACGAGGAGGCAAAGAATGAGCAGGCGTTCGTGGAGGGCCGTATCATCGAGCTCGAACGGAAGATCAAGAGTGCCAAAATCATTTCTGAGAAGGACGGCGGGACGAAGGTCAAGGAGGCGAACATCGGCTCGCGTGTCACCGTACGCAACTTGACGGACGGCGATGAAGACGAGGTCGTGTATACCATCGTGGGAGCAACGGAGGCAGATCCGTTCGCGCATCGCATCAGCAACGAATCACCCATCGGTCGCGCGCTTCTTTCCCGCACCAAAGGAGACAAGATCAGCGTGCAGACGCCGTCGGGCATGCAGGAGTTTGCAGTCATCAAAGTGGCGTAATCGCCTGCTTTACCGGCGGACGATCTTCACGTACTCTTTTCGTATGTCCGATGATCCTATGCAACCGGTGCTGAAAGTCCCGCCCGAGGTGGCCCAGCAATTTCCCGACATCATCGAATTCATACGAACGTCGGAGAGCATGAATGATGAGGAACGGCAGTACTGGGTGGATATTCTGCCCGTGATGACCCCGGAGCAACGGGAGCAACTGCGAAATATTTTGAAGAATGAACGCGAACAACTCGCGGCCATCGACGCGAAGTACGCAAAGGAAATTGAGAATGTCGGCGATGGCGCTGCGCTTCGAAAAATGGAAAAAGAACGGAAGAGCAAGCAGAAGGAACTTTCAGCGAAAGAGGCATCCGTTCGCGCGGAAGAGGAGAAGGAGGCGGAAGATATTCTCACTCAACTGGATTGATTACGGCATGCGGAGGAGGAACGAATCGATGAGCGCCGGCATTTCAACCGATTCCGATTTCACACGCACTTCCTCCGTGGCTGCCCAACGCAACACTGCGAGTAAATCAGATTCGCTCGTACGCCTGCAGTAGCCGAGCATCGTACGAAGCACATACGGATTCATGCCGAGGACGGATGCCAGGTCGGATGCTTTGACGCCCGCATGCAGTGCGGAGGAGACGGATACGATGTTCTTCAAAAGCGAAAGCAGCATAGACCAGAGACCGTACGGGTCGGCGCCGCATGAGAGCATCCGTTGCGCGTACAGAATCGCCTCTCCGCGCTTGCCCCCGTACAAAAAATCCGAAATATTCCATATGATGCCTTCATCGGTCGGCATGCAAAACTGTTCAACCATCTCCTTTGTGATGGACTTCTCCCCGGCCACCAACCGCAATTTTTCGAGTTCCCCCGCAATCATCCCCTGATCCGTTCCGTTCCATTCTATGAGCAGATCACGAGCATTCGCATGAATGCTCCCTCCCTGCTCACGAGCGTATCCGTCGACCCATCCGGCAATGGCCCCAGGCTTCAGTATGGCAAATGCTTTGATATTTTCCTTGGCGATCACTAGCAGCTCCTTAATACCGGGATTGCGCTTATCGGGTTTTGGGTCGACGAATAGCACGATCACTCCAGGATGTATGCTTCCGTCAAGCACCCTCGCTTCTTCCTTTGAGCAGCGCACCATGCCTTCCACGATCACCAGACGTTTTTCCGCAAGGAACGGTGCTGCGGACACATCATCCCGGAGAGAGCGGACGGTACATTCCGATGCCTGCAGTCTGAGAAGATTCTCCATGCCGACCTTTCGCTCAAATTCCCGAATCCAGCGCAATTTTTCCATGAGAAGCAAATATGCATTCTCGCCGGTCAGAATATGCACATTGGACACGCCGGAAGTATAGCGCAGTAAGATATTGTTGATTGAATATGAGACAATCGCGCAATTACTTGTCAACATACCATGAATTGATTGTATCCGTACAATCGGCTATAGTAATTGGAATGCCCAAACACACAACCACCCGTCTGCGCGCGCGATACGCTTCGGCCAAAATGCACATTGTTGCACTGAGCATCATATCCATCTTGTCATCTTTTTCCCTGGGAATCAGGACAGCCGGCGAAGTGGAGACCGTCGCCAATATTTCCGCGTTGGAGCTTTCTCGCACGGGCGACATCAACGGCGACGGAACCATGGATGCGCGCGATGCCATCGTCATTCTGGAACAGCTCCAGAGCGCTGCAGAACCGACGATCGAACAGTTGCTCGCCGATCCTGATCAAAACGGAATCTTTACCATCGAAGACGCACTGCACATTCTTCGTGAAATCGCTCCCCGCTCCTGATCGCCCCATGAACCAGACTCACGCAATGCGCCGGCCCATGCTTCTCGTATCCATTCTCATTCCAAGCATCATTCTGCTGATGCCTGCCATTGCCCGTGCGCAGGAAGAATCGGTGCCACGACTGGAGTTTCGTCCCCACTGCGAGGAGGAAACGGCATGCAACACGTTTGACATCCGCGATCCTCTGAGCGTTCAGACTTCCCCGTTCAAAGCGGGTGATACCATCGATATCGATCTCATGCTTCAAAATCCCGGTGTCGTTCCCGTCTCCAGATTTCGCGTTTGGATCGCTTACGATCCTTTGATCTTCGAGGGAAAAGAAGCGACGCTCAGCGATCATTTTCCCACGCCGACGCCCGGCGAAACGGGATTTGAAAGCGATGAAGGATTTTTGAAGCTCAGTGGTACCGCACTGACCCCGGTTTCGGCAAGCGGCATCGTTCTTGCGCGCATTACCATGAGTCTTCGTGCGACGCAAAACGTCGGTTCGCCTCTCACATTCTTTGACGACCCCGAAACTCCCGAGCCGGAAACGGGAGTGTTTTCAACTGAAGGGGGTGCGGAACGAAACATTCTTACATCTGCGCCGGGATATCTCTACGTTCAGCTGACTCCGGCAAATGAATTGGATGCAATCTCTTCCTCTTCCGCCGCATCCTCAAATCATTCCGACACATCCATTGCATCTTCTCTTTCCTCCGATGCGTTTGACGTATCTTCCTCACCCGCCAGTGCCGAATCTTCTTCACTCCCTTCTGCATCCGAACCTTCAACCGTGTTTGCCATGCTGCAGGTACAGGGTCTGCGCGTGACCACCGAAGGAAGCACCGCTTACCTTGCGTGGGACGCGTTACCGTCACCGGAGCTGATCGGGTATCACCTGTACTACGGCACCGTCAGCGGCCAGTACATTCAACGTCATGCGATCGATAAAGGGGAGCAATCCGTCGCCATACGTTCGCTTCCCATAGACACCACCTACTACTTTGCCATTCGTGGAGTCAATGCGCAGGAACAGGAAACTGATTTCAGCCGTGAGGTCGGAATCAGTATCGGTAATCCCCGCACATCCACCGCGCCATTCGTGGCGAATTCCCTTCCTACGCCTACACCCGATACCAATGGGACCCTCGCGGGAGACACGGGTATTCCATCCAATCTCGTTCTCTTCCTGGTTCTTTCCGCTCTTATCGGTACATTCATCGCCTTTCGGAGGCAGTTGAACCTTGGCCATTCCTCCATGCAGCCGTGAGCACTCCTCTTTCTCCCATCTGGCATGAAATGGAGGAAGGAGAAGTGGTCATTCCGATTCGCGATGGGTCCCGGCGCAACGGCACGACAGCGCCATCTTCTCTGATGCCCGCTCGTCGCATGCCCGCTGCGATCATCGGTATTCTGCTTATGGCTGCACTCGGCATGACCGTTACACATGGGTGGACCGCCCTCATGGGACAAGCAGCATCGGAAGAGCAGGTGCAAGTGCTCATCACGGAAGAAGGTGTCAACCCGGCATCCGTCACCGTGACGGCCGGACAGAACGTACTTTTTAAAAATGATTCATCCATCCCTCAACTCCTGCGATTTGAAACATTGATGGATGACACCGGCAACCCGGTCGAAACATCCCCCATTTTCCCGCTCAGCGAGGCACGTATTGTCATTCCCGCCGGTATCCCGCCGGGAGAGTATCCATATTTTTCTTCCACATCGAAGTTGGTTTCGGGCAGTATCGTGGTCGTTGCTCCGGGTAGCTCCGTCCCATCATTCGAAACCGTGGCATCCGCAAGCGCGGCATCTTCGATGCAACCGGTTGTTTCCTCTTGGGAAACGGCTTCTTCCGTGGCCTCTTCGATTCAGCCGTCGATGTCATCCGTCGACATCGTGCAACCGATTGTGCCACCCGTTGCCATCCCGACAAACCCTTACGTGATCGGCTCCGACTCGAATCAAATTACCGTCGTTCCACCCGTCGCAGACGTCACTGCCGACATTACGGAGCATACGCCCCTTGCAAATACGGAATCCGGAATCGCCGCTTGGACAACCGTCCTGATATTCGCTGCGTCCATGATGTTCGTCCTGCGCAAGGCAAGAACGTAGAGTACGTTTCTCCTGCTGCTATACTGCCCGCATGTCGCAATGGACTATTTTTGAATTGTGCAGAAATACATTTTGTCATCCGGACTCTGCGCGAGGCACGCCGGAGCCGCATGGGCGCAGTTTTTTGTGGAAACTGTATGGATATACATTTCTGATGCAATTTATCTTCATCTACCCGGTGTATCCGCTGCTTTTCCAGTCGAAAGGAATGAGTGCTCTCCAAATTGGAACGCTCTTCGCGATCTGGTCCTCCACCACAATTGCACTGGAAGTTCCGACCGGCATGCTTGCGGACAAATTTTCTCGTCGGACGATTTTGGCCCTCGCGCCTCTTATAAAATCACTGGCATTCACACTCTGGCTCTTCAGTGATTCCTTCGTGGAATTTGCAGCGGGTTTTGTGTTATGGGGACTTGCATCCTCGCTGACCAGCGGCACGTTCGAGGCATTCGTCTATGACGAATTGAAGGAAATGAAGCAAGAGAAGCTTTTTGAAAAAATCAGCGGTCATGCCCGCGGATTTCACTTTGCCGGCATGACACTCGGTGTTCTCTTCGGAGGTTTCGCAACGGAATTCGGGTTTTCGTACGCACTCATTCCCAGCATATGCGTACCGATCATCGCAACATTTCTGATTCTTGCCGTTCGTCCGGCACCGCGTACGCGCACGACGGAGGAGGCACGTTACTGGAATATATTGCTCGATGCTCTGCGGGAGACGCGAAGGAATCCCCTGCTTCTCGAACTCATTCTTTTCATTTCCGTCGCATTCGGAGCTTCCGGAGCATCCGATGAATTCTGGAGCCTATGGTTGGAGGAAATTCATTTTTCCTTCGCGATGATCGGCGTCGTCCTGGCATTCGGCAATGCCATTTCTTCTTTTGCGAGTTTTCTTGCGCACCGCTTGCCGCTTCCCGGGAAACGTCTGCATGCATTTTTGCTTTTGGGCGGATTATTGGTTTTGCTCCTGGCGCAGATCAATACGCAGCCCGCCGTGCTTCTGGTCATCCCGCTCATTTTCATCATCGAAGCCGCCAAGGTGAAATACGAAGCTAGACTGCAGCATGCGATCTCCTCACGTCAACGCGCGACGGTTTCCTCCATCAATATGCTCCTGCTGGAAATCGTGGCACTCGTCTTCTACTTCGGCATGGGTATGCTCGCAGACACTCTGGGGTACGTGGCGTTCCTTTGGCTCTTAAGCGGCGCACTGATAGTCGTGTCGGTGGCGGCGCTCCTGTGGACGGAGAGAAAACCATCAATGGAGTAAGCTGCGGACTGCGCGGCGAGCGGAAGCAATCCGATGGCTCAATCTCATCCTTGCATTATATATTTCTCCTTCCGCATCCGACAATTCTTCTTCATATTCACAGTAAGCAGATACAATGCGTAGTCCATCATAGGGAGAAAATGTTTCCAATTCTTCAATTTCCAAACCAAATTGAGCGCGAAAAAGATCAAATGCTTCTTCCAAATAGCTGAGATTATTCATTTGCAAATAGTAGCATACGTCAACTCAAACACAGCGAACGGATTCCATATGAACAGTCAATTACATCGGACGAAGAATGGTGGGCCGGGAGGGACCCTTCGTCTCTGCGTTCCTCAGGGCAGGCTCGAACCCAGCCACAGTTGTCTTTTCTTTTCACGTCTCCATCCTTTAATCTCCTTCTCGCGCGCTCTCGCAATGGCACGATTCTGGCATTCTTCGGACCAGAGCATGCGTACAGGCGGATATTTCTTCGTATGAGAACAAGCACATCCCATTTTGTGCTCCTGCAGTCTCCTGCATAAGTTATTGGTATGCCCTACATAATAGGATCCATTATCCAGTTCGAGGATATACACATGGAACATACGGCTTGCCATGAGTGAAAGCAGACAAATGGCTTGCCATGAGGCGCTCGAGCAAAGCGAGAGCGCCGAATGGTGGGCCGGGAGGGACTCGAACCCCCGGAGCCGTGAGGCACCGCGTCTACAGCGCGGCGGAATTGCCACTATCCGACCGACCCACAGTGTTTCAAGAAAAGAACAACGCCGCGCGATTGTAGAAGCTTTTGGCTTTCTGTTCAATATCCCCTGTTTCACCGCATCCACCAACGCTTCACCCATGGGAGCGACAGAGTTGACAGGAAATAGCCGCCCGTTGGCACCAATGCGTTGAGAAGTGGCATGGAACCGTCAATCGACCACAGAAACAACGTCGCAGTGCCGTACGTCACCGCTGCGATGAACAATCGCCGTGTCAGGCTCCTCTCCCATGCTTTGTCCGTCTCCACGCGAAGGTTGCGCGCCTTGATCGCCTGCAGTTCAGCTTGGACATCAAACATAGTGGGAGCATACGATGAACTCACAGCCCTCTCAAGATCACAAACAGATGACCTGAGCTATTCCATGAGTAATGCCAAAGCCGAGAGTATAAAGGTAATGTTGAGAATCCAGAAAAATACATCGTTGCGTATTTGACGTATGAACAGGCGCCCTAAATATGTTCCAACAATGGAAATAAGAAGAAATGGCCATGATTGAAGCAAGGTTGATCCATCCACTATATCATTTGCGCCGTATGTCAGTAGTTTAGGAATATTTGTAAAAAAGGACGTGAATGCATACGTGCCGATATAAGCTTCATTGCTTAGTTTCATACCCAGAAACAACGGCCCTTTTATCAAATTTCCGCTTCCGACCAATCCGGACAGGAAACCGTATGCAAATCCAAATAGAGGAATGGCCTGACGTTCCTTCATTCCTCTTTTGGGAACGAAACCGAATAGTTCATTGGCCAAATACACCAATATGATAACGGCAAAAATTTTCTTGAATTGTTCCACAGGGAGAAATCCCAGCGCGAGGCTTCCAAGAAATGCGCCCGGGATGGAGTACAATATTAGTCTCAAACCGAAAGTGAAGGCGATATGTTTATGAAACAGTAAAATTTTGCTTGTATTTTGAAAGAGAAAATACACTGTCAGAATGCCGATTCCTTCTTTCGGTCCAAAATACAACGCTGCAAGAGGAATTAACATAAAACTGGCACCCGTACCGACGGATGCGGATAGAAACGAAGTAAGTAGGATGACGCCGTAGAAGATCAACGGGTTCTGCGCGATGAATTGCAGCATTGCATGGAGAGTACTGCAGCTGACTGATTCATGCCACTTCTTACTCCCTCCTCAACGCCTCCATGGGGCTCAAATCCGAGGCGCGTTTGGCAGGATAGAGGCCGAAGAGAAGTCCCGTACCCGCTGCCATGGCAACCGCGAGCACGATGGAAAGCGGCGAGAGGACGAAGGAGAACCCACCAAGAGCTTTGTCCGCCGCACGGGAGAGGAGCCACCCGAGTCCGATGCCTCCGAGAATGCCCACGATGCCTCCGGAGAGCGTCAGAGCCACGGCCTCGATGAGGAATTGCAGGAGAATATCGTGTTTCTTCGCACCAACCGCTTTCCGGAGTCCGATCTCTCGGGTGCGCTCCGTGACCGAAACCAACATGATATTCATGATGCCGATGCCGCCGACAAGCAGACTGATGGCTGCGACCACGCCGAGAAAGATGGTCAAACCGAGCGTCACGGACGTCACGACTCCCAAAATCTGATCGGCGGTACGCACGCGGAAATCATCCAGATCCGGGTCTCCGTCGGGATTATCGATATCGTGCTGGCTTCGCATGAGCAACTCCAATTCCCGCTGCACCACTTGCGGATCATCGATGGAAAGCATGTTGATGACGGTAAGATGCCGCTGACCCGTCATCGTGCGAGCGGTGGAAAACGGAATGAAGATATTCACGTCAAAATTCGCGAGTACGCCCGAACTAAGCGGTTCCAGCACGCCGATGACTTGGAATGACTGCGCACCGATGGCGATGCGCTCGCCGATGGGATCCCGATTGCCAAACAGGTCCTCGGCAATTTTGTCAGACAGTACCACGACGTTCTTTGCGCCTTCCTCGTCACTTGCATCCAGCAATCGACCGCGTGCGACATCAAATCCGTAATTTTCAAAAACCGTATCGTAGGCACCCAGTACTTGAGGATTCACCTCTTCCCTCCCGTACGTCGCTTTCTCGCTGACCAGGATGATGGGTGTGACATTGCGCACAGAACTCACGCTGCGAATCTGCTCGTAATCATCCATGGTGACACTCTCCAAATTGCCCCCGAATTGCTCCATTCCTGAGGGGTAAATCTCTACGATGTCTCCGCCGAATCCCTCGATTTGCGACAAGATGTACTCTTGGAAACTGCGTCCGATGGAAACCATCAGGATGACCGATCCCACCCCGATGCCGATGCCCAGCATCGTAAGGAAGGTCCGGGTCATATTGACCGTGATACCCGCAATGGCCGTCGTGAGGAGATCCGTGCGTTGCATTATTCGTAGCGAAGAGCTTCGATGGGAGGAAGAGACGCTGCGCGGCGGGCCGGAACGATCCCGAAGACGAGTCCCGTGACTGCAGCCATCAAAAGCGAAACGACAATGGCGATGAAGGAAACGTCAAAAACATAACTCGCGAGGAAGCGCTGTACGATCAATGCCGCGACGAATGCGATGGCGATGCCGCCGATGACACCCACGATGCCGCCGAGAAATGTAAACGCCACGGCTTCCATTAGGAATTGAAGGAGAATGTCCCGACGGCGCGCTCCCAGCGCTTTGCGCAGTCCGATCTCCTGCGTTCGTTCCGTGACGGAAACCAACATGATGTTCATGATGCCGATGCCCCCGACAACGAGACTGATGGCCGCGAGCGTGGAGATAAAGAGCGTCAGCCCCAGCGACACGGTACCCAGAATCTGCGATGCTTGTTCGGACGTTCGTACCACAAAGTCATCTTTTTTGTCGTCATCCTCCGGATTGTCGATGCCGTGATTGCGCCGCAGCGTGTACTTCACGTCATCGATGGCACGATCAAACGAATCCACGGCGGCCATCGTCAGATAACTGACATACCGTTGCCCCGTCACCTGTCGCGCCGTGGTGTAGGGAAGATAGATGCGATCGTCGGCGTTCTGAAAAAATTGCGCGCCCAACGACTTACTGATGCCGATGACGGCAAAGCTATTGTTGCCGATCTTGATGCGTTCACCGATGGCCGTACGCTGCCCAAACAATTTCTCCGCCGTCTCCGGACCCAAAACGACATTGTACTTGGCTCCCTCAATGTCCGATGGATCCAGCATTCGACCCGTCGCTGCTTCAACACTCTGATTGATGAAAAAATTCTGCGTCACACCGAGTACTTGAGGATTGGCGCGCTCCCTGCCGTAACTTACGATACCCGGTACGGTGATGACGGGGGCAACCATGTTGATGGAACTCAAGCGTTCCAAATCACGAATGTCTTCAAATGTAATGCTGTCAAATCCCGCCTGCAGAGGATTCCCTTCCTGATTTCCCGGAAACACCACCATGGTTTTGGCACCCAAACTGCTGATCTGGCCGAGGATGAGATTACTCATGCTCTGCCCGATCGCACTCATGAGAACAACCGCACCGACTCCGATGATGACACCCAGCATCGTCAGAACCGCGCGCGACATGTTGGTCGTCACGCCTTTGATCGCCGTTTGCAACGTGTCACTGAGTCTCATGGCTTATTTGATATTCATCCCCTCCAGCGCGATGATGCGCTTGAAATCCGTCGTATCTGCGTCGATGCGTCCGTCCCTGATGTGCAGAATGCGTTTGGCATGCTCCGCCGTCGCCCGTTCGTGCGTGACCAAAATAATGGTGTGACCGCGATCATTGAGAGCTTGCAGCGCCTGCATCACCGCGATACCCGATTGCGAATCCAAGTTGCCCGTCGGTTCGTCTGCAAAGATGACATCCGGATCGGTGACGAGAGCGCGTGCGATGGCCACGCGTTGCTTCTGCCCGCCCGAAAGCTGGCTTGTCAGGTACTCCGTTCGTTCCTGCAATCCGACCGTCTTGATGGCTTTGCGTACACGATGTTCCCGCTCGCCGAAGGGAATGACCGGATGGTAAAGTAGCGGCAGCATGACATTCTGAAAGACATTGGTTCGCGGCAGCAGATTGAACGATTGAAAGACGAAACTGACGCGCGTCGCCCGGATTTTCGCCAATTCATCATCGTCCATGTTCTCGTTCTGCATGCCCTGAAAGAGGTATCGTCCGCTCGATTGACCGTCGAGGAATCCCAGAATGTGCATGAGCGTCGATTTGCCGGAACCCGAGGGCCCCATGATGGCGACAAACTCTCCACGATGGATGCGAAGATTGATGTCAAATAGTACCGGCGTCACCACATCATCATTGGCGTACTCCTTGCAGAGATCGCGCGTTTCGATAAGCGGCGTGACTTGATCGGTCATAGTCAGTTTCGTTCAAGAACGATGATCGTCTCCCCTTCTTCCACGTCGCTCACGGCCACCATGCTCCCCTCCCCTTCCAGTCCCACTTCGACGGTACGTTCTTCCGTTCTGCCGTCCTCCAAAAGCACACGCACGTACGACGTACCGTCATCCCGCTGCAGAACTGCCCTGACGGGAACCATCACCACGTCCGCTGCTCCTCCGGTAATGATTTCCACGTCGCCCGTCATGCCGATCTTCAATTCGTCATGGGGATACACGAAGTCAAGACGTACGCGGTACTTGTTCACACCGTCACGATTGGTGGGCGCCACGTCGATATCCGTGACGCGCAGCGCAAAATGCGTATCACCGAACGCATCCAGCTTCACGGAACCGCTCTGCGCAACCAGAACTTTGGGAATATCAATTTCCGAAACATACATTTCGATGCGGAATGGGCTGCTGCCCAACAGTGTGACGGCTGCTCCCACGGGAACCGCTTCTCCCACTTTTACATTCACTTTCGTGATGCGTCCGGCAATGGGCGCCGTCAATACGGTATTCGATAGATCCGCCAGCGTGCGTTGGAGCGACGCCCGTGCCTGCCGCACATTGGCACGTGCGGCATCGATGTCCGTTTGCCTTGCAGGAGCGCGCCGCAGCGCCAATTGCGCCTCCGCGATATTGAGCGAAGCCTCGAAGGTGGCAATGTCCGATCGTGCACGCTCCATGGCACCGCGCGATGCGATGACGGATGCCTCTTCCGCAGCGATCCGTGTTTCGTACGAAGCGGACGCATCCCTCAAGGTGCGCAATGCCACATCAATCGTATTCAGGGATGTCTGCAAGGTGCCGCGGTCCGTCGCGATCGCCGATCGGTAGGTTTCCCGCAGCGCTTCACTCAAATACGTCGTTTGTCCCAGTGATGTGACCAGCGTCTGGGCCCGGTTTGCGGCGTCAGCCGCAACCGAAATCGCCGACTGCGTGCGTTCCAACAATGCAATGGCATCCGTAAAATTCACGGGTGATCCGGCATTCAACGTGGAAGCAATCTTGGTTTCGGCATCGGTGATGGACATCAGAACAAACTGGTATTCCGCATTGTTCGTCCGGATGACCGCATCGGTGACTTCGTTCTGCTGCAACGTACTGCGAATACTCGATAGCGCATTCACTGCGGAAGCCGCCTCACGTGCAACGGTGCTCCCGACGGTACTCACTTGACCCGCGAGCGCCGTCTCCACCTCGCTTTGGAGAATGAGGATCTTTGATTCGGATTGCGCCAGCGTATCCTGCGCATTCTGCAACGCTATCTTCGCGGCGGACAGTGATGCGCGACGGCTCACCACCTCCGCTTCCGCGACTGCAACATCTTCCGCTCTGCCCCCCTGTTCCTTCGCGCGCAGATCCGCCTCCGCCACCTGTACCCTCGCCGACGCAGCCGCAACCTCCGCAGTCAAACTTCCGGAACGCAATGCGGCCAGCCTCTGTCCGGCACGCACCGAGTCTCCTTCCTTCACGTCCACAGTGGCAACGATGCCTGCAACCGGAAATTGCAGCTGCAAATCACGTTCGGAAATCACCGTACCCACCGCATCCACGATCTGCCGCAAATCACCCCGCACGGCTTCCTCGGTGACATAGGTTGACGCACTCGGAGAAAACGCATACCAGGCAATGGCGACAATCGGCAGCAACACAATGACTGCAATGACGATTTTCCAGCGATGATTCCTGCTGAATGTACGGATGGTGGAGAAAAGACTCATGGGAGACAAATGTAAATACTAGGAAGGATGAAGCAGTATATCTTACTTTTGACTACTATTATACCTTATTTTCTAATTTTTATCCATGCAAGAGCCAAAATGGAAACCTGTTCATTTGGCGAGCCTCCGGGTCTATACTGCCGGCCATGGCTCGAAAGAGACGCAGGAAAGCAGCGCGACGGACATCGGTTGCGGAATCGGTTTATTGGGAAATGCAGCCGGAGACCAAACGTGCCATCAGCGGCATCGTACAGATTGCATGCGGCATTCTCCTCCTCCTTGTCCTTCAGGATGAAGCGGGGCGCGTCGGCACGGTACTGCATGGCGTTTTACGGTTCTTCTTCGGATCTTGGGGCATTCTCTTTCCCTCTTTCCTTCTGATTTCGGGTCTGCTTCATACCTTTGGCGCGGGACGCCTGGAACTCAAACGGTCCGTGGGGCTGGTCATTTGCCTCCTCTCATTCCTGGGTCTCATGCACATGCGGGTGCCGCTGGCGGAGATCGGGCCGCGACAGCAGGAGCTCGCCGGAGCCGTCGGCTTTATGGTGAGTCTTCCCTTCAAGTATTTCCTCAGCGATGCCGTCGGGTACACGGTGTTGTCGACGACGTTCCTCATCGGCATCTTCCTGTCGTTTGAACCGAATATTGCGGCGATCGTATCATTCGTTCGCAATCCGGTGACTCGACGACAGACACGCACTCCACCCGCCGGAGAGCCGCGTGCAGGTGAAGCGCAGGCGGAGGAAGAGGAAGATGAGATCGACGCGGAGGATGATGAAGACGAGGATGAAGACGAGGATTCATCCACGGAGCAAACGGAACTCAATATCGTACGACCGGAATTTGCGCGCGCACTTGCGAAAGACAAATCCAAGAAACTCATTCGAGACAAACTCAGGCAGAAGCGCGCGGACGTACTGGAGATGAAGGACACGCGGTTTGAGGAATGGACGTTCCCGGGGATGGATCTCCTCGATGATTCTCCGAGCAAGCTCACCGTCAATGACGCGGAGCTCAAGCGGCAAGCCAAACGCATTGAGGAGAAACTGGAAGAATTCGGCATCGAAGTCAAAGTTCGCGATGCGCGTCCCGGTCCCACCGTCACGCAGTTTACCCTGCAACCCGCAGAAGGCGTGAAGCTCAGTTCCATCGCCAATCTCAAAGACGATCTTTCCCTTGCGCTGGCCGCACAGAGTCTGCGCATAGAAGCTCCCATTCCCGGCAAGTCGCTGGTGGGCATTGAAATGCCCAACGCAAAGCGCACCATCGTGCACTTGCGCGAAATTTTGGAAAGCCCCGCTTTCCATGAGAACGAATCGACGCTTACCATGCCTTTGGGACGCGATGTTTCGGGAGAAGCGGTTGTCGCGGGGCTGGAGGACATGCCGCACCTTCTCATCGCGGGCGCCACGGGTTCGGGAAAGTCGGTGTGCATGAACGTCTTCCTGACGTCACTCCTGTACCAGAATGCACCGCACGAAATGAAACTCATTCTCATCGATCCGAAGCGCGTGGAGTTGATGCCGTATAACGGAATTCCGCATTTGCTGACACCCGTCATCACGGAATCGGACAAAGCGCTGCAGGCGCTGCGCTGGGCGGTGGCGGAAATGGGGCGCCGCCTGCATCGGTTCAGTGAGCAGAGCGTGCGCAACATCGCGGAATTCAATGAGAAGCAAACGGATGAGGCGAACTTGTTGCCGCGCATCGTCATCGTCGTCGACGAATTGGCCGACCTCATGATGCGGCAGTTCCGCCGCGACACGGAGACGATGATTGTGCGCATTTCGCAGATGGCGCGCGCCACCGGCATGCATCTGGTCATCGCCACGCAACGCCCGTCCGTCGACGTCATCACGGGGCTCATCAAGGCGAACATCCCGACACGCATTGCTTTCCGTGTCGTCAGCTCCGTCGACAGCCGCACTATTCTTGACGGCATCGGTGCGGAAGATCTTCTGGGCAAAGGAGATATGCTTCTGATGACGGCCAATACCGCCAGACCCGTGCGCATTCAGGGTATCTTCATTTCGACCGGCGAGGTGGAACGCGTCATCAACTCGGTGAAGATCGCAGGCGGAGGACGCGTCACGGAACAGATCGGACTGGCGGATGATGACGAGGACGGCGACGGTGCTTCCGATAGCGGAGTCGGCTCCGGAATGATCGATTTGGATGCGGATGACAACGGAGGAGACGATCTTTTCTTTGATGCGGTCCGCGTGGTGCAAGAATCGGGCAAGGCATCGGCAAGCCTTCTGCAGAGACAGTTGAAAGTGGGCTACGCCCGTGCGGCGAGGCTTCTGGATATCATGGAGGAGAAGGGCATCGTGGGTCCGGCAGACGGTGCGAAGCCGCGAAAAGTATTCATCGAACAGATGGCAAATGGATGAAAGATGATGGAGAATGAACGCGTGAAACTTCTTCTGGGAACATCCAATCCCGGCAAGATCATCGAAGTGCGCGCGGCACTGCAGGCTTTGCCTGTGGAGATTCTTGCACCCGCAGATATCGGCCTTACGGAGCGTCCGTATGAGACGGGGAACACATTTGAGGAGAACGCTCGAGGCAAAGCACGATATTACTTTGAAGCATCACGGGGAATCGCAACACTGGCGGACGACTCTGGCATCATCGTGGAAGCATTGCAGAGCGAACTGGGCATTCACACGCGACGATGGGGCGCGGGATCCGACGCATCCGATCAACACTGGATTTCCTTTTTTCTCGATCGCATGAAGAGAGAAGAAAACAAAGCAGCTCACTTTGTCTGCGTTCTCTGTTTCATTGACAGCGATGGAAACGAACATCTGTGTCAAGGCTCCTGCGACGGCAGCATCACCGAATCATTGGAAGCGACATTTTTACCGGGTCTGCCGATCTCCGCCTGCTTCAAGCCCGACGGATACGACAAAGTGTATGCCGCGCTTTCAATGGAAGAAAAGAATCGCATCAGTCATCGGGGGAGAGCACTGGAGAAATGGAAGGAGTATCTCTCACATTCTGCTCACTCCTAGTTACCTCCACCTCTTTTATTTCCCCTTTTTCATTCGACTTGCACTGTTAACGAACAAACGACAATGGTGCTTCATTTCTTTTTGCGTTTGTCGAACATGGAGATGAGAAGAGAAAAATCATAAGGGTGTAAAATCCAGGTTTTGAATCTTCGTCCATACGGATCGAATGACGATGCGCAATTCTTCCTTCTCCTCTTCCGTTACCGTAAACGAACGGGCGACGGGATGATCCGTCCCCTCACCGAGGAAATCCAGCACGTACGATACGGGCTCCAGCATCGGCATGCCATGTTCCATCAAAAGTGCATAGAACACGAGTTGTCGAAGGTAATCACCGTCCTCTCGTATCTGCTTCTCCGTCTTCGGCCTGCCGGATTTGTAATCCACGATAATGGCGCGTCGGGAATCGGGATGCTCAAGATCGATGCGATCAATCGTTCCCTTCAATGGAATATCATCCAGATATGCGTGTACGGGGTACTCGACTTTGAATACGTACGGAACCGTCGACGACAATCGCTCATCGTAATACCGAGGCAGCGTCTCCTGTCCGTGTCGCAACAAATTTTTGCGAACGTGTTCCGTCATGATCTCGCGCTCCACAAGGTAATTGTCAAAATCCTGCATAAATTGCGTCTTCCCGTTCGGCGTTCCCGCCTGCACGCTTAATCCCCATTTCTTCAGCGCCGTATGCGCGGCATTTCCGAAAATCAGCGATTCATTTTTCAGATCCGGCATCTGCAGCAAATCTCGTTCGAGAAACAGTTTGGGATTCTCCAAAAAGTGATTGAGTGCCGTCACCGAAAGCCGGAAATCAACCAGGCGCTCACGAAGGTACGCCCTGAATTCCTCCTCCAAATCTTGCGAAGGCCAAAGGAGTAACGTCGAAATCTGATCCGGATTGCGCAAAATACCCTGCTCTTCAGGCAGCGGCCCCGCCTCAACAAAGAATGCCGAAGGTGAAACTTCCCGCGGCTTGGAACCTCCGTTGGTGAGCGTACTCGGACACGTAAAGAGCAGCGTTCTGCGGGCGCGCGTCATCGCAACGTAGGCAACGCGGCGTTCGTCCTGACTCTTCTCAAATGCCTTCTGATCGCTCTCCCATCCGAAGAGCAGATCCTCGGGAAGGGAAACAGACGGCGGATTGTGCCGCCTATCCCAGTGCCCGTCGCGAAAATTCGGGAGAATGACCATGTCAAATTCCAGTCCCTTGCTCTGATGCGCCGTCAACAGCTGCACACCTTCCTGCGAGAGATGCGGCACGGAGTACTGCAACCGCAGTCCGTTCTCACCGGCTTCATAGAGCGCGAGATCATCGAGCAAATGATCCAGCACGAAGGTATTCTTCTGCTCGTAGCTGCGATCACGAACATACCCGAAGAATGACTGCAATGCGGCGAACTCCGCGGCAGGAAAGTCCGCTCCTGCATCGGGCTGCGGCAACAGTCCGCAATCCTTCAGAATGCGTTCCAACGTCTCCACAATGGTCCTGTTCGGCAATTGCTGATGGAGACTGAGAAGAGTATCCCTCGCCCTCACGAGGGCGTCCTTGTCGTGCCACGGCATTGCGCCCACATCCGAGGCGGGATCATCCAACAGGAAGAGCAATGCGTTGACGGTGAGCGCACGTTCCCGGGAAAGCTGAAAGAGCCGACCGATATCCGATGGTTTGCAACGCAGTCCGCGAATACCGAGCGCCGCGCAAAACCGGGGATTGTCATACGGGTCACGAACCGCGCGCAGCACACTCAAAGTCTGGAGCACGAGGGATTGATCGAGCAGATTCACTTTACCGTCCATCTGCACGGGAATTTCTCGCGCCCGCAGAACATCGTATAAGGGTTGAAGCTCGCGATTGGTCTGCACCAGCACGGCAATCTCCGAAGGCGCCGTACCGTCCTGCAATGCATCTTCGATGCAATCGGCGATCAACCACGGTTCGGCTGCATCGCTGGGACTGTGCAGCAGTACGGGTTCAGCACCCTCCGCTCCCGCCCCGGAGACGAGCTCTTTGGAAAGATCCGGAATCGTTCCCACCAACCGTTCGGTATTGCAGCCGATCAATCTGCCTGAGGCATCCAGAATGCGCTGCGTGCAACGGTAACTCGTCGTGAGCGCAACGGTAACGGCATCCGGGAAACGATTCCTGAATGACAAAATATTTTGCAGATTTGCTCCCTGAAACCTGTAAATCGCTTGATCGTCATCTCCCACCACGAAGATGTTCGGTTTGTCCTCCGGCGTGCGGGGGCGAATGAGTTTCTCGATGACGGCATACTGCGCACCGTTCAAATCTTGAAATTCATCAACCAGTACGTACAGATACCGCTCCTGCAAATTGAGAAGCATCCAGTCTTCTTCATCCAATGCCTTCAGTGCATTGAGAATCATGTCATCATAATCGTACCGTTGGGTGCGCCGCAGCATTTCCTGATACTTCTCGAAGAGCAACACGAAGTCCCGATACTTGCGTGCAGCCGCCACGTTCTTCTCATGCGCCTTGGTCCCCTCTCTGCTTTTATTCAGCAAAACAGACTCGTACTCGTTCGCCACTTCGCGCAGGCGTTCCACCGTCACGCCCTCCTTTTTCACCTGACCGATGCGGCTGAGAATATCTTTGGTACGCCCGTGCGGGTTTTTCCGATTCACCAGCTCGAGGTCCGGCATCAGATCATCGATGATGCCATTCATGGAACGCACCTGTTCCACGTCGCTGATTTGCTCCAGCGAAGAAAATGCCTCGAATACCTGCGGATACTGCACGATGACGTCGTTGCAGAAGCCGTGCATCGTATTGATGGTCACACCGTACGCACCCGGGCCGATGAGGGCTCGGAGGCGCTCGCGCATGGCAGTGGCTCCGCTCACGGTAAATGTGAGACATAAAATGTTCCGCGGATTCACCTGTGTCTTCTTCAGAATGTTTGCAACCCGCAGACTGAGTACCTGCGTCTTCCCAGTCCCCGGCCCCGCCACCACCATGACAGGACCTTCAATGGTATCGACTGCCTTCTTTTGCGCCGCATTGAGTCGAGCGTATTCTTCGTCAAATGTCTGCATGATGAAAGTATAGCGAGGCAATGGAGATTTGGTATGAACATGTACCGGGAACACCCGGCATACCAGTTCCTATTGAAATGAATATGAGAATAGAGCAGAAATATATACCGTATCCTTCCCTTTCGCGAGCCTTTACCGGTAGTGCCACCTGGAGTACAATTGACGTTCTACTCTCCATTGGGGAGTAGGAATGGTGGCATGAGAGCAGTCGGATTCCACATCCGCTCAACAATCGCTCTGTGCCACCGCTATTTTGCGTGTAATACATCACGATGCGATTTTCTCACTGGGAAGGACTTAGCCTTTAGTCCTTTGTCCCTAGTCCTTCGCCCCTATCCCCGTCCTATTTCTCCGTGTCCTCCATCTCAAACGCACAGTGATCGCACTTCATGATGGGCGTACCGTTTTTGACGAGCGGAGTTAAAATTCCCTGATGGCACTTGGGACACAGGAGAGATTGGGCGAATGCCGGGACGGGCGCAAACCCGACGCGCTTGGGTGGCAGGCCGTGCTCGCGGATGGTGAGCGAACGCGGATGGTCGCGCATTTTTTGGAGCACTTTGGCTTCGATCTGGCGAATACGCTCACGCGTCACGCCGAATTCCTGTCCCACCTCTTCCAGTGTGTGGCCGATGCCATCGGCCAGCCCGAATCGCATTTCTATGATTTTGCGTTCTCGGGGAGTCAGAAAATCGAGCATCGCGTGAACGTTCTCTTTCTTAAGCTGTCGATTGGTAGCCTCGAACGGATTGATCGCTTCCTCGTCTTCGATGAAGTCCCCCAGCTTGCTGTCCTCCTCCGATCCCACCGGCGCTTCCAGAGAAACGATGTCCTGACTGATCTTCTGGATGTGCTGCACTTTCTTCATGTCCATTTCCATCTCCACCGCCAATTCTTCCAACGTCGGCTCGCGTCCCAATTCCTGCACCAGACGACGCTGCGTGTGCGTCAGTTTATTGATGGTTTCGACCATATGCACGGGAATGCGGATGGTGCGCGCCTGATCCGCGATTGCGCGCGTGATTGCCTGGCGAATCCACCATGTGGCGTACGTGCTGAACTTGAACCCGCGCTCAGGATCAAATTTTTCCACGGCTCGAAACAGACCGATGTTCCCCTCCTGGATGAGATCGAGGAAGGAGAGGCCGCGTCCGATGTACTTCTTGGCGATGGACACGACAAGACGCAGGTTGGCTTCCGCCAGCTGCTGCTTGGCGCCGGCGTCTCCCTTCCGGATGCGGCGAGCCAATTCCACTTCCTTCTTGCCGTCGATCAGCGGGACGCGACCGATCTCGGAAAGATACATGCGTACGGAATCGTTGCTGATTTCCAGGAGGTCCACCTCGCGCTCGCGGCGGCGGCGCTTCTTCTCCTCCTCCGTCGCTTCCTTGCCGTTCTGCGCAATGCCTGCCGTCGCAACCATCTGCGCTACGCCGTCTTCCTCATCGTCATCCAGCTTCTCCACGACGGACGCTTCCTCGTCCTCACCCTCCGAGTCTTCATCTCCCAGTGTTCCCGTTACGATTTCCGTGATGTCTTCCACAATGTCCGTCATCGGCACCGCACCCTTTCCCTTCTTCTCCCAAATCAACGCGTCCTTCACATCGATCACCTCCATGCCGAGATCAACAAATAGCATGTAAATTTCATCCAGCAAATCGACGTTCTCCTCCGCATTGGGGAGAGCCGAAATGATCTCCTGATGGGTGACGTAGCGCTGTTCACGCCCCTTCTTGACCAAATGGCGAATCGCCTCCGGGAAACGCAGCAAATCTTCATCAGTGGGTTGTGCAATGAATTTACGTGGATGGGAAGCCATAGGAAGTCGAATGGGAGCGGAAAAATGATCCGAAAGAATCGGCTGCGACGTAGCCTACTCACCGAATGACGAATGGGAAAGGGAAAACTGATAGAGTACCGATGTCACCGTATACGACAATTCTACTGCACAAGCAAATGTCTGTCATGCTAAAAAAAGATTATTGCGGGTTTCTCGCAAGATTGATCAGTTGCTGGTACTGGGTAACCAACTGCGTCTCATCGGCTGCACTCCCCCCTCTGCGCGCCTCCAGCAGTCTCCGTGTAATATCTTTCTGTTTCCGCATGAGTTGTTCGCGATTGGCATGACGGCAGTTGGCGCGAATTTCGCGGGTAGCGACGGTCTCGTTCCATTCTCCCATGCCGCTCTCCTCGCAGTAGAGGAGCAGAATGCGCACCCGCTTTTTCTGGTCGGGATCCAACGGCAACGCTTCGATGTCCACCTCCGGGCAGGGCTCCATTCCTTTGAGAGCCGCGTATACCGCCTCCTCAAACGCGCCGACGGGTACGATCATCTCCCCGATCAGATGCATGTTCCGCGGATACAGGAGGAAGAGGCCCAACGCGAGTTCGACGCTGTTAAAAGGCGAGGCGGGCGCCGTAACCGGCGTGCCGTCCGCACGAGGACGCAATTGTCCCGACTTGAACCTCTGCAGATCATCCATCAGCGCAGTTTCCGTCGTCCTCAGCGCGTCCGCAGCGCCGCGGATGGCGTGGGTACGTTCGGTGGAAGAGCGGATCGACTGCAAGAGCGGCAGAAGACGCTCCAAAAACGTCTTACGCATCAGGGGGTTTTGCATATCGGAGGCGCGGATTCCTTCGAAGACACTTTCCAAATAGGGACGCGGACCGTCGCCAAGCAGCGACCCCAGTCGCTCCAATGAAGTGAGCGCCGTGTCCGCAGGATCCTTCTCCGGCAATACGACCGCGTCCACCTGCAGACCTTCGCGACTGCACAGCAGAAACGCCCGTTCCGCCGCCTCCCGCCCCGCCCGGTCCTGATCCAGACAGAGCGTCACTCGGTCTGCAACCCGTTTGATGAACCGGACATGTTCCTCCGTCAGCGCGGTGCCGCATGTCGCGACCGTCTGCAGCGCTCCCGCGCGATGGCACGCCAATACATCGAAATATCCTTCCACGAGAATCACCTGTTTTCGTTCGCGTATTGCTGAAAACGCCTTGTGCAATCCGAAGAGAACCGAGGACTTGCGGTACAGGATGCTCTCGCTGCCATTCAAGTACTTGGCCTGATCGTCCCCCATCGTCCGACCGCCGAACCCGATGATTTGTCCACGCGCATCATGAATGGGAAACATCAGACGATTGCGGAACCGGTCGTACGTTATTCCTTCCTGCAGATCTCTTTGCGCCGCAAGCCCCGCGCCCACAATTTCGCTGCGGCTGAAGCCCGACTTGAGTAGATATTCGTATGTGGCTGAGTAGGAATCCGGCGCAAATCCTATCATATATTCTTGCATCTCTGCTTCCGTCACGCCGCGATCCCTCACGTATGCGCGCACCGAGTCGGCTGTTTGGAGTGATCGTTGATAGAACGATTGAGCGGCAGAAAGGCAATCGCGCAGACGGTCTTTTTCATCTTTGGGAATACTCTCCATGCGCGTCTCCGGCAATTCCACCCCGGCGATCTCCGCCAGATCCCTCAACGCCTGAGGAAAATCAACGCCTTCTATGAGCTGAAAAAAACTGAAGATATCCCCGCCTTTCTGACAGGGGAAACAGTAGCAGATCCCCTTATCCGGAGAGACCAGAAAACTGGGATGAGAATCATGATGGAACGGACAAAGTCCGACAAAATTCCTCCCTTTCTTGGTTAGTTGCAGATAGCGCCCGACGAGTTGCTCGATGGGAAGCCGGGATTTGATTTCCTGTACGTGATCCATGGGTTTGGGAGTATAGCGCAATGCAAACAGGATGACGAATGCCGCAGTCGCCCGATCTCACAATTTTCGCACGATCGAATGGTCGTTCCCAACGGTTCTCTAATTGTACAGAGCCCCTCCCACCGCCCAGAGTTCTTCCGGCGCCATGAACGGCGAACAATCGAACACCTGTGATTCCTCAAATTTTCTCGTACATCCCCGGTGCGGTACGCCGCAGAGAGAACGCGTATCAACGATGTTTCCCCGTCGGTCATACAGCGGATACACGAGCATGCTCTCATTGGGCGCACAGAAAAACTCCCGGCCGACGGCAGGTACATCCACCAAAACAATGGTTCCGCCAAGCATCATCAGTGAAAGAACGATGGCGACCGGGACGCGCCAGTATCCGACGATCGCCACGCGTATCGTCTGCGATACATTCTGAATCCGCCGGAAGGAAACATTACTGGACTGCATACGATGCGTAGACGTGGAAAGTACGGGATTTTGTCACAATCCTACGGGCACACAAGAGCATTTACCCGAATCGCACCATCCATCGTGGCAAATTATTTTTCAATCGACCGTTCTTCGCGAGACCCATGCCCAGCACAATGCCGTCGAATCGCACGATGATCGGGCCATCCAACTCCGGCGGGCAATCGGTGTCCTTGGCTTTCAGCAGGGCTTCGACGGAATTCCAATCTGCATCCCACACTCCCGCTGTCGCCTCTCCTCCCCGCAGTGACGCCGTTTCGTGATCGAGCAACAGGCGTCCGTCCCGAAGCACCTTGGCAAACGGCAGACCGAGTGCATAATCCTCCAACGGCATTTCGAAGGTAGAGACGGCATCGGAAGCAAGCAGGAGCAACTCCCCGCGCCGATACAGCCGCTCCCCCTCATGCTTGAAGGTCGTACCATAGCGATGCATGAGAAGCTGTACAAAGCCGTCTGCCTGCTGACGTGAGACATCTGCCTCCTGGAAACGCACCCGCCTCATGGGATCACTGTCCCGTGTAGATGCAGTTTTCCGGAGCACCGCGGAGAAGAATCCTTCCGTGTCGTACGTCTGGGGCCAGAGACGCACCAATGGATAATGAGTATTGGATACTGGATCATGACCATGTTGCCGCAACCAATCCTGCACCGCTGCGGAATCATCAATTGCATGTTGCATGTTGCATGTTGCATGTTGCATTGCTTCTGCGGGATGTATGACCTCCACCTTCCCTTCAAACATCCTCAATATTTCCAAAACCACTCCTTCATTCTCTTCCGGTGTCAGCGTGCAAGTGGAATACACGATGCGTCCACCGACTTTCGCACAGTGAATCGCGGATGCCAGTAGCGCGACCTGCAATCCGGACATTTTCCTGACGTTGTCCATCGAACAGTACTGCAATGCTTCACTGTCCTTGCGGGCGGTTCCTTGCGCGGTACACGGCGCATCGCACAGAACGCGATCAAATCGTTCCGTCATGTGACGAGCGAACCACTGACCGACCTTCTTCGTGACAATCACATTGGTTGCCCCCGCACGATGCAGCGCACTCTTTAAAGTCCACAATCGTTTTTCCTGAACGTCATTGGCGAGCACCACTCCCCTCCCCCGCATCGCCGCAGTCATCTGCGTCGTCTTGCTGCCGGGCGCAGCACTCATATCCAACACGGACTCCCCGGGCTGCGGATCGAGCAGTGCCGCGGGCAGCATGCTGGCCGCCTCTTGTATGTAAAAGAACCCTGCAAGATGCAAAAGGTCACGCCCAAGTGCTTCCTCCCGGTTCTCCCGTTCAATGAAAAAACCCTCCGGGCACCATGGGACGGACGTCAGTTGCCACCCGCGATCTGCGGCACGTTTCTGAAACGCTGCACTGTCCGTCTTCAAAGTATTGATGCGGATACTCTTGCGCAGGGGCTTTTCGCTCCACTCCTTGAGAGCATGGAGATCGGTGATCGTCGAATAGCGATCGAATGGATGAGACATGCAGGAAGCATAGCTAACAAACCAAGAATACGCATCGTTTAACGGTTAGCATCCTATGGATCTGCAACTGGAGAACGTAGAAATCACCGATTGATTCGGTGTTATCTACACCACGACATTCACAAGTCGTCCCGGCACGTAGATCTCCTTCCTGATCGCACCGGTCAAATACTTCTGCACGTTCGGCAATTCCCTGGCGGCATTCAGAATGGATTCTTTGGTCGCATTTGTCGCCACCGTTAGTTCACCTCTGACTTTGCCGTTCACCTGCACAACGATCGTCATCGTATCCGAGACAAGCAATGCAGGATCATGTGTCGGCCATGCTTGATCAATAATAAATCCCTTGCCACCGCATTTCTCCCACAATTCTTCCGCAAGATGAGGTGCGAAAGGAGCGAGCAGTTTGGCAACAGTTTGCCGCACCTCGTGTGTGATCCCATCTTCCTTCTCCAAAGCATTCAACAATTCCATCAGCGCACTGATGGCCGTATTGAATCGCAACGCCTTCACCTCCTCCGTCACCTTCTTGATCGTCTTATGGAGGAGGCTTTGGATTTCCCCCGTATCCCGCTCCATCTGCTTGTCCGCATTCTCCGCAATCACACGCCAGACGCGCTGCACAAACCGGCTGATGCCCCTGATGCCGGCGTCATTCCAGTCGCCGCCGTCGGTAAACGGACCCATGAACATGAGGTACATGCGGAACACATCGGCGCCATAACGATCCACGAACGCATCGGGGCTGACGACGTTTCCCTTCGACTTGCTCATCTTTGCACCTTTGTTCGTGATCAACCCCTGATGAACTAGTTTTTTGAACGGCTCACTGTGTGATACGAAGCCAAAATCTTTGAGCGCCATCATAACAAATCGCGCGTAGATGAGATGCATGCAGGCATGCTCCGGTCCTCCAATGTACATGGAAACCGGCATCCACTTCTTCTCCAATGCCGGATCGACCAGTGATCCTTCCTTCAAGTCGCGCTGCGTGTACTTTCCTTTCTTGTGCTCCGCCCCGAGGTACATGAGCGAGTAGTAGCTACTGCACACGAACGTATCCATGGTATCAAACTCCGGCCGCCAGCCTTTGCCGAAGATCTTCTCCGTTCGCGCGATGAACTCCTTGCTCAGTCGCAGCGGCGACTCACCCTTGGGCTTGAACTCCACGTCCGTCGGCAATGTCCACGGCAGATGCTTCTCGGGGATGGGATGCGGATTCCCATCAGGATCGTAGACAATCGGAATAGGCGCCCCCCAGTAGCGCTGGCGAGAGAGAAGCCAGTCGCGCAGGCGGTAGGTCCTCACACGCTCACCCCAGCCATTATTGGAAATATGATCCATAATCTTCTCCTTTGCCTCCATGATCGGAAGCTCATTCAAAAAATCTGAATTAACCATCGTCCCCTCTTCTTCCTGCACTTGTTCGATCTTCGTGATGGGTGACGTGTCTCCATCGGATGCAACCACGACGCGAATCACATCAATGCCAAACTGCTGCGCAAATTCAAAATCTCGCTTGTCGTGCCCGGGAACACCGACGACGGCTCCGGTGCCGAATCCAGCAAGAACGAAATCGGAAACCCAGATGGGCATTCTGCGACCATTCAGATTGTTGATTGCGTAGAAACCTGTGAATGCCCCCGTCTTCTTGCGGCCTTCCTCCTGACGCTCAAGCTCAGTCTTCTTCATGGAACGGTCTACGTACTCTCCCACTGCCTTACGAATCTCTCCATCGACTCCAAGTTCGCCTTCTACAATCTTTGAAACAAATGAGTGCTCCGGCGCAAGAACGACGAACGTTGCACCGAAGTTCGTATCCGGACGCGTGGTAAAACAAGTGATCATCAAGGGCAGCAATGACAAAACACGACCGTGGGGAGGCAGCGCATCCCTGGTTGGATTATTGCGAATATACTGCGTGGTTGCCTCGAACTGCTCCAACGTATTGACGTCTTCGAAATGCTTTCCTTCCGCCCAAAGATGCCCCTCCGCGCTCATCATCTTTAGAAATATTCTGGCACTGGCACCCTTAAGCTTCTTTGCTATGTCTCGTTCAAGATGCCTATCCGAAGCGAAAGTGACGAGAAGATGAACGTGCTCCGGCATGGCGCAAGCCTCATGAATAGCGATGTCATGACGATCTGCAACGTCAGTGAGGATGCGCAGAAGATTCGCGGCCCAAGCCGGATCTTCGAGAAACTCAATGCGATTGAATGTAGGGAATACCAGATGGCACGTCCTCGGCGAATGAATTCGCCGTTTCCATTCGTCCGTTAACCGGCGATTTAAATCGCCGGTTAACGTGTGGTGTATATCGCCAGTTAACGTGCGGTCCCGAACAGGCCAATTCATTGGCCCGATAAGGCCTCGATGTGTGCCATCAATCTCATACACCAGATTGATTCCCGATTTCCGACCGATCCAATTGCGCTGCATGGTCTTCGTTTTCTCGGGCCAATCCAACCCATCCAAACCATCGATCAGCGCATCGGAATACTGCGTCGTCTTCCAGTACCACTGCGGGAGCGCCTTCTGCACAACTTCTGTTTCGCATCGCTCACACTTGCCTTCCCACACCTGCTCGTTTGCCAGCACCGTCTGGCAGCTGGGGCAAAAGTTCACGTTCCCCTGCTTCTTGTAGGCGAGCCCGTTCTTGAACATCTGCAGGAACAGCCATTGCGTCCACTTGTAGTATTCGGGGTGGGAGGTGTTCACCATCCTGTCCCAGTCGTACATGCATCCGATGCGTTTGAGCTGCTTGATCATGGTCTCCACATTTTTCTTGGTTGATGCGTCGGGATGAATGCCGGTTTTGATGGCGTAGTTTTCCGCAGGCAAACCGAAGGCATCGAAGCCCATCGGCGAGAAAACGTCGTGGCCCTGCATGCGCATGAAGCGCGCGAAGGAATCAGCCGGACCGAAATTGTACCAGTGTCCCACATGCAGTTTGTCACCGCTGGGATAGGGAAACATGACATGCGTGTAGTACGGCTTCTTGGCCTTCTTCAAATCGATGGAATAGGTTTTGGCTTCCTCCCATTTCTGCTGCCACTTCGCTTCCGCCTGCAAGGGATCGTAAGGACGCTGCATGGCGGAATACTAGCCTGCTCCGGTGCAGTTCGCCACTACCCGCGTTTCCGACCGCTCGTTAGCCTCAGACTAAATAAAATTCTCAAGTTTACCTGCGTTCTGCATCGGCGGTCACGTGCCTAACAACGACAACATATGTGCCGAATGCGGCTATTCGACTCCAGGAATCATAAGCCGGGACCCTGTCGACAATGACCCCGATGCTGCCAAAGCATCCTCTGCCTCTCGCAACCGTCGCTCATTCTCTTGTCGCCTGCGATAGTCCGCTTCCTCCGTCAGAAACGTTTGCGATTCCTCCTGCGTCATGCCGATAAAGAATCGCGATGATCCTGTTTCCGTGAGACTCGATTGGTCCTTCCCAAACGCCGGAATCAGCATGTACGGACCGCGCATCAAACCTTTGTCATTGTGAATTTCAAACTGCGCCACCTCCTGACCCGGCTCCAGCATCACGGTATGCTGCGCCATGGGCGGACGGTAATCATTGGGATAGAACCATCGAAGTCGCACGGGAAAACTACCCGTCATCGTCTTGGTGTTCTCCACAATAACGTAGGAGTACACAACGGTCGTGCCGGTTTGAAAGTGCTCGGAGAATTCCGGTAGCGGCTCCCCTTCGACAATGGGTTTCGAAGACGAGAGAATGCGTGATACGGTCACCGGTCCGTTGCCCCCCGCACACGCGGAAAGAACAACCGTCACACTCCAGACGCCGATCATGAGTAGTTTCCGCTGCATCGAACTGCATGATAACAGAGCACATCCACGATGCGCACGTCCTGCCCGCAACAGCGAAAATCAGCGGCACACAAGCATATCAATCAACAATTATTTACATTTTGCGCAAGTGAAACTGTAAAATGTTTGAATGATGCATTCTTGTCAAACGCACGGATATTTTAATGTTGATTTTCATTTCGAGCAGTGCGCATACATTTCTCAAGATGCAAGTGATGATGAATCCGCTTCCTGGTAGAGTCCTGAATCTTCATTCTAATCGTAAAATATGCTAAGATATTTGGAACTTTATGACACGCACACACACCCCAAGACCCTTTCCGTACGCACGCACATATTGTCGCATTCTTGCGCTGACTATCTTTGTCGTGATCACATTGTTGATCGTGACTAAAAGCGATGTGCGGTATACGGCACAAACGGGTGTGATACTCAGTGGGAGCGGAGCAGTTGAGGGGGAATCGACATCATCCATGGAAGAGCTTCAGACGGTGATCGGTAGCGGATCGACAACATCCACTGCATCGACTTCTTCCGACATACAGAATCAAACCGATACGGAAAGCGGGTCCACTCCATTCGCTTCATCGTCGATGATACAACCCGCATCCTCTGAAGCGACATCATCCATCGCACTGGTTCAATCGAACTCTGAGAGCGGATCAACATTGTCCGCAGCATCATTCGACGAGCAAAGCACATCCGCGGCGGCAACATCGTCCTTGTCTTCATTGCCCTCCTCGTCTTCCGCCACATTCACCTTTACCCTCCCGTCCATCCGTTTCATTTCCGATGCACCGCACGCGGTAAGTACTCCCCAATTTGCCATTGCAAAAATCGGTGACATTCAGTCCGTCAAAGATATAGCCGGGAGAATTCATGTGACGCTCAAGGGATTTGGAAAGGCGCTCGTAACGGATATGCGCATGGAGGAGACGAGTGAAGAAATACTCATCTTCGTCGACACCCCCGCCGTTTTCCGCCCGGGTGAGTATGATATGACGGTGTCGTGGATGCAGAGCCGCAGCGACCTGCGCTTGATGGAAAAACTATTTCAAGTTTCAAACGACGGAGAGGAGACGATCCTGCTTCAGAAGCGTATTGCACTCGGTCTGCTTCCCCCGGAGGCTCAGCGCGTGCAGACCATCGAAACCACAAACGACGTCCTCTCCGTCACGCGCACATCGGTCGTCCGCACGAGCCCGGGAGAGGAGGAAACGATGATCATCACCGTCACGCCGCATGCGACATTCATGGGAAGCATCACGGAACGCGTTCCTGCGGGATTCACCGTCCGGGACGTCACTCCCATCGCCGAAATCGACGAGACGGAGGATGGCACGCTGATCATTTGGAACAGGGAATTTTTCGGGCAGGCGCCATTGACTCTCACCTACGCGTTCACGGCCGCACCCGTCTCGCCGTTGTTTGCACAGTTCGGACGGTTGGAAGCGAAGGGTACCGTGACAGATGTGGCTTCGGAAAAGAATGTTGTTAAGGAAGCAGCTCATGAACAAGCAACCGAGGAAACCGAAGCAACCGACACAAACGAGGATCTTGCCTTCGAAAATACTTCTTCATCGGAAATATTTTCTGCGGCATCGTCAGTCAACCCCGGATTTCAATCCGGATCTGACATAAACGAATCCGCCGATGGTTCCGATCGTTCTTCCGCGGCTTTCTCGGATTCATCTGTTGCCGTTGCGTCCTCGTTTTCCTCGGAATCGTCGGTTGCCTCGGTTGCAGGTGCGTCATCGGAATCCCCTGCCTCCACCGACACCGGCGCAACACTCTCCTGGCTCCGTTCTCTCTTCGCGCAGCTTCTGTACGGAGAACCCTTTCGCTTCACGGAAGATACCCGCTGGGCGATGGTGGTGCTCCCGAATGCAGGAGAAAATGAAATGCGCACCGCGGAGGTTCTGCAGCTGATTCCAAAAAGTAACGGCATCTTCGATGCCAATGCGATGCCCTCCTTCACGCTCATTGAGAACGTGGTCAATGAAACGGGAACAACCGTGATGGATACGGGGGGACGATACACCGAAGAGGCGGCGTATACGGCCATCGTACATGCGCTCACGGATGAAGCTAGGATCAAAGAAATGGCATTGGCCGATCTGTTGAATGAGAAAAAGGAAGACATAGCAGATGCAATCGCAAACGACTCTATCGCCGTCAATATTCTTTTGGATGGTTCCGTTCCGGGAAATGCAAAACGCGCGGCTACCACGAAAGCGGCGGAATCGCTGCTCAGTGAAGAAATGAGAAACAGAGCATCGAACATTCTTGGTAAAGACGCAGAGATTCAACGTGCTCTCAATGCGGTGGTGACGGTCGAAAGGGAGCAAGACATCGTCGAACAGACGATCCGTAAAAACGCCGGCAAGAAGGTACGAAAGACAAACGAACTCCTATCTGAAGAAAACGGTACATCGGCGGTGGAGAGTGTCACGGAATCGGTGGTCGATGCCATTTACAGTGCAGACGATTTGAAGCAGAAACTTGCGGAATCAATCGTGAAGAAGCAAAAGGATAGGAATGACGATAATGATGATGACGGCGTACCGATCATGCAGGTGCGACTCACAAACAAAAACGGGAAAACCGTCATACCGAACTATCACTTCGTGCCGGGATCGGTCGTGCTGGTTCTCGAACCGGAGCGCGCATTCGAACCGGGGCTCTACACGCTGGAAATCACCGTCTTCAATCCCATCACGAAAGAGACGACCGTTCAAACCGCCGATTTTGCATGGGGGGTGCTTGCCATAAACCCGTCGCAGGATCGGTACAATGCGGGAGATATCATCGATTTGTCCATAGGTGTGCTGGATGATGGGGGGAGGATAGTATGCGATGCTGATTTGAAGTTGGAGGTATACAGAAAAGAGGCAACGGAGGATTCCGATGCAACCGAAGAAACCGAGGAACATGTCGCTTCTCTCACAACCGAGAATGGATCCATAGCAACCGGCGACTCCTGTGGTGTCAAAGAAGCGGGACTCATTACTCCCGATTATGCGACTTCCTTCACCGCAGTCGAAGCCGGAACATACGTGCTCACGCTGACTGCAACCACTGAGAATGGCACGCGGTCAATGACATCCACCATAGAAGTCAACGATCCCCCCTTCCTTATACGACGCATAGGCGCGACGCGTCTGTGGCCGCTGGGACCTTCACCGATGCACATCACCGTCACCTTCAATAGTCCGGTGACCGGCACGATTGCAGAGACAGTGCCTCCCGGCTTCGTTGTTTCCGAAATCCACCCCTCTGCAAACGTTTGGAAAGAGGAAGATGGCTCAACTACCCTCCGATGGAGGGGAAGCTGGAAGGAAGGCGAACAGACAACATTTCGCTATCAGTACGACGCTCCCGATATCAGTCCGCAGTTCTATTTGCTCGGCCCACTGAAGATTTCCAGCGCTCTCCCCTTTTTCGAAGCTCCGTGACAAACAAGCTGTCGCTCATCGGCCGGTTTATACGGAGCACGGCGCGCACCATCCGCAGCTATTACCTATCCGGCGACAGCTGGGTGACGCACGCAGTGATTCTCTCCCTGCTGATCATGGGCGGATGGACGCTGGTTTTGGCGGATCTCTCCGGCGCATTGAATTTGGATCGGGTGCTGCGCGCGGGATTCTTCTACATTGTCACGTACGGATACGTCACGATGCTTTGGTTAGGCGCATCACTTTCCGTTTTGGTCCTCAGCATCGAATGGCACGGCATCCGCGAACTCCGACACATCGAGGAAGAAAATCTCTCCACGCTGGAAATGAAACACCCGTATCTGCCGGGTAAGCGCATCATCACCATCGTAGTATTGCTGCTTCTCTCTCTCCCCATCTTCCTCTTCACTGCCATCCGCCAGTCCAGCGCTGCGTTCGCGCTGGAGGAAGAGCCCTACATTTATGAAGAGGCGCGTGCCTGGCAGATCGCAAATGACGATATTGCATGGAGCGACTCTCTCAACGGTTTCGGATTCCGGAAACAGATCACCGTGTCCAATACGAACATCGACAGCGATCTCACGAACTTCCCGCTCCTCGTAAAATTCTCGAACGACGCAAGCATCGGCGCCCATGCGCAGGGAACGGGGAATGATATTCGCTTCACGACATCGAGCGGCGTCATCCTTCCATATGAACGCGAATCGTACACCGTCGGTAACGGTTCAGGTTCCGGCATATTTTGGGTAAAAATTCCGACACTTAAGGCAAACGGCACCGGCAACGGATCGGGTGCCGTGATCTTCCTCTACTACGGTTCCGGCTCGGCTGCAGACGGCCAAAACGGAACGGCGGTGTGGGACACGCACTTCCAGGGAGTATGGCACATGCAAGATGCAACCACTTCCACCATTGCCGACTCTACGTCAAACAGCAGAACGCAGAATAAGATTGGTGCCGGAGAACCCGCCGAGGATGCCGGTAAAATCGGCAGAGGGCAAATCTTTGATGGATCGAATGATGTCGCCACATCGTCCTTCACTCCGGAACTCGCGTTCACGTGGAGCGCATGGTTCAAGCCGGATACCACCAGCTACGTGGACACCATCATCCACAACTACAACCCGAAGCACATGATTCTTTCCCTGTACGACGGAAAGATGAATGTGTATCCCAGCGACAATGCCGGCAACAAGAATTTCGGTTCGACCGCCGTCACGGCGGGGCAGTGGTATCTGGCTTCGTTCGTGCGCGAAGGCGACAGCGTCACCAACGGATACAAGATGTACGTGAACGGCGTCCTGCAACCTACGACGTACAACACGGGCGTATGGACACCAAGCAGCTCCAACTACTTCGGCAACAGAACGGACGTGAGTGACCAGGATTTCGACGGAACACTGGATGAAATCCGCATGTCCGGCATCGCCCGGTCCGCCGCGTGGATCAAGTTCGAGTACGCCAACATGAATTCGGTCGGCAACGAATTGACATTCTCACCGGTAGAAATCAGATCGATAGCAGGAAAAGTCTACAGCGATGAAGGCGCGACGCCGCTCGCGAGCAAAACCGTCGCACTCTCGGTGAACGGCGGCGCTGTGGCGGTGACCGCGGAAACCGACGCCGCGGGCGCATTCTCCCTGAGTCCCGCAACCATCACGGGCGGCAGCATCGTGACGCTCTTCCTTGATGGCGAAACGGAGAAAGCGGTGACAGTGACGAGGGGATCTGGATCATCGATGACCGGTGTCCATCTGTATCAGAACAGACTGATTCTGCGATCGAATACCGGAAGCTCGGCGAATGCGCCTGCGCTAACGAATGCCAATTTGAATTTGGCGGATAACAGTGGTGATGCGGATATCGCAGCGCTCTACTCCATGACGGACAGCAATTCCACGCTTCAGCTCGCTTCCGGAAAAGAGTTGTATGTGTGGCCAGGCTCTCAGTTCACGCCGGGAGGACGAGTGAAGGGACATGACCTCGAAGTGAAGGGAGTCATGACAATGGGGACGAACGGACTAACCTTAAGCGGAAGCTTTGTGGCGAATGCAGGGATATTCTCAACTTCAAGCGGCGTCATCCTGAGCGGAGTCGAAGGAGACGCCGCGGCACCGGAGAGCCTGAACCTTGGGGCGAATACCTTGAGTAACCTCACGCTCAATAACGGTCTTGTCGGCTACTGGAAGCTGGATGATGGGTCGGGCTCCACGGTCATCCGCGATGATTCGGGCTACGGGAACAACGGAACGTGGAGCGGAGCTGCAGGCGGGAATACGAAGCCGCAGTGGAAGCAGAATCCGGGCCATGCAAGCAGATTCTTCAATCCGCAGGCACTGGAGTTCGATGGGGTGGATGATTACGGAAATCTACCTCTGTTTGCTCTTCAGAGGATTGGAAGCTTCTCGGCGTGGTACTACAGCAACGAATCACTCTCCGGTACGAATGACGTTCCTTTGTTCCGTGCATTTGATTTTTCTGGAACAACAAAAGTATTTGATGTTTTCATTCATTATTCCGGCGACGGAAAAGGGTACTACGGCTGGTACGACAATGGAGTGGAAGGCAGAGTAACAGTCCCGCCGGCAACACTCGGACTACAGAGTGGCGCATGGGAACACCTCACGTTCACGTGGGCAACGGGCGGAGTACACCATATATATGTCAATGGAATTCATAAATATTCTGCAACACCGAATGATGGCTTCTGGGACACCACAACGGGGGACGGCATCAGGATTGCCGCGACTCATGATTTGGTCACGGAAGATCCATTGAACGGCCTCCTCGACGACGTCCGCATCTACAACCGCGCACTCTCCGCATCGGAAGTCGCTGCTCTCGCTGCGGGCTATCAGAACACCGGAAGCGGAGTGTATACATTGGGTTCCGCTCTCACCCTCACCGGCGATCTGCACATCATCAGCGGAGAACTCAAAACTCAAAACTCACAACTCCTCACTCTCGCAGGGAACTGGAACAACGTCGGCGGGTTCACTTCTACGGGAACCGTGATATTGGATGGGGCGAACCAGACGATCTCGGGTTCGACTGTGTTTACAAACTTCACCAAGCCAAGCGGCACGCTCTTCACCGATTTCCGCAGTCGCCAGAGCTTCTCCGGAGCATTGACGCTTGCGAGTTTGACAGTGCGTTCAACAAAGACAGGGAGTACCAGCAATCTGCTCCTGGATGGCTCGAGCGGGACGCAGAGTTTGACAGCATTGGACGTACAGGATTCGGATGCCAGCGGCGGCGCTGAACTGGATTGCAGTGATGGGACGTGTACGGACAGCGGCAACAACACAAACTGGTTGTTCACGGCGCCGGAAACGGCAGTGACGGTGACCGGCCGCGCATTCAGCGATGAGGGTTCTGCTCCGCTAGCTTCGCAGAACGTGAGTCTGAGCGTGAGCGGATCATCGGTGCTTGATTCCGCTCTGACGGATGCCAATGGTTACTTCACACTCTCCGGCGCAGGACTGCGCGCCAATGACATCGTAACAGTGTACCTGGATAACGAGGCAAGTCCGCAGGGGGTCACGGTCACGGTAGCATCGGGGAGCACGATGACGGGGGTGCACCTGTACCAGAATCACCTGATCGTGAGGAATGAAACAGGTGGGACAATCACAAGTGCGCAACTCGCTATTGCCACCGGCAACGGAGACGAGGATATCGCTGCGATCTACACGATGAGTTCGCTCGACACGACCATTGTGACGGGAAAGAAGCTGTATATCTGGACGGGATCGACGCTCAATCTCGGCGGGACGTTGAATGTGGGAACGACGGGAACAACGTCTGAGATGCACCTCCATGGAAGTCTGACGCAGAATAACAATACGATCACTGTTTTTGGTCCATATACTCAAAGCGGCGGGACGTTCACAGGGGGCGGTGCGGCAGTGACGCTGAACGCATTCACGCTCGACGGAGGAGCGTTCACCGCCCCGTCGGCACGACTCGCGATCGCCACAAATCTGCTGCAGACCGCCGGCACGTTCGCGGGCGGGAACCAGACCATCGACATCAACGGCGATTACTCCATCTCCGGAGGGACGTTCACCGCAACGAGCTCCGGGATGACGGTGGAACAGAGCTTCATGCAAACCGGAAGCCCCGTGTGGAATGCCAACGGCGGAACCGTTGCATTCGACGGTGCGTATACGGAGGATTCGAGCATCGATGCAGCGGGTATCACTTTTAACCATGTCACGATCCTCAGATCAATAAGTGCAACGAACGTGCGCACGATGACCATCGGAACCGGAACGACGATCCCGCTGGGCAATGCGCCTTCAGTGACACTTATCGACACCATGGATCCCCGCACGTACAACCTGACGAACTTCGGCACCATCACACTGGGAACGGGAACGGCAACCTTCAACATCGACGGTACGCTGACAAACTACGGCGAAATCTCAGGAAGCAGCACGGGGCTGA
>Ga0209096_1000139_pt1 | contig 106206 bp, 69 predicted proteins | sample AD_UKC034_MetaG_FD_184407 | JGI IMG/M metagenome (GOLD analysis project Ga0209096, IMG submission 184407) | Active sludge microbial communities of municipal wastewater-treating anaerobic digesters from USA - AD_UKC034_MetaG (SPAdes) (version 2) | ecosystem: Engineered > Bioreactor > Anaerobic >... | reverse complement strand
TCTTCCTCCTTGACGGGCGCCAGTAGAGCCCGAGCGGGCGCACCGCGTCAACGGTGAACTGGGGACAATGAGTCTGTCACCTTGTTTGCGGCACTCCCCCCGCTCCGGGGTCGCAGGGGGAGGGAAGGACCGGCGCGCGGACTCGATGCGGGAGTCGGCGTTCGCGAACTGCTGTTCGCCGCAGGCGGACCCCATTTTCCCAGCGCAGTCTGGGAAAAGGCGTGGAGTCCTCGACTTATGCAACATGGGGTCAACAGGTCAAGTTTGGTCCCTGCTGTTCCAGGCCTCCCCTCCTTCCGTCGAGGACTCTACATTAGCGAGGCGCGGAGGCAGGGTGCCCCGCTGCCCCCCCACGGTGTCTTTGGACTGCATGCTTCATCGGTCTGAGGCGGCGCCTCGCTAGCGGGTTTGTTTTTCGATTGCGAGGGGAGGCGCCCCTGATAGATTCCTACACTGCCAACCAAATCAAGATCATGACAGACAAACCCAAGAACCACACGTGGCGTTTCTTTCGCGCAGGAGGCTTTGACCAGGTCCGACTCGAGACGGGTGCGGATCTGATGAACCTGGATCAACTGGATCAGAAGCTCTGGGTGGCCCTGGCCTGTCCCGTGGCGGGGGTTGAATTCGATACGACGACGCTCGGGATGATCGACACGGACAAGGACGGCCGGATTCGACCGCCGGAGCTCATGGCAGCGATACGCTGGGCGGGCGGGCTTTTGAAGTCGGCGGATGAGCTGGTGAGGGGGACGGCCGAGCTGCCGCTGGCGGCGATCAACGATGCGACGGCGGAAGGGCAGGCGATTCTCGAGTCGGCGCGCAAGATCCTGGCGAACCTCGGCAAGGCGGATGCCGCGGCGATTGGCCCTGAGGAGACGGCGGACCTGACGAAGTTGTGGGCGACGCCGTTCAATGGCGACGGCGTGATCACAGCCGACTCGACGACGTCCAAGGAGACCCGGCAAGTGATTGGAGAGATCATTGCGACGCAGGGGGGGGAGACCGACCGTTCCGGGAAGCCCGGGGTGAGCCAGGCGAAGGTGGATGCGTTGTTTGCCGAGGCGGCGGCATTTGATGGCTGGCATCGACAGGCGGAGGGGGCTGCGGGGGCGGTGCAGCCGTTGGGGGCGGACACGGCGGCGGCGTTTGCCGCGTGGCAGGCGGTGCGGGCGAAAGTGGACGACTTCTTCGGGCGCTGTCGGCTGGCGGCCTACGATGCGCGGGCGGTGGCGGCGTTGAACCGGGAGGAGAAGGAGTACCTGGCGGTTGCGGCGAAAGACCTGACGATCACGGCGGAGGAAGTGGCCGGGTTCCCTCTCGCCATGGTGGGGGCGGGTCAGGCGCTGCCGCTGACCGGCGGGCACAATCCGGCGTGGGCGGGCGCTTTGTCGGCGTTTGTCAGCAAGGTGGTCACGCCGATGCTGGGCGCGCGAGCGGCGCTGACCGAATCGGAGTGGGCGGCGATTGGCGCGCGGTTTGCGCCGTACGAGGCGTGGCTGGGGGCGAAGGCGGGGGCAACGGTCGAGCCGCTGGGCCTCGACCGGGTTCGCGCCATTCTGGGCGGGAAAGAGAAGGCGACGCTGACCGCGCTGATTGCCAAGGACAAGGCGGAGGAAGGGAACGCCAACGCGATCGCCCTGGTGGACCGGCTGGTGCGGTATCATCGGGATCTGCACCGGCTGTGCATCAATTTCGTGAATTTCAGGGATTTCTACGACCGCGGCGAGCCGGCGATTTTCCAGGCGGGGGTGCTCTACCTGGACCAGCGGAGCTGCAGCTTGTGCCTGCGGGTCGAGGATGTGGGCAAGCATGCGGCGATGGCGGGCATGGCGGGCACGTATCTGGCGTACTGCGACTGTGTGCGGAAGGGGAGCGGCGAAAAGATGCAGATCGTGGCTGCGTTCACGGATGGGGATTCGGACAACCTGATGGTGGGACGGAACGGGGTTTTTTACGATCGCAAGGGCCGGGACTGGGACGCGACGATCACCAAGATCATCGAGAATCCCATCAGCATTCGCCAGGCTTTCTGGGCGCCGTACAAGAAGTTCGTGCGGATGATCGAGGAGCAGATTGCGAAGCGCGCGGCGGCGGCGGACACTGCGGCCACGGACAAGCTGGCGAAGGCGGCCACGGAGGTAGCCCCGGCGGGCAAGGCTGCAACGGCGGCGGCGCCGGCGCCCAAGAAATTTGACGTGGGGGTGATTGCGGCGATGGGCGTGGCGTTGGGGGCCATCGGCACGTTTCTGGCCACGGTGTTCGCCAAGTTCGTCGAGCTCAAGCCCATCGAGATCGCGCTGGTGCTGGTGGCGGTGGTCCTGTTGATCTCGGGGCCGTCGATGCTGATGGCCTACCTGAAGTTGCGGAAGCGCAATCTGGGGCCGATACTGGACGCCAACGGGTGGGCGGTGAACGCCAAGGCGCGGATCAACGTGCCGTTTGGCGCCTCGCTCACGGACGTTGCCGTGCTGCCGCCAGGATCCCAGCGGGATCTCGTGGATCCGTTTGCGGAGAAGCGCAGCCCCTGGCCGAAGGTCATTGTTGTTCTGATCCTGCTTTGGATCGCCTACGCCGTTCTGAACCGGAAGGGCTGCATCTATGACTGGACCGGCGGTTGGTGCGGGACCCAGCGGGTGACCCAGGGCGAGAAAGCGAAGCCGGAAGCGGTCGTCCCGCCGCCCGGCGGCGGCGTGACCGGCGCTCAGTAGCATTCCCGATGGCGGACATCCTCCTGGCAACCGTCAACGCGAAGTACATTCACTCGGCGTTCGGCTTGCGCTGCCTTTGGGCGAACCTGGGTGGACTCCAGCCGCGCTGCCGGGTTTTCGAGTTCGAGCTCGAGGCCCGGCCGATCGAGATTGTCGAGGCCCTGCTTCGGGAGCGGCCGAAGATCATCGGGCTGGGGGTGTACGTCTGGAACGTCGCCCTGCTGGAGGGTGTGGTGGCGATCCTCAAGCGGGTGGCGCCCGGGGTGCAGGTCGTGCTCGGCGGTCCGGAGGTGAGTCATGAGACGGGCGGCCAGGCCATCGTCGAGGCTGCGGATTGGGTCATCACGGGGGAAGCAGACCTGGCCTTTGCGGGGCTTTGCGGGCAGTTGCTGAGCGGGCGGCGGCCGGCGGGGAAGGTGATCGCCGTGGATCCGCCGGACCTCTCGAGTCTTGTGCTGCCCTACGCCGGCTACACGGCCGCGGACATCGCCCACCGTTTGGTGTACGTCGAGGCCTCGCGGGGTTGTGCTCTCGATTGTGAGTTCTGTCTGTCCGCGCTGGATGGGCGGGTGCGGCGGTTTCCCCACGAGCGATTTCTGGCGGCGATGGACGACCTGCTCGAACGGGGCGTCCGGCATTTCAAGTTCGTCGATCGCGCGTTCAACCTGCACGAGGCATCGGCCCGGCGGATCCTCGAGTTCTTTCTGGACCGCCTGCGGCCCGGGTTGTTCCTGCATTTCGAGATGCTGCCGGATCGGTTTCCGGAGGGGCTGCGGGGGTGGATCGAGCGGTTTCCGAGGGGCATATTGCAGTTTGAGGTGGGGATCCAGACGCTGAACCCGGCGGTGGCGGATCGGATTCGGCGCCGGCAGGATGTGGATCGGGCGGAGGCGGTTCTGCGCTGGCTGCGGGCGGCCACCGGGGTTCACGTGCATGCGGATTTAATCGTGGGTCTGCCGGGGGAGGACCTGGCGAGCTTTGGCCGGGGCTTCGATCGGTTGCTGGGATGGGGTCCTCAGGAGATCCAGGTGGGGTTGCTGAAGCGGCTCCGCGGTGCCCCGATCTCGCGCCATGATCGCGAGTTCGACATGCGCTATTCGCCGGTGCCGCCCTACGAGGTGTTATCGACCGGCGTCATGGATTTCGCGACGGTGCAGCGGATGAGCCGGTTCGCGAGGTACTGGGATCTGGTGGGGAACAGCGGTAATTTCCTGGAGACAACGCGGCGGCTTTGGGCGGGAGGGGGTTCGCCGTTCACGGCGTTTATGGCGTTGAGCGACTGGCTTCACGGGCGGGCGGGGCGGCGGCATGGCCTGTCGCTGGAGAGTCTCGTGGGCTGGCTGTTCGAGTATCTGACGGTCTCGTGCGGGCAGCCGGCCGCCGACGTGGCGGGGGGCCTGATCCGGGACTATCAGCGGAGCGGGCGACGGGATGTGCCGGGATGTCTGCGCGCGTCGGGAGTGGGGGTTGGGGCGGGGGGCGAAGAAGGGTCCAGGACGGCATCGCGACTGGCGCGTCGCCAGCGACGCCACCGGGTGGGGGGTGAGGATGCCGGGGCGACGGGCGGGGGTGGGCATCCCAATCCGCGAGAGTCCGTGGTGAGCTCGGGAGCGAGGTCGGATCCAGGAGGTTGAGCTGCAACATGTGGTCAACAGGTCAAGTTGGGTCCCTGCGGCTCCAGGCCTCCCCTCCTTCCGTCGAGGACTCTACATTAGCGAGGCGCGGAAGAGAGGATGGGCAGGCACAGCAGGGTCTTCACGAACCTGAGGACTCGACTGGGTCTGAGGCACGCCTCGCTAGAAGGTGGCTGGGGATCGGGGACACGACTCGATGAACGTGCTGATACCACTGGGGATGGTGTTGACGCTGATCAACGCGACCTTCCTGAACCTCTCGTGCAAGGCGCTGACGGCAGCTTATCCGGCGTCGCTGCTGAAGCTGGGGAGCGGGTCAGGGATTCTCAAGACGTTCACGGCGCCGGGCGGGGTGTTGATGGGCCGGATTGGAGGGATTGCGGCGCGGACGTTTCTGCGCGAGCACGCGCGGCGCGGCGCGGGGGTGTCGGGCTCAGCGGGGCCGGGCGAGTGACGCGGCGACGGCGCGTTGGAGGGTGTCGAGGCGCTGTCCGGGCGGGAGGCGCCGGCCGTCGGGGCCGGCGAGGTAGAAGCTGTCGCAGGCCGCGCCCTTGTCCGTCGAGACCCGGGAGAGGGCGATGCGGACGTCGAGGCCGTCGAGGGTCTTGAGGAGATCGTAGAGCAGACCCAGGCGGTCGGGGGCGCGGATTTCGAGCAGGGTGAACTCCGGGTGGGCGTCGGCGCTGACGAGCACCTGGGGGGGGAAGGTCCGATCCGAAGGCGCAGGGTGCCGGGCATCGCGCCGGGCGTGCTCGAGGAGGGGGTCCAGGTCGAGTGGCGGAACCGCGAGCGCCTTTCGGAGCCAGTCGAGCGCGGCGGCGGCGGGGGTGGTATCGCGGGGAGTCCTGCCGGCTTGGCTGGTGGCGCGGACCAGGACGAGGGCGAGGTTGTCACTCCTGGGATAGGCGTCGAGGGTGAGGATATTAAGTCGGGCGGCGGCGAGGGCGCCGGCGATCCGGGTGAGGAACGCGGGCCGGTCCCAACCGCAGAAGGCGATTTCGAGGTGGCCCTGCTCGGGCCGGATCCGCGCTTGGAGCGCTGGGGCGAGAGCGAGGGAATCCTCCTGGGCGCGGGCGGCGAGGAAACCATGGAAGAGTTGGAGGTGATCGAGGATGGCGGATTGGGATTGGGTTTGGAAGTAGCGATCCGGCATGCCGGCCCAGTGGGCATCGCATTGATCCTGCCGGTCGGGGGGCACGTGGGGGGCGACGCGGTCGCGGAGTGCGGCGGCCGGATTGGCGGGAGCGATGGGGGAGCGGGTGCCGGCGAGGCACGCGGTGGTGGACTCGTGCAGTTCCCAGACCAGGACATCCCGCCAATCGGACCACTCGGAATCGCCGGACGCCTGGTTGTCGGCCCAGGTCAGGAGGGTGAGCGAGTCGAGGGTCTGGCGGGAACCGACGAGCTCGGCGAAGGCGGCGGCGGTTTTTGGGTCCTCGAGATTGCAGTGTTGGGCGGTATGGAGGAGGGCATGTTGATGGCGGATGAGGAAGTTCAGGAGGCGGCGTCGGTGGGGGGTGAGGCAGAGGCGGGCGGCGACCTTCTCGGCGGAGAGTCCGCTGGCTTCGTGGGCGAACCGGTTTCGCCTCGCGCGTCCGGTGTCGTGGAGCAGGAGGGCGAGGTAGAGGACGAACGGGTCCGGCGATTGGAGGAGCAGGCGGCGGTAACGCTGATTTCTGGGTGTGGGGTTGGCGGCGAGGGCGTCGAGTTTCTCGAGGCAGACCAGGCTGTGTTCGTCGACCGTATAGCGGAGGAGAAAGTCGTGCTGGAGCAGGCAGGTGATCCTGCCGAACTCGGGAAGGTAGCGGCCCAGGAAATCGACCTCGTGCATGAGGCGGAGGACGCGTCCCACGTGGCCGGGGCGGGCGAGGAGTCGTTGGAAGATCTGGCGGGGTTCCTCGGCGGCAAGGAAGTCGCGTCGGATCAGGGTGAGGCGCCGGCGGATGAGTTGGCGGAGGTCGGGTCCCAGGCCGAGGCGGTGGCACTGGATGCACTCGAAGACGCGCATCATGGCGGCGGGGTCCTGGTCGAAGACGCCGACGTCGTTGGGTTCGAGGGAGGAGCCGCGCCGGTGGAATCCGGGCATGATCGAGTCGCTGGCATCCGAGGGGGCGAACCCTCGGAGGCCGGGGAGGCGTGCGAAGCGGGTGGGGGAAGGGATGGCGAGGCGTTCGGCGACGGTTTCGGAGAGGAGGTAGATGCAGCGGGCATGGAGGTAGTAGTCCTTCATGAAAGCCTCGGCGCGCTTCTCGGACGCGGCCTGGGGGTAGTGCCAGCGGCGTGCGATTTCCTCCTGGAGCGGTGCGGTCAGGAGGTCACTGCACGCTTTGGTGCGCGAGAGGTAGTGCATTTCATTGCGGACCCGGAGCAGGAAGTCATAGGCCCGTTCGAGTTGGCGGGCTTCGCCGGGGGTGAGCACATTTTTCTGGACGAGGTCGGCGATGGAGCGGGCGCCGGTCTTGAAGTAGCTGACCCAGATGAGATTGTGGTAGTCGCGGAGACCGCCGCAGCCATTCTTGATGTTGGGTTGGAGCAGGGCGACCGTCATGCCGTGGCCCTGATGGCGTTTGGCTTGGTCCTCGAGGCGACGGGCGATGTAGGTCTCGGCATGGCCGCGGACGCAGTGGACGTCGAATTCACCTGCGAGCGTCGCGAAATGGGCCGGGTTGCCGGCCAGGAACCGGCATTGGAGGAGTGAGGTCTTGGTCTTCATGTCGCGGTTGGCGAGGCGGACGGCCTCCGCGAAGGACCATGTGGAACGTGCGCCCAGATCGATGCCCAGGGCGTTGAGGGTGTCGGTCATCCGGACCACGGCGTTCTCGACCTGACGGATGAGTTCGGGGGATCCCTCCGGGTGGACGAAGGCGAGATCGACGTCGCTGCGGGGATTCAACTCGCAGCGGCCATAGCCTCCGACGGCCAGGCAGGCCATGGGATCGCTGCCGGGCTTGGGCCAGCCTGGCATCTCGCGGGTGACCTCGCTCCAGAGCTGCCGGAGCAGATCGTCCATCATCCGGGACCGGAGGGCTGTGACGCAGCGTCCGCTGTGGCCGTTGCGGTGGGCGATTCGGATGCGGAGCTCCTCTTGTTTGAGGCGCTTCCGGTAACTATCCAAAGACGGGGCCATGGAGCTGCAGCGGTTCCCGATCGACACGGACTCCGGCACGGCCTTCCCGGGTGGCCGGACGTGCGGCCGTCGGAGGGCATGCGGTTCGTCAGAGCCAACGTTTAAGGGGTCTGATCCGTTTCTGGCGAGACTATTCCCACGTGAAAGGTCCTGCTTGTCCCCTTCCTGGTCTTGGAGTATAGGAAGAGTCCATCGACAGCGCGAAGCACGATCTTGAGGGTTTTCCGACATGACATCCAATGCTGCGGAGGAGGGTGGGAGCACGGGGGCTTTAGGTCAGGGCCAGCGTGTTCTGTTGATTGTGGACGACGACGAGGCCCTGCGGCAGTCGTTGCGTCTCGTGTTCGAGGAGCGCTACGAGGTGTTGCTTGCGGCCAGCGGCGAGGAGGCGGTCGAGGTCTGTCGCAACCGGCATGTGGACGGCGCGCTGGTGGACTTCCACATGACGGGGATGACCGGGACCGAGGTTCTCGATCGGCTGAAGGCGATGGATCCGGGGATGGAGGTGATTCTGTTGAGCGGCAACGCCACGCTGGACAGCGCGCGGGATGCGGTTCGTTTGGGGGCTTGCGAGTACCTCACGAAACCGTACGAAGTTCCTGACCTGATCCGGTCGGTCGAGCGGATGATGGACCGGCGGCGGCTGACTGATCACCGGCGGGCCAATCTCGATCGGCTGAAGGCCTTGGAGGAGGAGACGCGAGTGCTCCGGTCCCGGGTCGATTTGGTTGCGCCCGCGGACGCCCGGATTGGGCAGGTGCTCGACCAGATCAACCGCCCGTTGACGTTGATCGCCGGGATTCTGGCGATATTGAATCGGCGTCTCAGCGGGGCGGATCGTCTCGAGGGAGAGGCGATGGGGGATTTTCGCGAGCGTCTTCAGACGCTGAACCGGGAGGCGGATGTTGTGATCGATGCCGTGGCGGGGGTGTTGCGGACGGTGCACCGCGCCCAGGCAGGGGAGGGGGCAGGATCCGTGAGCCAAGCGGTGACCGCACTCGAGGGGCTTTCCGCCACGCTCGCGGGTTCGGGTGGCGTCGCCCAGAGCCCTCAGACCCTCGAGTCCATGGAGCGGCAGGCGATCGTTGTGGCGTTGCGTCGGCACAAAGGCAACAAGCTGGCGGCCTCCCGCGAGCTCGGCATCACCCGCCAGACCTTGTACAATAAGATCAAGGCCTACCAGATCGAGATCTAGCGAGGCGCCGTCTCAGACCTACCGAACTTCAAGTTGCCCGGGACCCCGGGGTGGGGCATCGTTAGCTGCTGTGGCTGGCTCGGCGACAACGGAGTGGCGGGGGGGATGGCGGACTCGGGATCCGCTGGTGCTGGCGTTTGGGCTGTCGATCCTGCTTCACCTGCTGCTGCTGGGGGTGCTCGAGGGGGCGAAGCGGCATGACTGGTGGCGCTACGGGCCGATCGCCCACCTGGCGAAGGTCCTGAGAATCGACCTGGGCCCCCAACCGGCGGCGGAACGGATGTCGGCACGGCCGATTGAGACCCCTGCCCGGGAGGCCGTCGAGGAGATGCCGACGCTCTTCGTTGATGTGGATCCATCCCAGGCGTCGGCGGAGCCCGTGCCGAAGACACCGTACTATGGGGCGGTCAACTCCCTGGCTGCGAACCGGGACACGAGCCGGGATCTCGAGGTGCCGGAGTTGGACGGCACACAGGACCGGGTGCGCAAGACGATGGAGAGCGAGCGTGCCCGGCCCCATGCGGCGCCGATGCAACCGGCTCGGGTGATGCCGCAGCAGCCGAGTGAGGGTCCGGCGGCGGAGCCGGTCCGTCCCCAGGCGGTGGTGGCGACCCAGCGTCCCGTGGCGGAGCCCGCGCCGGTCGAGCCGGCGGCAGCGCCGTCGCCGGCTGGGGAGACCCTGATGGCGAAGGCGAATCCCGTGGCGACGAAGCCGCCGGGGGTTGCGGCGGTCGTCGGGGAGCGGCCGCGCGTGCGGCCGCGCACGGTGGCGGCGGCCCTGGCGGAGCGGCAATTGAATCCCAACAGTGCGCTGCTTGGGGAGAAGCTGAGGCAGGAGGGTGGGGTGCGCCGGTTCTCGATTGCCTCGTCGTTGAATGTGCAGGCCAGTCCGCTGGGGAACTACGACGCGAAGTTCGTCGCCGCGGTGCAGCAGTGCTGGTATGGGCTGCTCGAGGAGCAGCAGTACAGTCTCGATCGGATGGGCAAGGTGGTGATCGAGTTTCGCCTGATGCAGGACGGCCGGATCACGGAGATGAAAGTGGTCGAGTCAGACGTGGGGGCCATTTACACGACTCTTTGCGAAGTGGCGATCCACAAGCCCGCCCCCTATGAACGCTGGCCTGTGGACGTGCGCAAGATGGTGGGTGTGAACTACCGCGACGTGCGCTTCACCTTTTACTATTGAAGCAAGGACCTGGATTTGCCGCGGGGCACGGGCTAGCGAGGCGCGCCTCAGACCGATGAACCATGCAGTCCAAAGGAACCGTGAGGGGGCAGCGGGGCACCCTGCCTCCGCGCCTCGCTCATCTGGAGTCCTCGACGGAGGAAAGGGAGGCCTGGAACAGCAGAGACCCAAACTTGACCTAATCGCATCGACTTTCACAAGTCGAGGGCTCTAGGGTGGGGGGCGTTATGTGGCAGTTTCTGGTGGCGGGTGGGCCGTTCATGTTCGCGCTGGTGCTGACCTCGGTGGTCAGCGTGGCGTTCATCATCGAGCGCGGCTTGGCGTTGCGGCGGGGAAAAGTCGCGCCGCCCGGTCTCGAGGCGGCGTTGGAACGGTTCCAGCCGGGCGAGGACCTGAACAACCTGAAGCTGCTCTGCCAGCAACAATCATCGTCTTTGGGCCGGCTGGTGTTGACCGGGATCGAGCATCTTCACTGGCCCAAGGCGGACAATGCGGACTGCCTGCAGACGCGGGCCCGGCACGAGGTCGTCCAGTTGGAGCGCGGTCTGGTGGTGCTCGAGGTCATTGTGGGCATTGCGCCCTTGCTGGGCCTGGTGGGCACGCTGCACGGTCTGATCACCCTCTTCGGCGATCTCGGCAGGACCGGTCTGGCGGACAACTCGGTGGTTGCCCGGGGGATTGCGATCGCCCTCAACACGACGCTGATGGGGCTGCTCATCGCAATTCCCACGCTGATCGCCTGGAGCTACTTCACCAAGAAGGTGGAATCGCTGGCCGTCGAGATGGAGACGTTGCTCGATGAGTTCCTGCGGCGCCAGTACCGTCCGTCCGTCCCGTCCGACCATCCCGGCGGCTCTCCGGCCGGGCCGCGGACCTGAGGGCCCGCCTGCATGCGCTTCATCGAACGCAAACGCCGGCAGCCGCCCGCCGTGATCATCGTGTCGTTGATCGACATTCTGATCGTGCTCCTGATCTTCCTGATGGTCACGACGACGTTCAAGCAGCACCCGGCGGTGCGGTTGGCCCTGCCGGAAACGCGGCAGCCGATCGAGGGAGCGGCCGAGGCGAACCTGGTGGTGACGGTTACGGAGGCGCCGCCCTATTTCTACCTGGGCCAGATGCCCATGACGCTGGAGAAGCTGCAGTCGGAGTTGGCGGCGCGAGCGGCCAGGGACCCGCAGGCAGCATTGACGATTCGGGGGGATCGCTCAGCCACATGGGGACGCATCATCAACGTGCGAGACGCCGCCAAGAGCGCCGGCATCAAGACGGTCAACGCCCAGGTCAAGAGCCCCGGTGCGCCGTGACGGCGCTGGTTCGCCAGCTCCTGGCCTGGTATCGGGCGCAGGCACGAGATCTGCCCTGGCGGCAGACGACGGATCCGTACGCGATCTGGGTGTCCGAGGTCATGCTCCAGCAGACGCAGGTGCGGACGGTGCTGCGGTACTGGCGCCGCTGGATGCGGGCCCTGCCTGATCTCGAGGCGCTGGCCCGGGCTTCGGAGTCGCGTTTGCTGCGGCTCTGGGAAGGTCTGGGCTATTACTCGCGCGCCCGCCGTCTCCAGGCGGCGGCGCGGTTGGTCTTCGAACGGCACGCGGGCGTGTTCCCCCGCGAGGCCGACGAACTTCGGGCGCTGCCCGGCATTGGCCGGTACACGGCCGGCGCGATTGCCAGCATCGCCTTCGACCGGCCCGCCCCGGCCGTGGACGGCAATGTCGCCCGGGTCCTGGCGCGTCTGTTTGGCCTCGAAGGCCGGCAGGGTTCGGCAGCGTTGAACGGCGTGCTTTGGGATCGGGCTGCGGCGCTGGTGCGGATGGCGGACCGACGGCGGCGGGGGCCGCGGGATCGAGCCTGCGCGGCGATCAACCAAGCGCTCATGGAATTGGGGGCGCTCGTTTGCACGCCGCGAAAGCCGGATTGCGGCGCGTGTCCCGTCCGGTCCTGCTGTCGGGCCTTCGCGGAGGGGCGCACGGACCAACTGCCCCGGCGCCGCGAAGTCCCCCCGCCCGAGGTTCGGCGGCGGATTGCCGTGGTGATCGAGGTTTGCGGGCGCGTTTGGATCCGACGGCGGGCAGCGGGCGGGGTGAACGCCGGGCTCTGGGAGTTTCCGGAGTTCGAGCTTTCGGGTCAGGCCAGGGGGGCTGGTGTCGTGGCTCGCGCGCTGGGTTGCCGGAGCGCGGGCGTGCGCCGTTTGGGCCGGATACGGCACTCGATTACGCGGTACCGGATCGAGCTCGATGTGGTTCGAGTCGACGGCCTGCGGGGGATGGTTCCGGGGGATGGGGAGGGGCGATGGGCGCATCGAGCCGAGCTCGAGAGGCTGCCGTTCACCGCCGCCCATCGTCGGATCGTTCGGCTGCTGAGGTCTGCCGACCGAGGAGGTTCTCGTAGGCGCTGAGCATCGCGGCGCAGGCGAACGGGAGGTTGGCCAGGAGGACCAATCGGCCCTGGAACCCCAGTTCGCCGGCGACCGTCGAGAGGTCCTTCCACTTGGCCTGGAGCTCGGCGAACTGCCAGGTGCCGAGGGGGCCGAGGATCTCGACGAGGTGCCCATAGACTCGCCAGGCACTGTAGGCCTGGAAGATGATCACCGGGAGGTACACGAGTGCCATGAACCAGGCCAGCCTGAGGAAATGCGCCCAGGCGAGCCGCCGGCTGCCTTCGAGGGCGGCCCAGAATCCCAGGCCGCGGTCGGCGGCCAGGGGCAGGCTGAACGCCCAGAGGATCTTGAGGACAAGGCCCGGCATGAGGAAGACCATGAGACCGACCTCGCTGACGAACTCGGTGACTGCCCAGACCAGGAGCAGCGTGGGGAAGGCAGGCCCGAAGCCGGCGAACAGATCGGCAAGAGTTGCCGGCTGTCCCCGAATGAACCGCAGGTAGAGGCGGATGAGGCCGCCGTGGAGCGCACCGCCCATGGCGATTGTGAGAACGGCGCCCAGCGCGCTGAGCGATCCGAAAGTCAGAACCGACCAGACCAGGAACGTCGCGGCGGTCAACGGCAGGAAGTGCCGGCCGAGGAGCATCCAGGCCTGGCCCAGGGTGCGGCTGATGGCGAGGGTTGCCGGAGGGGGGGGGGGAGCGGGCCGGGGCCAGGCGTTGTCCAGGTCCTGCGCGAACTCGGGGAAGGCGGCGAGCGGCGTCCACTCGGTCGAGCCTTCCGGCTGGATCAAGGTTTCCCGGTTGGCGCGATGATCGCGGATCCACTCGCGGAGCTCCTCCGCGGGGACCGGGCCATACTGCCGGCCGTCACCGCCGATCATCGTGAACATGAACGAAGTCATGGGCAGGCGAGGCGCCGCCTCAGATCCAGTCGAGTCCCCAGGCCCATGAACACCCGGCTCTGCCTGCCCATCCCATTCTCCGCGCCTCGCTAATGTAGAGTCCTCGGAGGCAGGGGGGCGGGTTTGAAACCGGAGGAGCCAGACTTGACCTGTTGAGCGCAGATTCCATAAGTCGAGGACTCTAGAGGCTGTTGAGCCGGTCGATGAGCTGGCGAAGCCGGCCGTAGGACTTCCGGTCGAAGCCGAGGGCGACCCGGGGCAGGTCGACGCAGTCCTCGTCCTCGCGCTCCTCGTCGGTGGCGTCGATCCGGCGTGCGGGGGAGCCGGCGAGGAGGTCGGCGAAGTCCTCGTTGAGCGCAGTGATGGCGGTGGGCGCGGGAGGGTGCTTTAGGCGGATGACGAGCAGGCCGTCGACGAACCGGCTCGAATGGTAGTTGCGGTAGAACCGGGTGATGATCCTCACGGCTTCCTCGACGCTATCTGTGATTTGATAGAGGTGGAGGTCTTCCTCGGAGATGAGCTCGTTGCGGAGCAGGTGCTCGCGGAGGTGCTTATCCCAGGTTTTCCAGTACGTGCCGCCGGGTTTGTCGACGAGCACCAGGGGCATGATCTGGCTCTTGCCGGTTTGCATGAGGGTGAGGGCCTCATAGCCCTCGTCCAAGGTCCCGAAACCGCCCGGGAACAGGGCCAGGGCATCCGAATGCCGGATGAAGACGAGTTTGCGGGTGAAGAAGTATTTGAAGGTGAGGAGCTTTCGGTCGCGTTGGATGACGGGATTGGCGGATTGCTCCCACGGGAGGCGGATGTTGACGCCGAAGCTGTTCTCGGGTCCGGCCCCTTCGTGGCCGGCCTGCATGATGCCGGGGCCGGCGCCGGTGATGACCATGAAGCCGGCCGCCGTCATCCGGCGTCCGAATTCGATCGCCTGCTGGTATTCGACCCGGTCGGGCTTGAGTCGGGCCGATCCGAAAAGGGTGACTTTGCGCCGGTTGGCGTAGGGAGCGAAGACGTGGAAAGCCTGGCGGAGCTCCCGCACGGCCGTTTGGATGACGCGGACATCGCCCCGGTGTTCGACGTCGCGGAGGAGCCGGAGGGCGGTCTCGATGATGTCCTCGACAAGGTCGGCGTTGTGGCGGCTGGGCACCAGGGCCGTGAGCTCCCGGACGCGGCGTTGGATCTCGGGTGAGGTCGCGGCGCCGCCGGCATGGGACTTCGACTTGCGCATGCCGGCAGAGTAAGGGCTCGGCCTGAAGAAGCAATGGTGCGCTGCGAGGCGCGGTCGAAGAGCAGGCTTGACTTGCCCGCACGCCGGCCGGCGATCCGTGGGGCAGCAGATGCTGCATGTCGATCCCGCCATGGAATCAGCGGTCCGCGCTGGCTTCCCGGATTGCTGATCACCAGGTGCAGGTCGATCCGGCCCCGCGCGCATTCCGCGGCCTGCGCGCACTCCTTGTATTCCCGGGCCTGTGCGGCCAACCGCGAGCAGTCCCGCGCAACGGGGCCCGGCCAGGGAAACGACTCGAGGTCAGACCGCGCGCGTGCCCCGGCCAACGCGAGGTGTTTGACCGGGCGCCTGATGCGCCAACGCGGCCAACACCCGTTCGGGGGAGGTCACGGTGCGGGAGGTCATGGTGTCACCGACTGCTGCCGGCGAGCAGGTTCGACCCGGCAATCCACCGCGACCGCCGCGGTGACGATGGGATTCGTGACGCCGGGCACCTGGGGGAACCGGAGGTTGTCGAGGGTCAATGTTCCGATCCGCTCGGCGTGGACCACGGGCCGTGTGTCCTCGCGGGCAAGGCTCAATCGGACGTCCTCGAGGGTGAGGCGCGCGACGTGGCGCGCGTAGAGGCCCCAGGCCGGCAGCGGACGGGCGTCCACTCCGGGGCCCTTGACCGCCTGACCCGGCTCCCACGGCTTGCCGCCGCCGGTGAATTCCGCCTGCACGTTGCGCAGGACCACGTTCGTGATCGGCTCGTCCGCCCAACTCTCGACCGAGAGCGCCGAGCGATACACGCCGGTCGCCGTCAGGCCGCTCACGGTGATGTTGCCGACCGTGTTGCCGGGCTTGGTCCACACCGTCACGGGAGAAGCGACGTGTACCATGACGTTATTGGCGAGCAACACATCGTCGAGCAGTCCGCGCGTCGCGTCCCACGCGCCGGGTTGGAGGATGACGCCCGAGAGCATGTTCGTGCGCCGGCGCTCGCCCGAGGTGCGGTGCGGTTGCTCGCCTGGACCGCGGAACACGTTGTTGGCGATGGTCAGCCGCGTGGCGGGGCCGATGAGCCGGATGCCGTTGCACGAGGAGTTGATCAGGCAACCTTCAATCACCGTGTTGTTCCAGTACCGGCCCGCGATGGCGTCGTCGCCGGTCTGGAACTGGCAACCCAGGATGCTCACGCGGTGGCACCAGCGGTCGGGCGCGCCCCGCCAGTGAATGCCGTCCCAGCCGCCGACGAACTTCACGTTGCGGAACTCGACGTCATCGCTGACCTGGAAGAAGACCGCGTAGTTCGCCGCATCGCGGAAGGTCAGGTCGCGCACCGCGAGCCGACGGCTGTTGACGAAGACCAGCGTGTGCGGCCCGCGCATCCGCTCCTCGCCCGTCGGGTCATAGACCTTGTTGCCGTCCAGGACCCCCGGTCCCGCGAGCACGACGTCCTCGACGTTCTCGCCAAGCACCAGGGCGCGGTGCCACTTGCCCCACTTCGCCTCCGGCAGATTCTCCGGCACCGCCGGCTGACGGTATTCGTTGAGGTTCGTGGTGCCGACGAGCGCCGCGCCGGCCTCGAACCCCAGCGCCACCTTGCTGCGCAGGTGAATCGTGCCGGAGAGGTAACGCCCCGGCGGAAAGACCACCTGCCCGCCGCCGGCGTCGCGGCAGGCGTCGAGTGCGGCCTGGATCGCGGCGGTGTCCGGGGTGACGCCGTCCCCCTTCGCCCCATGCGCGCGCACGTCCATGCTGGCGGCTGACGCCTGCGCCCAGCCTCCGGCCAGACACCCGGCCAGCACCAGGGAAACGGAACCGCAAGTCGATCGCATGCCTGGATCGTAGCGGTAGCGCCGATGGAAGACAAACAGGCAGCGCGCGGGTCCGGAAAGTATCGACAAAAGCATTGACAGATTCTTCGGGTGTGGGTAGTGTTCGTCGCTCAAATTGACTGGGAAATGCTGGAAACTGTTGGCCCCCTGGGTGATGGATCGGAGGCAGAGAGGGGGACAGGAGTTTTGCCGTTTGGTGGGATGATTTTGGGGCCGATTGGCCGTCGCCCATGTAGCTCAGTTGGCAGAGCGCGTCCTTGGTAAGGACGAGGTCACCAGTTCAACCCTGGTCATGGGCTCCAGTTGTGTGAGTTGATGAAACAACAATAACCGCAGGAATCGCAATGGCTAAAGAGCAGTTTCAACGGACGAAACCGCACGTCAACATCGGGACGATCGGGCACATTGACCACGGCAAGTCGACCCTCACCGCGGCGATTGTGATGGTGCAGACGAAGAAGGGCCTGGCGACTCCGATTTCGTATGCGGACATTACGAAGGGCGGCACGGTACGCGACGAGACGAAGACCGTGACGATCGCGATTTCGCACGTCGAGTACCAGAGCAACACGCGGCATTACGCCCACGTGGATTGCCCCGGGCACGCCGACTACATCAAGAACATGATCACGGGTGCGGCGCAGATGGACGGGGCGATTCTGGTGGTGGACGCCGCCGAGGGTCCGATGCCCCAGACCCGGGAGCACATTCTGCTCGCGCGCCAGGTCGGGGTGCCGGCGATCGTGGTGTACATGAACAAGGTGGACCTGGTGGACGATCCCGAGCTGCTGGACCTGGTCGAGCTCGAGCTGCGCGATCTGCTGACCAAGTACGGTTTCCCGGGGGAGAAGACCCCGATCGTGCGGGGGAGCGCGAAAGCGGCTCTTGCCGGCGAAGAGTCGGGTGCGGACTCGATCCAGAAGCTGCTGGACGCGGTGGATGAGTTCATACCGCTGCCGGTGCGCGAGGTGGACAAGCCGTTCCTGATGAGCATCGAGGACGTGTTCAACATTGAAGGCCGCGGGACGGTGGTGACCGGCCGTGTCGAGCGCGGGGAGTTGACCAAGATGTCGGACGTCGAGATCGTCGGTCTGCGCGAGACGCGCAAGACGGTGGCGACGGACATCGAGATGTTCCGGAAGCTGCTGGACAAGGCGAGCGCGGGGGACAACGTGGGGGTGCTGCTTCGCGGGACGAAGAAGGACGAAGTGGAGCGGGGCATGGTTCTGGCGAAGCCGGGGACGATCACGCCGCACACGCATTTCAAGGCGGAAGTGTACGTGCTGTCGAAGGAAGAGGGCGGGCGGCACACGCCGTTTTTCACGAACTACCGGCCTCAGTTCTACTTCCGGACCACGGACGTGACCGGGACGGTGACGTTGCCGGAGGGTTTGGAGATGGTGATGCCGGGCGACAACGTTTCGGTGGTGGTGAAGGTGATCGCGCCGATCGCGATGGAGCGCGGGCAGCGGTTTGCGATCCGCGAAGGCGGCCGGACGATCGGGGCCGGCCGGGTGACCGAGGTGATCGAGTAGCGGAGAAGCCAGTGGATTTTGGGGCGGGAGACGGCGAGAGCGGCTCCCGCTCCGGTCGGCGGACCGTCAGGAGCGGCGGCGCGGCGGCATAGGGCGGTAGCTCAATTGGTAGAGTAGCGGTCTCCAAAACCGTCGGTTGGGGGTTCGAGTCCCTCCCGCCCTGCCAGCCGGGCCAACCCAGTGGAGGGGTGGCAGAGCGGTCGAATGCGGCGGTCTTGAAAACCGTTGGGGTGTTACACCCCCGGGGGTTCGAATCCCTCCCCCTCCGCGCCAGTCAGGACAACCATGAACGAATTGGTCAAGATCGGGATCTGGGTGGTGATCATTGGTGGCGTCTTCGCCTATCTCTGGCGCAAGGGGCACCTGATGAAGCTCTCCACGTATGTGGCCGAGACCCGGGAGGAGCTCCGGAAGTGCACCTGGCCGACCCGGGAGGAGCTCACCGGGTCGACGATCGTCGTCCTGATCAGCACGACCCTTCTGAGCCTCTTTATCATCGGGTCGGACTTCTTCATTTTGAAGCTTGTTCGCAGCATCCTGCCACGGCTTTAGGCACGCGCCTGTTGTCCATCGCCGCCCCTCCCCCCCCATGAAGAGCCAGTGGTTCGTCCTCCACACGCTTTCCGGCCAGGAACTGAAGGTCAAGGAGAGCATCGAGAAGCGGGTGAAAGCCGAGGAGATGGGGGAGTTCATCGAGGAAGTGCTGGTGCCGATGGAGCGCGTGGCCGAGGTGCGGGGCGGGAAGAAGTCGGTGACCACGCGCAAACTCTACCCGGGCTATGTTTTCATCCGGATGCTCCTGCTTGACGAGAACCAGCGGATCATCGAGCGGCCCTGGTATTTCATCCGCGACACGCAGGGGATTATCGGCTTCGTGGGGGGGGATCGACCCGTGCCGACGCCGCAGGAGGAGATCGATTCGATCAAGATGCAGATTTCGGAGTCGGAGGACACGGAGCGGCCGAAAGTGAGCTACGACGTCGGCGAGACGGTCAAGATCAACGACGGTCCGTTCCTGAATTTCAGCGGTGTCATCGAGGAGCTGGACCCGAGTCGCGGGAAGCTCAAGGTCACTGTGAACATCTTCGGCCGCAGCACCCCGGTCGAGCTCGAGTACTGGCAGGTCGAGAAGGCGTAGGCAGTTCTTATGGCAAAGAAAGTCACCGGCATCATCAAGCTGCAGATTCCCGCCGGGCAGGCGAACCCGGCGCCGCCCGTGGGGCCCGCGCTGGGTCAGCACGGCGTCAACATCATGGGGTTCTGCAAGGAATTCAACGCGGCCACCCGCGACCAGGCGGGCATGATCACCCCGGTGGTGATCACCGTCTACCAGGACAAGTCGTTCACCTTCATCACCAAGTCGCCCCCGGCCTCGGTCCTGCTGAAGAAGGCCGCGGGGATCGCCTCGGGCTCGAAGACGCCCAACAAGGAGAAGGTGGGGAAGGTCACCCGGAAGCAGGTGATGGAGATTGTGAAACTGAAGGCGAAGGACCTCAACGCTGAGAACCCGGAGGCGGCGCTGCGCGTGATTGCCGGCACCGCCCGCAGCATGGGGATCGACGTCATCGACTGAAGAACCCACGACCGCGGGAGAGCCAACGCTCGTTCGCACCGCAACCCGTACCATGGCGAAGAAAAGCAGCAAACGATACCGCAAAGCCCAGCAGCTGGTTGACGCCGCGAAGAGCTATCCGCTCGGCACGGCTGTCGAGATGCTCGGCAAGTTCCCGCGTGCCAAATTCAACGAGACGGTGGATCTGGCCTTCCACCTGGGGGTGGATCCCAAGCAATCGGACCAGATGGTCCGGGGCACGGTCCCGCTGCCGCACGGGAGCGGCAAGGTGGTGCGCGTGCTGGTGTTCGCGAAGCCGGGCGCCGCGGCTGAGGCGGCCCGGGCGGCGGGCGCGGAGCACGTGGGTTTCGAGGAACTGATCAAGCAATGCCAGGAGGGGTGGTCGGACTTCGACGTGGCGGTGGCAACCCCGGAGGCGATGGCGGAGGTCCGGAAGCTGGGCAAGGTGCTCGGGCCGCGCGGGCTCATGCCGAACCCGAAGACCGGCACGGTCACGGAAGACACGGCCAAGGCGGTGCGGGAAGTGAAGGCCGGCCGGGTCGAATTCAAGATTGACAAGGCGGGGAACATCCACGTGCCGGTTGGGAAGATGGCGTTCACCGCCACCCAGATCGCCGAGAACGCGCGGGCCGTGATCGAAGCCGTGATCAAGGCCCGTCCGGCCAGCGTGCGGGGGACGTATTTGATGAGCTGCACGCTTTCAAGCACCATGAGCCCTCCCGTCCGGCTCGACGTGCGGGAATTCCAGGCCGCCTGAACCCGAGGAACCGACCATGCGCGCTGAAAAGAAATCGCTGACGCGGGACTATGTGGCCCGTTTGAACGCCTCCCCGTTCTTCCTGGTGGTGGATTACCAGGGGTTGAACGTGGTGCAATTCACCGAACTGCGCAAGCGCCTGCTCCAGAGCGGGGCGGAGGTGCACGTCGTCAAGAACTCCCTGTTTCGGCGGGCGGTGAAGGACGCCGGACTGGCGGACTTGGGAGGGGGATTGGCGGGCCAGTTGGCCGCGGTGACCGGGCAGCGGGACGTTTCGGTTGCGGCCAAGGTGCTCAAGAAGTTCGCGGCCGAGTGCGGCAAGCCGAAGCTGCAATTTGGTTACCTGGGGAGCCAGCGGCTCGAGAAGGAGCAGTTGCTGGTGCTGGCCGACCTGCCGAGCCTCGAGGTTCTGCGGGGCCAACTGCTGGGTGTCCTCCAGGGGCCGGCGGCGGCCCTGGTTCGGCTGCTGCAGACGCCTGCGGCGCAGTTGGCGCGGGTGTTGCAGGCCCGCGTGGATTCGGCGGGCGCGCAGCCCGCGGTGTGAGTTTTCGCCGGGCCGGCTGTTCCGTTCCGGCGAGTTTGTGTGACGCTAAGCAAAGTAAATCGTCGGCCTGCAGGCCGTGGGCTCAAACCATCCGTGGCCGCGGATGACGACGAGACTGAAAGGACCCTAAGATGGCACTGGACAAGGCAAAGATCGTGGAAGAGCTGAGCAACGCGACGGTGTTGGAGATTGCGGAGCTCGTGAAGGAACTGGAGACGAAGTGGGGCGTGAGCGCCGCCGCCCCGGTGGCGGTTGCGGCCGCCCCTGCGGCTGGCGCGGCTGCGCAGCCCGCGGCGGAGGCGAAGACCTCCTTTGATGTGATTCTGGCCTCGGTGCCTGCCGACAAGAAGATCGCGGTCATCAAAGCGGTTCGCGAAGTGAAGGCCGGATTGGGCCTGGCGGAAGCCAAGAAGCTCGTCGAGGAAGCCCCGAAGGCGGTGCTGGAAGGCGCCAACAAGGCCGAGGCGGACGCGGCGAAGAAGAAGCTGGAAGACGCCGGAGCCAAGGTCGAATTGAAGTAGATCCCGCCGGCGGCCGGGGCGGACGGTTCGAGACCGTGCCCCGGCCGGCCGGAGGGGCTGTGTCGTTGCGGAAACCATCGTCAGCCAGCCTGCCGTTGCGCCCGAGTCGAAGTGCCCGCCATCTCCCGGGAAGCTGGGGGAAGCGGAGCGTTGTCGTTTGTTCGGATTAGTCGTGGGAGTTGCGCCGGCCCAGGGCCGGCCCAGTGAGAGAGGACGCCATGTCAACACGGACTGCGGAGCGGATCAGTTTCGGTCGCATTCGGGAAGTGATTGCGCCCCCGAACCTCATCGAGGTGCAGGTCAACTCGTATCACGAGTTCCTGCAGGCGGACGTCACCCCCGCCAAGCGGCGGAACATGGGGCTGCAGGCCGTCTTCACCGAGGTGTTTCCGATCGAGAGCTACGACGGCAAGACCGTTCTGGAATACGTCAGCTACGAGATTGGCGACCCGAAGATCACCTGGCTCGAGTGCCTGCGGGAGGGGCTCACCTTTGGGGCTCCCCTGCACGTCACGTTCCGGCTGCGGCAGGAGGGCGGCTCGAAGGAGGAGAAGGTGTTCATGGGCGAACTCCCGCTCATGACCCCCCAGGGGACCTTCGTCATCAACGGCGCCGAGCGGGTCATCGTGAGCCAGTTGCACCGTTCGCCCGGCATCGCCTTCGAAGCGACCCAGCATGCGAACGGCAAGATGCTGCACTCGTTCCGGATCATCCCGGACCGGGGATCCTGGTATGAGGCGCAGTTTGACACGAGCGACCTGCTCTACGTCTACCTCGACCGGAAGAAGCGCCGGCGGAAGTTCCTGACGACCACGTTTTTCCGGGCGCTGGCGTTTCTCGACAGCGACGCGAAGGGGAAGGATGCGGACAAGCAGCGCGGGACGGACGAGGAGATCATCCGGCTTTTCTACGACATCGAGGAACTCTCCATCCGGCAGGCGGAGAGTCTGGAGACGATCCACAACAAGGTCCTGATTCAGGATGCGGTGGATGTCGAGAAGGGCCTGGTGGTGGCCCGCGCGTTCGAGCCGCTGTCGAAGGCGGTGGTCAAGCAGATCGCCGAGCTCGGCATCACGCGGATCCGCGTGGTCGACACCACGCCGGACGACGGGATCATCATCAAGTGCCTGAAAAAGGACCCCACGAAGAACGAGGAGGAGGCGCTCAAGGACGTCTATCGGCGTCTCCGTCCGGGCGATCCGCCGACGGCGGTCAACGCGCGGGCATTGATCAAGCGGCTCTTCTTTGATCCGAAGCGCTATGACCTGGGGCGGGTGGGGAGGTACAAGATCAACCAGAAGCTCGGCTTGGGCGGGACCGAGTCGCGGATCCTGACCAAGCAGGACCTGGTGGCGGCCACGCGCTATCTTCTGCGGTTGAAGAAGGGCGAGGGGTCGGTCGACGATATCGACCATCTGGGGAGCCGCCGGGTGCGGACGGTGGGTGAGCTGCTGGCGAACCAGTGTCGGGTGGGGCTGGCCCGGACCGAGCGGTTGGTCAAGGAGCGGATGACGCTGTTCGACCAGAGCGTCGAGGCCATGACCCCCCAGAAGCTGATCAATCCCAAGGCGCTGTCCGCCGTGGTCCGGGATTTCTTCGGGCGGAGCCAGCTCAGCCAGTTCATGGATCAGATCAATCCCCTGGCGGAGTTGACGCACAAGCGCCGCCTCTCCGCCCTGGGGCCGGGCGGGCTTTCCCGGGATCGGGCGGGCTTCGAAGTGCGGGACGTCCATCCGTCGCACTACGGCCGGATCTGCCCGATTGAGACTCCGGAAGGCCCGAACATCGGCTTGATCGCGTCGCTGGCGACGTTTGCGCGGGTCAACGATTTCGGGTTCATCGAGACGCCGTATCGCAAGGTCGAGAAGGGCCGGGTGACGGGTCAGATCGAGTATCTGACGGCGGATCGCGAGGAGCAGTACATCATCGCCCAGGCGAACGCGCCTCTGGATGAGAAGGGGCACTTCAAGACGGAGCGGGTGACGTGCCGGTCCAAGGGGGATTTTCTGGAAGTCGAGGCCGTGAGGGTCGACTTCATGGACGTCTCGCCCAAGCAGTTGGTGTCGGTGGCGGCGGGGCTGATACCGTTCCTCGAGCATGACGATGCCAACCGGGCGCTGATGGGGTCGAACATGCAGCGCCAGGCGGTGCCGCTGCTGGTGAGCGAGACGCCGCTGGTGGCGACGGGCCTCGAGGAGAAGGTGGCGCGCGATTCCCGGGCGGTGGTGGTCGCCGAGGAATCCGGCAAGGTGGCCTCGGTCACCGCCAGCCAGGTCATTGTGACCGCGGACGGCAAGCTGCCCGAGGGCAAGAAGCGGCTCCGCCACGATCCGGCGTCGGGGGTGCACCTCTACTCGATCCGGAAGTTCATGCGATCCAATGCCGCCACGTGCATCAACCAGAAGGTCCTGGTGCAGAAAGGCGATGCCGTCCGGAAGGGCCAGGCGATCGCGGACGGCCCGTGCACGCACAACGGGGAACTGGCGCTGGGCCGGAACGTGCTGGTGGCGTTCATGCCCTGGAACGGCTACAACTTCGAGGATGCCATCCTGATCAGCGAGCGGATCGTGAAGGACGACGTGTTCACGTCGATACACATTGACGAGTTCGAGGTCTCGGCCCGCGACACGAAGCTGGGGCCGGAGGAGATCACGCGGGATATTCCCAACCTGGGGGAGGAGGCGCTCAAGAACCTGGGGCTCGACGGCGTCATCCGCGTCGGGGCCGAGGTCAAGCCGGGCGACATCCTGGTGGGCAAGATCACCCCCAAGAGCGAGACCGAGCTCGCCCCGGAGGAGCGGTTGCTGCGGGCGATCTTCGGCGAGAAGGCTGCGGACGTGAAGGACACGTCGCTGAAGGTGCCCTCGGGGACCTATGGAATCGTCATGGACGTGAAGGTGTCGTCCAAGAAGGAGACCGACAAGGATCGCGAGGCGAAGCCGGCGAGCAGCGACCATCGCAAGCTGACGAAGCAGGTCGAGGAGGACTACCACCAGAAGACGGAGGAATTGCGGGAGCAGCTGACGGAGGCGCTCAGCAACATTCTTCTGGGCGAGAAGATCCCGCTGGACGTGGTGAACTCGGAGACCGGCGAGATCATCATTCCCGCCAACCGAAAGATCACCAAGACGCTGCTGCGCAAGCTGGCCCAGGTGTACGACCGGATCGAGATCGATCCCTCCCCGATCCGCAACAAGATCAACGAGATCATTGGCGGCTTCAAAAAGAAGTTCGACGATCTCCAGATGCAGTTCGACGAGGAGATGGAGCGCGTCGAGGCCGGGGACGAGCACGACACGGGGATCATCAAGTCGGTGAAGGTCTACATCGCGTCGAAGCGGAAGCTGTCGGTGGGCGACAAGATGGCGGGGCGGCACGGGAACAAGGGGGTGGTGGCGAAGATCGTTCCGGAGGAGGACATGCCCTTCCTGGCGGACGGGACGCCGGTGGACATCGTGCTGAATCCGCTGGGGGTGCCCTCGCGCATGAACGTCGGCCAGGTGCTGGAGACCCACCTGGGCTGGGCGGCCCGCATGCTGGGCCTGCGGTTCTCGACGCCGGTGTTTGACGGGATCCGCGAGAAGGAGGTCCGGGGTTATCTGAAGCAGGCGGCGGAGAAGCAGGCTCTGGTGGGCGAGCATGGGAAGACGCGGCTGTACGATGGCCGGACGGGGGACCCCTTCGACCAGGAAATTGTGGTCGGGTTCATCTACATCATGAAGCTGGGCCACCTCGTGGCCGACAAGATCCATGCGCGGGCGGTGGGGCCGTATTCGCTGGTGACGCAGCAGCCGCTGGGCGGCAAGGCCCAGTACGGGGGGCAGCGCTTCGGCGAAATGGAGGTCTGGGCGATGGAGGCCTACGGGGCGGCCTACACGCTCCAGGAGCTGCTGACCGTCAAGTCGGATGATGTCCAGGGCCGCACCCGGATCTACGAGAGCATCGTCAAGGGGGACAACGCCCTGGAAGCCGGCATCCCCGAGTCGTTCAACGTCCTCGTCAAGGAAATGCAGTCGCTCGGCCTCGATGTGAAGGTCGGGTATGCGAGCCCGCTGGATCAGCCGGCCGCCGCTCCTGCGGCGCTCGGCCTCCTGGGCTGACCTGTGTCCACCGCCGCCGCCACCCGTTCCACGTGATATGTTGAGCTCGAAAGAAACCGCCCGCGAGCTGCTGGGCCTCGAAAAGGTCAACCTCGTCGAGCACGTCGCCATTAGCGTCGCCTCTCCCGAGACCATCCGGTCCTGGTCAAAGGGCGAGGTCAAGAACCCGGAGACCATCAACTATCGCACGTTCAAGCCGGAGAAGGGCGGCTTGTTCTGCGAGCGGATCTTCGGGCCGGTCAAGGACTGGGAATGTTCCTGCGGAAAGTACAAGCGGATCAAGCACCGCGGCGTGGTCTGCGACCGCTGCGGCGTCGAGGTCACGCTCTCCCGGGTGCGTCGCGAGCGGATGGGGCACATCGACCTGGCGGTGCCCGTGTCGCACATCTGGTTCTTCAAGTGCATGCCGTCGCGGATTGGGCTGATGCTCGACATGACGGCCCGCAACCTCGAGCGGGTGATCTACTACGAGGACTACCTGGTGATCGATCCGGGGTCGACGACCCCGTTGAAGGGGCACCAGCTGCTGAGCGAGACCGAGTATCGGGAGGCGCAGCGGCTGTACGGGGCGGATGCCTTCGTGGCGAAGATGGGGGCGGAGGCGGTCCGTGACGCCCTGGCCCGCCTCGACCTGCAGGAGGAGATCGCCGATCTCCAGCGGGCGATGGGCGAGACCCGGAGCAAGCAGATCCGCAAGAAGCTCGCGAAGCGGATCAAGCTGTTCCAGGGTTTTCTCGGGTCGCGGATGCGCCCGGAGTGGATGATTCTGACGGTGTTGCCGGTGATCCCGCCGGATTTGCGGCCGCTGGTGCCGCTCGAGGGCGGGCGGTTTGCGACGTCGGACCTGAACGACCTCTACCGGCGGGTGATCAACCGGAACAACCGCCTCAAGAACCTGCTCCAGCTCAAAACGCCCGAGGTCATCATCCGCAACGAGAAGCGGATGCTCCAGGAGGCCGTGGACGCCCTGTTTGACAATGGGCGGCACGGCCGGGCGGTGACCGGCGCCGGCAACCGCGCCTTGAAGTCGTTGTCGGACATGCTCAAGGGGAAGTCGGGGCGGTTCCGCCAGAACCTCCTGGGCAAGCGGGTGGACTACTCCGGGCGTTCGGTGATCGTGATCGGGCCGGAGCTGCGGCTGCACCAGTGCGGGCTGCCCAAGAAGATGGCGCTGGTGCTGTTCGAGCCGTTCATCATCCGGCGGCTGAAGGAGCTGGGCTATGTCCACACCGTGCGGTCGGCGAAGAAGATGATCGAGCGGCAGTCGCCGGAGGTGTGGGACATCCTCGAAGAGGTGACCAAGGGGCATCCGGTGCTGCTCAACCGGGCGCCGACGCTGCACCGGCTTTCGATCCAGGCGTTTGAGCCGGTGCTGATCGAGGGGGAGGCGATCCGGATTCACCCGCTGGTATGCACGGCTTATAACGCGGATTTCGACGGCGACCAGATGGCGGTGCACGTGCCGCTCTCGGTCGAGGCCCAGATGGAGGCCCGGCTGCTGATGATGGCGCCGCTCAACATTTTCAGTCCTTCGAGCGGCCGGCCGATCATGACGCCGACGCAGGACATCACGCTGGGGTGCTATTACCTGACGGCGGTGCCGCGGGTCTGGCAGGACCGGGAGAAGGGCTATCGCAAGTTCACGATCCCCGAGTTCACGCCCGAGGCGTTCTTCCGCCACAAGCTGGTCTTTCACGCGAGCGAACGCGAGGTTCGCCGGATCAAGCTCTTCGCGACGAAGGAAGAGGTGATTTCCGCCCACATCGACGGGACGGTGCTGACGCACGAGCCGGTCTATCTGGTCAATCCGGACTATCAGCGGCACACCGTCTATGGCGACTCGCAGCGGAAGGTGATTGGCACGACCGTGGGCCGGGTGATCTTCAGCGAGGTCTGGCCGGCGGAGCTCGGGTTTTTCAACGACGTGGCGGGCAAGGCCAAGCTCGGGGACATCATCTGGAACTGCTACAAGAGATGCGGGCACGTGCGCGCGATTGCGGCGCTGGATCATCTGAAGGAGCTGGGCTTCCGCGAGGCGACGCGCTCGGGCTGCTCGATCGGGATCGACGACATGATCATCCCGCAGGAGAAGACCCAGCAGATCAAGGGCGCCCGGCAGCAGATCGATGACACCGACAAGCAGTACCGGCGCGGCATCATCACCCCGGGGGAGCGCTACAACAAGATCATCGACATTTGGACGCACTGCACGGACGAGATCGCCAAGGTGATGCTCAAGACGCTCGAGGACAACCAGGGCAAGCGGGAGTACAACCCGGTGTGGCTGATGGTGGACTCGGGCGCGCGGGGCAACAAGGCCCAGGTGCGCCAGCTCGCCGGGGTGCGCGGCCTGATGGCCAAGCCCGACGGGTCGATCATCGAGCAGCCGATTCTCTCGAACTTCCGGGAGGGCCTTTCGGTGCTCGAGTACTTCATCTCGACGCACGGGGCGCGCAAGGGGCTTGCCGACACCGCGCTGAAGACGGCGGACTCGGGCTACATGACCCGCAAGCTGGTGGATGTGGCCCAGGACGTGATCATCCGCACCGAGGACTGCGGGACGACCAACGGCATCTGGGTGCAGGCCATCTACGAGGGCGAGGACGAGGTGGTGCGTCTTTCCGAGCGCCTGATCGGGCGCATGGCGTGCGACGACATCATTGACCGGAGCGATCCGAAGCGCCGGATCGTCCGGGCCAACGAGGAGATCGACGAGGTCCGGGCCCGGGCGATCGAGGAAGCGGGCATCGAGCGGGTGCGGATCCGCTCGGTGCTGACGTGCGAGAGCAAGCACGGGGTGTGCATCGCCTGCTACGGGCGGAACCTGGCGACGGGGGGGATGGTGAAGCTGGGCGAGGCGGTTGGCATCATCGCCGCGCAGTCGATCGGCGAGCCGGGGACCCAGCTCACGATGCGGACATTCCACATCGGCGGCACGGCGTCCCAGGTCTTCAAGCAACCGCAGATCCGGGCGAAGCACAACGGCACGATCCGGTACAACGATCTGAGGACGGTCCGGCTGCCGGACGGGACGGACATCGTGCTCAACAAGAACGGCGTCATCAGCATCGTCGACGCGGCGGGCCAGGAGCTCGAGAGCCACACGGTGCCGATCGGCGCGGTCATCCTCATTCCGGAGGGCCGCACCGTTCGCGGCCAGACCCTGCCGGCAGGATCGAAGACCAGGGTCGAGGGGGAGGTCTTTGTGCGGTGGGACCCGTACAATGTCCCGATCATTTCCGAGAAGCCGGGGCGGATCGAGTTCGTCGACATCATCGAGAACGTGACGATGAAGCAGGAGGTGGACGAGACCAGCGGCCAGGAGGCCATGGTGATCATCGAGCACAAGGAGGATCTGCATCCGCAGATCGTCATTCGCGGCGATGACGGCGAGGTGCTCGCCAGCTATCCGATCCCCGCCATGGCGCACGTCGTCGTGCGCGAGCAGAGCCGGATCGTCGCCGGGACGCTCATGGCCAAGACGCCGCGGCGGACGACCAAGACGAAGGACATCACGGGCGGTCTGCCGCGCGTCGCGGAGCTGTTCGAAGCGCGCCGGCCCAAGGATGCCGCCGAGATTTCGAAGATCGACGGCGTGGTCGACTTCGGCCGCAGCGAGCGGGGCAAGCGCTGCATCCTGATCCGGGATCCGCAGACCGGGGTCCAGGAGGAGCATTTTGTGCCGATCAGCAAGCATGTGATCGTGTTCAAGGGGGACCAGGTGCGGAAGGGGCAGCAACTGACGGACGGGCCGACGGTGCCGCACGAGATCCTGGACGTGTGCGGGCCGCAGGAGCTGCAGGAGCATCTCGTGAACGAGGTCCAGGAGGTCTACCGCCTCCAGGGGGTCACGATCAACGACAAGCACATCGAGATCATCATCCGCCAGATGCTCCGGAAGGTGCGCATCACGGAACCCGGGGACACCGATTTTCTGTGGGGCGAGCAGATCGACAAGATCGCCTTCGAGGAGGAGAACCAGCGGGTTGAGAAGCTGGGCGGCAAGCCGGCCGAGGCGCAGCCGGTGCTGCTCGGGATCACCAAGGCGTCGCTCGAGACGGAGAGTTTCCTCAGTGCGGCGTCGTTCCAGGACACGACCCGCGTGCTGACGGAGGCGGCGACGATGGGGAAGGTCGATCATCTCCGCGGGTTCAAGGAGAATGTGATCATGGGGCACATCATCCCCGCGGGCACGGGCTTTGGGAATCACCGGAACGTCCAGATCAAGCCGCTGGTCGAGCTGCCGGCAGCCGAGGAACCGGCTCCGCCGGCTCCCGAGTCCCCGTCCGGAATTTGAGCAAAAAAAACGCACTTACCCCTTGCATGGTCCACGACCTTTGATAATCTCCTCCCTCCGTTTTTACCGCGGCCCGGGGACGGGTGCGCGGCGCGGGAACAACCAGAGCCATTCGCGATGCCGACTATCAACCAGCTCGTCCGCCAGGGACGCCGGAAGCTTTGCGTGAAGAGCAAGGCGCCGGCCCTGCAGAACGCGCCCTACCGCCGGGGCGTTTGCCTGCAGGTGATGACCCGCACGCCCAAGAAGCCGAACTCCGCCATGCGCAAGGTGGCCAAGGTCCGCCTCACGAACGGGCACGAGGTGATCGCCTACATTCCCGATGAGGGGCACAATCTGCAGGAGCACTCGATCGTCCTCGTCCGGGGTGGCCGGGTGAAGGACCTGCCCGGCGTGCGCTATCACATCGTTCGGGGCACCCTGGACGCGGCGGGGGTGGAGAAGCGGCGGGTCAGCCGGTCCAAGTATGGGGTGAAACGCCCGAAGGGGGGCAAGGCGGCGCCGGCCGCCGCTGCCGCGGCTCCCGCTGCCGCGGCTCCCGCCAAGTAGACCTTCTGTATGTCGCGACGTCGCCAAGCAGTCAAGCGTCCGGTTGTGCCGGACCCGAAGTTCCAATCGACGCTCGTCTCCCGTCTGGTGAGCGTGGTCATGAAGTGGGGTCAGAAGAGCACCGCCCAGAGGATCGTCTACGGCGCTTTCGACGAAATCGCCGCGAAGAACCCGGGCGCCAACCCGCTGGATGTGCTGCAGCGGGCGATTGACAATGCGAAGCCCCGGCTCGAGGTCAAGCCGCGCCGGGTTGGGGGGGCGACCTACCAGGTGCCTCTGGAAGTGCCACCGGACCGCCAGGTGTCGCTGGCGATGCGGTGGATCGTGGATTTTGCGGATGCCCGGAAGGGCATTCCGATGCAGCAGGCCCTGGCGGCCGAGATCCTGGAAGCGTACCAGGGCCAGGGGAACGCCATACGGAAGCGAGACGACGTTCACAAGATGGCCCAGGCGAACAAGGCGTTCGCCCACTTCCGCTGGTAGCGTCGCGCAGCGATCACGCCCCGACGACCGCAGGGAACCGGGGCGTTTTTGTTCGCAATTGAGAAACAATGTCCGCCGTGACGGAACAACCGAAATCAGTGGATTCGCCCCACCGGCGATACGGGATGGCGCAAACCCGGAACATCGGGATTGCGGCGCACATCGACGCCGGGAAGACGACGACCACGGAGCGGATTCTCTTCTACACGGGGCTCATCCACCGGATGGGCGACGTCGATGATGGGAATACCGTGACGGACTGGATGGACCAGGAGCGCGAGCGGGGCATCACGATCACGTCGGCGGCGACGACCTGTTACTGGACCCAGAAGGCGGACGGCGTGGACAAGCTCTTCGCCGGCCTCGGGCACCGGATCAACATCATCGACACGCCGGGCCACGTCGATTTCACGGCGGAGGTGGAGCGGGCGATGCGGGTGTTGGACGGTGCGGTGGCCGTGTTCTGCGGCGTGGCGGGTGTCCAGCCGCAATCCGAGACCGTCTGGCGCCAGGCCACGAAGTATCGAGTGCCCAGGATCGCGTTCGTCAACAAGATGGATCGCGTCGGCGCCAATTTCGAGAACGCCGTGGCGGAGATGCGCAAGAAGCTGGGCGCCTACGCCTACCCGGTCTGCCTCCCGATCGGCCGCGAAGACCAGTTCGAGGGCGTCATTGACGTTATTAGCCAGAAGGCGCTGATCTACGATCCGTCGGACGAGTTCGGGGTCGCGTTCGAGGTGGCGGACATTCCGGCGGAGCACAGGCAGCGCGCCGCGGCGGCCCTGGTCGAGTTGACCGAAGCCGTGGCCAACAAGGACGACGAGCTGGCCGAGTACGTTCTGGCCGACCGGCCGGTGCCGGCGCTGGTTTTGAAGCAGGCGATTCGGCGGCTCACCTGCCGGCTGGAGCTGGTGCCGGTGCTTTGCGGTTCCGCCTTCAAGAAGCGGGGCGTTCAGCCGCTGGTCGACGCGGTGATCGATTATCTTCCCTCCCCGCTGGACGTTCCGCCGCCCAGCGGCCAGGACCCGGCGGATGCGGACCTTGTCCAGGAGGTCGCCTCGGATGACCATGGGTCGTTCTGCGCGCTGGCCTTCAAGCTGTGGACGGATCCGTTTGTGGGGAAGCTGGTGTTCTTCCGGGTTTACCGGGGAACGCTCCGGAAGGGCGGGGTGATTTACAATCCCCGGACCCGCAAGCGGGAGCGGGTCAGCCGCGTCATGATGATCCAGGCGGACAAGCGGATCGATGTCGAGACGGTGTTTGCGGGCGACATTGCCGCGCTGGTGGGGTTGAAGAACATCACGACCGGCGACACCCTGTGCGACGAGGAGGCGGAAGTGTTGCTCGAGCCGCCGACGTTCCCGGAGCCGGTGATCTCGATGGCGGTCGAGCCGAAGACGAAGGCGGACCGCGATCGGATGGGCGAGGGCCTGCAGCGCTTGGCGGAGGAGGATCCGACGTTCCGGGTGTTCACGCATGAGGAGACGGGCCAGCTCATCATTGCCGGCATGGGCGAGCTCCACCTCGAGATCATCCGCGACCGCCTGTCCCGGGAGTTCCGGGTCGAGGCGAGTGCGGGCGCTCCGCAGATCGCGTACCGGGAGACGATCACGCGGGCTGCGGAGGGGGAGGGGAAGTTCATCCGGCAGTCGGGCGGCCGGGGGCAGTACGGGCATGCATTGATCACGCTGGCGCCCAATGTTCGGGGCCAGGGGATCGACATCGAGAACAAGATCGTGGGGGGCACGATTCCCCGGGAGTACATACCGGCGGTGGAAGCCGGGATCCGGGAAGCGATTGCGGGGGGCGTGCTGGCGGGCTATCCGATGGTGGACTTGAAGATTGCGATCGTGGATGGCACGTACCACGAGGTGGATTCGAGCGAGATGGCGTTCAAGATGGCGGGGATTTTCGCGGTGAAAGAGGCGGCGAAGAAGGCGGGGCCGATCCTGCTCGAGCCGATCATGAAGGTCGAGTGCACCACGCCCGAGGAGTACCAGGGCGATCTCCTGGGGGATCTGAATCGGCGTCGAGGCAAGATTCTGAGCATCGAGGCCAAGAACAACGCCACCAGCCTGAACGCGCGCGTGCCGCTGGCCGAGATGTTCGGCTATGCCACCGCCATCCGGTCGCTGTCGAAGGGCCGCGCCGCCTACACCATGGAGCCGTGCTCGTTCGAGCCGGTGCCGGCCGGCATTGTCGCCGCCATTCTGGACTCGGCTGGGCCGAAGTCCCCACGCAGTTAACCCGAACCTTGCTCTTTATATGGCCACTCAACGCATCCGCATCCGGCTCAAGGCGTATGACCACCGGGTCATCGATCAGTCCGTGCGGGACATTGTCGAGACCGTGAAGCGCACCGGCGCGATGGTGGCGGGCCCGATTCCCCTCCCGACGCGGGTCGAGCGGTTCACCGTTCACCGGTCTCCGCATGCCGACAAGAAATCGATGGAGACCTTCGAGCAGCGGACCCATCGGCGGTTGCTCGACATCCTCGAGCCCACGGCCAAGACCGTGGACGAGCTGAAAAAGTTGAATCTGCCCGCGGGGGTTGATATCACCATCAAGATCTGACGTATGATTGGTTTGCTCGGCAAAAAACTGGGGCAGACCCGCGTGCACGACACGCGGGGGAATCTGGTGTCGGTGACGGTGGTGCTGGCCGGTCCGAACCGCGTGCTGCAGTGCAAGACGAAGGAGTCTGACGGGTACGTGGCGGTTCAGCTGGGGTTTGACGACCAGAAGGAGCAGCGGGTGACCAAGGCCCGGGCGGGGCACGTGCGCAAGCACCAGGGCGTTCCGGTCCGGCGGATCCGCGAGTTCCGGGGCTTTTCCCTGCCGGTGAAGCCGGGCGACGTCCTCGGGCCGGCGATCTTCACCGTGGGCGATTTCGTGGACGCCATCGGCACCACCAAGGGCCGGGGGTTTGAAGGCGTGGTCAAGCGGTACAACTTCCGGGGTGGCGACATGACGCACGGGGCCAAGGGCTGGCATCGGCGCTCGGGGGCCATCGGCCAGCGCTTGTTTCCCGGGACGGTGCGTCGCGGGTTGCGGATGCCCGGGCACATGGGCCAGGTGCGGCGGACGGTCCAGAACCTCGAGGTCATCCAGGTCCTCGAGCAGGACAACCTGATCCTCGTCAAGGGGGCGATTCCCGGCGCGGCGGGCGATTACGTCATCCTGCGCGAGTCCAAGAAGATACCCCGCGCGTTGGTCGAGGCCCGGCGGAAGGCCCAGGCCGAGGCGGCCAAGGCCAAGGAGACTGGCAAGGCCGGAGCGAAGGGCTCCAAGTAACAAGGCCGGACGATGAAACTTCCCGTCAAGAACCATCAGGGCAATCCCGCAGGCGAACATGAGGTCGCCTTCGACGTCATCGAGAGCGGTCGCGGGACGCAGGCGGTCCACGACGCGGTGGTGGCGCATCTCGCCAACCGGCGACGCGGCACGGCCTGCACCAAGACCATGGGCGAGGTGGCCGGCAGCGGCCGGAAGCCGTGGCGGCAGAAGGGAACCGGCCGCGCCCGTGCCGGCTCGTTCCAGTCCCCGTTGTGGCCGGGGGGCGGCGTGGTGTTCGGGCCGAAGCCGCGGGATTTTGGCAAGAAGATCAGCGCGTCGACCAAGGCTTTGGCGCTGCGGAAGGCGCTGAGCGAGCGGCTGAAGGCGGGCGACGTGGTGCTGGTGGACGAGTTGCCGCTGGCGGCACCGAAGACCCGCGAGCTGGCCGGCGTGCTGGCGGCGCTGAAGGCGGCGGGCAGCACCTTGCTGGTCGGCACCGGCCAGGACCAGAACCTCCGGCTGGCGGCCCGCAACCTGGCGGGGGTCGAATTGACCACCGCCGCCCAGGTCAACACGTACCAGATCCTGCGCCATCAGACGCTGGTGTTCACCCGCCCGGCTTTTGTCCAGGTCGAGCAACGCCTCAAGTAGCATGAGCCCCTTTGATGTCATCAAGTCCGCGCGCCTGACCGAAAAGGGCAGCATCCAGTCGGACAAGCACAACCAGTACACGGTGGTCGCCGACCGGCGGGCCACGAAGCTCCAGATTCGCCAGGCGGTCCAGGAGCTGTTCAAGGTCACCGTGTTGGAGGTACGGACGATGAACGTGCACGGGAAAGCCCGCCGCCAGCGAACCCGCCAGGCCGGACGGTCCGCCGATTGGAAGAAGGCGATTGTGACCCTCAAGGCGGGCGACAAGATCGTGCTGACCTGAAGGACCTGACCTATGGCAGTCAAGACATTCCGCCCGCTCACGCCGTCGAGCCGTTACATTACGGTGGCGGATTACTCGGACATCACCAAGACGCGCCCCGAGCGGCGGCTGGTGACGACACGGAAACGGACCGGAGGCCGCAACGCCTACGGCCGCGTGACCGCCCGCGGCATCGGCGGCGGGCACAAGCAGAAGATCCGGCTTGTGGATTTCCGCCGCGACAAGCGCGGGATCGAGGCCGAGGTGATCGCGATCGAATACGATCCCATCCGAAGCGCCCGTCTTGCGCTGCTGAAGTACAAGGACGGCGAGAAGCGCTACATCATTGCGCCCAACGGGCTGAAGGTGGGGGCCAGGTTGCTGGCCGGACCGGACGCTCCGCCCGAGACCGGCAACAGCCTGCCGCTGAAGGTGATTCCGGTGGGGGTTCCGGTGCACAATCTCGAGTTGCTGCCGGGGCAGGGGGGCAAGATGGTGCGGGCTGCCGGCGGGTCTGCCGCGATCATGTCGCGGGACGAGGGCTATGCGGTGGTCCGGTTGCCTTCGGGTGAGATCCGCCGGATCAACGAGGAATGCTACGCGACGATTGGCCAGGTGGGGAATCTGGACCACGAGAACGTCACGCTCGGCAAGGCGGGGCGCTCGCGTCACCGGGGCATCCGCCCGGTGGGCCGGGGCGTTGCGCGGAACCCGATCGATCATCCCAACGGCGGTGGGGCAGGCAAGTCGAAGGGCGGCGGGGGTTGGCAGCAGTTGACCTCGCCGTGGGGACTGCTGGCGAAGGGCTACAAGACGCGGAGGCGGCGGAAGCAGTCGAACCGTTTTATCGTGGTGCGCCGCGATGGCCGGCCAATGAAACTCAAGTAATCCGTTATGGGACGTTCAATCAAGAAGGGGCCCTTCGTTGACGGGCATCTGCTGGACAAGATCGTCAAGGCCAAGGACGCGAAGTCCAAGGCGCCGATCAAGACCTGGTCGCGGCGATCGATGATCACGCCGGAGTTCGTGGGTTTGACGTTCAACGTGCACAACGGCAAGATGTTCCACCCGGTGTTCATTACGGAAAATATGGTGGGCCATCGTCTGGGCGAGTTCGCGCTGACCCGCACCTTCAAGAAGCATGGGGCTCACACGGCAAAGGCCGAGGCGAAGTAATCGTATGGAAGTCCAAGCAATCACCCGCAACGTGCACATGTCGCCGCAGAAAATGCGGGAAGTGGTGCGCCAGATCCAGGGGTTGCCGGCCCGGCAGGCGATTGCCGCGCTGGCCGTGGTGCCGCGGAAGTCGGCGCGTGCGGTCGCGAAGACGCTGCTTTCGGCGATGGCGAACGCGGAGAACAACAAGCAGATGAAACCCGAGGCGTTGCGTGTGAAGGAAGCGGTGGCAGGCCGGGCGGCGATTCAGAAGCGCTTTACGCCGAAGGCCCGCGGATCGGCCGGGCCGATCCTGAAGCGGAGTTGCCATATCAAGATCATCCTGTCGGACGAGTGATCCTATGGGCCAAAAAACCAATCCCGTCGGTCTGCGCATCGCCGTCAATCGCGAGTGGCTCTCCAAGTGGCATGCCGTCAAGAAGGAGTTCGGCAAGCTGCTCGTCGAGGACAGCCAGATCCGGCAGATCCTGAAAAAGAAACTCGAGTCGGCCGCCGTCCCCAAGATCCAGATCGAGCGGGCGGCCAACCGATGTCGTGTCACCATCTTCACCGCGCGACCCGGCGTCGTCATCGGGCGCAAGGGTGCGGAGATTGACAAGATCAAGGAGGAGCTGAGCCGGATGACCGGCAAGGAGATTTACGTCGATATCCAGGAGATCAAGGACGCCGACCTGGATGCGCAGCTCGTGGCGGAGAATGTGGCGTTGCAGCTGGAGCGCCGCATTTCGTTCCGGCGGGCGATGAAGAAGGCGGTGCAGATCGCGATGGACAAGGGGGCCGAGGGGATCAAGATCCGCTGCGCCGGCCGCCTCGGGGGGGCCGAGCTGGCGCGGACCGAGTCCTACCATCAGGGCCGGGTTCCGCTGCACACGCTGCGGGCGCGGATTGACTACGGGTTTGCCGAGGCCAACACCGTCTACGGCAAGCTGGGGATCAAGTGCTGGATCTGCCGCGGGGAAGGCCGGCAGGACAAGAAGCCGGCGGGGACGCCGGGTCCGGGGTCGGTTTCGGCCCCGGCGGCGGTTCCGGCGGCTGCCGCGCCGGCGCCGGTGAGCCACTGAGGTCATTTCGTCATCTGGAGGATTTGCCATGTCCATGATGCCCGCCAGGGTCAAGTACCGCAAACAGCAGCGCGGCAACCGCGCCGGCACGGCGACGCGCGGAAACCGCGTCGCGTACGGCGAGTACGGTCTGCTGTCGCTCGAGCGGTGCTGGCTCGACACCAAACAGATCGAGGCGGCCCGTGTTGCCATCAGCCGCCACATGAAGAAGCGCGGCAAGATGTGGATCCGGGTGTTTCCGGACAAGCCGATCACGAAGAAGCCGCTCGAGGTCCGGATGGGGACGGGCAAAGGGGCGGTGGAGACCTGGGTGGCGGTGGTGAAGCCGGCGACGATCCTGTTCGAGGTCGACGGGATCCCGGAGGCCCTGGCGCGGGAGTCGATGCGCCTGGCGGCGGCCAAGCTGCCGATGCGGACGCGGTTCATCTCGCGTCACCGGCTGGGCTGATGTCGAAGGGGAAGCCGTATGAAGATGTCTGAATTGCGAGAGAAGACGGCGGCCGAGCTGGCCGCGCTGAGCCGTGATCTGCGGCTGGAACTGTTCAATTTGAAATTGCAGAAGGCAAGCAGCCAGTTGGAAAAGCCCGCGCGCCTGCGGACGCTCCGCCGCGACATTGCCCGGGTGGAGACCCAGCTCACGGTGCTTCGCCGGAAAACCGCCTGAGGTGTCTCATGCCCGAAACCCCCTCCCGCCCCAGCCAACGCAAGGAACGCACCGGCGAGGTCATCGCCGCCCGGATGACCAAGACGATCGTCGTGCGCGTCGAACGCCGGTTTCGTCATCCGCGGTTCAAGAAGGTCTTGACGCGCTACAAGAAGCTTTACGCGCACGACGAGAAGAGCGAGGCCCGGCTGGGCGATCGCGTTCGCGTGCAGGAGACCCGGCCGATGTCGAAGCTGAAGAGCTGGCGGCTGGTGGAAATCCTGGAGCGGCGTCAGCCGATCACGCCGGTGGCCGGGAGTCCGGCAGGAGCCTGAAGTTATGCTGCAGATTCGTTCGATACTGGATGTGGCCGACAACTCCGGCGCGCGCCGGGCGGCGACGATCGGGGTGCTGGGGCGCAACCAGCGCTACGCGCGGGTTGGGGACGTGATCAAGGCCCACATCAAAGAGGCGTCTCCCGACGGGGTGGTCAAGAAGGGAGAGGTTGTGGATGCGGTGGTGGTTCGGACCCGGAACGCGATCCGCCGCAGCGACGGCTCGTATCTGCGGTTCGATTCCAACGCCATTGTCATCATCGACGCCGAGCACAATCCCAAGGGGACGCGCATTTTCGGGCCGGTGGCGCGCGAGTTGCGGGAGAAGCGGTTCATGAAGATCATTTCGCTGGCGCCGGAGGTTATCTAGTGCGGCCATGAAGACGCGGTTTCATGTCAAACGGGGCGAGGACGTCGTGGTCATCGCCGGGACCGAGAAGGGCAAGCGCGGCAAGGTCATCCGGGTGCTGCCGAAGAAGCAGCGGGTGATCATCGAGGGTGTGAAGATGATCAAGCGGCATATGCGCAAGAGCCAGCAGCATCCGCAGGGCCAGATCGTCGAGCGCGAGGGTTCCGTGCACCTCTCGAATGTCATGCGTGCGGAGGATTACGACGCGCGCGCGGCCAGGCGGGCGGCGCCGGCGACAGCGTGAAGCCATCAATTATGAAGCCGAGATTGCAGCGACGGTACGAGGAGGAGGTGCGCCCTGCGCTCAGGGAGAAGCGCCGGTATCGCAACGTCCACGAGGTTCCCCGACTGACCAAGATTGTGATCCGGATGGGGGTCAGCACCGCGCTCGAGAAGACGGCGCTCGAGGACGCGGCCAAGGACCTGGCGATGATCACCGGCCGGAAGCCCGTCGTCGACAAGTCGCGGAAGAGCGTGGCTAATTTCAAGCTGCGCAAGGGCCAGGCGATCGGCTGTCACGTGACGCTCCGGCGCGAGGTGATGTACGAGTTTTTCGACCGCCTCGTGGCGACCGCGCTGCCGCGCATCCGCGATTTCCGGGGGCTGAGCCCGCGGGCGTTCGACGGCCGCGGCAACTACTCGCTCGGCCTGGATGACCAGACGATCTTCCCCGAGATCGACCTGGACAAGATCAAGCGCCATCAGGGGATGGATGTGACGATTGTGACGTCCGCGCCGACGAACGAGGAGGCGCTGGACCTGCTCAAGCTGTTGGGCATGCCGTTTGCCGAAGGAAAGTGATATGTCGAAACGCTCCTGGATTGAACGCGACAAGCGGAAGCGCGAGACGGTGAAGAAGTATGCTGCGCTCCGCGCCGAGCTGAAGGCCAAGAAGGACTACGCGGGCCTGTCGAAGTTGCCGCGGGACGCGAGTCCCGTGCGCACGGTGAACCGCTGCCGGGTCACCGGGCGGCGGCACAGCCATCTGCGCAAGTTCGGGATCTCCCGGCTGACCTTCCGCGAGATGGCTCTTGGGGGTCTGATTCCCGGCGTCACGAAAGCCAGTTGGTAAATGCTATGACCGATCCGATTTCCGATCTCCTGAACCGGCTGCGCAATGCGAACCAGGCGTTGCTGCCGGCGATCACCCTGCCGCACTCGCGCCTTAAGGAGCACATCCTGCGGTTGTTCAAACGCGAGGGGTACATCGCCGATTACGCGGTCGAGGGCGACCGGGCCAAGACGCTCAAGGTCAGGCTCAAGTACAGCGGCCGGAAGGGGGTCATCGAGGGCCTGCGCCGGGTGAGCACTCCCGGATTGCGGCGGTATGTCGCGGCCACCGAGATTCCTCGAGTGCTCGGAGGCATGGGGGTGGCCGTTTTGTCGACGCCCCGCGGCGTGCTGACGGGCACCGAGGCCCGGCGGCTGAACGTGGGCGGTGAAGTGCTTTGTTACATCTGGTAACGCCGGAGATTCGCTTATGTCACGCATTGGTCGACAGCCCATCCAGGTGCCCACCGCCGTCAAGATCCAGGTGCAGGGTCGCACCGTGACGGTGGAAGGCCCCAAGGGCAAGCTGACGTTTGACCTGCCCCCGCGGACGTCCGTCCGGGTCGAGGGCAGCCAGGTGGTGGTGGCGCGGAGCAGCGATGACGCTGCGGCGAAGGCCATGCACGGGCTGGGCCGGGCGCTGCTCGCCAACATGATCCGGGGGGTCAGCGAAGGCTACGTCAGGAAACTTGAGATTCAAGGGGTCGGCTTCAAGGCCTCCGTGCAGGGGCGGACGGTGAATCTCGCGCTCGGGTTCTCCCATCCGATCCAGTATCCGATTCCCGACCAGGTCAAGGTGACGGTCGACGACAACACCAAGCTGACGGTCGAAGGTCCCGACAAGCAGGTGGTCGGGCAGGTGGCGGCTGATCTCCGGGGCTTCTATCCGCCGGAGCCGTACAAGGGCAAGGGCGTCCGCTACGTGGGCGAGCGGGTTGTGCGCAAGGAGGGCAAGACGGTCCAGTAACGCGGGCCTCCGGCCGCCTGCGCGGCCGGCGCCGCCGATTGTCAACCATGAGAACCGACAAGAAAATCAAACTCGCCCAGCATCGGCGCTGGCGGATCCGGAAGCTGGTCCAGGGCACGGCGGAGCGGCCGCGCATGAGCGTCCGGTTCACTGGACAGCATGTTTACGTGCAGTTCATCGACGATGTCCGCGGCGTCACCCTGGCCAGCGCCTCGAGTCGCGCCAAGGGCGTGGCGGAGAGCGGCCCCGCCAAGGCCAACGTGGCCGGAGCGCAGCGGATTGGGGCCATGGCCGCCGCGGCCGCCCGGGATCGGGGAATCACGACGGTGGTGTTCGACCGGAGCGGCGCGCGGTACCACGGCAAAGTCAAGGCGCTGGCGGATGCCGCCCGTGAGGCGGGACTGAAATTCTAACGTTATCCAGGAGAAGGTCGTGCCGGAATTCAACAGAACGAGCAGCAGCGAGGGCCGTTTCGGAGGGCGCGGAGGCGCCCGGCTGGGGCGGCGGAGTCGGGGCGCCGGCGAGGCGTCCGAGACCGGCGCCGACGGACGGCCGGTCGAGGATCTCACGGAGAAGGTGATCTACATCAACCGGTCCGCGAAGGTGGTCAAGGGCGGGCGCCGTTTCAGTTTCAGCGCGCTGGTGGTGGTGGGCGACCGCAAGGGCCGGGTGGGCCTGGGTCTGGGGAAGGCCGGCGAGGTGGCCGACGCGATCCGGAAGGGGGGCGAATCCGCCAAGCGCCATCTCCAGCGGGTGGCCCTGCTCGAGAGCACGCTGCCGCACGCGGTGACGGCCACGTACGACGGGGCGCGGGTGCTTCTGCGCCCGGCGTCGCCGGGCACCGGGGTCATCGCGGGCAAGACGGTCCGCGCCGTCCTCGAGTCCGCGGGGGTCCGCGACGTGCTCACCAAGTCCCTCGGCTCGAAGAACGCGGCGAATGTGGCGAAGGCGACCTTGAGCGCCCTCGCTCAGATGCGGTTGCGGGCCGACATTTACCGCCATCGGGGGCTGCCGGTTCCGGAGAAAAAGGCGGCCGCGGCGGCGACGCCGTCGGCGCCTGCGACCCCTGGGGCGCCCGCGGCTCCTGTCACCCCTAGTTGAGCCTGACTATGCGACTTCACACTCTCAAACCGCGCCCCGGGGCCAAACAGCGGACCAAGCGTCTGGGGCAAGGCGAATCCAGCGGCCACGGCCGCACCAGCGGCCGCGGTGGCAAGGGCCAGAGCGCCCGGTCCGGCAGCTCGATCCGCATCGGGTTCGAGGGGGGCCAGATGCCGTTGTTTCGGCGGATGCCGAAGCGGGGATTCAGCAACGCGCGTCACGCGACAAGGCTGCTGCCGGTGAACGTGGCCGCCCTGAACCAGTTCCCTGACGGCACCCGGGTTGACGAAGCCGGCCTGCGCAAGGCGGGTCTCGCCAGCGGCAGGGCGGATGGAATCAAGATCCTGGGAGACGGCGATCTGAAGCGGAAGCTGACCGTCTGCGCGCGCGCCTTCAGCGCCGCCGCCCGCGCGAAGATCGAAGGGGCCGGGGGTCGTTGCGAGCCGGTTTCGGAATTGCCGGTTGCCTGAGAGCCTTCATCGAGCCGTTATGTTCAAGGCCATCTTCAGCACCTTCGCCAACTGCTTCAAGATCCCGGAGTTGAAGTCTCGGATTCTGTTCACGGCGCTGGTTCTGGCGGTCTGCCGGCTGGTGGCCTTGATTCCGCTGCCGGGGCTCGACGGGGCAACGCTGGCCCAGTTTTTCGAGCAGAATGCGAGCAAGACGGGTGGGTTGCTGGGCATGTACAGCCTCTTCACCGGCGGCGCGCTCGAGCGGTGCGCGCTGGGCTCGCTGGGCATCATGCCGTACATCAGCGCCACGATCATCATCCAGTTGCTCAGCGCCGTGGTGCCCCAGCTGAGCAAGATGATCCGCGAGGAGGGTGGCCGGACGAAGATCATCCAGTATGGCCGCTATCTGACGGTGCTGCTGTGTCTCGGCCAGGGTTTCTTCATGGCCCTGAGCTGGGAGAATCCGGAGAAGGTGTTTGGCGCCGGCTTTCCGGGGAATCTGGTGCTGATGGAGAACCTGTGGGGATACCGGATTCAGACGGTGTTGTTCCTGACGACCGGGACGCTGCTGCTGATGTGGCTGGGCGAGCAGATCACGGACCGGGGGATCGGGAACGGGGTGTCACTGGTCATCACCATCGGGATTCTCTCGCGGCTGCCGATGGCGGCCACGGCCACGTGGATGAAGTTCTTTCCGCCCCGCGGGGTGCAGTCGAGCTGGAACTTCTTCCACGCCATCGCCCTGATCCTGCTGCTGCTGGCGGTCGTCGCCGCGGTCATCGCGGTGACCCAGGCGCAGCGGAAGATCCCGGTGCAATACGCCCAGCGGGCGGTGGGCCGGAAGGTGTATGCCGGGGGCACTTCGTTCATGCCTTTGCGCGTGAACTACGCGGGCGTGATGCCGATCATCTTCGCCCAGGCGATCCTGATGTTCCCGGAGAAGATCTTCTATTCCCTGGCGGGGCTGACGCGGGAGGGATCGCCGGCCCTGTCGAAGCTGTGCGAGGGCATCTACGTGCAATTGCAGCACGGGACCTTCACCTACCTGACCCTGGAAGGCCTGATGATCCTCTTCTTCTCGTACTTCTGGGTGGCCACCCAGTTCAACGAGATTCAAATCGCCGACGATCTCAAAAAATATGGGGGTTACATCCCCGGAGTCCGGCCGGGCCAGCACACGAGCGATTTTCTCCATCGGGCGATGAGCCGGATCACCCTGGCCGGGGCGATTTTCCTGGCGATCATCGCGGTGCTTCCGACGCTGCTCTTCCGATGGGTGGACGTGCCGTTCGAGATCGGGCAGTTTTTCGGCGGCACGAGCCTGTTGATCACCGTGGGCGTGCTGCTGGACACGATGCGGCAGATGGAGTCCCACCTGCTGATGCGTCACTACGACGGGTTCCTGAAGAAGGGACGCATCCGCGGCCGCTTTTAGGATCGACGGCGAAAGGGGCCCATGCGCCCGGAGCTACAGAGTGCATTGTTCTTTGGCAGGGAATGCCCGGGGGAGGCCTGGCGTCCATGATCGTCCTGAAGAACGAGCGGGATCAGGAGGGGATGCGGGCCGCCGGCGGGGTGGCGGCGCAGGTTCTTGACGACGTGGCCCGCTTCGTGGCCCCCGGGGTGACGACGCGGGACATCGACCGGTATGCAGCGGGCCGGATCCGGCACTATGGGGGGCGGAGTGCCTTCCTGGGGTATCGGAAGTATCCGTGTCACCTGTGTGTCTCGGTGAACGACGAAGTGGTACACGGGATCGCGGGTGATCGGCGACTGCAGTTTGGCGACGTGGTAAGCCTGGACGTGGGGGTGTCGTACGGCGGGTTCATCGGCGACACGGCGCGGACGGTGCCCGTCGGCGGGTGCACTCCGGAGGCCCAGCGGTTGATGGACGTGACCGAGCGGGCCTTGCACGAGGGCATCGCGCGGGCGCTGGCCGGCAACCGGGTTGTCGACATCTCGCGGGCGGTGCAGCAGTGCGTCGAGTCCAGCGGCCTCAGTGTGGTGCGGGAATTCGTGGGGCACGGCGTGGGACGCGCCATGCACGAGGAACCGAAGGTGCCGAATTACGTCGACGGGCAGCCGTCGCCGCGGCTGCGGCCCGGGATGACGCTGGCGATCGAGCCGATGGTGAACGCCGGGCGGCCGGACGTACGGATTCTCGAAGACGGCTGGACGGTGGTGAGCGAGGACGGTTCGCTCTCGGCGCACTTCGAGCACACGATTCTGGTGACCGAAGGGGCGCCGGAGATACTGACGTGCATCGGACCGGGAACTATCGCGCCGACGCGGTGATCGTCGAGGTGTGGAACGAGCGTGTGGCGCAGGCGCAGCTGGCGAATGGTCACCGGTTTGCGCTCTGGGTGCCCCGCCGGGGTCGGGGGGCAGGATTCAGGCTGGCGGTCGGCCAGCGGGTTGCGGTAGACTTCACGCCTTGTGACTTGAGCAAGGCCCGAGTGGCGGTGGAATAGGACGAGAGCGACATGAAAGTACGCGCATCAGTGAAGAAGCTCTGCGAGCACTGCAAAGTGGTGCGGCGCAAGGGTGTGATCCGGGTGATCTGCACGAACGCCCGGCACAAGCAGCGGCAAGGTTAACCGAGACGGATTATGGCACGAATTCTTGGTGTGGACATTCCGGGGGAGAAGCGCATCGACGTGGCCCTGCGCTACGTTTATGGCATCGGCCCATCGAACGCACGCGCGATCCTTGACCGGGCCCAGATCGACCCGTCCATCCGGGCCAAGAGCCTGACGGAACAGCAGCTCTCCCAGATCGTGCATGCGATCCAGGAGGGCAAGTACGTCATTGAAGGCGATCTGCGACGCGAGATTGGCCTGAACCTGAAGCGGCTTCAGGCGGTGAAATGCTACCGCGGCGTCCGGCATCTCCGTGGATTGCCGGTGCGCGGTCAGCGCACCCAGACTAACGCCCGCACCCGCAAGGGGCCGCGAAAGACCGTCGGCGTGGTCCGGAATCCCAACGCCAAGACTGGCATCCACTAATCCCACCCCTGCTTATGGCTGACGAGACCAAATCGGAAAAGCCGGCCCCCAAGAAGGAGGCCAAGCCCGAAGGCGCCCCGGTGGAAAAGGCGGCGCCCAAGGCGGCAAAGAAGTCGGCGGATGCGACCTCCGCGGCCGCACCGGCGGAGAAGCCGGCCCGTGCGCCGAAGAAGGGGGCGGAAGCGCCCGCGGCGGGGGGCGAGGCGGGCAAGGCGGCGGCGCCTGCGGATGCGAAAGCCGCCCCGGCGGGTCCGGTGGCGGGGACCGCGCCCACGGCCGCGGACTTGCTGGCCGACGAGATGGCCGGCAAGAAGATCATTCGGGCCAAAGGCGCGAAGAACATCACCGCCGGCGTGGCGCACATCCTGGCAACGTTCAACAACACCCAGGTGGCCATCACCGACATGCAGGGCAATGTGATTGCATGGTCGACGGCGGGCAAGGTGGGCTTCAAGGGCTCGCGCAAGAGCACGGCGTTTGCCGCGCAGCAGGTGGCCCAGGACGCAGCCCGGCAGGCGATGGCGCACGGCATGCGGGAGGTTGAAGTCCAGGTGCGGGGTCCGGGTTCAGGCCGCGAGTCGGCCATCCGGGCGCTCCAGGCGATCGGCCTCGAAATCAGTCTCATCAAGGATGTCACCCCGGTGCCGCACAACGGTTGCCGGCCGCGCAAGAAGCGGCGCGTGTAGTGCTCCGAACCCCCGACAGGAGAATCTCGAACTCAACGATTGACCCATGGCTCGCTATACAGGACCCCGCGTTCGCATCAGTCGCCGGTTTGGCATCCCGATTTTTGGTCCGACCAAATACCTCGAGCGCCGCAATTACGGGCCGGGCGTTCACGGTCCAAAATCGCGGCGGAAGCCCACGGATTACGGCCAGGGCTTGATCGAGAAGCAGAAGCTCCGGTACTACTACGGCCTGATGGAACGGCAGTTCCGCGGGGCGTATGAGCGCGCCCTGCGGCGACGCGGGGTGACCGGGGAGACGCTCCTGCAGATCCTCGAGACGCGGTTGGACAACGTCGTGTATCTGCTGGGCTTCGCGAGCACGCGCGCCGCCGCCCGCCAGATGGTCAACCACGGGCATATCCGGGTGAACGGGCGCAAGGTGGGGATTCCCTCCCACGCGCTGCGGGTGAACGACGTGGTGGAAGTGCGAGACCGGAGCGTCTCGCGGCAGATGGCGACCAAGAACCTCGAGGCCTCGACGAGCCGGGCGGTGCCGGACTGGCTGCAGCTGAACAAGGAGGCCTTCCGGGCAACGGTCGCCCGGGTGCCGACGCGCGACGACATCCAGCCCATCGCCAACGAACAGGCGGTCGTAGAGTTTTATTCCCGCTGATCCCATGGCGTCCGAGTGGGCGCCGACAGAGCAATTATAAGGGTCTGCCGCTGCCGCGGGAGGCGTGGCGGGCCAGGTTAAAATTGCACCAGAACCATGCCAGTCCGATTAGGTCGGTTTGAAATGCCCAAGCGGTTGACTCGGGATGAGGCGACCGCCACCAAGATGTACGCCCGGTTCACGGCGGAGCCGTTTGAGACCGGGTATGGCCACACCGTGGGGAACGCGCTGCGCCGCGTGCTGATCTCCTCGCTCGAGGGGGCTGCGATCACGTCGGTCAAGATCGACGGCGCGATGCACGAGTTCACCACGATCGATGGGGTCCTCGAGGATGTCACCGAGATCGTGCTCAACCTGAAGCGGGTGAAATTCCGCGCCCATTCGCGGGAACCGCAGACGCTGCTGCTCTCCGTGAACCGCGAGGGGCCCGTGACCGCGGCCGACATCCAGTTGAACCAGCACCTGGAGCTGGTCAACCCCGAGCAGGTCATCTGCACGCTCGACAAGAAGAAGAAGTTCGAGATGGAGCTCGAGATCAAGGTGGGGCGTGGATTCTACCCGTGGGAGGAGAACAAGAAGGTCGACCAGCCGATCGGCGTGATCGCAATCGATTCGCTCTTCTCGCCGGTGACCCGCGTGCGCTACAGCGTCGAGGCCGCCCGCGTCGGGCAGCGCACCGACTATGACAAGCTGATTCTCGAGATCTGGACGGACGGCCGGATCGAACCCCACGACGCCCTCGTCCAGGGCGCCTCGATTCTCAAGAAACACCTCGAACCGTTCTACAACTTCGACGAGAACGCGATCCAGTTCGAGGAGGTGGTGGACTCGCAGGACGAGGAGCGGATGCGCCTGCGCAAGCTCTATCAGATGAGCGTCAACGAGATCGAGCTGAGCGTGCGCGCGGCCAACTGCCTCAACAACGCCAACATCACCACCGTCGGCCAGCTGGCCATGAAGACCGAGCAGGAAATGCTCAAGTACCGCAATTTCGGCAAGAAATCCCTCAACGAGATCAAGGAGAAGCTCGCCGCCCTCGGCCTGACCCTGGGAATGAACATCGATGCCTCCCTGGTCGAAGCGCCGCGCGAGGAGCCGCGGACGTCTTAACCCCCTGTCAACCCCCTGTCGAGCGCCGTATGCGACATCTCAAGCGCACTGCCAAGTTGGGCCGGACCGGCGAGCATCGCAATGCCATGCTGGCCAATCTGGTCTGCAGTCTCATCAAACACCGACGGGTTACCACGACGCTGGCCAAGGCCAAGGCCGCAAGGCCCGTGGCCGAAAAAATGGTGACCCTGGCCAAGGCGGGCAGCCTCCACGGCCGCCGGCTCGCTTCCGCACGCCTCCGGCAGGACGAGGAAGCGGTGCGTATCCTCTTCAAAGAGGTCGCACCCGCCCACAAAACCCGGCCCGGCGGCTACACGCGCATCATCAAGATGCTCCGACGACCCGGCGACGCGGCCGAAATGGCCATCCTCGAGTGGGTGGACTCGGCGGCGCCGATGCCGGCCGCGGAAGGAGCTTCGGGGGAGGCAAATGCCGCCACGCCCGCCGCGCCCGCTGCCGAAGCGGCCCCCAAAGCCTGACGCCTGAGGCGACCCGCGGTCAGTCGATCCAAAGCGTGGGATCGTTCCAGAGGCGTTTCAGGAGCCGCGCATCCGCGGGCGGCATGGGATAGTGCCTGAGCTCCTCCGCCGTCACCCAGGCCAGAGCCGCACAACCGATTGCCTTGGGCTCGCCGGACCGCAACCGGCATCGATAGAACTCGATGTGCACACGGCAGTCCGGATAATCGTGATCGATGGTGTCCACGTGCGGGCCCACGTCGACGTCAATCGTCAGTTCCTCCTGCAGCTCACGGCGAAGGGCCTGTGAGAAGGTCTCCCCGCGTTCGCACTTGCCCCCGGGGAATTCCCAGAGGCCGCCCAGGGTGTCCCTGGGGCGGCGCCGGGTCACCAGGACCCGGCCATCCTTGAAGACGAGACCGGCCGCCACCTGGATCACGCGGTGGCGGGGTGCGGGCTTCATGCGGGGTGCTTGCTCTGAATCAGCGGCCGGTCAGGCGGGATCAGGGGGTGGCCGGCTGGGCGGCCGGGGCGGCGTTGGTTGCCGCCTGGGGCGGAGCATTGGTCGGGGCAGGCGCCGGTTTCACCACGGTGGTGGCGATGGCGGACGCATTGGTGACCGCAAGCTTGGGGTACTGCTGAAGGAGAAGCTCCTTGTGCATGGCGGCCTGCATGGCGGCCTGTCCGGCTCCCGCCAGGCGGCTGAGCTCGTCATAGACCCGGAACGCCTGATCCGGCTGGTTCTTCGATTCGTAGATGGCGCCCATGGCCAACTGGGCGCGCGCGGCGACGGACTCCGTCGGGTACTGGTTAACAATGCCCTGGTAGGCGCCCAAGGCCTCATCCATCTTGTCGAGCGCATCCAGGCTGGAAGCCACGCCCAGGGCGGCCACCGGCGCCAGCAAGCTCCCGGCATGCTGCTTCCGGAACTCCTCGAACCGGGTCTGGGCCTCTGCGTAACGGCCTTCGGCGTAGAGGTTTCCCGCGGCAAGAAGGAGCGCGCGTTCTCCGGCGCTCGTCGAAGGGTATTCCTGCGCTACTTTCAGAAGATCCCCGACTGGAACCAGAGTGGAACCCTCCGGGGTCGCCGACGGCCGGATGGCGAACAACGCCCGATTCGCATCCACCTCGGTCTGCTGGATGTGCCATCGGTAAACGTAAACCACCACGATGAGGGCGAGCACCGCAACGCTCCCCCAGATCACGCGCTGCTTGTTCAGCTCAAGCCACGCGAGAAACTCGTAGAACCACGTCGACTCCGTTATCTCCGGCTGCATAAAGTCTGTGAATTCTTCGGGCGAACGCCAAAAAGGCAAGCGTAAACCGGTGCGTAAACCGGTGCTTTTCCGGGTGCGCGCGTCCGGTGAGTCGGTGCGTCGGGCAGAGCGCGCTGTCCCCAGCGCGCCGCGGGAGAACCGGTTCGCGGACTGCTGGTGGTGGCGGGCAACGGAGTCTTGCCCGCCGCAGCTTCGGCGAAGGTCGAGCCCGCCCTGCCGCGCGGCGGTGCGGACAGGGGGATGCGGGAAGGCGGCGGTGTACCATTCGGTGACGGCTCTATCGGGGTTCGCCCGGGTGACAAGGGCCGCGCCACACGCTGCCGCCGAAGGTGGTGAGGTGCATTTGCGATTCGAGGCGCGGGTCGAACTCGACGCGCTGGACATTCGAGAAGGGCAGTGCGTCGAAGGGTTCCCAGGACTGACCCAGGTTGCGGGAGAGCCAGAGGCCGGCGCCCGGGGCGCCTTCGGTGAGGGTCATGTAGATCCAGCCCTCGCGCTGGGGGTGAAAATAGCCGCCGAAGGTCTGGGGTCCCTGCCGTCCGATGCGCCGCCAGGAGCGCCCGGCGTCCTCGGTCAGGTAGAGCCCGCCTGACGTGTCGCCCCGGCCCGCGTCGCAGGCGCCCAGGAGAATGCGGCGGCTGTCGCGCGGGTGGACGGAGAAGTCCTTGATGTAGAGCAGGGGCTGGGAGCTGTTGATCTGTTCCCAGGATTCAGCGGCGTCCTTCGAGCGATAGAGTCCCACGCCTTGCCGGATGAGCGGCGCGTTGGCGGAGGGGCGCTTGGCGCAAATGCTGGCGTAGAGCGTGCCGTCGGCGTGCAGGATCACGCGAGAGACGCGCAGGTTGTCGGGGTGCCCGAGGCCGTTGCTCTTGAGGGTCCAGGCAAGGCCGCCGTCCGTGGACTTGAAGACGCCGGCGTCGAAGACACCGGCGTACAAGGTCCGGGCGTCGCTGGTGGATTGGGGATTGAGCACGATCGAGGTGACGGGCTTGGGCGGGAGGCCCCGGGTCACGGGTTTCCACGAAGCCCCGAAGTCCGTCGAGAGGCAGACGCCGCCGGGGCGTTGGTGGCCGTGGCGTTCGGAGATGATGTTGTCGTTGGGGATGTCGTGGACGTCCGAGAAGGCGCCCCAGATCTTCCCCGCGATATCCGGGTCCAAGGCGAGTTCATAGCAGGTATTCCGCCATGGGGCCCATGTTTTCTGGTTCCACCACCGCCAGGTTCGGCCGCCGTCGAGCGAGCGGGAGAGGCCGATGTCGGTATAGGCGATGTAATGGCGTTGGGGGTCGTGGGGATCGATCGAGTAATGCCAGGTGGTGGTGACGACGAGGCCGTTGCAGACCCAGGCGGTTTCGGGGCCGGGGGGTTGCGGGCCTGCGGGGTAGGTGCTGCCGACGAACCACGAGACGCCGCCGTCGTGGGTGATATGCGGTTCGGTGCGGACCAGCATCACGCGGTTGGGATCGGTGGCGCAGATCGCGATGCCAAAGGGCGTTTCACCGCCTTTGTAGCATTGTCCGGTCGAGGCGGTGACGAAATCATGGGCCACGTTGAACTGGGGGAAGCGGGGATCCTGGAAGTAGGTGGCGCGCCAGGAGTCGCCGCCGTCATCGCTGCGGTAGACCGTGTCGCTGTGGGGCGGATGGAATCCCGTGCTGGTGTTGAGCGCGTAGACCGTGCGGGGCTGGGCGTCGGTGGTCAGGAGACCGTGGTACTGGGCGATGGGGCCGTAGGCGTAGGCGTCGGCCTCGCGCGTCTCCGTGTTGAGAGCGGCGGTCATAGCGGACTGCCAGGTCTCGCCCCGGTCTCGGGACCGGTAGATGCCGCCGTGGAAGGTGCCGTCGACGGTCTTGCTCCGGACAGCGCAATAGAGCATGACCGTGCCGGTGTCGGGATTCGAGCCGCCGGCGAACGCCTGGATCTCGGTCCAGGGCAGACCCCCGGTGCGTGCCGTCCACGAGGCGCCGATGTCGTCCGACTGCCAGATGCCGCGGTCGGTGGCGGCGAAGAGCGTGCGGCCCTTCCGGGTGCGGTCGAAGTGGAAAGCGATCAACGGGCCGACGGGGCCGTTGCAGGTCTGCCACGTCACGCCGCCGTCGTGCGATCGGGCGCATCGGCCGTTGGCGGTTCCGGCCAGCATCAGCGCGGGGTCGGCGGGGTTGATGGCGATCTCGCCGAAGAGGGCTTCGTTCAGGTTGCCGATGGCGGTGAAGGTCATGCCGCGGTCGCGGCTGATCCGGAGTCGGCCGTTGGAGGAGGCGAACAGGACATTGCGGTCGGTGGGATGGAATGCAGGACGACAGCGGGTGTCGCTGCGGAGCTGGGCGTGATGGATCATGCGCCAGTTGCGGCCGCCGTCCTCGGAGAGGTAGACGGCGCTCATGTCGCAATTGAGGATGAGAAGATCCGGGTCGGCGGGGGAGATGGCCGGGGTGAACATGCCGCCGCCACCGGACAGGCCAACGGGCTCCCACCCGATCGCCTGCGGTGTGGCAGCGGGGGCTGGCAGGGACGAATTGATGCCCAGCAGAAGCCCGCAGAGAAGACCCGAAGCCGAACGCCGGCCCGTTGCGCGGAGAGTGGGTGCGTTCATAAGGCGAAGAACCTGTTGCATTCCTCCTGTGTAACGTTGTCGGGGCCGCCGGTTCAATACTGAGCAAGGCGTTGTCGGCCATTCCAGTGCCGATCGACACGCTCACGCTGTATGTGGGGCCGGCCCGCTCGGACGCGTTGACGGCGGCGATCCTGGCAACCCGGCCGAGACGCGTGATCTTCAATCCCGGTACGGAGAATCCCGCCCTCGGTGAGGGCGCCGCGGGAACGATCCCCGTTCACCCTTCACCCGCCGCGGTCAGCGTCCGCCTTCGCTGAGGGTTCCAACTCAGCGATAAAGTGCCAGGTTTATAGTAGGTCACTCCACAGTAGCCCCTTGTCAGGGAGACTATTAGCCTGTCACCTTGTTGTCACCCGGAGTGAAGTGAACGGGGGAGGCGTCCACGGTCGATTATTGCAACCACTGCACGCGGTAGAATCGTTGGGTGATTCCCGCGGCAGCCGGGTCGGGGACGGTGATTTGGGCATCCGGCGACTGGGGAATGGCCTGCAGCAGTTGCCACTCTGCGGCCACCAGGTCCTCGCAGAACTCGACCCGATAGGCTTGGCCCACCACTGCCGGGAAGCTGAGCCATAGGCCGCTCGGCTCGAGTCGCGCCGTCAGCGCGAACGGATCGGCCGGTTCCGGGACTTGTCCGGGGGTCCCGTTCACCGGTCCCACACGCCATGAGGCCGGGTCGTTGCCATAAGCCCCGACCGGGTCGCGCTCGACACTCGACCCGGGGGTTGGGGTCGGCCAGGGCGGGCCGGTGCGGTAGGTCACGTGATCGACCCGATGGAAGGGGACGGTGCCATCAGTTTCCGGAGGGCCGGGCTGCAGCAGCGTGAGCGTCTCGCCATCGGCCGAGAGCGCGCCCGGCCAAGGGCCGAAAACGGGGAGGTTCGGCTCGACCGGGTACTGCGTGCGAAAGACCGCGGGGTCGGCGGCGCACACGATCAAGGCCGATGACCCGGGGAGAGTGGTGCCCGGCGGGAACGCAAACTCGCCGACGCCCTTCAGGATCCAGACGTTCGTGGGATGGGCGGGATCGTGGAGCGGGACATCGGCGGTCGAGAGGTTGGCGAGCTCAACGAATGCGGCCTTGCCGGGGGTCGGGAAGAACAGGATCTCGCTGAGCACGACGGGGCCGACGCGGGGCAAGGCGTTGGGAGCCCCCGGCGTGGGGGTGCGGAGCTCGGTGAAGTCGCACGCGCCGTCCGAGCGTTGGTACACGCCCAGGGGCTCGTCGAGCGGGACCGCCGGCAAGTCAGCGGTGTCGAGGAACCGGAGCACGTTTGTGCCGGCCAGCTCGAGCAGGAACGCCTCATCGCCGCGGCTGCTGAAGGCGAAGCCGAGCTGGGTTGCCGTCAGGACCATGAACGCGCCCGGATCCAGCCGGGTGCCGGACGGGAACGTCCAGCGTGCGGGTTGACCGAGGCGGTCCGTCAGGGCGCAGCCGGTGAGGTCCGCCGGCTCGGGACCGGCGTTGACCAGCTCGATCCAGTCCTCGCCGGTCGAGGGATGGGAGAGGACCTCGCTGATGCGGACCGCGCTGACGAAGGGATCGAGCCGCCCGGGCGAACCGTGCCGGAGCGAGCTGGCACGCCAATGGCGGCCGTCGGCCATGTGCAGTCCGATCTCCGTGTCGGTGGCGTTCGAGGGCGGGAAGACCTGGAGCTCGAGCGTGCTGCCGCCGCCGTCGGCGCGCTCGGGCCAGTCATCGCCTGTTTCGTAGGGCACCGCCGCGAGAACAACGCTGTTGGCTGCCAGCAGCTCGAGGGTCTCGCCGGCGTTGTTCAGGCTTCCCGACCAGGGGCCAACCACGGTGAGATCCGGCGTGTACCAAGGCGAACCCGGCGTCTGATATCGTGCCCGGAAGGCGTCGGGATTCTCCGCCACGAGGACAAAGCTGCCGGGGTCGATCACGAAGCCAGTCGGGAAGACGTAGCGCACCGCGTTGCTGAGGGTGACGCCCGAGAGATCGAGCACGTCGGGTGACAGGTTCCACAGCTCGACGAACTCGCATTCGTCGTCGTCCTCAGGGTGGTAGTGGATCTCGGTCACCAGCAGGTCTCTGGCGGCTGGCGGGCGGCGGGCGGCGAGTAGGAACTGCGGCTGTGCCAGGGCGGACCATTGGCCGGCGGGGCTGCGCACGCGGGCGTTGAGGGTGAGGTCGTCGGTGACGGTGACGGCGCCGGGCGACCAGACGCGCGCCGTGGCGGAGACGCCGCCGCCTGGGAGCCGCGGGTCGCTGCCATCGATCGTGTAGTAGATGGTGCCGGTCGTCGAGGTGAGCTGCGGCTGGAACCCGTTGGTGACGACGCCGCCGTACCGGTTGAAGCCAGGCGGATCGAACGTCGGATAGAGCCCTGCGCCGCGAAGGTAAGTGATCAGCTGGGATGTCCGGCCTGGGAACAGGCTGGACCGGATGGTGGTGGCGGCCGACTCCCAGTTGGCCGGCGTGCGGTAGCCCCAGCGGGCGCACTCGGCCAACAGGCTGTCGTGGATCTCGAGCATCCGGGCTGCCAGGCGGGCGTCGTTGGCGGCGGGGGTCAGGGCGCCGTTGTTGTAGCAGTGCCGGTAGATCCGGTCTGCGAGCAGCGCTTTGAAATCGGGGTGATTCTCGGTTGCGAGGCTGCCGAAGAGATCGCCCGGGCCGCGCCGTCCCGTGCGATTCAGGCCCATCGCGCTCGTCCTCAGGAACCCGTCCGCGTCGGCGAGCCAGAACTTGAACCCGCTCCCGGCGGCCAGGGGGCCGCACGCGCGGAACTCGGACTCGGCGTTGCCGTAGTTCCAGAGCAGCATGAAGTCGATGAGGTGCGGGACATCCAAGTACGGCCGGACGGCGGCGTAGGATTGCCGGAGGGCGAGCACGCGCTCCCAGGGCTGGATGTCGGGCGGTTCGGGCGCGCCGATGACGAAATCGTCGCCGACGTTGTCGTTGCCGCGCACCACGACGTAATCCTCCTTCGACCCGCCGAGGTAATCGGCCAGGAACGGTTCGACGAGCATTTCCCGGCAGTCGTACTGGCCCCAATAGACGCCGTTCAGGTAGAGGTGCACGAAGCGCCCGTGCGGATTCAAGCTCCGCATGTCGAGCAGGGTGTCCTCGACAAACCGGCCCGCCATGTAGAAACCGCGCTCGACCATGTCCTGCGAGCCGGAGCGGAAATCGAGTTCGTCGAAGGACGTCCGGGCGAGCGTGCCCCGGTCGAAGCCGTCGAACAGGGGCACGTGCAGTCGGGCGTCGCCGTACCGGGCGCGGCACTTCATGCGGATGCTGCGCTTGGCGAACTGGGTCCAGGCATTGCCGAATCGCGAGATGCCGCAGTTGACCTGGACGGGGTCGGCGCCGTTGGGCCAGAGGACTTCGAGCGAGCCTTCCCGTTCCTCGTACTCCGGCTCGCCCGGCAGGCAGATCGAGATCGAGGGCAGGGCGAGCAGCCCCGGTTTCATCCGCGCCGCATAGCGGGAATCCCGGGTGATGGCGGTGTTCATCACCGGGGACGTGATGACGTCGTCGACGAAGAGGAACGTCTTCGTCTGGATCCGGGACGGCTTGCAACCGGCGCGGACCGCCTGGACGCGGACCGCGGTGGTGCGGGTGATGGGCAGGCTGCTGGCGTAGACGCGCGTGGGCTCCGAGCCATCGAGCGAGTAGCGGAGGGTGGCGCCAGGGCTCTTGTTGTCCAGGGTGAGCGTGAAGCCGGTCTCGTAGAAGCCGCGGGCGTGGCTCCAATCCGGCGGCTCGACCCAGCCCTCGTATGCCACGGCAGCATTCACGCTGCCCGGGGTGGGTTCGAGAAATCTCCAGGCGCCCTCGAGATCGCGCCCGTAGGCGAGATCGGTGTCCAGCGCCGGATACGTGACGCGGTCGAGGACCGTCACGCCGTCGCTTGCGGTGAGGATGAGTTCGCCCCCGTCCTTGGCGAGGCGGAACCCGGCGTGCAGGTGCCCGGCAGGATCGCGCGGGTTGTCCCGGCCCGAGGCGAATACGATCAGCATGCTGTGCGGGGCCAGGGTCGTGGCAGGAAAGGTCCACTGCATCGGGGACGCCGGGTTGTCGCTCAAACCGCAGCCGGTCAGGTCCACGGCTTCGTTCCCGGGATTGCGCAGCTCGATCCAGTCGGGGGCGTCATCGTAACCGTCTTTCAAGGCGTACCGGTTCTCAGCGACGATCTCGCTGATCCGGACGGGGAGGGGCGGGGAATCCACCAGGACGGTGACGGCGCGGGTGAACAGGCCGGCTGCATTCGAGGCGACGAGGATGAACTCGGTCGAGTTCGTCAGCCTCAAGGTCAGGCGGCCCACGCCTTGGGGGTCGGTCGCCGCGCCGACGGAGCCGAGGGCGGGACGGAGCTCGACGCGGCGAACGTCATCGACAGTCCACGAGAGCATCACCTCCCCGCCGGGCGGGACCTGGGGTGCCGAGGCGTCGAAGGCGAGAATGCCGACCTGGTTGGTGGGGCGTCCGAACACTTCGACCTCCCGGAAGCCGATGTAGAACTCGATGCCGCCGGCCGGGTCGGTGCGCTGTTTGTCTTCGAGGCCCACCCGGACATAGCGGGCGAACCGCGGCCCGTTCAAGTCGAGGTCGAAGGTGTCGGGGGTTCCGGTGAGCTTTTGGGCGAACACGGACTCGTGGTCGCCGTCGTAGAGGCGGACGGTGGCGTTGGTGAGGCGGCCGCCGATTCCGCTGGCGGCGATGGCGCGGACGCCGTACAGGGCGCGGGCCGCACCCAGGTCAACCTCCCAATAGCCGTCCACGGTCCGGAGCGTCGTCTTGGTTTCCGTGGCGAAATTGTCGTCGTTGGCATTGCCTGCCGGGGCCACGGTGTTGTCCAGGCGCAGCATCCAGCTCGGCTGGAACGAGGCGAGGTTGTTGGTGACGGGCACCGGCGGACCGGTCGCGGGGCGCAGGAGGTTGGTGGCGCCCGAGAACGCGCGGGCTTCGGCGAGGGTGACGTAGTAATTCCCGCCGCCATTGGCCAGACCGGCTTCGAGTCCCACGCGCAGCCAGCGTCCCAGGGTGCCGGAGGGAGGCGAGTAGCTCCACGTGCCGCCCAGGCCCGGGTTGGTCAGGGTGGCCGACGCCACGCTGTTCGACGCGGCGTCATAGATCCGCAGCACGAGACCCTCGAGGCGGTTGTCGCAGCAGCTGCTCCGGTTGACGATCTCGACGCGGTCGATGGGGTGGGCCCGGCCGAGATCGGCCATCCAGCCGCTGTCGGCAAGGTCGGCCGTGTGCGTGAAGGTGTCCGGATTGTCATCCACCGCGTTCTCCGCGGGGAATCCGCCGTATTCGCTCGACTGCCAGACCCGCGTCGCGTTGGTCGAGGCCAGGATCGGTCCCGGTCCGTAGGGCAGGTCGGCGACGCCGAACGCGCGCACCTCCGCCAGGCCCACCCGGTGATTCCCGGCATCGTTGGCTTGCGTCCCGGGAAGGCCGATCCACACGGTTCGGGCGAGCGTGCCGGCGGGCAGCGGGAGGAGCAGGGTGCCGCCGGGACCGGGATTCGCGAGGTTCGTCGCGAACACGACCTGATCGTCCAGGTTGAGCAGGTGCAGCGTCAGGCCGCCCATCTCGGCGTCGTGGGGCGCCGCGCGATTGACGAGCTCGATCCGGTCCATGGGGAACGGACGGCCCAACTGCGCTTGCCACCAGCTTCCTGGCTCGTCCCGGGTCAGGCTGAAGGTCGCTGCGGCGCCGTCGACGGCGCGGGCGGCAGTCTGGTCGGCTTGGGCGTCGGTGGATTGCGCGACGGTCGGGAAGGGCAGGCGGGCACTCGAGGCCGTGGCGCCGATGAAGTAGGCGAAGCCGGTGCCAGCGAACGGGTTGGCGTTGGCGGATCGGTCGGCGATCCCGTGGCCGGGGATCCAGGAGACAGGAACCACGCCGGCGGGAGCCGGCGGAAACCGGAACACGTACCGGTCCGGCGCCACGACCGTGAGGTTCGTCGCCGCGATCCCGTTGATCTCGAGGTCGGCGGCGTCAACGCCCTGGACCCGTTCGCTAAACCAGACCTCGATTTGGGTGAGGGAGGACGCGGTTTCCCCAAGAGGCGGGATCACGGCGGCCACGACCGGCGGCGCGGTGTCCCGGACGCGCGGTTGCCAGATGGCGTCGAGGGTGAGGCCCAGCACGATGTCTGTGCTGCCAGGGTCATTCTGGTGGACCTCGGCGGCGAGGAGGTTGGGGCCGGCAACGAGGTTGGTGGCCGGGATGTCGAAGGGGCCTTCCCACGTGGCGTTGCCGACGGTGCGATTGGCCAGGGTGGCGTAGGCAATCGGGGTCAACGGCATCCCCCAACGAAACGCCGCGGCCCCGTTCAGATGCAGGACGAAACCGTCATCAACGACGGTGTTCGCCTCGAGACGCACGGCGTAGGCCTCCGCGAGGTTGTTGGTGAACCGGGCGCGGAAATAGCAGGTCGCCGGGAGACTGCCAGCGGTGAGCGGGAGTTGGGTCGTCTTGGCGGCTGGCAACCCGGAATCCTCGAGGTAGAGCAAACCCCCGCCGACGGTCCAGGCGGCATCCGCATAGCCGGGATCGGTCCAGGCGGCGCCGAGGTCGGTTTTGGTGACGTTGTAGCGCCAGGGATGGATGATCTCGATGAGGCGGTTCGTCTGGCTCGGGCCCGGCATGCCGAAGTCGATCGTCAGCACGGCCGGTGGACTGAGGAGGACGTCGTTGGCATCAGCGACCTGCACGGTGAACTGGGCCTGGTCGTCCGTCGCGGCGGTCGTGAACGCCAGGGTGCTCGCCGCCGCACCGCTGATGGCGACGCCGTTTCGGAACCATTGGTAGGTCAGGGGCGCCGTCCCGCTCGCCTCGGCCCGGAAGGTCACCGGATCACCGAGGAAAATCGTCTGCGATCGTGGCGGTTCCGTGATGATCAGCGGATCGGCGGACGCCGTGACCGCGACGAGGAGCCCGAGCCACCATAGCCCGGGAATCGCACAAAAGAACCGGTGCCAGGATTCTCGGGCTTGTCGCCTCCGGACCAGCGGGTGCGCGCCGTTGCAGGGTCGAGTCCGCACGGACGGAGACTATCGCGGCCGTCCGGGGCGGCGCCAGTCCCTTCCTGCCGTTGACCCGCGGATCAGTCTCAAGGGGCTGTGCCGTTGGGTGCCTCGTGCTGGTCAGGGAAGGCAAACCGCGGGGGGAACGAAGCACCGGACCTCTCCCTCCTCTGCGGGCTCGGCGTGCTCTGCGGGAATCCGTGCAAGCCGGTGCACCCGGTCGGTCACCGGCTTTGCGGGTCTCGCGCAGAGAGCGCAGAGCGCGCAGAGGAAGGAAAGGGAGGGGGACTGCCCGCGGATCTCAGATGAGGGGGGGAGGACCGAGGACCGAGGACAGAGGACAGAGGACCGACGGATGACGTCTTGTTCCCCTATCCTTGGCGTCTTGGCGCCTTCGAGCCTTTGCGTTCTCTTCCGGGCGGGGCAGTCACCGCAAAGGCGCCAGGACTGAAGGGCGCAAAGAAGGAGTCGGTGTTCCGGCTGGAGGGTGCGCTACCGGGCGCCGTGACCGTGGCGGCGCCGGAAGCGCGCAGGCGAGTCGCCGATGACGCGCTTGAACACCCGGCTCAAGTAGTAGCGGTCGGGGAAGCCGGTCAGGTCGGCGATCTCGTCGACGGTACGGTCGGTATTGGCCAGCAGGTGCGCTGCTTCCCGCACGCGGACCTGGCTCAGGAACTGATGCGGGGGGACGCCCCGCCACTGGGTGAACATCCGGGAGAAGGTGCTTGCGGCCAGCCCGGCGATCCGGGCGAGGTCGGCGAGGTGCAGCGGTTGGGCGAAGCCCGTCTCGATGGTGCGCAGGGCGCGCAGCAGGCCTTCCGGGACTTCGTGCGTCTGCCAGTGGATCTCCGGGCGAATCATGAGGAGGTGCAGCAACGCCAGGGCGGTATGGAGGATGGCCTCCCGGTCGCCCGTCCCGATGTCGGTGAAGCACCGCGAGAACTGCAGGAGCAAGGCCCGCTCGGTTCTGTCGGGGCGCAAGCGGATCGGGATGGCTTGGTGGGCATCGAGCCGGCGCGACACGTTGAAGGTGATCCAACAGTGCGGCACCGGGACCTTGCCGACGGAATGGAAGAGCTGGTGGTCCGGGATCAGCACCATGTGCTGGGGCGTCAGGTCGAACTCCCCGTGGTCGAACACCACCTTGTGGCCGGGCGTGAAATTGTAGTAGAGCCGCCAGAAGGGACTCAGCGTGTTCGGGAAATCCCACCAGTCGTTTGCGGTGAGGTAGCCGGCCTCGTGCAGCACCAGGCCGGACTGATCGGGGGCCACTCCCAGGGGAAAGAACTCGATCCCCACCCCCGAGAACGGGTTCGAGTACGCGCCTCGGTTTCGCTTGCGAAGTATCGAGGAACTCGCCATGGAAAGCCGCATCGTCGCCTGCGCCCGTGGTCTACACGACCGGTGGCGGGGCGTCAACGGCGCCTCGTTAAAGTCCTCGACTTGTGGAATGTGTGGTCAACAGGTCAAGTTGGGTCCCTGCTGTTCCAGGCCTTCCCTGCCTCCGTCGAGGACTCTCCATTAGCGAGGCGCGGAAGAGAGGGTGGGCAGGCACAGCAGGGTCTACATGAGTCTGAGGACTCCACTGGGTCTGAGGCGCGCCTCGCTAGAAAAGGACACAAACAAAGCGCGTCCCGACATGGACGACCGGCGGCCAACTGGTTGGCTGCGGCCCCGAATACCCGATAACCTGTCCGGCAAACGAAGGCCCGCGGGGTGGCTGTGGGCTGTCGCTGCCGGAGACTTGAAGAAGCGCGACGTCCTATGGCAACACAACCTCGAACCGTCCGGCGGTGGTCTCGACGTAACCTTCGTTCCCCCGGCATTCTTGCGCGCTGCTGGCTGGCGGCAGGCGCCGTGGGGCTCGCCCTCCTCATGGTCGCGGCCCCGCCGAGCGCTCGGGCCCAGGCCAAGCTGCTCGGTTTATGGGATTTCAACGACACCAGCGCGCCGGGGATCGCGCGCGATGCGGTTCACGGCTTCCCGGGCAGCTTCGAGCGCGGGGCGGACTTCAGCGCGGACCAGGGCGGGCGCACGGGCGCGGCGGGCGATCGGGCCGGCCGGTTTGCGGGCAACGGGCAGCTGGCGCGCATCCTCAACGCCCAGTGGCTGAATCAGGCGGCGGCCGTTGATCAGTTCTCGGTCTCGTTCTGGCAGAAACTGGTGGCGGTGGGGAGCGGGTCGTCCTTCTGGTTCGCCTCGCCCTCGAGCGTTGATGGGGAGCGCGGCTTTCAGGCGCATGTGCCCTGGGGTGGGAGCCTTACGCCGGGCAGCGGCACGATCTACTTCGACACCGCCGGGTGCTGCACGCAGTTTGCGCAGCGCATCAACCAGGCGGTCAACCTCTTTGATCCGACGCTGGATTGGGCTCAGTGGCATCACTTCGTCTTCCTCAAGAACGGGATGAACAAGCAGATCTGGATCGACGGCGCTCTGTTCATGGAGGCGGACGGCGCCAATCCGCTGCCCGCGGATTTCTACCAGTTCACCATCGGCGCCACCTCGGCCAACATCAACCCGATCAACGGGTTCATCGACGATTTCGCCGTGTTCGGCGCCGCGCTTACGGTGGATCAGATCGCCGCTCTCGCCCAGGGCAACTCGCCCCTGGGCATGGACACGGACACCGACACGGACGGAATGCCGGACTGGTGGGAGGACCAGAACGGCCTAAACAGCGCCAACGCCGGCGACGCCGCGCTGGACGCGGACAGCGATGGCTCGCCGAATCTGGCCGAGTACCAACGGCTGACGAACCCCCAGAACGCGGACACTGACGGGGACGGGTTCAAGGACGGCGCGGAGACCGGCACCGGCGTCTGGGTCGATGCCGCTAACACCGGGACCTACCCGCTCAGCGGCGACTCGGACGCGGACGGCTTGTCCGACGGCGTCGAGACCAACACGGGCGTTTACGTCAGCCCCACCAACACCGGCACCAACCCGAACGTGGCGGACACCGACGCCGACCGTTACAGCGACGGGACGGAAGTGACGCTGGGGAGCGATCCGACGGACGCCGACAGCGTCCCGGTTCCCGAGTGGGGATCGAGCCTGCTGGCCTTCTGGAACTTCAATGATGCGACCGTGCCGGAGACCGCCACGGACCAGATCCACGGCATCGTGGGCGTGATCGAGAACGGCGCGTATTACTCGGGGGACATGGGCGGAGTGACGGGTCTCGAAGGCGACCAGGCCCTGGATCTCGGGGCGACGTCCGAAAAGCAGCTGATGCGGGTCGCCAAGGCGGCATGGCTCAACGCCATTTCGGTCAAGGACCAGGCGACAGTCGCTTTCTGGCAGAAGCTGTGGGATGTCTCGAACGGTTCCTCGTTCTGGCTGGTGTCGCCGTCGAGTTCGGGCACCCAGCGCGGTTTCCAGGCCCACGTGCCGTGGGGCGGTGTCATCTACTACGACACCGCCGGCTGCTGCGGGGCCGGCACGCAACGGATCAACAAGGCCGTCCCCGGCGACTTCGACTGGACCGCCTGGCACCATTTCGCGTTCGTCAAGCGGGGCGGCATCAAGCGGATCTACGTCGACGGTGCCCTGTTCCTTGAAGGCAGCGGCGCCTTGCCGCTGCCGATGGACTTCACCGAGCTCACCGTCGGCGCCCAAAACGAAGGCAGCAGCAGTATCCATGGGATGATCGATGACTTCGCCCTCTTCGCCAGCGCCTTGGACAGCTCCCAAATCGACGCCCTCGCCAAGGGCGCCTCCCCGGCCGACTTCGACCGCGACACGGACAAGGACGGCATGCCCGACGTCTGGGAAGAGGCCAACGGCCTCAACATGAACGATCCCAGCGATGCGGCGCTCGATGCCGACATCGATGGAGTGTCGAATCTGATCGAGTACCGCACGGGACTGGATCCGAAGAACCCGGACAGCGACAGCGACGGCCTCAAGGACGGCGCGGAAACCGGGACTGGCGTCTGGCAGAGCGCGACCGATACCGGCACCGACCCGATGGATCCCGACACCGACGGCGACGGCCTCAAGGACGGCGCCGAGACGAACACGGGCGTCTTCGTCAGCGCCGCGGACACCGGCACGAACCCGCTGGCCAAGGACACCGATGCCGACCGGTTCGGCGACGCGATCGAGATCGCCCTGGGAACGGTTCCCTTCGATCCCGACAGCATCCCCGTCCTCGCCGGCAAGCCCAATCTGCTGGCGTACTGGGACTTCGACGACGCGGCCCAACCCCTGCAGGCGGTGGACAGGGTCCACGGGTTTGTCGGCAGCGCGATCAACAACGCGGCTTACACGGCGGATCAGGGCGGGTGGACCGGCCTCGAAGGCGATCGGGCCATGGACTTCGGCTATGACGGCGCCGGCGAGGCGGTCATCGTCCCGGCCGTCTGGCTCGGGGCCATCGCCGCCAACGACCAGGTCACGGTCAGCTTCCGCCAGTACGTGTACGAGCTCTCGAATACCGCCGCCTTCTGGGGCATCTCGCCCTCGACGGCGAACCGCGGGCTCGCGTGTCACACGCCCTGGGGCGACAACAACAGCGTCTACTTCGACACCGCCGGGTGCTGCGACGGCACCACCCAGCGGATCACGGCCAGCATCACCACGCTCGAGGATTACTCGGGCGACGTCTCCTGGTGGAGCGCGTGGCGTCACTTCGTCTTCGTCAAGAACGGCGCGACCAAGCAGATCTGGATCGATGGCAAGCTCTTCCTGCAGGGCTCGAACACCGCGCCGCTGCCGGACGATTTCACCGAGCTCCACCTCGGCCTGAACGCCGCCGACGGCAACGTGAGCCTGCTGGGGATGCTCGATGACTTCGCCGTGTTCGCGGGCGCGCTGGCCGAGTCCCAGATCCTCGAGCTGTACCAGGGCAAATCGCCGCTCGACATCCAGCCGCTCACGTTCGCCATCACGAGTGTCAGCGTCGAGACGGCCACCCAGTCGCTGGCGATCACATGGGAATCCGCGCCGGGCACCCGGTACACGCTCCTCCAGTCGGCGAACCTGAAGGACTGGACGGAGGCAGGCCAGGTGGATGCCGCGGGCGCGACCACCACGTTCAAAGTCCCGATGGGAACCGCCCCGGGCGGCGTGTTTTACCGCGTCCAACGGTGACGCCTTGGTCCCCCCCGTCAGCCCGCCGCGGTCAGCGCCCGCGGCGGGCGATCGTATCGTTCATCGGCAGTCTGCCCCGAATCGGTGCGGGGAAGTTCCGCGCCGATGCAGGGCGGAGCCCAGAGGAGAGGCCCTTCACTTTCCCCCGACCTCTCGCGGGATCGGCTCTGCGGGAACCCCTGCAAGCAGGAGCGCCCAGTCAGCCGCCGGTCTCGCGGGTCTCACGCAGAGACAGCCGTTGTGTCGTCAATCCAGGACATGGAAGGGTCACGGCAAGCGCAGTTGATAAAAACCGCTGGGGCTATCCAGTGGCGGCAGCAGAAGCGGGGAGCCGGGGGCGAGTTGGTTGGTGAGCAGGGGTTGCCAGTCCAGCAGGTTTGTTGAACCTAACAGGATCACAGTGCCTGTCGTGTACCCCGTGTAAGTCAAGGTGAGCGTCCCCGGCGGGTTCTCGAATGCGAGTGCGACCTGCGGGGGCGGTTGCATGGCGGGCGCGCTCAGCACGAACAGGAAAGCGCCGGTGTCGGCGCCGGTGCCGTCGACGGCGATCTCGTAATCCGTGTTGCCGGTCGCGTCAAACTCGAGCTCGTTCGGTTTGGTGGAAGCGGCTGTGGTTGCGATGGTCTGGAGGTTGGTAACGGATGAGCCTGAAAACACGGCTGCCCGCGCGTTGAATCCGCCGGCGTGAATGCGCAGATAGGCCCGGCCCCAGCCCGGCGACCGCCAGCTCCACCACACCGTGGCTCGTGCGGCATTCACGCTCACCCAGGGTTCGCCGGCTTCCGCGGTGGCCCCCACATTGGAGGCCTCCACCCAGGAGAGGATGCCGTCGAGGGGTATGCGACGGGCGAATGCGTCATTGACCGGGCTCGATCCGGCGGGCGGGGTCAGGTGGAGCGTGAGCGTGAAGTGGCCCGCAGTGCCGGCGTAACCGGTCACGGCGATGAAATAGCGTGTGCCCTGGGTCGCTTCGAACAGGATGAGACTCGTGCGCCGTCCGCAAGGATATTCCTTGCCGGAGCTTCGCCTCTTCGTCACTTCGCCGCCAGACGCGACGCCGAACCGCCGAACAGCGTCTTGGTTTCGGATGCGCCGGCTTGTGGGGCCGTTCCCGCTCGAAAGCGGTGCCGCTTGGGACGCGGCACCGCACTCCAAGACGCTGGCGCGCGGATCGCGGGCGCTGGGCGTTTGGCGAGGATCGGGGACGTCACGTGCGGGACCTCACGTGCGGCTCGCGGCAGGGCAGGGGTTGGGCGATGGGCCACCGGCCATGGCGGCGTTCGGCATGAGCGCGCATGAGGCCGGCCGACTTCGGTTCACTTGCGGTTGAGGCTGGTGATTTCCGCGTTTGCAGGGAACGGCGGGGCTTCGCCTTTCAGGTGGGAGTCGAAGAACCAGACCAGGCAAGCATCGATGGCGAGGGCGGATGGGCGTGCCCACAGAATCTCGGCACCCCAGGCAGCATCGGTGAAGGTGAAACCGTCGGCCGGCTTGATCTGAAGCCAGGTGGCGTTGGCGTTCGCCTTGTCGAACAGCGCTTGGTTCTGGGCCAGGCGGGGGGAACTCACGTGGTTCATGGCCAGGAATGGTTTCTGAAGGCCGGCGGCGGGCACCTGGAGATTCTCGGCTTCGAGCAGCGCCACGCATTTCAACCGGGCATCGCGGCGGCACATCTCCGCCACCATGCCGCCGTAGATGAGCCCGTAGATCCCGATGCGATCCAAGTCCAGGCGTCCGGCGAAGAGCGGGTCGCCATCGTTGAGCCGCGCCATTTCGTCCAGCAGGAACGTGAAATCGCTGAAGCGCCCCGAGCTATCTCCAGACCCGGTCCCTGCCAGATAGCGGCCATCCGGGAACTCGGTCCTGTAGCAATCATCGTGGTCTGGGGCAACGACGACGTATCCGTGGCTGGCGAGTTCCTCGGCAATGTGCGAGCTGAAGCTGCGGTGCGTCATGTGACAATGAGAGAAGAAGAGGATCGGGTAGCGCTCCTGGCTGGCGGCCAGGGGGGCGCCGACGACCCGGTATCCCACGAGGCGGGGTGCGAGCCCGGCCCAGCGCGTATCCGCGCCTGCCAATTGGTAGAAGCTCGAGTCTGCGGAGAGTCGGCGATTCCAGCGCGGGCCAGGCAGGGTGCCCGGTCCCGGCGGTGCCGCGGGATACCAGAAGGTGACCATGAAGGCATTCGTCGCGGGATTGTACCGGTAGCGGCCGGTCCGTGACGGATCGACCATGACCCGGTCGCAGGTGCCCACGGCGAAGGGTCCGCTGGGCACCGGAAACGACGTGATGAGGTGGTTCGTGAGCGTCCGATAGAAGCGATGGGGGAGCTCTGAGCTTTCCGAGTCCCGAAAGAGCAGGGGACTCGAATCGTTGTTGGTCCGACGGAGCAGGGCCAGGCGCGTCCAATCCGTCAGGTTGGCCGACGCTTCCACGATGTACAGATCGACCATCTGGTTGAACTGGCTGAGGATGGCCCCACTCAGGCCAGGGACGAGATTCGATGAGCTGCCGTCAAGGCTCAGGGTGACAGACCGGTCCGGGGCCACATCGATGCCGGTGAACTGATGCGGCAACGGCTGGGCGGTCGTCGTTTCGGGACCGGCGAGCCAGAGCCCCAGGGCGAGGGCCCCTTGTTGGAGCCAGCGGGTTGCGGTGCGGGCGATCCCGAGCACGGGGGAGTGATCATGCGTGTTCATGGCGTTGGTGGGGATGGGCTTTGATCTTGGAGTCATGGACGCCTGCGGCGTCCGGGCGTCATGGGGACTACTCTACCGTGAGGGCGAGAAGGAAGGGGGCTGCCCCGGTCAATGCGGAGGTGAAGTCCATGCGGACGACTTCGATTTCGGGGCGGGGGTTGGTGTAGGATGTCCTGTAACACCGAAGGGAGTCCGGGCCTGACGCCTTGGCCCAGCGGGGGCCTGTCCAGGCCACGGCCGTGCCCTCGCCGAGCGGCTTGGAATCGCTGACATCCTGCCAATGCCGCAGATCCCGGCCATACCGGATCTCGATGTCGGCGGTCCCGCCATCGGCATAGTGCAGCCGGTAACTCCCGATTGCGGTGTCGTCCTTCTCCGCACGAAGGGCCCCGTGGAGCACATGAAACTGACGAAAGCTGCGGCCGACGCGAATCTGCACTTGCCTGGGGAACTGCGACCAGTCCGGGTCCTGCCGGCCCAGTTGGATGACACCACGGACCTCGAAAGGGACTCCCTGCAGAGTCTGCAGACCAACCCGCATGGCTGAGAGGTCCTGGTCCAGGTCATCCAGGCTGGCGGTGGGGATCCAGGCTTCATCGAGGTTGGCGTTCATGGCCCCGGCCAAGTCCACTTGGTTCGGTCCGGCAGCGGGATCCCGCGGCGGAATCGGGCGTGCGGGCTGGTCCTTTGCTTTCCGGTCCACCGCGACATTGAACTCGAAGATCCGGGTTTCAACCCGGCGTCCCGGTTGTGGCGCGTTCCCGTGGGGAACGACCGCCCTGAGTCTCGACCAGTACTCCTGCTTATAGCGTTCGAAGCGTTCGGCGGGAGTTGCTTCGGATCCCCCTGGGTAGTCCGTCAGCCGCCACGAGAACGCGTTGTGCAGGCGCGCCGTGTTATCGACGCTGCCGGTGATCAAGCGGGTTCCGCCCGTGTCGAAGGCGACGGCCCGGACCGCGTTGAGGTGCGGTCTGAGGCGGAGGACGCTCTGGCCGGTGGCGACATCCCAAAGAAAGACCGAATTGTCCAGGTCATGGCTCTTGGCAACGCCGAGCCCGCCGCCGGCCGTCGCCAGGCGACGACCGTCCGGACTGAAGAACAACGAACTCACGCCGTCCCGGTGTCCCTCGAAGGGCGGCAGCAACTGCGCCCCCGAGCGGGCGTCCCAGACGCGAGCGGTTTTGTCCTGGCTGCCTGTGGCGAGAGACTGGCCGTCCGGACTCCACGCCACGTGCAAGACCTGGTTCGAGTGTCCCGAGAGCGAGCAGAGCAGGCGGCCGGTCGCCACCTGCCAGACACGAGCGCTGTGGTCCGCGCTGGCGGTTGCGAGCCGGTCCCCATCGGGACTGAAGGCCACCGCCATGATCCAATGCGCATGGCCCTCGAGCGTGTGCAGGAGCCGGCCGGACCCGGCGTCCCAGATCCTGGCAGTCCGGTCCTTGCTGCCGGTGGCGACATGGCGTCCATCAGCGCTGGCGGCCACGCAGAGAACCGTGTCGGCATGCCCTTCGAGGACGAGGAGGGGTTTGGGGAGGGAGGCGGACCAGCCCGCGCGATGGCTTTCCAGGTCCAGTTCCCAGAGCGCGGCGGTGGCATGGCGTGACGCCGTCAGGAGCCGGTTGCCTTCGCGGTTGAACGCCAGTGACACCACCGGGAAACCGACGGGGATGATGCTGCGAAGGCGTCCGTCCGCCAGATCCCAAAGCCGGACCGTGTGATCGAGGCTGCCGGTGGCCACCCACCGGTCATCCGGACTCACCGCCATGGTCCACACCGCCTCATCATGTCCTTCCAGACTCGTGAAACTCGGCGGTGCGGTGATGGGCCAGACTCGCAGGGTACCATCCAGGCTCGTGCTGGCAACGCGGGTGCCATCGGGACTGAATGCCACGCCGCGCACCATCCGGGCGTGGCCTTCGAAGACCTGGACGATCTGGCGTGTGGCAACGTCAATCAGGTGAACACCTGCCTCGGCCTTCTGGGGTCCCATGGCGCCACCCGCGGCGGCGCACCAGCGTCCGTCCGGACTGAAGGCGACCGTCAAGAGCGCCCCCAGGCCGCTGGTTTTGAAGAGCAGTGGAAGTTCCCTGTCCGAACGCGCGTCGCCCAATCGCGCGGTTCCGTCCCAGCTCGCGGTCGCCACGCGATTCCCATCGGGATGAAACGCGACGGCGGAGACGCAGTGGACGTGTCCGGTGAGCGCGCGCGACGATCCGGAGGCCAGGTCGGTGATCCGGACGGTGGCATCCGCACTTGGGACCCAGGTGTTGCCGCTGCCGCCGGCGAACGCCAGTGTCCGTCCGTCGGGGCTGAAGGCGGCGCACATCACGGTATCCCCATAGGTGGCGACCTGTCGGAGGAAAGCGCCGGTCTCGGCGTCCCAAAGCCGGACGGTATGGTCGCCACTTCCCGTGGCGAGGGTCTTCCCGTCGGGACTGAACACGGCGCACCAGACGGCACCGGAGTGCCCGATCAGCGTGTAGAGGGACTGGCCGGTCGCGACATCCCAGATCCTGGCGGTGCCATCCAGGCTCGCGGTGGCCAGGCGTCGACTGTCCCGGCTGAAGTCCAGAAGCGCCACGATGCCCTCGTGACCGCTCAGGAGCCACCGCCGGGAGCCCGTCGCTGCGTCCCAGATCGAGACGGTGGCAGCATGACTGCCCGCTGCGATCCACCGGCCGTCAGGGCTGAAGGCGACGCCGGTCAATTCAGCCCCGCCAGCCGAGAGCGTCATGAGGTCGAGATTGCAGGCCCGCTGGAGCCATCCCCATTCCCAGCCGCGGAGCGAGGCCAGATTCGTCTGGGCCAGGATCTGCCGCGCGCGGCCGTATTGGCCCTGGTCGATCAGGGCCTGGACCTGGCCGATGCTGGCGCAATAGAACTGCGCCTCGGCGAGGCGCCGTTGGTTGGCTTCGTCCGCGAGCGCCTGTTCCGTGCGTCGTTCGTTCTGTTCCGCGCGCTGGCGTTGTCGGCTCTCATTCCGTTCGGCCCGCATCGCCCGCGCCGCCTGCCAGGTGCTGGCGACGATTCCCAGCATGAGCACCGCGACGATCGAGGCGGCGGCGATCACCATGGCGGTATTGCGCTGGACGAACTTCTGGGCGCGGTAGACGGCGCTGGGCGGGCGGGCGGAGACCGGTTCATGTCGCACGTGGCGCTCGATGTCATTCGCCAAGTCGTTGGCCGTCTCGTACCGGCGCCGGCGATCCTTCTCCAGGCATTTCATGACGATCCAGTCGAGGTCGCCGCGGACCAAGTGGACGAGCTTCGGGGCCTCCGTACCCCGACATTTGGCGGTTGTTGTCAGGTCCTCTCGCCGGAGCCCGCTCAGGCGGGTCGAGGGCCGCGGCGGATCCTGCTCGCGGATCGTCCGGCGCAGCTCATCGAGACCGGCTGCCAGAAGCGTTTGGGCGTCGAACGGGGTTCGTCCGGTCAACAGTTCGTACAACAGGACCCCGAGGCTGTAGATGTCGCTGCGCGTATCGATGTCCAAACGGCTCATGGCCGCTTGCTCGGGACTCATGTAAGCCGGTGTGCCGATGAACTGCTCGAACGCGGTGAAGAGGGTTTTGTCCGTCAGCTTCTGTTCGGTGGCTTTGGCGATGCCGAAGTCGATGACCACCGGCACGGGGGCGCCGTTGTGCAAACTGACGAGGATGTTGGAGGGTTTGATATCGCGATGGATAATCCCCTTTTGATGGGCGTGCTGGATGGCGTGGCAGGTCTGGATGAACAGGTCCAACCGCTCGCGCGTCGAGAGGTTGTTCTGATCGCAGTACTCGGTGATCTTGATTCCCCGGACAAGCTCCATGACGAAGAACGGCCGGCCGGTCTCGGTGGTTCCGGCGTCCAGGACCTTGGCGATGTTGGGGTGTTCCATGAGGGCCAGGGCCTGGCGTTCCGCCTCGAACCGGGCAATGACCGACTTGGTGTCCATCCCCAGCTTGATGACTTTGAGGGCGACGCGGCGGCGCACGGGTTCCTCCTGCTCCGCCAGGTACACCACGCCACAACCGCCTTCGCCGATCTGCTGGAGCAGCTTGTAGCGGCCGATGCGATCCCCGGGCTTCTCCGTCACGGGAACCGTGATCGTGGCGCCGACGGTATCCCCGTCGAGCGCCAGGTGCAGGGGTTCCCGTTGAAAGAAGGGATCAGCCTCGACGTGGGCATCCAGAAGCAACTCGACCCGCTCGCGCAAGGGGTCATCCCCTTCACAGGCCATGGCGAGGTACGCCGCGCGCTTGTCCGGCGCAAGCTGTAGCGCCGCGTGGAAAATGGTCTCCTCTCTGGTTCTTCGCTCGTTCATGGCCCGCCATCCCGCCGGATGGCCTCAACCTTCAGTGCGGTTTGCCCGCGTCAAAACCGACAGCCCCGGCTCACTTTTTCGCGTCAGGCGGCCTCTGGCCCTTGATGGCCGCGAAGAGCCAGGCCTTGGCGAAACTCCAGGCCCGCTCCACGGTGCGCTCGGAGATGTTGAGCAGGGACGCGATCTCCCGGTTGCTCAATCCCACGAAGAACCGGAGCTTGACCACCTGCGCTTTCATCGGATCCACGGCAGCCAAGTCGTCGAGGACCTCGTGAACCTGCAGCAGGCGCTCCCGGTCGTCCGGTCTGGCGAGGTGCGCCGTTTCGAGCGGCACCCGGGGGCGTCCTCCGCCGTGGCGGATCCGGCGTTTGCGTCTGGCCAGGTCGATCAGGATGCGCCGCATCGCCTCGGCGGCGGCGGCAAAGAAGTGGGCCTTGCCTTGCCAGTCGTGTCCCTGCGGTTCGGCCAGGCGGAGCCAGGCCTCGTGAACGAGCGCCGTGGGTTGGAGCGTGTGCCCGGCAGGTTCGCGGGCCATCCGGCACGCCGCGAGCCGGCGCAGTTCCTCGTAGACCAGCGGCAGGAGCTCCTCGGCGGCCTTGGGGTCGCCTTGCTCGACACGGCCGAGGATGTGCGTGATTTCGCTCACAGGATGAACGGCTTCAGGTTGAGCGCCTTTGGGCTGTGCTGCAGACACTACTCCAGCCGGCGCCCGGAGGTCGAGGACGATCCGAATCATGGCCCTGCCGACACCCCGCGTGTCTTCAAGGCCAAAAACCACCAGAAACCGATGGCGGACGTTCGTGCCACACGCATTATTGATAAGTCGGGGGGATGCACTACACGGTTCCCCTCACCCGCCCTTCGGGCACCCTCTTCCCATCGGATGGGGAGAGGGCAGGGTGAGGGGCCCTGTAGCCCGTGCCGGCGACTGCTCAGTAAGCGAGGATCCGGGAGTCTTGTCCAATATGGATCGGCGTGGCAGAAACGATGTCGTTGGCGATCTCCTGCAACGCGGTGGGCGTGCTGGGTGATCATCGTTCGGCGGCGTGATGAACACTCCCTGGCAACTCGTAGTGCTTGATGCTCTAGCGAGGCGCGCCTCAGACCCAGCCAAGTCCGCGATCCCATGGAGCTTCCCCGTCTTTCCGGACCCTCTCTTCCGCGCCTCGCTAATGCAGAGTCCTCGAAGGCAGGGGGGCAGGGCTGGAACAGCAGGGACCAAACTTGACCTGTTGACCCCCTATTCCACAAGCCGAGGACTCTGGAGGCCCTGGACCGGAGAGAGGCGCCGCATGGACTCTACGGCATACGCCAAGCCCATTCGGCTGGCGGATGGCTTCCGAAACTCGCGCACCTTCTGAGCTCGCCGGGCACCTCCCAGGAGTGGCTCACGTGGTGGCGTTCCCTGCGCGACGTCGCGCCACGGCTCCGGGGTTGATGTGGGTCCCTGCTTTCATTACCCTTCCCGCATGAAGCCCACAGCAGCGCGTCGGTCGATACGGATCGGTCATGCCGCCCTGGCCATCCTCGGGGCGGGGATGTTCCTGCTCAATGCCGGGGAACCGGCGGTGGGCTTGGCGATCCCGGCCGATGAATCCCGTGACGCACGGCTGGCGTGGTGGCGCGAGGGCCGGTTCGGGATGTTCATCCATTGGGGACCCGTCAGCCTCAAGGGGACCGAGATCAGCTGGTCCCGGGCCAACACGAATCCGAAATGCCCCAACCGCGGGCCGATCCCGGCCGACGTCTACGACAACCTCTACAAGGATTTCAACCCGACGAACTTCAACGCCGCGCAGTGGGCGCGCCTGGCCAGGCGGGCGGGCGCGCGGTACATGGTCCTGACGGCGAAGCACTGCGACAGCTTCCTCCTCTGGCATTCGAAGGCGAGCGACTATACGATCGCCGCCACGCCGTTCCGGCGGGATGTGTGCGCGGAACTTGCCGCCGCCGCCCGGGCCGAAGGCTTGCGGATCGGATGGTACTTCTCGCCGATGGACTGGCGGGACCCGGACTTCCGAACGGACCGGCACGAAGCGTTTCTGGATCGGATGCGGGCCGAGCTGCGGGAGTTGCTCGGGAACTACGGGCGGATCGACCTCCTGTGGTTCGACTGGGACAACGGGGAACCGCGGTACGACCAGGCGGGGACGTATGCTCTGGTGAAGCAGCTCCAGCCGCGGATGGTCATCAACAACCGGCTCGATCTCGGCCCGGGGAACAGCGACCGCCAGTTGCTCTCGACGCATGCCGACTACTACACGCCCGAGCAGCAGGTGGGGGCTTACGACGACCAGCGTCCGTGGGAATCGTGCATGACACTCTCGTCCCGGGACCAGTGGGCCTGGGGCGGGCCCGGCGACGGTGTCAAGCCGTTCGAGACCTGTCTCGCGATGCTGATCGGCTGCGCCGGAGGCGACGGCAACCTGCTCCTCAACGTGGGGCCCATGCCCAACGGCGAGATCCCGCCCGACCAGGCCGGCCGACTCGAGGAGCTCGGGGCGTGGCTCGACGCCTACGGGGAGAGCATTTATGGAACCCGCGGCGGGCCGTTCAAACCCGGCGAGTACGGCGTCTCGACCCGCAAGGGCAGGACCGTCTACGTCCACGTGCGGGAATGGAGCGATGACGTGCTGCGACTCCCCGCGATCCCCGGCCGGGTCGTGTCCCATCGGCTCCTGACGGGGGGCAGCGCGACCGTCCGGCAGACCGCAACCGCCCTCGAGATCGTGGTTCCGGCTAAGGACTGGCATCCCCTCGACACGATTGTGGCGCTCGAGTTCGACGGCGACGTGATGCGTCTTCCCGCTGTGGCGGTGCCCGGGGAGCCGTCCCTCACCCTGAACGCGAAGGCCACAGCCTCGAACGTGTACCAGCAGCAGGCTGGGCATGGTCCGGACAAAGCCGTGGACGGCCGTGACGACACCCGGTGGGCCACGGACGCGGGAGTCAAGGCCGCCTGGCTCGAGGTCGACCTCGGCAAGCCCGCCACGTTCCGCCGCGCCGTCATCCGCCAGGCGTATCCGGAGCTCGAGCGCATCCGGAAGTTCGCCATCGAGGCCTTCGTCGACGGCGGTTGGAAGGCCTGCTACCAGGGAGACAAGTTAGGCGCCCGGCTCAACGCCCGGTTCCCGCCAGTCACCGCGCAACGCGTCCGACTGAATATCACCGAGGCCACCGACGGGCCCACCCTCTGGGAGTTCCAGCTCTTTGGAGCGCCCTAGAGTCCTCGACTTGAGAAACATGGGGTCAACAGGTCAAGTGTGGTCCCTGCCGTTCCAACCCCACCCCCCTGCCTTCGAGGACTCTACGTTAGCGAGGCGCGGAAGAGAGGGTCCGGAAAGGCAGGAAGGCTTCACGGGATCGCGGACTTCGTTAGGTCTGAGGCGGCGCCTCGCTAGGTCTGAGGCGCGCCTCGCCAGGATGCTCGGCCTCGCAGCGGTCGTGGTGATGGTCCTCCTGGGAGCGCTGCCGGCGCGCGGTACAACCGTCCTCTCCCTCGACGGCGAGTGGCTCCTGGCCACGGATCCCGGCAACGTCGGGCGGGATGGGCGGTGGTGGACCGCTCCTCGTCCGGAAGCGAAGCCCACCAAGGTTCCCTGGATCATCCAGGACGCCTTTCCCGGGTACCACGGCGTGGCCTGGTACTGGAAGGAGTTCGAGGGTCCGGAGGCGGCGATCCCCGGGGGACGAACCCTGCTGCGCTTCTGGCAGGTGGACTACAAGGCCGATGTCTGGCTGAACGACACGCCGGTGGGCGCCCACGAAGGCGGCGAGTCCCCGTTCGTGTTCGACGTGACGGCGCTCCTGCGGCCCCGGGCGAAGAACCGCCTGGCGGTGCGCGTGCTGAACCCCACCCATGAACCTGTCGACGGCATCGTGCTCAACGAGACGCCGCATCGGAACAAGGCGTTGCCCTACACCGCCGGCAGCGCCTGGAACCAGGGGGGCATCTGGGATTCCGTCGAGGTGCTGACCGTGCCGGCGGTTTACATCGAGGATCTCTTTGTCCGACCGGACTGGAAGACTGGCGTGATCCGCGTGCAGTTGAACGTTCGCAATGCCGGCGCCGAAGCGTGCCAAGGGACCCTGCAGCTCACGGTCGCGCCGGCAGCGGCCGGCGAGACCCTGACGACCCGCGTCCTGTCGCCGGAGTTGAAGCCGGGCGACACGGGGGTCGACACCACGTTGACCGTTCCGCATCCGCGGCTGTGGGAGCTCGAGGATCCGTTCCTCTATCGCGTCACGGCCAGGGTGGGCGCCGGATCTCCGCAGGAGGCAACGGCGCTCGGCGGTGTCCACGAGTACTCGGTCCGATGCGGCTTTCGCGATTTCCGGCTTGAGCGCGGGGCGTTTCGTCTCAACGGCAAGCGGATTTACCTGCGCTGTTCGCACACGGGGAATTGCTGTCCGATCGGGCTCGAGTTGCCGCACGATCCGGACTACCTGCGGCGTGATCTCATCAACCAGAAGATGATGCGCTACAATGCGATCCGGTTCATCTCGGGGGTTCCGAAGCGCTACCAGCTCGACCTGGCGGACGAGATCGGGCTCATGGTGTATCCGGAGGCCTACGCCGGCTGGTGTCTGGCGGACTCGCCGAAGATGAAGGAGCGGTACAACGAATCGGTGTTCGGCATGATCCGGCGCGACCGGAACCATCCTTGCATCACGATGTGGGGCCTGCTGAACGAGACCCCCGACGGCGCTGTGTTCCGGCACGCGGTCAGCGTCCTGCCGGAGATTCGCCGGCTCGATGACACCCGGGTTGTGCTCCTGAATAGCGGGCGGTTCGACCATGCCGGGAGCGTGGCCGGCATCGAGGTCTGGCGCACGTTCGAGCGGACGGATCCGTGCGTCACGCGCAACAGCACCGACCACGTCGTCAAGGCCCTCGGCATCACCTGGCAGCCGGGCCAGATCGCCTTTCACCCGGGACGCGACGGCGAATACGCGGTCGTCCGCTGGACTGCGCCCTCGGCGGAGCGCGTCGAGGTCTCCGCCGTCTACCGGAGCATCGCTGAGGCAGCGACCACCGACCTCCACCTCTTGCACAACGGAAAGCCGTTGTTCGATGCCGCAGTCAATCTCGCGGGGCGAGGTCCTGAAGCGGCGTTCTCGGCGACCCTCGAGGTCAAGGCGGGCGATACGCTCGATTCGGTCTGCGGCTGGGGCAACCGGAACTACGGCGCCGACACCACCGCGTTGGCGATGACGGTCAAGTCCGCCTCGGGCAAGACGTGGGACGCCGAGCGCGACTTCTCGATCGATCGAAATCCCAACGGCGTGTGGAGCTACGGGTTCTTCAAGCCCGGCGACACGCCCGTCGCCGCCGGTTTCGCGCTGTTCCCGAACGGACTCGCCGAGCGCGCGATCGGCAGCATCAGCAATCCGGGGTCGAGGGTCTGGGAGGACATCCTGAGCGACCAGCACCCGTACCAGCGCGTGCCGCACACCGCGGAGGTCATCCGGACGCTCCGGACCCTGGGCGGCAACGGCAAGCCGGTCTGGCTCTCGGAGTACGGCATCGGCAGCGCCGTTGATCTGCTGCGGGTCTGCCGCTGGTACGAGCAGGCGGGCAAGACCGAGGTCGAGGACGCCCGATTCTACCAACGCTGGAGGGACCAGTACCTCGCCGATTGGCAGCGGTACCGGCTCGACGACGTGTTCGATCGGCCCGAGGACTTCTTTGCCCAGTCGATCGCCCGCATGGGCGGCCAGCGCTTGCTCGGGATCAACGCCATCCGGGCCAACCCGAACGTCATCGGGCACAGCCTGACCGGAACGCTGGATCAGGGCATGACCGCGGAGGGCGTCTGGACCACGTTCCGCGAGCTCAAGCCAGGCGCGGCGGACGCCTTGTTCGATGCCTGGGCCCCGCTCCGCTGGTGCTTGTTTGTCGAGCCCGCCAATGTCTATCGCCGGACGCCGGTCACGCTCGAGGCCGTCCTCGCCAACGAGGATGTGCTTGCCCCGGGCGAGTACCCGGTCCGCCTGCAGGTTGTCGGGCCGAACCTCGCGCGGGTGTTCGAGAAGCGCATCACGGTCACGATCGCCGATCCCAAAGGCACCCCCGAACCGTCCATGGTCCAGCCGGTCTTCTCGGAAGAGATCCACATCGAGGGTCCCCCGGGCAGCTATCGGTTCCTGGCCACATTCGAGCGCGGCGCGGCAGCTTGCGGCGAGGAGGTGAAGTTCTTCGTGGATGTCGCTCCGGAGGAGATGCCGAGGGTCGAAACGGAAGTGGTCTTGCTCAGCGCCGACGCGGGTCTGGCGCGGTGGCTCACCGAAGGGGGCATCCGGCATCGCGCCTATGCGGCGGGCCCGGCGGAGGCGCGCGAAGTGATCCTGGTTTCCGGCAGGCCCGCGCAAGATCCGGCGGTCGTGTTCCCGGACCTTGCGCGGCGGATTGCCCGCGGCTCGGCGGTGGTGTTTCTGACCACGGACACCTACGCGAAGGGCGATCAGCCGACGGGCTGGCTGCCGCTGAAGAGCCGGGGCGGCATCAGCGGCATTGCCCGCTGGCTCTACCACGCCGATGAGTGGGCCAAGCGGCATCCGATCTTCGAGGGCCTCCCGTGCGGAGGTCTGATGGACTACAGCCACTACCGGGAGCTGATCCCCGATGTCGTGTTCTCCGGGCTGGATCCGGTCGCCGACCCCGTCGCCGGCGGCATCAACGCGTCGTGGGGATACCAGTCCGGGCTGTTGGTGGCCGTGTGCAAGTTCGGGGCCGGGGAGTTCATCCTCAACGCCCTGTCGATCCGCGACTCGTTGGGCAAGGTCCCGCAGGCGGACCGGCTGCTCCGCAACATGCTGCGGTTTGCCGCCCGCGACACGGCGCAGCCGCCGGTGGATCTCCCGGCGGATTTCGATACCCAACTCCGTGACCTGGGATTGCATGAACCCACGAATCCAACTCGTGATTGATGCGTGCACCCGTATACATGCACCCCGAATGCCGCCCCTCGATGGCACTCGGGGCCAGGAAGACTGGGAGAGCGAAACCACCACAGACCCTTGCTTGAGAACCACGCGATATGTCATCCCGTAGCCTCTCTCTTCGATCGTTGTTCGGCGTCGCCCCCGCGCTGTTGGCTGCGCTCACGCTCGCCGCCGGCGACACGCCGCCGGATCCCGTCGCCGCCGGGCGCGGGTTGGTGGAACGGCTGCTGCCGGCGGAAGCCGCGATGTTTGATATCGAGCTGATCCCTCCCGAGGGAGACGCGGATGTCTTCGAGATCGAGAGCCGGGGTGGCCGGGTGGTTTTGCGCGGCAACACCGGCGTGGCGGTTGCCTCGGCGTTGAACTGGTATCTGAAGTCCTATTGTCAGTGCCATACGTCGTTCACCGGCGGGAGCCAGTTGGCGTTGCCCAAGCCTTTGCCCGAGGTCAAACCCAAGTGCCGGCGCGTGAGCGAGGCACGGTATCGGTACTTCCTGAACTACTGCTGCTTTGGCTACTCACTGCCGTGGTTTGACTGGGATCAGTGGGAGCGACTGATCGACTGGATGGCGTTGAACGGTGTCAACCTGCCGTTGTCCGTCACGGGCCAGGAGGCGGTCTGGCAGGCTGTGGGGCGCCGTCTGGGTCTGGAGGGCAAGGACCTCGAGGAGTTCCTGGCCGGTCCGCCCTACCTGCCCTTCGGCTGGATGGGTTGTCTGGACGGCCACGGCGGCCCGCTGCCCCAATCCTGGATCGACGCCCACCTCGTCCTCGGGAAACAGATCCTGGATCGGCAACGCGCGCTCGGCATGCGGCCGGTGCTGCAAGGCTTTACCGGGCACGCCCCCGCCGCGCTCGCCCGGAAGCACCCCGCCGCCCGCTTCCAGAAGATCCATTGGTGCGAGTGGGACACGCTGGTGCTCGACCCGCTCGACCCGCTGTTCCCGAAGGTCGCCGCCGTGTTTCTCGAGGAGCAGACCCGCCTGTTGGGCACGGACCACTATTACGCCGCCGACACGTTCATCGAGATGATCCCGCCGAGCGGCGAGCTCGGGTATGTGGGCGACATCGGGCGCGCCATCTACCGGGGGCTTGCCCAGACCGATCCGGAAGCGGTGTGGGTCCTGCAGGGCTGGCCGTTCTTCTTCGCCCGCCAGTACTGGACCCAGCCGCGCGTCCGGGCGCTGCTCGAGCCTGTCCCTGACGCGCGGATTTTGCTGTTGGACCTGTATTGCGAGAAGACGCCGGTGTGGAGTCTGACGGAGGCGTTCTGCGGCAAGCCGTGGGTTTGGTGCAACATCCAGAGCTTCGGCAACCGCGTCTGGCTCGGCGGCGCGCTGGACCGCATCAATCGCGATCTGTTCGCGGCGCGCCGCGACCCGCAGGCGGGCCGGCTCTCTGGCCTGGGCTTCGTCAACGAAGGACTCGATTTTAATCCCGTCGTGTACGATCTGCTGTTCGAGATGGCCTGGCGCAGCGAACCCGTCGATCTCACTCCATGGCTGCGGGATTATGCGCGTCGGTCCTATGGGCGGGCCAACGCCGGCGCGGAGAAAGCGTGGGGCATCCTTCATGAGACGGTCTATCAGGACGCGTTTGACAATCCGGTGGCCTACACAGCCGTGCCGTCCCTGGGCGGTCCGCCGGGCACTCCCTATAGCAACGACCGGTTGGCCGAGGCCGGCCGGTTGCTGCTGGCTGCAGCCGATGATCTGGGCGCCTCCGACGCCTTCCGCTTTGATCTGGTCAACGTGACACGCCAGGTCCTTGGCAACAACGCCGCCGAGTTTCACCATCGATTCATCGACGCCTACGAACGGAAGGACCGGGACGACCTGCGCCGTGCCATGGACGCGCTGCGCGAGTTCCTGCAGGATCTGGACGCGCTGCTGGCGACGCGCCCCGAGTTCCTGCTGGGCCGCTGGATCGAGGATGCCCGCCGCTGGGGCAAGACCGAGGACGAACGCCGCCGCCTCGAGTGGAACGCCCGCCGGGTCCTCACGCTCTGGGGCAACACCGACGCGTTGCGCGATTACGCCGCCCGCCAATGGTCCGGCATGCTCACCGGCTTCTACCTCCGGCGTTGGGAGCTCTTCTGCAGTCACCTCGATCCGGCGATCGCCGCGGGGAGGTCCTTCGACTCGAAGGCATTCCTCGGTGCGTTGTTCGAGTTCGAGAAACAGTGGGCCGATGCCCCGGACCGGTACCCGCGCGAACCCCGAGGCGACAGCATCGCCCTCGCACGCCATTTGTGGTCGAAGTACGGCGCGTTGTCAGCCCCCGAGTCGGCCAGCCTCAGCACGGGCAAGCGGGTCACCTGCTCGTCCGCTCTGACATCACACCCGGCGTTTCTGGCCAATGACGGCCGGGTGCGATCGACTGAGGCTTTTTGGGCAACGGACGTGGGGCAGCACCCTGGCGAGGCGTGGTGGCAGGTGGACTTCGAGCAGCCGACGACGATCGGACGGGTCGTCGTGGTCGGCTATTACGGGGATGATCGGTACTACGGATTCACCGTCGAGACCTCGTTGGACGGCAAGGACTGGACCCTGGCGGCGGATCGACGGGACAACCGGGCCCGTTCAACCCGCAGCGGCTACCGCTGCGTGTTCGAACCGCGGCTGGCCCGTTATCTCCGTGTGACCCAAACCCACAATTCGGCCAACACCGGCCGGCACCTCGTGGAGGTGATGGTGTTCGCGGAGTGACGCGCGTGACGACGGGCTGAACGGGATGAACGGGATGGACCGAGAGGATAGGGGGGTTCAAAGTCGCCCCCCATCCTGTCCATCCTGTTAATCCCGTCTAGGAACGCGAGGGGATGAAAGAGGAGCACGCCCCGGGGGTGATCATGATCCGTTGCCTGTCCGGTGTGGGGAGGATGGGCTTTGATCGGTTCGCGTGTCAGCCTTGAGGATTGCGGCCACCCAATGGCCCTTGCCGGGCGCGGTCACCGGGACCAGGCCGCCCCCGTTGATCGACTCGCGCTTGCCCCACTCGCCCGACGAGATGTCAATCCAGCGCACGTCGAAGCGGCCCGTCGCATTCTTGAGATCGAGGCCGATCGTCCCGCCGTCGGTGAAGTAGAGGGCGTAGGCCTGGCCGGGCCTGGCCGCAAGATACGCTTCATTCTCCTCCCGGTCGCTGAGCAGGGCGTTGGCCGGTTCGACGTCCCAGAGTTTGATGCGCGACTCGAGCTTCCGGGCTGCCCGGATCGCGTTGGCCGCCGGTTGCGACAGCCCCAGACCCGAGTCGGGCCGGTGGAACCGGGCTGAGGCGACTCCTCCGACGACGTGCCGCCAGAAGCGTTCGAGCCCGTCGCGGTTGGACCCGAACCGGCCGCCGTCGGCGCCGTAGGTCTTCGTGGTGTTCAGCGGGCGCGGTTGGGCGGCGATCCGCTGGCGGACCCACTGGAAGTTGTCCCAGTGTTCCTGGCCCTTCTTCTGGTTGTTCTGGGAAACATCGCAGAAATCGTAGCGCTCGGGGTGATCGAAGGTTCGCTTGTGCTCGTTTGCCTTGAGATCCCAGGCGTCCCACATCTCGGTGAGACAGACCTGTTTGCCGGCCTGGCCGGCGTGCTGCCGGATGAACCCGGCCCAGTAGGCGCCCCAGGCCTCCTCGGCGGAGGTTTCGTTGTCCATGCAATAGAGGACATGATCGTGGCGCAGGGTGAAGGAGAGCATCTTCTCGACAAACCGCTGCTGGAATTTCAAAACCACGGTGTTATTCCGCTGCGCCGGCGTGGTGAAGAAGAACGGCTGCTTGTTCTGGCCCGGATGGTCCGGGTAATGCTCGGCGAAGCCCGATTCCGCATAGGTGTAGTTAACGTTGTTTTTCGGGTTGTAGGGATGGGGTTCCCAGTTCTTGGTCGAGTAGTCGAAGCGATCCCAAACCTCGATCTGGACGATGATGTCGCGCTCGGCCGTCCAGCGGAGCAGGTTCTCGAACCGCTGCCAGTACTCCTCGTTCCACTGGCCGAGGTCGTACTTCCCGTCCGGCAACCGCTTGAACGGGTAAACCTCGAACCCCTTGTCGATGCGGTCGCTCATGGTGTTGCGGATGTAGTTGCCCCCCGCCGCCCGGATCTCATCGAGGTGATCCTTGAGCTCGGGAAGCTGGAAAAGATTGTCGTCCTTCGAGCCCCCCAGGAGCAGGACGGGCTGTCCCTTGTATTGCCAGTAGCGGGGGTTGGTTGGCCAGGGCTGGATCCGATCCGCGCCGGCCTTCGGGTTGGCGGCGGGCACCGGCGCCTCGGCTCCCCGGGACACCCCGGTCGAGTCGAGGATCCAGCACGCCAGGACCCAGGTCAGGGATCTTCGCAAGGGCTGATGGACGGTCAACGATCTCATGGGCTGTGATGCTCCGTGCTCACCCTGCCCCAAGAAGGCCACGGGCGTCAATCGAGGACGGCATCCCCAAATCCGCGCATAAGCGTCCTTTGCGGCTCAACCTCCTGGGCTTGACCAGGCGCCTTGAGCCGCCCAGTCCGGGGTTTTCGCGGATTTGAAAGCCCGCCCGCGGGGCGGGCCCATTCCCTCCGAACCCTATAGCGCCCGCCCGCCAGCGGGCGGGCCACCCCGGAGCCGATACCCCACGCGCCTGCAGGGCGAAAACCCACCACGAGCCGATGGCGAACGTTCGGGCCGCACGCGTTAGGCGAGGATCCGGGGCATCCCGATTGAGATTTGAGAATTGCTATTGCATATTCAGAGCTCGAATTTCGTCTTGACTTATCTGCACGGAAGGAATAGGCGGGGGTTACAAGCCCTGACGTGCTCCTTCGAACGGAGGAGCCTGCTCCTTTGTGGGAGCGGGGGACATTGTGGTGGGTGCGAGTGGGCGAGATGCGGGGACCGCGGGCGTGAAAGCGAGCAGTTCAGCAAGGAGATTCGAACTTGAGCCTCTCGAGTGGCGAATCCTGCTTGCGGCCGATCCGGCGGCGGCTGTTCTGACGGCAGGCACTGCGCCCGATCTCTTGCGGGCCGAGGCCGCGGACGTTGCCGAGGCTGAACCTGCGACTGGCGACGCGACCGGGGAGACGATCGCCTGCGATCCGTGGGGGCGCCTCGACCCTCTGTTCGGTCCCGAGTCGGCGGCCGACCTGCCTGTGGCCCCCGATGTGCCGGAGGACGCCTCCGGAGCTCCCGGGGGACCGACCCCGCCGGTTCTCGACGATGAAGCCGAGCGGGTGTGTTCGCCCTGTCCGGAATTGCCCGACGCGCTGGTTCCTGAGGAGGACTCGACTCTGCTGGCGGCGACGGTTTGGGTGTCGGTGGCCGACACCGCGGTGCAGCAGTTGACCGCGACGCTTCGTGCCGCCAACGGACCGCCGTCGGACCAGGTCCGCTGGCTGCCCGATGGTCATCGGCGCTTCACCCCGGGCCACAGTCCGGGGACGTCATCCACGACGCTGGATGAGATCTGGAGTGCCGGCGACGAGTACGAATGGGAGATCAACGACGCCACAGGCACCGAGGGCGCCGATCCGGGATGGGATCTGCTCAACATGACGGGCGCACTGGCGATCCAGACGACGGCGGCGGCTCCCTTCGTCATTCATATCAAATCCCTGACGCCTGCCAACGCGGCGGGGAACGCGGCCCATTTCGATCCCACGCTCACCTACGAATGGCGCATCGCAACCGCCGCGGAGGGGATCACCGGCTTCGATCGCACGGTGATCACGCTCGACTCGAGCCAGTTCACCAATGCGCTGGGGACTGGCGCCTTCCTCCTTGATCAGGCCGGGAACGGCCGGGATTTGCTGCTCCGGTTCGTGCCGAGTCTGCCGTACGTTTCGCTCGCAGAGCCGGCCTGGACGGAACTGGGGCCCTACGCGTTGCTGGACAACGGCAACACGATCATCCCGCCGGACAACCCGACGATTGGCGCCGTGCAGGCGATCGCGGTGCACCCTGGCAACCCGGACATAGCCTGGCTCGGGGCGGTGAACGGCGGCGTCTGGCGAACCAACACCTTGAGCTGGTCAACTTCGAACGGAATGGACGACGACGGCGCCAATGGGGTCGACGACGCGGCCGAGGTGCCGACGTGGGCGCCGGTTGGTGAGTTCCTGCCTTCCCTGGCGGTGGGAGCGCTGGCGGTCAGCCCATTCGACGCCGGCGGCAGCCCGGTGACGGCCTCGACCCTTGACAACCAGCTGGTGCTGTACGTCGGCACCGGCCAGTTCAGCAGCACCTATCGCGGCGGCATGGCGGCCGGGCTGTTCCGGTCCGAAGACGGCGGCACGACCTGGACCGAACTCGGCAACTTCCAGGACTTGCGGTTCACCGCGATTGTGCCGTCGAGCAGCGTCGAGGGGTTGTTGTTCGTTTCGACCTACGAGATCACCCCGGCGGCAGGGTCGAACCCCGCCCGCGGCGGGCTCTACCGCTCGATGGACGGCGGCGACAGTTGGACCCGCATCTCGGGCGCCACGGGAACCGACAAGCTGCCGGAAGGGAACGTGGTCGAGGTGATCGCCGACCCCGCGGATGCCGCTCGCTGGTATCTGGCCTTGGCGGGCGATTTCGTTCGAACCGACGGCACCGTGCTGGACGCTGCGGCCAAGGGGGTCTGGCGCTCAAACAACGCCAATGCCACCGACCCCAACGCCGTGACCTGGAGCCGGGTCGTCACCGGGATCGTTCTGCCGGAAGACTCGAACGGGGCGGACGACGACGGCGACGGCGCGACTGACGAGGCGGGGGAGGGGCTCAAGCTCGCCGACCGGATCCGCTTGGCCGCCAGCCCTAACGGCGCGCCCGCCAATCCCGTGTACGCCGCGATCATCGGCTCCAACCGGCAACTTTCGGCGGTGTTCCGTTCGACCAACCATGGCGACGCTTGGACCGAGCTGGCGCCCGTGCCCTCGACCAACCCCACCGGCCAGGGAAACCTCCATTTCGCGATGGTCGCCGATCCGGCCGGCGCGACCACGGTGGTTGTGGCCGGCGCGGTCTACGATACGTCCCCCTATGGGGGCAGCGTTTTCCGCCGGGACGGCGCGGCATGGACGCAGATCTCGACCACGAGCGGCAGCGGTCCCAACGGTTTCAACACGGGGCCGCACGGGGACACCCGGTGTCTGGTTTGGGTTGCCGACGAGGACGGTTCCGGGGCCGGCACCAGCAGCAGCCTGCTGCTGGCCAGCGACGGCGGGATCTATCGCCTTCGCAACCCCGGCAGCGGGGGAGGCACCACCTGGGAGTTCATCGGGGCCGACTTGCGCATCACCGAGATGAACCGGTCAATCGCTTACGATCACAACCACGACACCGCGTTTGCTGGGACGCAGGACAACGGCACCGTCCGCCAGACGGGCACGGCCGACACTTGGAGGACAATGCTGGCCGGCGACGGCAACTACGTCGGCATCGACTACCAAGGCGCAACGTCCGTCCGCTATTTCGTCGGAAACAACTTCGGCTGGATCTTCCGTCAGAGCTTCACGGGGCCGGACACGGCCGGAGCGCGGACGCGCCTGACCCTCAAGAGCAGCTCTGGTGCCGCCAATTACAGCGGCCTGGACGACACCGACCCGTTCCCCGGGGTCTCGAGTGACCGGGATCTGGCCGGCGAATCCTCATTCGAGCGGATTCCCCTGGCGGTCAACGTCGCCACAACCCGCACGCTGATCCTGGGGCGGGACTGGCTCTATCACAGCACCGACGAAGGGGCGACGGTCCGGAAGATTACGGACGTGGCGGTCCCGGCCGGATCGAGCCGGCCCGACTTCGTCACCGCGCTGGCCTATGGCGGCTTCGAGGGGGCCACCGCCAAGACTGGGGTGATGTACGTTGCCCGCGGCAACGCGCTTCATGTCAGTGCCGACGATGGCAGTACGTTCACCGACGCCAGCGTCGCGGGGACCAGCGACATCGTCAGCATCGCGCTCGACCCGACCGACTGGCGGCGGGCGGTGGCGGTCGAGGCTTCGGCCGTCTGGCTGATCACGGTCACCACAAACGAGGACGGAACGATCGCGTCCGTGCTGTCCACGAACATCACCGGCGATCTCGCGTCGCATACTTACGAGTGCAGCTCGGCCGCGATGGTGGCGGAGGCTGAGCAGTTGGTCGTCGTCGTCGGAGGGATCGATGGAGCCTACCGGCTGGGGATCGACGACCTGTCCGAGCTCCTGTCCGCCACGACGCCGCATCTGACCTGGACCCGGTTCGGTGTCAACCTGCCCTTCGTCCCGGTCTCGGCCCTCGCCTACGATGCCGCGGACGATGTTCTGGTGGCGGGCACGCTTGGCCGCGGTGCCTGGCGGCTCGACGACGCGCGGCAGGCCATGCTCGATGACACGACCCTCCGCATCGAAACCGGCTCGGGCAACGACGAGATCCGGCTGCGCCGGGCCCTGCCTTCGCCGGGAGAACTGGACTCGATCGAAGTCGTAATCGGTGGCGCCGTGGTCGAGACGTACCTCTTCCGCACCCTGCGGGCCATCACGGTCAACACCGGCGCCGGCGATGACACCCTCATCATCGATTCGAGCGACTCCACCATCAGCCCGCCCGACGGCATCCGTTTCGATGGGGGCGAAGGCGCGGGTGACACCCTCCGCTTCGAGGGCTTGCGCTGGACGGCCCTGGCCAGCGGTCCGGCGGGCGACATCCAGGAGCACGTCCTGGACAACCAGGAAGTCCAGGCCCGCAACGTCGAGACCGTGACCGACGCGACCACGCCCCCCAGCTTCCTCCTGATCCTCGGCGGGGGCCTGGGCGGACTCAGCGACTGGGATACCGGGCTCGACGACACGCTTTCCTCCGACCTCGCGTTGTTCGGGAGCGCGCTGGGCCCCGGGATGACCGGTGTCTCGCCCAGCACCCCGGAAGGCGAAGGCGAAGATTTTCCGTCCGACCTCGAGGCCCCCGAGACCTCGTCGCTCGCGCTGCTCACCGAGGCGCCGGCCTCGCTGTTCCGACGGTTGATCGAATCCGGGACGGGCCTCCGGTTCGAGGACATCGGCCGGTTGATCACGTCCGAGTCGGATCTGCAATCCCGGCTGGACAGCCTCGACGACATCCCGGGCAACGTGACCGTGGACAGCGCCTCGGGCCGCCTGGTTTTGGGCGACCCGAGCAATCCGTCCAAGCCGTTCCGCCGGACCTTGTCGCTGAAGGTGCCGCTTGATCTCGAGTTGCTGGGGGGCGGAATCCAATTGCACGGCACGCTCGCGCTCACTGTCCAGGTCGACGTGTTCCTCGAGGTCGGTGCCGACGCCACCGGCTTCTATCTTCGGACCGATCTCACGGGGACGCCGGAAATGGTGCTCCGCAACATCGAAGTCAGCGGTCGGGTCGAGGCTTCGGGCGCCATTGGCCTCCTGGGTGTCAACCTCAGGGAAGCCGTCCTCGAGGTCGATCCGGATGTGGGCGTCGAGATCGATCTCATCGAACCGACGCCGCGGTTTGGCGGCGCCCTGGACGGCAAGATCCGCCTGTATGATCTGGGGGATGACCCGGACGCGGTGTTTGCCGCCAGCACCGCCACGGATCCGGCCGAGTCGGATCTGAGGCTCACCGGCACGTTCGAAGTGGCCGCGCTCGATGCCGAGGGCGAGCCGATTCTCGATCTGGGGGAGATTGACTTGGGCCTGGTCTGGGAGGACCTGGACGATCCGGCCAGCTTCGGCATCGATGCCCTGGGCAACCCCGTGGCCGAGATCCTCCTGCGCTTCATGAACCTGGATGGCACCGGCTTCCTGGGCGAGGCGCGCCGTCTGCTGAACTACCTGGGTCAGCTCAAGAACACGGGCCTGCTCGATATCGAACTTCCCTTGGGCAACGGCTACAAGCTCAGCGACGCCTTTGATTTCTCGGCGGCTTTTCTGGACAGTGTCTACTCGAAATTCATCGACCTGTCGCTGACGGGCAGCACCTCGACGACCTCGACCTCAGCCCGCCAGGGGCGGCTGTCCTCGACGGCCCGGTTCAACCTCGTGCTCGACGGCGCGACCAGCGAGGAAATCACCGTCAGCGCGCTGAGCATGTTCTTCAACCACTCCCTCAGCGACCTGGCCGCCGACTTCCAGAACGCCCTGCCGTCCGACCTTGCCGACCGTATCCGCGTCGACGTCTACCGCGGGAACCTGAGGTTCTGCCTGCTCGATGGCTACTCGCTCTCGATCACGGGGGAGGACACGTCGAACCCGGTGTTCACCGAGCTGGGCTTCAGCAACAACCAGGGCGCTCTCGAGACCTTCCGGTTCCCGACGCTGCAGGGTCTGCTCGCGGAACTCCAGGAAGCCCTCGATCCCGATCCGCTGGACGGCGTGGATTTCGACCTCGACCTGGGCTACGACCAGGCCAACCGCCGGCTCAGTTTCCGCGTCGAGTTCAGCTATGGCTTCGAGGAGTCGACGTCCTTTGCTTACGACACCGATCTTGGACTGGGTGACCTGGCGGACTTCGAAGCCGGCGGCGAGCTGGGCATCAGCGGTTCGCTGACCGCCGGGTTCACGTTGGGCGTCGAATTCCGGGCTGTCGAGACGCCGGTGCTGGCAACGTCGCTCGTCGTCCCGCCGCCATCCAACGGGCGGCTGGCTGCCAACTCGAGCTTCACGATCAATCTCAACGACGGCCATCGGTTCCCCGTGACGTTGTCCGCAGCAGCCACGAGCGCCTTCACCTCGCTCAGCCAGCTCGTCAGCTACCTCAACACCCGGTTGCCCTCGACCGTCACCAACATCAACAGCCTCCCCCTCAACGACGTCGTCCGTTTCGTCCAGGCCTCGACCCTCGATGACGGCGGCGCCTCGACCTCCGCCATCGGGATACGCCTCGAAGTCTACAACGAAGACGACGACGCCGACGGCGTCCAGGACCCGGGCGAAGGCGACGACAACGGCAACGGTTCCTTCGATGTGCTGCTGGACCTCGTCAATTCGCTCGCCATCGAGGCGGCAGCGGACGATCCCGCAGTGACCGAACTCGGCTTCATGGCTGGCGAGGTGGCGCGGTCGGCCATCGCGGGGATCTACCTCGAAGAGGCCGCGCTCGAAGGCACACTCACCGTCTCGGCCACGGACCTCGAGGCCTCGGCGCGCCTCGCGATTTTCGGGATCGAGACCTCGGGCGGGACTGCGACCGGCACGGCCACGGTGGGTTTCGAGCTGACCAATCCCGACGGCGGCAGCCGGATCGACCTGGACGAGCTGCTGGGCGATCTCGAGAACATCGACGAGTACCTGGACGCCGATTTCACCTTCGAGGCGAGCCTCGACATCCAACTCAACAACCTGGCCGTTCAACCCGATATCTTCGGCAGCCTCCTCCCCGCCGGCGCCCAGATCCGGATCTACATCCCCGACCTTCGCCACGTCGAGTACAACGCCGAGCCCTACGACGAAGCGACCAATGCCGAAGGCCTCTTCATCACCTACCCGAACCTCGGGCCGCTGTTCAACTTCAGCTGCCTGGGCTGGCTCGATCTCGTCACGTCCCTCGACTCGCTGGCGGACCAGCTCGGCGAGCTCAAGGCCTTCTCGTTCCTCGATCAGCCGATCCCCGTGATCAACATCAGTGTCAGCGAGATCCTCGACTTCACCGCGGATCTGGCCGACACGGTCCGCGGCCTGGCCACCGGCGACGGTGAGACGCTCGACCAGTTCGAGAGCGATATCGAGGATCTGCTGGGCATCCCGGACGAGAACCTCGAGTTCACGGTCGAGCACACCGCTCCGGTGATCACGGCGGGAACCGGCTCGACTGCGGCCACGGCCACGTTCAACCCGCGCGGCGCCCGCAACGCGCTCACCTTCACCGCCTCCGCCAACGGCGATTCCCTCGACCAGCTCCTGTTCAAGGACGACGGAACGCTGGCCGACGAAGCGGATGTGGCCGAAGCCAGCTACGACGCCGCGACCAAGACGCTCACCCTCCGGTACAACGCCACCTACACGCGGGCTGTGACCATCCGCAACGCCGTCAACGACGCCCATGCGGCGGCCCCGGCCTCGATGCCCTTCAGCGCCGCCCTCGATACCTCCGCCAGCCCGGGCGACGGCGCCAGCAACGACGGCTCGGGCGCCGTCCATCAGACCGCCCTCAAGATCTCCCTCAGTTATCACCTCGCCTACGCCAACACCCTTCCGTTCCAGTTCAGCCTGAGCGATCTGATGGCCTACGTGCCCGTCGATTCGCCCGTCCGGGATCTGCTCGGCGGTGTCACCGAGTTCTTCCAGGCGAGCGGCTCGGGCGAGATCGAAGTCACCGCCAGCGCCGATCTCCGCCTCGAGTTCGGGCTCGACGTCAGCCAACCCTGCGGCTGGAAGCCGTTCTTCTACGACACCGGCTACGACGGCCCCGATACGGGCACCGGCATCACCCTGCGCGCGGCCGTCTATGGCACGAACCTGACCTTCAGCATCGGCGTCGGCGCGCTGACGGTGGACGTCAGGAACGGCAGCGCCACATTCGACGCCGACGGCATCGCGGACAGCCCCGGGGGCGATGAGGACGCCGAGTTTGTGGTCGGGCTCGAGGACAACAACGGCGACGGCCGCCACTATCTCCGCAGCGGCGAGTCGTTCTTCGACTTCGACAACATCACCATCGATCTGACTGCGGGCGCCAGCGCCGTGCTGCCGCTTTATGCGCTGGACGCATTGCCGCTGGGCAGCAGCAGCGACGGGAACAACGACGGGTACCCGGACAACGACCTCGCGGTCGTCCTGCCGAGCCTGAAGCGCCTGCTGTTCCCCGAATCGACCGATGCCAGCGCTCCGTTCGAAACGGTGGTTCCGATGCCCGGAGCCCACAACGATCTCAAGTTCACCGGCCCCGGCGAGGGGCGCGAGGTCCGGTTCGTCGAGATCTCGAGCGGCAGCCTGACGGCGACCGTCGTCGGCGATGCGCTCGAGATCGGCATCTACCCCGCCATCACCACCGCCGCCCAGGTCGCCGCGCTCGCTCTGCCCGGGGGCTGGAGCGTCGCGCTCTCGACCAGCACGGAAGAGGGCGGCGCCAACACGGGGGCAGGCCGCCTCTACACGCCCGTCACGATCGTCACCCCCGACATCGCCGGCATGTTCGAGGACTTCAAGGTCTGCGACCTGATCACGAACTCGACCCTGCTGGTGGACGGCCTCGACAAACTGCTCGAGACCATCCAGGACGCCCTGTCGATCGGCGTGCTCAACCGCAACCTGCCGCTGGTCGGCGACAAGCTGGGCGAGGCGGCGAATTTCATCGGCGAGTTCCGCAGCGGGCTGCTGGCTGATCTCCGCAACAAGCTGGCCGAGGTCGGCAACCCGATCGACCTCGTCAAGGAGGCACTGTTCGATGTGCTCGGCAAACCGGGGCTCGATCTGCTCATCCAGACCGACGGCTCCGCGGTCGAGACCTACGAGGACATCGAGATCGCCTGCGTCGAGAATGCGATCACCTTCAATGTCCGCCTCAAGAAGGCGATTGCCCTGGTCGATACCACCGACAACCCGATCGACTTCGATATCGGCATTCCCGGGCTCGGCCTCAAGGTCAATGGCAACGTCAAGATCGAGCTCGGGTTCGATCTCAAGCTCTACTTTGGCATCAGCACCGCCGACGGCTTCTACTTTGACACGTCGAGCGACGAGGAATTCGAGGTCTACTTCCTGGTGACCATTCCCGAGCTGAGCGCCACCGGCGAGCTCTTCTTCCTCCAGCTCGAAGTCAGCGATGAAAGCGACGGCGTCGATGCCAACGGCAACGACCGCGATCCCTCCTCCTTCGGCGGCACGTTCAGCATCAACCTCATCGACCCCGGCGGCGGCGACCGGCTCACGTTCGCCGAAATGGGCAGCTCCGGGTTCGACTTCGATGATTTCGTCGACTTCGATCTCGAAGCCGGCGCGGAGGTGAACCTCGAGTTCATCGTCAGTTTCGCCGGCGACGCCCGGTTCCCGCGGCTGCTGGGCGAGTTCGACCTGGACTGGATGTGGGAGGCGGGCGGCGACAGCAACGGCGATCTCGAGTTCGGCTTCCACAACATCCAGATCGACATCGGGTCGTTCATCTCGGAGTTCATCCAGCCCATCCTCGAGGAGATCAAGAAAGTCACCGAGCCCATCCAGCCGCTGATCGACGCGGTCACCGCGCCCATCCCGATCCTCTCCGAGCTCAAGGGCGAGCCGTTCACCATGCTTGATCTCGCCGAGGCCTTCGGCTATCTCGAGCCCGGCACGCGCAAGTTCATCGAGGCGGTCGTCAAGATCCTCGACCTGGTCAACAACACGAGCTTCTCGAACGATGGCTCCGTCCTGATCCCGCTCGGCGGGTTCAACCTCCAGCAAGATCAGCTCGGCAACGTGGATCGTGCCGAGGGCGAGGCGGACACGGAAGCCGCGCCGCTCTCCGAGGGCACCAGCCATGAGGGCACCCGCAATTTCCTCCGCGACCTCGAGGACTTGGGCATCACCTTCCCGTTCCTGCACCTCAGCGAACTGTTCAAGCTCTTCCGGGGCGAGCCGGTGAGCCTCATCGAGTATCACATGCCGGTGTTCGATTTCCGGGCCGGGTTCGAGCAGTCCATCGCCATCTACCCGCCGCTCAACCTGATCTTCGGCGGCGAGATCTTCGCGCACATCGACCTGACGTTCGGTTTCGACACCTACGGCCTGCAGAAGTTCCTCGCCAGCGAGGACAAGAACGTCCTCGACATCTTCGACGGTTTCTACGTCAAGGACGTCAACGACCAGGGCGAAGACATCGACGAGATCGTCCTCGGCGGCGGGATCTACGCCGGGGCCGAGCTCGATCTCGGCATCGCGGAGGCGGGAGTCAAGGGCGGCGTCTACATCGAGGTCGGCTTCAACCTCAACGACCCGGACGACGACGGCCGCGTTCGCGTCAGCGAGATCATCGCCAATGCCATGCAGGATCTCCGCTGCATCTTCGACATCCACGGCGAGCTCTACGTCGAACTCACCCTCTATCTCACCATCCACCTGCTCGTCGTCGATCTCGAGTTCGAGTGGGACTTCGCCCGGATCACCCTCTTTGAATTCAACATCACCTGCCCGCAGCCCAAGCTGGCCGATTACGTGGACAGCTCGGGGAACGAACTCGAAGCCGCGGATAGCGATGGCATCCTTCGCCTCAACATGGGTCCCAACGCCGACGAGCGGGAAGTGGGCGACACCACCGACGGCGACGAAGCCTTCACGGTGACCACGATCGAAGGCGATCCCAGCGCCGCAGGCGGCGAAACGGTCGAGGTCAGCTTCAAGGGCATCAAGCAGACCTACGAAGGCGTCAAGGTCATCCGCGCCGACGGCGGCCAGGGCAATGACACCATCGACCTGCGCGCCGTCCTCTCGCCCGCGGACAGCGCCGAGGGCGTTCGCGGCGGCGCCGGCAATGACACGGTCTATGGCAGCAAAGGCGGCGGCACTTACTACGGCGATGCCGGCGACGATGTCATCGTCGGGCGCATCGCCGAGGACGACTTCGAGGGAGCCAACGAGATCATCTACGGCGGCCCCGGCAATGATACGCTCACCGGTAACGAAGGCGATGACGCGATCTCGGGCGAGGACGGCGCCGATCTGCTCTATGGCAACGCCGGCAACGATACCCTCGACGGCGGCGCCGGCAACGACACCCTCTACGGGGACGTCGGCACCGATACCCTTCAGGGCGGCGACGGCGCCGACAGGCTCTACGGCGACGATGACAACGACTGGATCGAGGGCGGGGCGGGCGATGACACCATCGAGGGGGGCCGCGGCGATGACCGGATCGCCGGTGGCGGCGATGATGATTTCCTCGACGGCGGCTCCGGCAATGACGCCGTGTTCGGCGACGAGGGCAACGTCGATGCGCCCGCCTTCCCGAACGATCTGACCTACCTCGAAGCCGTCGAGGTCACCGGCATCGGCGGAACCGGCAACGACATCCTGGCGGGGGGCGCCGGCTCCGATCTGTTGTTCGGCGCCGGCGGTTACGACCAGCTCTATGGCGGCACACTCCTGCTCTCCGGCGTGAGCCAGGTCATCGAGTACGACGGCCAGGATTTCCTCGATGGCGGCACCGGGGACGACCTGCTCTATGCGGACGACGCCCATGGCGCCGCCAGCACCACCTTCCCCGGCGCCAGCATCAGCGGCTCCGCATGGTTCGACGCGGCCGATGCCTACGGCGACACCAACGACGTCCGCGATCCCACCGAGAACGGCCTGGCCAACGTGACCGTCGAGCTCCACAAGGCCGACACCACCCTCGTCGGCAGCATGGTCACCGACGCGAACGGCGAGTTCACTTTCTCAGGCCTCGAGGCCGGGGATTACTACCTCGAGTTCAATACGCCCACCGGCATGGCCGTGGTCGCAGCCAACCAGGGCGGCGACGAGACGGCCGATAGTGACGCCGATGCCGCCGGCAAGACCGGGACGGTGCACGTCGAGGCCGGCCAGAGCCACGCGACCCTCTCGGCCGGGTACTACGGCACGACCACCACGCTCAGCATCGACAGCCCGTCGGTCACCGAAGGCGACCTCGGCACCACCGACCTCATCTTCACCGTGACCCTCTCCAACCCGCTCAGCCAACAGGCCGCCGTCTGTTATAAGACCGCGCCCGGCACGGCCGACCGGATCGCCGACTATACGTCAGTCTGGTACACCCTCGTGTTCGAGCCGGGCCAGACGGTCAAGACCCTCACCGTGCGCATCCTCGGAGATACGATCGACGAGGGTGACGCCGAGACGTTTACGGTCACACTGTCGGATCCCTGGAATGCGGACCTGGATCCCGCCCACACCGTAGGCACGGGTACCATCATCGACGACGACGAGCCGCCGGTGCTCGTGGTGTACGACACGGTGCCCGCGCTCGAGCCCACCAATGAGGGCGAACCCCTCCGGTTCCTCCTCGAGCTGTCGAACCCCAGCAAGTACAGTCTCGCCTTCAACTACCGGACGGCCCAGGCCGTGGACACGGATGGCACCTTGCCCGAGACCTCCGCCCAGGCCGGCGTTGACTACGATGACACCCACGAGGATGCCTACGGCACAGTGACCTTCAGCCCCGGCGAGACCCGGAAGTACGTGACCGTCAGCACGATCGAGGACACCCTCGACGAGTACGACGAATGGCTCTACCTGCTGGCCGCCCTCGACCCGTCCACCCCGACCGACCGAGCCTCCGTCGGCGATGGCCAGGCCGACGGCTGCATCTACGACGATGATGCGCTGCCCTTCGTCCGCATCAGCCCGACAACCCAATCCGTCGCCGAAGGCCACGCCGGCAACAAACCCGTCACCCTCACGGTCAGCCTCCGGAACGCCGCCAACGCGCTGATCCCGAGCGGACGCACCCTCGCCGTGGATTGGAACGTCGGCCGCGGCACCGCGTTGACGTTCATGGCCCATGGCGATCCCGCCGACGTCGTCTACGCCTTCGAGACGCTGACGTTCGCCCCCGGTGAGATGCAGAAGACCCTCACCGTCGAGGTCATCGGCGATACCCGCGTCGAAGGCGACGAGTATTGCTTCGTCAATCTCCTCCGCGCCGCCAACGCCCAGCTCGATACCGACGCCGACAACTTGAACCACGCCACCGTGCGGATCCTGGACGACGAAAGCGGCGATCCGGGGCCCTGGTACGTCGAGTTCAGCTCCCCCACCTATACGGTCAGCGAATCGGAAGACGTGGCCACCATCACCCTCGTGCGCGCCGAAGGCAGCTCCCATCCCCTCGCCGCCTACTGGACCGCGGCCGGCACCGCCGAGGAAGGCGCGGCCGCCGGGGATGACTACGTGGGGATCTGGGAGAACGAACTCGGACGATCCCGCGGTTTGGTCCGCTTTGCCGAAGGTGAGACCACGGTCACCTTCACGCTCGACCTCAACGAGCTGGACGCAGACTACGAAGGCGACGAGACGGTATTCCTCTATCTGGCCAACCCGACGGGCGGCCCCGTCCGCAGCAACATCAAGACGGCCGTCCTCACCATCGTCGAGGACGATCCCCTGCCCGAGATCTGGGTCGGCAACGCCACGGACAACCTGGACCCCGATGAGCACTACGGCCATGTCGAGGAAGGCCCGGTGTTCCTGCATTTCAATGTGTACGTGAGCGGCGATACCGACCTGCCGGTCCGCGTCACGTGGCAGCCGGTCAACGGCACCGCCGTGGCGTCCGAGGATTACGTCGGCCTACCGCCCCAGGTCCTCGACTTTGGCGCGGTCCACGGGACCGAATGGCAAACCGTGGCCGTCCAGGTTCTGGACTTCCTGGTGCCCGAGGAGACCGAGTACCTCTACGTCCAGATCACCGATGCCGAGAATGGCGAGATTACCGACTATCAGGGGATCGGCTCCATCGAGGACGATGACACGATCACCGTGGGCGGCCTGGTGTTCATGGATGTGAACGGGAACGGGTTCTACGACGCGACCACGGATTACCCGCTCGAAGGGATCGACGTCACCCTGACCGATGCCACGGGCGATCATTCGGATACCACCGACGCCAGCGGCCTCTACTCCGTCAGCGTCCTGGTCGGCGACTGCACGGTGACCGTCGATGAAACCGACGGACCGGCTGACAGCACCTTGTCAACCGTCAGCAACGGGTTCACCTACCACTTCGACACCACGGCGCTCGAAGCTCCGGACATCGGCTTCGCCGTCCCCACCACTCCCGCCGTGGCCGATGAGTCCACCGGGACGGGCGGGGGCGCCAACCATGATTCCGTCTATGGCGGTGCCGGCAATGACACACTCGACGGCGGCGGCGGCGATGACTGGCTCGTGGGCGGTCACTGGCTCGGGCCCGGCTGTGCCTGCTCGGGCCTCAACTACGACGCCCGCATCCTGAAACAGTCCGACCCCGACGGCGGCCGGCTCTACGTCGACCCGGATTCGCTGGCGGATACGGGCACCATCAGCGGCACGGTGTTCCGCGACGAGACCGGCAATGGCCTCCGCGATTTCATCGTCGTACCCCCCTTCGGCTTCCTCGAACCCGGCCTTGCCGGGCTTCAAGTGAACCTGTTCGACTCGGGATGGACCCTGGTCGCCGTGACGTACACCGATGGGAGCGGGAACTATCAATTCGAGAAGCTCAACGCCTGCAGCTATTTCGTCCAGTTCCTCGCCCCCGCCGGGTACCAGTTCACGACCCAGGACGTGAGCGGCAACACCGAGGACGGCAACGACAGCGATGCCAGCCAGACAACCGGCTTGACGAATGGCATCCTCATCGCGCCCGGCGCCACCGTCGACTCGGTCGATGCGGGGTTGACCGTGGTGCCGCCCGGCGGACCTGGTCCGTGGAGCATCCAGTTCACCCAGGTCATCTACAGCGTCCGCGAAACCGACGGCCAAGCCGCCATCGGCATCTGGCCGACGCCCGGCAGCACCCAACCCGTCGGCGTCTTCTTCACCGAGCAAGGCACGGCCACCCAGGGGGCCGACTACGAGGGTGTCTTCGAGAACGGCAACGCCGGCGGCCGGCAAACAGTCCGCTTCGGGATCGGCGAGGACCAGAAGGAATTCGTCATCCCCGTGTTCGAGGACGCCGATGACACCGAGGGTTACGAAATGGTCTACCTGCACCTGCGCAATCCCACCGGCGGCCAGGTGACCGGCAACCTGCCGGACGCCGTCCTCCTCATCTTCGACAACCCGTGTCAGGACGATGACACCGTGTACGGGCTCGAAGGGGCGGATGTGATGCTCGGGGATTTCGGGTACTTCGACGGGGGCACAGTCGTCCTCCTCGGGGGCATGGGCCATGACACCCTGCTCGGCGGGGATGGCGCCGATCAAATCTACGGTGAAGGCGGTAACGATGTGCTGGATGGGAGCACGGACGACGACGCTCTCGACGGCGGCGGCGAGAATGACACCTACCGGTTCGACGGCGACCAGAACCTCGGCAGCGACACGATCATCGAGGTCGCCTCGCCCTTCGGGGGCACCGACACGATCGATCTGTCGGCTACCGCCGGCTGGGCCATCACGTTCGACCTCTCGAGCGTTGCCTCACAGGCCGTGACCCCCTCGCTCACCATCACCCTCCCAGCCGGCAACGTCATCGAAAACCTCATCGGCGGATCGCGCGATGACACGCTCACCGGAAACAACCTCGACAACGTCATCGAAGCCGGCGCCGGCGACGATGTCCTCGAAGGCCGCAGCGGCAACGACACCCTGATCGGCGGCAACGGCAGCGACACCTACGTCTGCGCAGCCGACACCCTCAGCGGACACCACGCGATCGTCGAGGACGCCGACGCCGACACGGACCTCATCGATTTCACCGGGACCACGGTGGATCTGAGCCTCGATCTCTCAGACAACGCGTCGCAAGCGGTGACGGTCGCGTTCAGCGTCACGCTCAGTGACTCGAACGGCATCGAGAACCTCTACGCCGGCACGGGCAACGACACCCTCGCCGGCAACAGCCGCGACAACGTCATCTGGGGCCGCGAGGGGAACGACGACCTCGACGGCGGTCCCGACGGCTACGACACCCTGCTCGAGGAGCGCGCCGGCAATTGGCAGCTCCTCAGCGGCGTCCTCAACCTCCTCTCGACCGGTGAATCCAATACCTTCAACGCCGGCACCTTCGACGAGATCAGCCTGACCGGCGATGATAACGACAACACGCTCGATGCCTCGAGCTTCAGCGGCACCGTCTTCCTCTCCGGCGCAGGCGGCCAGGACCAAATCATCGGCGGCACGGGCACCAACTACCTCTCCGGCGGGCCCGGCATCGATACCATTACCGGCAACGGCACGTCCGATACTCTCACCGAGGAGCAGGACGCGGATTTCACCCTGACCGATTCCACGCTCACGGTGGGTGGCGAGACCGACACGCTCTCGGGCATCGACTTCGCCATGCTCACCGGAGGTGACAGCAACAACGTGCTCGATGCCACCGCGTTTTCGGGCGCCGTCACCCTCGTCGGCGGGGCTGGCAATGATACCCTGCGCGGCACCGCCAACGCGGATACGCTCGAAGGCGGCGCCGGCGACGACGCTCTCGAGGGCGGCGCCGGGGATGATACCTATGTCTTCGACGCCGATGCGGCGTTGGGCACCGACACGATCAAGGAGGCCGCGGGCGGCGGGACGGACCTGCTCAGTTTCGAGGCCACCACCACCGCGGGTATCACGCTCGACCTCGGCCGTAGCGATGTCCAGAGGCTCAACGACAATCTCAACCTCGCGCTCTCCGCCGGGGACGTCATCGAGAACCTCCGCGGCACCCAGAACCACGATTGGCTCGTCGGCAACAGCCTCGCCAACACCATCCAAGGGCTCCAAGGCAGCGACACCATCGCCGGCGGCCCCGGCAACGACACGCTCGAGGGCGGCTACAACGTTTTCTTCCCTAGCTTCCAGGGCTGGACCGATCGCCTCGTCGAAGCCCGCGGCGCCGATATGGTCCTTACGAACTGGTCCCTGACCGTCGGCGGCACGGAAACCGATACCCTCAGCGGCTTCGAAGCGGTCTCCCTCACCGGCGACAAGACCGACAACGTGCTCGATGCCTCCGCCTTCCTCGCTTATCCCGTGACCCTCGACGGCGGTGGCGGCAACGACACGCTGTACGGCGGGACCGGCGACGACACCCTCATCGGCGGCCCGGGCAATGACAGCCTCCGCGGCGGGGCCGGCGACGATACCTATGCCTTCGACACCGACAGCCCGCTCGGCTCGGACGTCATTGCCGACACCGCCGGCAACGGCTCCGACACCCTCGACTTCTCGGCGACCGAGACCCGATCGGTCACCCTCAACCTCGGCATCACGGTGACCCAGACCATCAACGCCAATCTCAGCCTCACCCTGCCCGTCACCACCGTTGTCGAGAACGTCCTCGGCGGCAGCCTCAACGACACCCTCCGCGGCAGCGCCGAGCGCAACAGCCTGGCCGGCGGCGCCGGCAACGATACGCTGGTCGGTTACGCCGGCGATGACACCCTGATCGGCGGCGATGGCAACGATACCTACAGCTTCGACACCGACACCAACCTCGGCACCGACGCCATCTTCGAGCAGGTCGGCGCCGGTGGCTCCGATACGCTCGATTTCTCCGCCACCGGGACACAACCTCTTCTGGTCTACCTTGGACGCGGCATCGCGCAGACCGTCAACGCCAATCTCACGCTCCGGCTCCACACCTGCCACTCGATCGAGAACGTGATCGGCGGCGCCCAGAATGACCGGCTCTACGGCAACAGCCTTGACAACCGTCTCGAGGGGCGCGGCGGCGATGACCAGCTCTATGGGGATTGGGGCAACGACACCTACGTGTTTAACACCGACGCCGCTCTCGGCGCCGACCTCGTCACCGAAGAGGCCAATGTCGATGGCGGCCTCGACACGCTCGATTTCTCGGCTACCACGAGTCTGGCCGTCCAGGTCAACCTCGCCACAACCCTGGGCCAGACGGTCAATGCGAACCTGACCCTCACCCTGTCTTCCGCCGCCGCGGTCGAGCACGTCACCGGCGGCAGTCAGGGCGATGCCCTCACCGGCAATGCGCTCGACAACACGCTCATCGGCGGCCCGGGCAACGACAGCCTCGCCGGCCGCCTCGGCGCCGACACCCTCGAGGGCGGGGCAGGGAACGATACGCTCGCCGGCGGTTTGGGCAACGACACCTACGTGTTTGACACCGACTCGCCGCTGGGTGCAGACGCGCTGACCGAGGCGCTCTCCGAGGGCCTGGATACACTCGATTTCTCCGACACATCGGCTTTCGCGATCTCGGTTGATCTGAGCCTGACAAGCGCTCAGGCCGTCAACGGCAACCTCCAGCTCACGCTCTCGCATGCCAAGGGCTTCGAGAACGCCCTGGGCGGCGCCCAGAATGATCAGCTCACCGGCAACGCCGCGGGCAACCAGTTGTCCGGAGGTGCGGGCAACGATACCCTCGCCGGCGGCGCCGGCGACGACACGCTCGCCGGGGGTGCAGGTGACGATCTGTATCGCTTTGCCGACGGCTGGGGCGTCGATGAGGTGATCGAGAACCCCTCGACGGCGACGGACCCTCAGGGGCTTGACGAGGTGGATTTCTCGGCGGTCACGGTCGCGCTGACGGTGAGCCTGGAAGACGCGCTCGAGATCACCGACGGCACCAGTACCTTGCGGCACGCAGGCGCCGCCGTCGAGATCGTGACCGCAACACCGCAGGAGGACACGTTCACGGTCACGCCCTCGATCACGACCTCCTTTGCTCTCGATGCCGACGGCGGCGCCGGCGATGTTCTCAACTACAATACCCTCGGGCTGCCCACCACCCACGTCGGCGGTGTCATCACCACCACCGGCTATCTCCCGGTCAGCCATTCAGGCTTCGAGTCAGTGACGCTCGAAGACATGAGCGAGGCGCTGCTGGCGGCGAGCGCCGCCAGAGCTGAGCGCAGCGTGATTTCCCCGAACGGTTACCACTACAGCCTGCGATTCCCCAATGACGGCCTGTCGACAGCCGGCCGCCACGTCAGCCTCGCGTCCGCCCGTTGGGACATCGCCCGGATCGCCCGTCGACCCTCCCAGGGGATCGTTGTTGCCCAACACCGCGTCTTCCACTGCGGCTCCTGCGGTCTGACGCCGCCGCCGCCCGACCCATCTTCACCCTCAACCTGGACGCCTGATTCCTATGACAACTCGCTGCTCAGCGACTCCGACGACCGGACCTGACGGACCGGCTCCGCCGTCTGGAGCCCGGACCTTTCAGCCCGCGCCTTCCTGCCCGCCGTTCCTGGCGCTAAGCCTGGGGATGCTCGCCCTGCTCTCGACAGGCGTCGCCCTGTCGCAAACGCTCGATTACGGTGATGCCCCCGATTTGCCCTACTTCACCCTCAGCGCGCACAATGGCGCTTGCCAGTCCCTCAACCGCACCTTCTGCCTGGGCACGACCGTCGATGCCGAGAAGGACGGCCAACCCAACGTCACCGCCACCGGCGACGGCGCCGACGAGGACGGCGTCGTGCCCCTGGATCCCCTGGTGCCCGGAGCCACCGCCAAGATCCGGGTAACGCTGAACCCGGCCTCGCAACTTCCGGGTTGGATCAGCGCCTGGGTCGACTGGGATGCCGACGGCAAGTGGGATCACCCGGCTGAACGCGTGATTCAGAGCCAAATCAACCCCGGCGCACGCGATTTCACCCTCACCGTCCCCGCCTCGGCCAAGCCCGGGTTCACCTATGCCCGATTCCGCCTCAGCCAGGAAGGCGTGGTCGCGCCCGCGGGGGCGAGCACGGAAGCCGGCGAAGTCGAAGACTACCGCATTGTCATCCAGGCCCCGGTTGCTTACGACTTCGGCGACGCGCCCGAAAGTCCGTTCCCGACGAAGCTCGCGAGTGACGGCGCGCGCCATCGTCACAGCCAGGGGGTGTTCCTTGGCAATTCCGTCGATACCGAACCCGACGGTCAACCGAATGCCAACGCGTCGGGCGATGACGTCAATCCGACGAGCAGTGACGACGAGGACGGCGTGGCCTTCATCAACCCCGTCACGCTCGGCCAGAACAACAGGGTCCATGTGACCGCCTCGGTTCAGGGCGGGCTTTGGGCCTGGATCGATTTCAATCTGGATGGCGACTGGCTCGACTCCGGAGAACAGATCTTCGCAGGCACGCTCCTCAACGCGGGTACGAACAGCCTCGAGTTCGCCATTCCCTCGATTGCCAAGGCCGGCACCGCCGTCGCGCGGTTCCGGTTCACCCGGGGTACCATCGCCTCCTTCACGGGCGAGGCTGCCGATGGCGAGGTCGAGGATCACCCCGTCACCCTCGTCAACCCCACCCCGGTGCTCGACTATGGCGACGCGCCCGACCCAACTTACCCGACGCTCAAGACCCACAGCGGCGCCTCGCATCGGGCGTCGCTGGACTTCTGTCTCGGCTCGACCGTTGACGCCGAATTCGACGGTCAGCCGAACGTGGATGCCACCGGCGATGGCATCGACGAAGACGGCGTCGTCCTGATCGACCCCCTCCGCGCCGGTCAAACGGCCAGGGTCCGGGTGACGCTCAAGTCCTCGAACAATCTCCGTGGCGCCCTCGATGCCTGGTGCGATTGGGATGCCAACGGCGCCTGGGACGACCCCGCGGAACGTGTCCTCGACGTCATGATCAGCCCCGGCTCGAATGACCTGACCATCACAGTCCCCGCAACGGCCAAACCGGGCCGCGTCTTCGCCCGCTTCCGACTCAGCCAGCAGGGCGCCGTCTATCCCTCAAACCCCAGTCCCGAAACCGGCGAGGTCGAGGATTACCTGTTCCAGGTCGAGTCCGCCCCCACTCTTGATCTGGGGGACGCCCCCGATTCCTACCGGACCAAGATCGCCAGCGATGGCCCGCGTCACACGGTGAATCCCAGGATCTGCCTCGGCAAACTCATCGATGCCGAGCCCGACGGGCAGCCGACGTCCGACGCGCTCGGCGACGACGTTAATCCCAGCGCGTCGGACGATGAAGACGGCGTGGCCTTCCTGGGGCCCATCGCGGCGGGTGGCACAGCCGCGTTCCGCGTCGAAGCCTCGACCGCCGGCAGGCTCTCCGTCTGGCTCGACCTGGACCGCTCCCTCAGCTTCGCCGAACCGACCGATCTCATCCTGAATAATGTCCCCATCGCCGGCCCCGCCAACTTCAGCGTCGCCATCCCGGCAACCGCCAAGCCGGGCGAGTCCTACATGCGGTTCCGCTTCAGCACCGCCGGCGTCAAGACCCCTCACGGCATCGCCCAGGACGGCGAGGTCGAGGACTACCGGGTCGTCATCGAGGCTGCCATGGTCGATTTCGGCGATGCGCCCGAGTTCGACCAGGGCGGCTATCCGACAACCCTGGCGCGCAATGGCGCTTACCACCGCATCGATCCCCGGTTGATCCTTGGCAAACTCGAAGATGGCGAGCCCGACGGGCAACCGACTGCCGACTCCCTGGGTGACGACCTGAACCCGCCCCGCCTCGACGATGAGGACGGGATCCTGTTCACGGCGCCGCTCATCCCCGGCAGCCCGGCCTCGATCGAAGTCGCCGCCCCCTACGGCGGTATCCTCGATGGCTGGATCGATTACGACCGGAACTACTCCTGGGCTGAGCCTGATAATTACGTATTCAAGTCCATCGTCCTCCCCAGCGGCTCGAAGACACTCTCTTTCGTTCCCCCGACGTCCGCGAAATCAGGCCGGACCTACGCCCGGTTCCGGCTCAGCCGGAAAGGCGGTCTTACCTACACCGGTGACGGCGGACACGGCGAGGTCGAGGACCACCTCGTCGAGGTCAGCGCGCGAACCCCCTGTGATCTCACCTGCGCCGGCCAGGAGTTCTGGCTCACCTTCCCCGGCAACTACGCGCCCGACCCCGCCAATCCGGTGAAACCGCAGTTGCTGATTCTGGGCCTGACCGGCACGGGCGTGACCGTGTCGGCCCCCGGTATTGGCTACAATTTCGCCGGCGCGATCCCCGCCGGCGGCCTGTTGACGGTCACCCTCCCCAAAGCCGTCGACCTCGCGGATGCGAACGACGTCATCGGCGCCAACGGCATTCACGTGGTGGCCACCGCCCGCGTCGGCATCCACGCCCTCAGCAAAGTCAAGTACACCAGCGACGGCTACCTCGCCTTGCCCGTCGAGGCCCTCGGCACGCGCCACATGATCCTAGCCCATCCCAACGTGCACGCGGACGTTCCCGAACTCGAGGGATCGCAATTCGCCCTGGTGGGGACCCAACCCGACACGCGCGTGTTGATCATCCCGTCCGTGGTCACCGGTGTGCGCGACGAGGGGGTCGCCTACGTCATCAAGGTCAATGCCGGCGAGACGTACCAGCTTCGGACGACCAGCGGTGCTCCGGCGGATCTCACCGGCACGATCCTGATCTCGGACAAGCCGATTGCCGTCTTCGCCGGCCACCAGTGCGCCAACGTCCAGTCCCTCGACGTGTTCTTCTGCGATTATCTGGTCGAGCAGCTCCCGCCGCTCAGCCGGTGGGGCGCCGAATTCTACACGCGGCCGCTCGATACGCGGAGCGGCGGCGACACCCTCCGCATCCTGGCCGCCTACAACAACACGCTGGTCCAGGTCAACGGCGTGTGGACGGCCACGCTGGACCGGGGCGACGTCTACGAGACCATCCTCACCGGCTCAGCCCAGATCCTCGCAACCCGCCCCGTCCTCGTCGCTCAGTATGCCCACAGCTCGGATTTTGACCTCGTCGAGAAGGCCGACCCCTTCATGACCCTGGTCCCGCCCCGGCCCATGTTCCGGGCGCAGTACGCCTTTTGTCTGCCAGACGGGTTTGCGACGCACCATGTCAACTTGATCGTCCCCAATGGCGCGGTCGGGTCCCTGCAACTCGACGGCGCGCCGCTCGGCGGCGTCCTCATCCCGATCGGCGCAACCGGGTATTCGGAGACCACCGCCACCATCGGCGCGGGCGCCGTCCACATCCTGACGGCCTCGCAGCCCTTCGGCTTGAACGTCTACGGGTGGGCTGAGTACGAGTCCTATGGCTGGCCCGGGTGCTTCTTCCTGGGCGACACCCGGCCGCCGGTCGGCGAGTGCCCGCCTGACGTCGAGGTGACCGCGGAGCCGCCGGGATCCTCCCGCACTGCCTGTCAGGCGGCCGTGCCCGACTTGCGCGGCCAGGCCCGGTTCACCGACGAGTGCGGGCTCTCGGACAATGCGCGCGTCCGGCAGGACCCGCCCCCGGGCACCCTGGTCGGGGTCGGCTCCCACCCCATCACCCTCAGCATCGAGGACCTCGCAGGCAACATCGGCCGCTGCATCGTGCATCTGGTCGTGCTCGATCCCGTGCCCGATGGTGATCTCACGCTCGAGTGCCCGGACGACATGCGGGTGTTGTGCGACAGCCGCGAAGGCGCGGTCGTCGAGTTTGCCGTAATGGCCTGGCGCGGTTGCACCCCGATTCCCCTCGACTGTGAGCCGCCCTCGGGCAGCCTCTTCCCGCGGGGCGTCACGACCGTCCTTTGCCACAACGGCGACCCCCAGAAACCTGTCGCCTGCAGTTTTAGAGTCATCGTTGCCTGCAATCGGCTCGATGTTCGGCATGTCGGGCAGGCCGCGGTCCTCGAGTGGACCTCCGAAGGCACACTCCAGAGCGCCACCGACATCAGCGGGCCCTGGCAGATCGTTCCCAACGCCACGAGCCCTTACCCGGTGAATCCCGCGAACCAGCGCCTCTTCTATCGCATCCTGGAGCCGTAGCCAGCCACCGTCACAGCCTTGGCCGGCCACAGAGCGCGAACCGAACGCCAGACCTTCAGACGGATAATCCTACGCCCACCTTTTCGCAAACCGCCACCGCAACCGACCGTCGTTGATTACCAAGCACTTAAGCCGCTGGCCTTCAGCAGGTTAACACCGGTTTTGGCACGGTTCTTGTCGGCTGCCTCTCCCGTGCACCAGTATTCGCCAGAAAACGCCAGAAAAGCGCACAACCAAACAATCGCCA
>Ga0209096_1000137_pt1 | contig 106396 bp, 100 predicted proteins | sample AD_UKC034_MetaG_FD_184407 | JGI IMG/M metagenome (GOLD analysis project Ga0209096, IMG submission 184407) | Active sludge microbial communities of municipal wastewater-treating anaerobic digesters from USA - AD_UKC034_MetaG (SPAdes) (version 2) | ecosystem: Engineered > Bioreactor > Anaerobic... | reverse complement strand
GCAGCTGCCGAGCTCGCTTTCACAGCGGCGGACCATGGCCTCGATCTGCTCGGGCCTGCTCATGTCGGCACCGTCGTGAACGGCCTCGGGATCGAACCGCCGCACCTGGGCGAGGGCGCCTTCGACGTCGCCGAAGCCGTTGAGCATCACGCGCGCGCCGTTCTGCGCCAGCGCGGTGGCGATTCCCAGACCGATACCGCTGGTCGAGCCCGTGACGAGGGCGGTCTTTGCACTCAGCATGCGGTGCACTCCTGCTGTGGTTACGATGCCCGCATTATCGAAATTCCGCTCCGGTGGCGTCATGAACGGTCCCGCTTCACCCCGCCTGCGCCAGGTCCAGTGCCTGGATTCCCGCGGCCTGCACCGCATGGCCTACTGGGAATGGGGCGATCCGGCCAACGCGCGCGTGCTCGTCTGCGTGCACGGACTCGCGCGCCAGGGGCGCGACTTCGACACCCTCGCCGCAGACCTTTGCGGCCACTACCGTGTCGTCTGCCCGGACGTGGTCGGGCGCGGGAAGAGCGACTGGCTCGACGACGCGATGGCCTACGCCTTCCCCACCTACATTGCCGACATGGTGACGCTGCTGGCGCGGCTGGATGCGGCGCAGGTCGACTGGGTCGGCACGTCGATGGGGGGATTGATCGGCCTCGGCGTGGCGGCGCTGCGCGGTTCGCCGCTGCGCCGGCTCGTGCTCAACGACGTCGGACCGTCGATCGAGCCGCAGTCGCTCGTGCGCATCGGCACCTACCTGGGCGCGCCCTTGCGCTGGCGCTCGCTGGACGAGGCCGCCGATGCCTTGTGGGAGATCAGCCGCAGCTTCGGTCCGCACACGCGCGAGCAGTGGCTGGCGCTGACGCGCCCGCAGCTGGCGGTCGACGGAGAGGGCTTCAAGCCGCACTACGATCCCGCGATCGCCGTGCCGTTTCGCGCCATCACGCCGGCGCTGGCCCATGCGGGCGAGGCGGCGATGTGGAGCGCCTATGACGGCCTGAAGCTGCCGGTGCTGCTGCTGCGCGGCGCGGAGTCCGACCTCTTGTCCAAGGCCACGGCGCAGGCCATGACCGAGCGCGGACCGAAGGCGCGCCTGGTGGAGTTTGCGGGCGTGGGCCACGCGCCCACGCTCGTGCAGCCCGAGCAGCGCCAGGCGGTGAGGGAGTTCCTGCTCGAGGGCTGAAGCGAAGGTTCGCCCGTCATGAAGACGCTTGCCGGCGAGGCCGTGTTGGCCGCGGCTCCGATCGTCCAGCTCAGCGAAGCCGCGGACGCCTCCATCGGTGCCGACGCGCTGCAGCGCGCGCGCGCCTTCGCCGAGCCCCTGCTGGCGGGGCGGGTACGCGGCTCGGGCGAGGGCGCGCTTGCGCACGCCGACGGCGTGGCCGGGATCCTCGCGGCCATCGGGGCGGCACCCTCGATGCAGGCCTCGGCCTATCTCGTCTACGCCAGCGACTACCTGCAGCGGCCCGAGGAGGTGATCGGGCGTGCCTTCGGGCCGTCGTACGCGGGTCTGGTGATGCTCACGCGGCAGCTGGTGCAGATCCAGCGCGCGGCGCGCGATGCCGCGCTCGGCGAGGGCGGGCATGGCCGGCAGGCCGAGCGCGTGCGCAAGATGCTGCTGGCCTTCGGGCGCGACCTGCGCGTCGTGCTGCTGCGCCTGGCCTCGCGGCTGCAGACGCTGCGCTGGTTCGCCGCCAGCAAGCGCGAGTGCCCGCGCGAGCTGGGGCTGGAGTCGCAGCAGATCTTCGCGCCGCTGGCCAACCGGCTCGGCATCTGGCAGATCAAGTGGGAGCTCGAGGACCTGGCCTTCCGCTTCCTCGACCCCGAGACCTACCGCCGCGTGGCGTTGCTCGTCGACGAGAAGCGCGCCGAGCGCGAACTGGGCGTGGAGCAGGCTCGTCGGCACCTGGCTGAGCTGCTGCAGCACGCGCACATCCGCGCCGAGGTGCTGGGGCGGCCCAAGCACCTCTACAGCATCTGGAAGAAGATGCAGGGCAAGGGCTTGTCGATCGAGCGCGTCTTCGACGTGCGCGCGCTGCGCGTCATCGTCGAGGACGAGGCGGCCTGCTACGCGGCGCTGGCGCGCGTGCACGAGGCCTACACGCCGGTCGAGGGCGAGTTCGACGACTACATCGCGCGCCCCAAGGCCAACGGCTACCAATCGCTGCACACCGTGGTGCTGGGCGAGGACGGACGGCCCGTCGAGGTGCAGATCCGCACGCGCGCGATGCACGAGCACGCCGAGTACGGTGTCGCCGCGCACTGGATGTACAAGGAAGCCGGCGCACGCGGCTATGCCGGCGTGGCCGCCAGCGGCGCCTACGAGCAGCGCCTGGCCGACGCGCGCAAGGCCGTGCTGCGCGAACTGCTGGCCTGGGAGCGCGACTTCAGCAGTTCGCAGCGTCGGGATGTGGCCGCCGCTCCCGCGAAGGGCGCCGGTGTCGGCCCTGCGGTCGGCGCCGCGGTCGGCGCTGGACTCGACGATCGCATCTACGTCTTCACGCCGCAGGCGACGCTGATCGATCTCCCGGCGGGCGCCACGCCGGTCGACTTCGCCTACGCGCTGCACACCGACCTCGGCCACCGCTGCCGCGGCGCCCGCGTCGATGGCGCGATGGTGCCGCTGAACACGCCGCTCACGCATGGGCAGACGGTGGAGATCGTCGCCGCGAAGGAGGGCGGGCCGTCGATGGACTGGCTCAACCCCGAGCTGCATTTCCTGCAGAGCCCGCGCGCACGCGCCAAGGTGCGCGCCTGGTTCAACGCGCAGGCCTTGTCGGCCACGCTCGGGCGCGGACGCGAGCTCGTCGAGAAGCTGCTGCAGCGCGAGGGCCGCACGGCCCTCAAGCTCGAGCACCTTGCCGAGCAGCTCGGCTTCAAGTCGGCGGACGCGCTGTTCGAAGTCGTCGGCAAGGATGAGTACTCGCTGCGCAACATCGAGAACCTGCTGCGCCCGGCTGCGCCCGCGGCCGCCGAGGCGGACGCGCCGCTGCTGCGGCGCTCGCGCAGCGGGGCGGGTGGCGGCGGGGTGTTGGTGGTGGGCGTGGGCTCGCTGATGACGACGCTGGCACGCTGCTGCCGGCCCGCACCGCCGGACGAGATCCGCGGCTTCGTCACGCGCGGCAAGGGGGTGGCCATCCATCGTCGCGACTGCAGCAACTTCCGCCACATGGCCGAGCGCTTCCCGGGCCGCGCCATCGAGGTGGCGTGGGAGAGCGCCGGCAGCGGCGACAAGCGTCCCGTCTACCCGGTGGACGTGCAGATCGAGGCCGAGGACCGCCAGGGCCTGCTGCGCGACATCTCCGAAGTCTTCACCAAGGAACGGCTGAACGTGATCGCCGTGAACACGCAGTCGCAGCGCGGCCAGCGTGGCGCGACCGCGCGCATGGTCTTCACCGTCGAGGCCGAGGACGCGGGCCGCATCGCGCAGGCGCTGCGCGCGGTGGCGCGGGTTCCCGGGGTCTGGAAAGCGCGCAGGCGCTGACGGCGGCGGTGCGCCGGCCGTGCACGAATGCACGGTCGGTGTCGGCAGGGCCGCATGCGCCCGGTCCCGCGGCGTCGATTCATCCATTCCCCGAGTGCCGGCGCCCGGAGGCGTCGATACCGTGGCGCCCATGACGAGACGAGCCGCCACCGCATCCCCGGCAGACCAGGCTCAGGCCGCGTTGGGCTGTGCAAGCCCCTGGGCGCGGCTGTCCGGGGCGGACCGTGCATTCCGCACGCCGCGATCGACCGCATCGCGCGCCGTCCCTCGAATCGGGGGCCTTGCTGCCGATCAAGTAGCGGCGCGGTTCGCTAAGGTCTCGGCATCGGTTTCAACTGCTCACAAATTTGCCATGCTGCAACAACACCGCACCCTTTCGTCGCCCCGAGTCCTTCGCCCGACGCTCCTGGCGCTGGCCTGCGGCGCCTTCCTCTGCAGCGCGGCCTTCGCCGCGCCGACGGTCTTCGATCCGCTCTACGGCGGCGACGTCGCCACCGCCGCCGGCGCACAGGCCGAGTTCCGCCGTATCGACAACGCCTGGCACGGCAGTCAGGTGCTGTGGAACGAGGGCACGACGACGTACGGCAACGGCAGCGCCATCGGCAGCTTCGGCTGGGGCACCGGCTTGTGGGGTCGCGCGGACTGGCAGCAGGTGATGAACGGCGACGTGACGCCGGTGCAGCAGTGGAGCGGCATCGTCGACCAGATCAATTTCGGCAATGCCCGCTACAACGAGTGCTATGCCGGCACCTGGGGCGCAGCCTCGCTCAGCCCCTTCTTCGGCAACACCGTCACCGGGGCCGACTGCAGCGACAAGGAGGCCGGCGCCGAGGACCAGATGAACTGGGCCACCCACTTCAGCGGCCTCATCCGCATCACCGAGGCGGGCCTCTACAACTTCAGCGTCCTCTACGACGACGGCTTCTTCTTCCGCCTCATCGGCGCCGACAACGAGTCGCTGGAGATCGGCCAGGACTTCCTGAACCCGCGCGATCGCCTGGGATTCGACGACAACCTGCAGCTCTCCGAAGGGCTCTACGGCTTCGAGCTCGGAAGCTGGAACCGCCTGGGTGCAGGCGTCGTCGACCTGCGCTGGTCGCGGGACGACGGCGACTGGGAGCTGGTGCCGGTCGACAACTTCGAGCACCGCGTCCCCGAGCCTTCGCTGCTGGCGCTGCTGGCGCTGGCCTTCGGCGCGGCCGCCTGGTCACGCCGGGGCGTTGCGCGATGCTGAAGAAGCCCCCGTCGACCAGCCGGGTCGCCGCCGCACACGGCTGGCAGGGGCCGCGCGCCGCGCAGCAGGCCCAGGAGCATCTGCCGGTGCTGCGGCGCCTCGGACACGCAGTCCTCGTCGCCGCCGGCTGGCTGCTTTTCGCCTGGAGCTGGCAACGCGTCACCGCCGGCAGACCCGAGCTCGGCGAACTGCGCTGGCTGATGCTCGGCGCGCTCGCGGTGGTGTCGGTCCTCACGACCGGATGGATCGCGCACAACGTCGGCATCCATCGCCGCAAGGGCCCGCGGCGCAGCGTGCCGGCCGTCGAGATGGCCTACGACGCCGATTTCAACGGCCGACGCATCGACGCCGACTGGGCGCGGCTTGCCGGCGCGCGCTGCATCGACGTCGTCGTGGATGGCGCGGTGAAGCGCTTCGTCGAGCCTGACGGCGTGCCGCGGCCGGCGCTTCCCGCCGTCGAGGAGATTGCATGATCGAGCCCTGGCTCTACGAGCTGCAGCACAGTTGGCCCTACGCGGTCGTGCTGGCCTTCTTCGCGGCCTACCCGATCGTCACCAGCATCATGTGGATGATCACCGCGGCGATCTTCCGCCTGCGCTGGGAGGACGGCGGCGCCGGCGCTTGCGGTGACGGCGAGCGGCAATGGCCGCTGGTGAGCGTGCTCGTTTCCGCGTACAACGAGGAGGCGGTGATCGCGCGCTCGGTGCTGGCCATGCTGCGCATGGACTACCCGGCCTTCGAAGTCATCGTCGTCGACGACGGCTCGAGCGACGGCACGCTGGCCGCGCTGCAGCCGCTGATGGGCGATCCCCGCCTGCGCGTGGTGCGCAAGGCCGTCAACGAGGGCAAGGCGATGGCGCTCAACGACGCGCTGCCGCTGGCGCGCGGCGAGATCCTGATGGGCCTGGACGCCGACGCCGAGCCCGATCCGCAGATGCTGCGCTACATCGTGCCGCACTTCGATTCACCGCGCGTGGCCGCCGTCACCGGCAATCCGCGCGTGCGCAACACGGGCAGCTTCCTCGCACGGCTGCAGGCGGTCGAGTTCTCCTCCATCATCAGCCTGCTGCGCCGCGCGCAGCGCGTGTGGGGGCGCATCGTCACCGTCTCCGGCGTGGTGGCCGCGCTGCGCCGCAGCGCGGTCGTGGACGTCGGCGGCTACAGCCCGAACATGCCGACCGAGGACATCGAGCTGACCTGGAAGCTGCAGAAGCGTCACTACGACGTGCGCTACGAACCGCGCGCGATCTGCTGGATGACGGTGCCGCAGTCCTGGCGCGGGCTGTGGCGCCAGCGCCTGCGCTGGGCGCGCGGCCTCGCGCAGGTGCTGCGCAAGCATGCCGACGTGATGGTGACCTGGAAGAGCCGCCGCCTGTGGCCGGTGTTCGTCGAGTCCTCGCTCTCCATCCTGTGGTCGGTGTGCTTCGTCTTCCTCACTTCGCTGTGGACACTGTCCTACGCCGTCGGACTGCCGCCGGTGGGCGCCTCGCCGATTCCCAATCTCTGGGGCATGGCGATCGCCACGCTGTGCCTGCTGCAGCTGCTCACCGGCGTGCTCATCGACCGCCGCTACGACCGCGGCATCGTGCGCTTCCTCCCCTACGCGGTGTGGTATCCGCTCGTCTACTGGGCGTTCCTGGCGCTGACCACGGTGCGCGCGCTGCCCTATCTGGTCAAGGCCCCTGCCCGGGAAGCCGTGCGCTGGAGCACGGCGCGAACGGGGAGCGCCTCTTGAAGTCCGTGCCGTCCGCGCGGCCGCTGCTTGCGGCCTGCGTGCTGGCGCTCGCCGCCGGCGGCGGCGCGGTGAACGCGCAGGTGCCGCTCGCGTCGGCGCCCGCGGCGCCGGCGCAGGTGCCGACCGCGGAGCTGCGGGCGCAAGCGCGCGCCGCCGCCGAACGGCGCGACTGGGGGCCGGCGCTGGCGCGCTTCGACGAGCTCGTGGTGCGCCACGGCGACGACGTCGAGCTGCTGATCGAGGCCGCGCGCGTGAACGGCTTTGCCGACCGCAACGCGCACGCCGCCGCGCTCTACCGCCGTGCGCTGGCGCTTGCGCCGGCGCGGCGCGCGGACATCGCGCCGTCGCTGGCCTGGCAGAGCCTGTGGGGCGGTGAACCGGCGCAGGCCGAGGCGCTGTTCGCCGAACTGGCGGGCGATGCGGCCGGCGCGGCGCGCGTCGAGATGCTCGACGGCCTCGGGCAGGCGCGCCAGGCGCAGGGCGAGCAGGCGCGGGCGCTGGAGGCCTTTCGCGAAGCGCATGCGCTCGCGCCCGGGCAGCTGAGGCTGCATCGGCGCTATGCCATGTCGCTGCTCTGGAACGGCGACGAGGCGGGGGCGATCCGCGAACTGCAGGCCCTGGTCGCGCGCGTGCCCGGCGATCGCGATCTCGCCTGGGCGCTGGCCAATGCGCTCAACTTCAACGGCCAGCATCGGGCCGCGCTGCGCGGCTTTCTCGCGCAGGCCGCGCCCACGCATCCGGGCGAGCGCACCGACCTCGCGCGCGCCTGGCGCTGGGCGGGCTACGAGGAGCGCGCACTGCCGCTGCTGGCCGACCCGGCCGACGCGGACACGATCTGGCTGCGCGAGTACCGTGTGCGCCGCGAGCTGCGGCCCTTCGGCTTCGTCGCCCTCGAGCGCGCCGAGGATCGCGACGAGCTGACGGCCGATGCGATGGTCGTCGGCGCCGGATGGCATCCGCAGGCGGGCTCGACGCTCGAGATGCAGGTGAGGCGGCTGCACCTGGACGACCCCTTCGGCGCGCCGAAGGCGACGCAGCTGCGGGCAGCCTATGGCTGGCGCGTTGGCGAGCCGGGCGACGCGCGCGGCACCTGGTGGCCGAGCCTGGCGCTCGGTGCGGCGCACTTCCCGGGCTGGAACCCGGTCACCGCCAGTGCACGTGTGCGCTGGGTGCCGGCGGACGGCCTGCGCGTCGACGGCGAAGCCGCGCGCGAACTGGTCGAAGCGCCGCGCGCGGTCGCCAACCGCGTCCGCGTCGACGTCCTCTCCGCCGGCCTCGAGGCGCGAACCGATCCGCGCTGGGTCGTCGCCGCATCGGCAGCCGTGCTGCGTTTCGACGACGGCAGCACGCGCGTGCGCGCCGCGGGCCGCATCGAGCGCCGCATCCTCGCGCGGCCGCGCGTCGCGCTGGGTGTCGAGGGCATGGCCTTCGAGCGCGTTGCCGGCGATCGCGGCATCGACCGCGGCTACTGGAACCCCAGGCGCTATGCCGAGGGGCGCGCCTATGCCGCGTTGACGCACGAGTTCCGCCAGTTCGACCTGCAGGCGCGGGTGGGCTTCGGCAGCGCGAGCGAAACCGACGACGCCGGCGCGCGCAGTCACGGCTCGCCGCACCTGTGGGAGCTCGAGCTGGGCTGGGACGTCTCGCCGACGCTGCGGCTGCGGCTGGCGGCCGGAGGGTCCGGGCAGGGCCTGGGCGTCTCGGCCGGCGGGACCGGCGGCGCGGGCTACTGGCGGCGCTACCTCAACCTGAGCGTCAACGTCTGGTTCTGATCAAGCTTTGGTGCGGCGAGGCGGCGGGGAAACTCCCCTGCGGCCGCCGCGGGTGGCGCTCCTAGAATGCGCCGCCGAAGCCGCAGGAGCCCGCCGCATGCCCACCACCCGCCGCAAGCCCGACGCCGATGCAGGCGCGAGCGACGTGCGCGTGCTGAAGAAGTACCCCAACCGCCGCCTCTACGACACGCGCGCCAGCAGCTACATCACGCTGGCCGACGTGAAGAAGATGGTGATGGCCGCCGAGGACTTCGAGGTCCGCGACGCGAAGACGAACGAGGACATCACCCGCAGCATCCTGCTGCAGATCATCCTCGAGGAGGAGTCCGGCGGCGTGCCCATGTTCAGCACGCAGACGCTGGCGCAGATCATCCGCTTCTACGGCCACGCGATGCAGGGGCTGATGGGCGGTCTGCTGGAGCACAACCTGCGCGCCTTCGCCGACCTGCAGCAGCGCCTGGCCGCGCAAGGCAAGGGGCTGATCGATCCCAAGTCCTTCAACCCCGAGCTGTGGTCGCAGTTCCTGGGCGCCCAGGCGCCGTTGATGCAGGGCCTGATGGCGCCCTACTTCGAGCAGTCACGGGCGCTCTTCGAGCAGATGCAGGAGCAGTTGCAGAAGGGCTCGCTCTTCCCCGGCACGCGCCCGAGGTGATCGCCGACAATGCGGCGATGTCCCTTTCCGAGTCATCGGCCGGCGCGAGCGTGCCGGCACCTGCATCGGCCCCGACCGTCGGCTTCATCTCGCTGGGCTGCGCGAGCGAGTCTGCATATAAACCACACAGACGGCGCCGAGCCGTCTGGTGATGGAGGCTCGGGAGCCTCGAGCGGAATGGGCTGCGTTGCCGCTGTTCAGAAGCAGTTCGACTGCGCAGCCTTCGTCGAAGAACTCGGGCCACTTGATCGAACAGGCGAAGGGTGCAGGGGCTGTACGCCCAAAACGCCGGGATTCCGCCGGCAACATGCTCGCTGCCCACGGCCTTGTCGATTGGCGCAAACTCGGCATAGCTCACACCGTTCTTGACGGTCAGCGTGACCACCTCGATGATGGGTTTGGCCGGAACTGCAGTCTGCGCCCCTGCTGGTGCAGCGTCATTCTGGACTAACCTGAAGTCGCGCGACGGCCCGCCGCGACGTTCGATGCGGAGGCGAGACATGGCGGAAAAGATGAAGGCGGCGGTCGTGCACGAATTCGGCAAGCCGCTGGTGGTCGAGGAAGTGCCGGTGCCCGAGGTGCCGCGGGGCCAGGTGCTGGTGAAGGTCGCGGCTTCGGGGGTGTGCCACACCGACCTGCATGCCGCCGAGGGTGATTGGCCGGTCAGGCCTTCGCTGCCGTTCATCCCCGGGCACGAGGGCGTCGGCCACGTCGCGCGCGTCGGCGCCGGCGTCACGTTCCTGAAGGAGGGCGACCGCGTCGGCGTGCCCTGGCTGCACACCGCGTGCGGCCACTGCGAGCACTGCATGGGCGGCTGGGAGACGCTGTGCGACGGCCAGCAGATGACCGGCTACACCGTCAACGGCGGCTTCGCCGAGTACGTGCTCGCCGATCCGGCCTTCGTCGGACGCCTGCCCGACCGGCTCGAGTTCGCGCCGGCCGCGCCGGTGCTGTGCGCCGGCGTCACCGTCTACAAGGGGCTCAAGGTGCTGGACTGCAAGCCCGGCGACTGGGTCGCGATCTCCGGCATCGGCGGCCTCGGCCACATGGCGGTGCAGTACGCAAAGGCGATGGGCTTTCACGTGATCGCGGTGGACGTCGCCGACGACAAGCTGGCGCTGGCGAAGAAGCTGGGCGCCGAGGTGACGCTGAACGCGAAGACGCAGGACGTGGCGGGGGAGGTGCAGCGCCAACTCCGCGGCGCGCACGGCGTGCTGGTCACCGCGGTGTCGCGCGCGGCGTTCGCGCAGGCGGTCGGCATGCTGCACAAGCGCGGCACGATGTCGCTGGTGGGCATTCCGCCGGGCAGCTTCGAGTTGCCGATCTTCGACGTGGTGCTGAACGCGAAGACGGTGCGTGGCTCGATCGTCGGCACCCGACTCGATCTCCTGGAGGCGCTGAAGTTCGCCGGCGAGGGCAAGGTCGCCTCGCACTACTCGACCGACCGGATCGAGAACATCAACGCGATCTTCGATGCGATGCGCGCGGGCAGGATCGACGGACGGGTGGTGCTGGAGATGTAGCGCCGCGCGCGGGGGATTGAGTCTCCCCCGCGGGGTGAGGGCGGGAACCGGCTTGGCCGAGGCGCGTTGGCCCGCGGCGCCCGCGCGCCTCAGCCGGGCTTCGTCATGTAGCCCATCCACGACCAGTACGTCAGCCCGAACAGCACCAGCAGCGCGAGCGCGGCCAGCGTAATCACGAGCCCGGTGCGCACGAAGTCGCGCGCCTCGAAGGTGTCGGTGCCGTAGGCGATCATGTTCTGCGGCGCGTTCACCGGCAGGATGAAGCCGAAGCTGACCACGAACTGCAGCAGCATCGTCATGCCGATCACGTTGATGCCCGGCGTCTGCACCGCGCCCAGCACGCTGATGACGATCGGGATCATCGTCGAGGCCAGCGCGGTTGCGCTGGCGAAGCCCAGGTGGATGACGACGAGGAAGATCGACAGCAGCATCAGGATCGCGAAGGCGCCGGCGTTCTGCAGCCCGAGGTGATGGACGATCAGGTTGGCGAGCCAGGCCGCGGCCTGGGTGCGCAGCAGTGCCGTGCCGACGCTGATGCCCACCGCGAACAGCACCACCGTGCCCCAGGGAAAGCCGCGCTGCGAGGCCTTCCAGTCCATCACGCCGAGGCGCGGCAGGAGCATCAGCGCGATCGCCGCGATCGTGGTCGACGTGGTGTCGAAGTCGTGCAGCACCTTCTCGGTCGACCAGAAGCCCAGCAGCGCCAGCACCAGCGCCAGGAGCTTCCATTCGCGCGCCGTCATCGGGCCCAGCTCGGAGAGCTGCTGGCGGATCGCGGCGCGGCCGCCGGCGATCTCGTCCATCTCCGGCTTCAGCATGCGCGTCATGATGAAGTACAGAGCCACGGTCAAGAGCGCCGAGAACGGCGCGCCGGCGATGAACCACTCGGTCCAGGTGATGGTGCTGCCGAACTGCTTCTCGACGAAGCCCACCGCCACCATGTTCTGCGCCGCGGCGGTCTTGATGCCGACGTTCCACACGCTCGCGGTCTGCGCCGCGGTGATCACGAGGAGCGCCGCGAAGCGGCTGCGCTTGTCCACCTTGAAGGCGAGGATGAAGCCCATCATGATCGGCATCAGGCAGGCCACGCGCGCGGTGGTGCTGGGCACGATGAAGGACAGCAGGAACCCGACCACCATCGCGCCGATGACGATCTGGTGCGCGCGCGCCTGCACGCGCGAGAGCACCAGGAGCGCGATGCGGCGGTCCAGTCCGGTCGCGGTCATCGCCGCGGCGATGAAGCAGGCGGCGGCCACCAGCGCGACCGCGCTGCTCGCGAAGCCGGAGAGCGCCAGGTTGAGCGCCGCGCCCGTGCCCATCGCCGGCCCGGCGGGCTTGGCGGCATCGGGCATGAAGGCGAGGCCGAAGATCATCAGCGCGCCGATGACGACGGCGCTGACCGCGTAGTCCAGCGCTTCGGTCATCCAGACGATCACCGCGAAGGCCAGGATGCCGAGCATCACCTTGCCGGCGTGCGGCAGTTCCGCAGCGGGCGGAAGCAGCAGGATCAGCACGAGCGCCGCGAAGGCGGCGACCAGGCCGGCGCGCTGGACCCAGCTGGCGGCAGGAGCAGGAGCAGGGGCAGGGGCAGGGGCAGGGGCGTTCATGGCAGGCGTATCCTTTCGGACAAACGGTGGCACGGAGTGATCGCGTTTGCGCGGCGTCGCGATCCGCATCTGCGGACCGGGCGAGCGTAGGAACTCCAGGCGCGGTCCGCAAGCGCGTTGCCATCACACCGTTCGCGAGGCTCAAGGCTCACCCGCCTGCGCAATGCTCATGGTTCAAGTCCCTACAAGAAATGGAAAGAAGCGAAGACGCGGTTGCTCGAACCTCTATGCATGGGCGCTTCTCTGCGTGCAGACATGTCAAAGAGAACGGGTAGTCAAGGCAATCAAGTACGTCAGAACGGATAGGCGCGCGGTACACGCTGCACGCTGATCCAGTGATCGGTGGTGAACTCTTCGATCGCCCAGTCACCGTTGAAACGGCCGATGCCGGAGTTCTTCTCGCCCCCGAATGGCGCGTTCGCTTCGTCGTTGACGGGGATGTCGTTGACATGGGTCATGCCTGCGCGGAGGCGTTGCGCGAACCATGCGCCGCGCTCGAGGCTGCCGGTGAACACCGCGCTGGACAGGCCGTATTCGGTGGCATTGGCGAGTTCGAGCGCGTGCTCCTCGTCCCGTGCGGCGCTGATGCCGACCAGCGGGCCGAAGATCTCGTTGCGGAAGAGCTCGGAATCCGGACGGACGTCGGCGAACACGTGCGGCGGCAAGACCTGGCCTTTGGCAGGCGCTTCGAGCAGGACACGGGCGCCATCGGCCTTGGCCTGCGCGATCTTCTTCTGCAAGCCCTCCAGCTGCTTGGCGCTGATGACGGGACCGATGACGGTATCCGGCAGCGATGGGTCACCGACAGGCAACTTGGAGACGCGATCGACGAACAGTTCGATGAAGCGCTCGTACACGGGCTGCTCGACGATGATGCGGTTGATCGCCATGCAGATCTGGCCGATGTGCAGGAACTTGCCCACCGCGGCGGCATGCGCTGCCTGTTCCAGATCGGCATCGGCCAGGACGACGAAGGGTCCGTTTCCGCCCAGTTCCAGCGCCACGTGCTTCAGGTGCTCGCCGCCGCTTGCGATGCGGCCGATGCCGCGTCCAACCTCGGTGGAGCCTGTGAACGAGATCAGCGCCGGCACCGGGTGCTCGACTAAGGCGTCGCCGATCTCCGAGCCTGCGCCCACCACCACACTCAGCACGCCGGGCGGCAGCCCGGCCTCCTCGAAGATGCGGGCGAGCAGCAGGCCGCCGGTCACCGGGGTATCGCTCGCCGGCTTGACCACCGCGGCGTTGCCGACCGCCAGCGCCGGGGCCAGCGAACGCTGGGTCAGGTGCATGGGGAAGTTCCAGGGACTGATGATGCCCACTACCCCCAACGGCTTGCGATAGACCCGGCTCTCCTTGCCGGCAATGCCGGACGGCAGGATGCGCCCCTGCACGCGGCCCGGGAAGCTGGCCGCTTCCAAGGTGATGGCGCGTGCCGACGCCCATTCGATCCCGGCCTTGATGCGCGTGCTGCCCGACTCGCGGATCAGCCAGTCGACAATCTCATCGCGACGATGGTCGAAGATGGCGACCGCCCTCAGCAGCACGGCCGAGCGTTCGGCCGGCCCAGTGGCCGCCCAGGCCAGCTGGGCCTGCGCGGCGCGTGCATAGGCGTCATCCAGGTCTTCGCGACTGGCCATCGGTATGGTGGCCAGCAACTGCTGGTCGTAGGGCGAGCGGTCTTCGAGCGTCCGCCCCGAGCGTCCTGGGCGCCACTCGCCGGCGATGTACTGCAAATGCAGGTTCTGGTAGGTGCCCGGTTGGCTCATGGCACGAGTCTCCTGATCAGACTGAAGAAATCCGCACGATCGGCTTGAGGGTGATGCCCTTCTCGCTGTCGTCGGCCGCCTGGTTGATCTGGTCGAAGTCGTAGAACCTGACCAGCTTGTCGAACGGGAAGCGGCCCTGCATGTGAAGGTCCACCAACCGCGGAATGAAGAAGTCCGGCACGCTGTCGCCTTCGATGATTCCGAACACGTGCTTGCAGTTCTGCATGACGTCGTTGGCGTCCAATTCGAGAAGAGTGCCCGGCCTGGAAGCGCCCGCGATGCCGCAGCGCCCCCGCGGACGGAGCGCGGCGACGGCAGAACGGATCACCGCCGGGATGCCGGTCGAGTCGAGCGCGGAATCGACGCCGCTGCCGGTGATCCGGCGGATTTGCTCGACCGGATCCTGCTCGCGGCTGTTGATGGCGTGGGTCGCGCCCAGTTCCAGGGCCAATTTCAAGCGCGACGGGACCACGTCGATGGCAAAGATGGTGCCCGCACCGGCGACGCGCGCACCAAGCACGGCGCTCAGCCCAACCGCGCCACCGCCGAAAGCCGCAAAGCTGTCACCGGGCCCAACCTTCAGCGAATTGATGGCCGCACCGGCGCCGGTCTGAATACCACAACCCAGCGGCCCCAGCAGCTCGAGGGGGGCGTCCTTGCGCACCTTCACAAGGTTGCGCTCGTTGGCGACCGCATACTGGCCAAAGGAGGATTGGCCGAAGAAGCGGTCATGAAGTTCCCGGCCGGTTGCGTCCTCCAGCGCGTGCGAACCATCGTGACGTTGGCCCGAGAAGTTCAGCGCATTCAGACGCTCGCAACTCGCCGGAGCACCTTCCTGGCAGGCGCGGCACTGTCCGCACGGCAGGAAGGTGAGCACCACGTGGTCGCCCGGCACGACCTTGCTCACCGCGGAGCCGACTTCCTCGACCACGCCGGCGCCCTCGTGTCCCAGCACGATCGGCTGTGGCACCGGATAGACCTGATCCCTGGCTACCATGTCCGTGTGGCACATGCCGGTGGCGACCATGCGCACGCGCACCTCATCGTCACGTAGAGAGGAGATGCAAACTCGTTCCAGGACAAAGGGGCCGCCCTTCCGTCTGACGACGGCCGCCGTGAAGTGTTTGCTGCACATGTTGCTCAGCCCTCAATTCAGACCTCTCGGTGGCCACGGCGGGTGCGCGCCCTCGTCGCCGCGCGGCGCGGCGCGGCGACGCGCGACACGCGCCGCCTGCTGCGCAACGCTCGCTGAAGCCGCCGGCAGCCGATGCCGTTTCAGCGCTGCGCAAGCGCAGCAGCCACCGCGGCGGCCAGCGGCGTCGTCGGCCGCCCGATCAGCCGCGACAGCTGCCGGCCGTCGTCGAACAGCGCACCCTGGGAGGCGCCGACGTCCCAGCCGGCGATCGCCTGCGCCAGCCCAGCGGGCAAGCCCATGCCGGCCAGCGCCTTGGCATAGTCGGCCGGCGGCAGGTCGACGTAGGGCAGCGTCTTACCGGTCTGGCGCGAGATCTCGGCGGCCAGTTCGGCCAGCGTGTAGGTGCTGTCGCCGGCCAACTCGTAGGTCTTGCCGTCGTGGCCCGGCGTCGTCAGCACCACGGCGGCGGCTTCGGCGTAGTCGGCACGCGGCGCCGACGCGATGCGGCCGTCGCGTGCGCTGCCGATGAAGCTGCCCGCGGCCAGCGCGCCCGCGATCGAGCCGGTGTAGTTTTCCGTGTACCAGCCGTTGCGCAGCAGGGTGTGTGGGATGCCGGCGGCCTGGAGCATCGCCTCGGTTTCGCGGTGCTCCTGCGCCAGGTCCAGCGGCGAGCGGTCGGCGTGCAGCAGGCTGGTGTAGACGATGCGCTGCACGCCGGCCGCCTTGGCCGAGTCGATGACGTTGCGGTGCTGCGCGGCCCGCTGGCCGACTTCGCTGGACGAGATCAGCAGCAGCGTGTCGACGCCTGCCAGCGCGGCGGCGAGCGTCTCGGGGCGGGTGTAGTCGGCTTCGCGCGCGGCGATTCCCAGGTCGGCGGCCTTGGCCGGGGTGCGCACCAGCGCGACCAGCGGCAGCGCGGGGGCGAGGGTCTTCAGACGGGCGACGACGAGGCGGCCCAGATGGCCGGTGGCTCCGGTGATGGCGGTGGTCATGGTGAACGACGGCTTGAAGTGGAGGAGCCCTCACTGTACGATTGAAGCTTACGTTTGGGAAGTACGCACATGAAGGTAAGTACCAATATCCCCAACCCCGGCACCGACCCAACCCGCGACTCGTTGTCGGGCAAGCTGCAGCGCGGCGACCTGCTGGCCGCGGGTTGCCCCTCGCGCGAGGTGCTGCGGCATGTCACCAGCCGCTGGGGCGTGCTGGTGCTGATGGTGCTGGAGACCCGCATGCACCGCTTCGCCGAGCTGCGCCGCGCGATCGGCGGGGTCAGCGAGCGCATGCTGGCGCAGACGCTGCAGTGGCTCGAAGGCGACGGCCTCGTGCAGCGCATCGCGCACGACGTGGTGCCGCCGCACGTGGAATACCGGCTGACGCCGCTGGGCGTCGAAGCCGCCCAGCGCGTGCGCGGGCTGGCCGACTGGATCGAGCTGAACCTGCCGCGGGTGCTGCAGGCGCAGGCGCGGCGTGCGGCGCGGCCCCGAGTCCAGGCGTCATCGGCTGCCGCCCGGCGCTGGGGCTGACACACGCTGCGGTTCGGTTGCGCCGCGGCGACCGTGAAGGCGACGGCCCTGCCCATGATGTCGGCACCGAGAACGGCGGCGTCGATCGCCGGTGCCACCTTCTCCTTCACGCGCTGCTCGAGCGACCGCCCGTTCAGGAAGCCCTGCACCCGCAGGCCAACGGCCTGCGTTCGCGTGACCTCGCCGAAGGTCTACGCCTCGAGTGCGAGAGCGGCGGTGCGCTCCCGCGAGCTGGCGAGCGGCCTCATGGCCGGCGCGTCGGCACCTGCCGGCTCGCCCGAAGCGACCCCACCAACGGCGCCGCGGTCACGCGGCCGATATGCGGCGCAGTCGGTAGATGAGCCGTCTGCACCGCCGCGGGTCCAGACGATCACTGGCTTGCTCGCCGCGCGTGCCGATTGATGTACGGCGCCGATAAGTGAAGGCTCTGTTCGCGTTATCTGATGATCTCCTTAGACCTTGAGAGCATCCCAGGCCCATGACCGCGCCCGGCGTTCGCGAAGAAGCGATGATGCTGTTGCGCTACAAGGTGAACGGCAGCGCCGTCATGACCGACCCAGCAATGGGTGCGAGCTGTAGCGAGCCCGCTTGAGAGCATGGTCCGGGATTCGTCGGCGACAGTGGTGAGCGGCGCAAGCCGCATCCCGTTTGTCCAGCCGCGCATGCCAAGACCGCTTGCACGGCGGCCTTGTCAGGCGCGGCCGGCAGTACGAAGTCAGCGGTCTGGCCGGTGCGGGTGCGCAGCACCAGGATCGGGATCTGCTCGCGCGAGAGCCCGCGCTTTCGCGCCTTGCCGCCGCGGTGTCGGCTGGGCCGTCCTGCCTCAGCCAGCGCCCGGCGCTGACCCTTGAACGATTCCAGCACATACGTCTCGTCGGCCTCGACGATTCCGCGCATCGCCAAGTCCTTGACCTTGGCCGGGCACCGCAGGAATCGATGACGCCAGCGAAAGGCGGTGCTGCGATGGACCTCGAGTTCAGCGGCCGCCTTGCGCACGCTCAGGCCCTCGCGCAACGCCGCGCACTGCGCCAGCCAACGCTCGCGGTACCGCAGCCGAGCCAGTGGCGTGCCCGTCGACGCGTTGAAGGTGACGCAGCAGGAGCGGCACTTGTAGCGCTGCAGCCCGTGGGCCTGCCCGTTGCGCACCACCTGCGTCGCCGCGCACCTGGGGCAGCCGGGCACGGCGGCCGTCCGCTGCTCAACGATGGCAAGCGCACGCGAGCGCTCGTCACGGACTCGAAGGTGCATCAACAGCACAGCCCGCTGCACCGACGTCAGGTTGGCCGTCAGCTTCATCAGCCGGCTCATTTCACGAGTTCGCATCGCTGGCTCCACGACCCGGCACACCCAGGCCATGAAGCAAGTCTGCCCGTCGGCTGGCTCACTACGTGAGCCTGTCACTACTCAACGCAAACAGAGCCTTTACAATCGATGCCAGCTGAGCCTGGGCCTGGATTGGTTCGGCTCGCGACAGTCGATCGAGCCCTTCCACCACAGGCACCGACCCCGGTGGAATGCGGCCACTCTCGACGGCAGCGAGAAAGACTCCCAGTGCGCCGGACTTCACGTGCCGCTGGTGGTAGGCCGACAAGCCCTCATCCCGCAACGACAACGACTCGTCGAGCTTCAGACCATGCTCCTCCGCCCAGCGCGCCGCGTAGGCCATTTACCGCTCGCTGCTGTTGCCGGCCGACTGGCGCGGATCTGAGAACCGCAGGTAGCTGTAGACCAGTCCTGACACCGCATTCTCCCTATGACAACTGATTGCGTCCCGAGTATAGGTATGGTATCGCTCGGGTGCCCGAAGGCCTTGACCGATTCCGAGCTCATCGTCACGCAGTTGCGCGCCGAGGGCTATGAGACGAGCACGCGGCTCGAAGGCGCCGACCTCGTCATCGTCAACACCTGCGGCTTCATCGACGAGGCGGTGAAGGAGAGCCTGGACGCCATCGGCGAGGCGCTGGCCGAGAACGGCCGCGTCATCGTCACCGGCTGCCTAGGCGCCAAGCCGGGCCAGGACGGCGGCACGCTGGTGCAGGACGTGCACCCCAAGGTGCTCGCCGTCACCGGCCCGCACGCGACGCAGGAGGTGATGGACGCGGTGCACCGCGCCGTGCCCAAGCCGCACGACCCCTTCATCGATCTCGTTCCAGAATCCCGCGGCATCGCCGGCATCAAGCTGACCCCGCGGCACTACGCCTACCTGAAGATCAGCGAGGGCTGCAACCACCGCTGCAGCTTCTGCATCATCCCCAGCCTGCGCGGCGACCTGGTCTCGCGCCCGATCGGCGACGTCCTGGCCGAGGCGCGCGCGCTCTTCGAGTCCGGCGTGAAGGAACTGCTCGTCGTCAGCCAGGACACCAGCGCCTACGGCGTCGACCTGAAGTACCGCACCGGCTTCTGGGACGGGCGTCCGATCAAGACGAGGCTCTTCGAGCTCTGCGAGGCGCTCGGCCATCTCGCGCAGGCGCACGGCGCCTGGGTGCGGCTGCACTACGTCTACCCCTACCCGAGCGTCGACCAGGTGCTGCCGCTGATGGCCTCGGGGCGCATCCTGCCGTATCTGGACGTGCCCTTCCAGCACGCGCATCCCGACGTGCTCGCGCGCATGAAGCGCCCGGCCAGCGGCGAGCGCAACCTCGAGCGCCTGACCGCCTGGCGCAAGGCCTGCCCCGAGCTCGTCGTGCGCTCGACCTTCATCGCCGGCTTTCCGGGGGAGACCGAGGCCGAGTTCGAGTACCTGCTGCAGTTCATGCGCGAGGCGCAGATCGACCGCGCCGGCTGCTTCGCCTACTCGCCCGTGAACGGCGCCGCGGCCAACGCGCTGCCCGGGCAGCTGCCGCAGGCGCTGCGCGAGGAGCGGCGCGCGCGCTTCATGGCGGTGGCCGAGGCGGTCTCGACACGCCGGCTGCAGCGCCGCGTCGGCGCGACGATGCAGGTGCTCGTCGACCACGCGCCCGCGCTGGGCCGCAAGGGCGGGCGCGGGCGCAGCTATGCCGACGCCCCCGAGATCGACGGCGTCGTGCATCTGCTGCCGCCGGAGAAGGCCAGCAAGACCTTGAAGATCGGCGAATTCACGCGCGCGCGCATCCTCGCGGCCGAAGGGCACGACCTCGTCGGCCTGCCGATCTGAAACCCGTGTTCACCCGAGGAGCCTCGCGACGGCCATGAGCGACTTCGATATCACTGCGTTGATCCATCATCCCTACCGTGCGCCGGACGGTTTCCTCGCGCCGCAGGCCGGCGTCTACAAGGCCTCGACGGTGATCTTCCCGAACGTGGCGGCGATGCGCAGCCGCGACTGGCGCAACCGCAACGGCTACACCTACGGCCTGCACGGCACGCCGACGACCTTCCTGCTGGAAGAGCGGCTGGCCGCGCTCGAAGGCGGCAGCCACTGCGTGCTCGTTCCCAGCGGGCTGTCGGCGATCGCGCTCGTCGACCTGGCGCTGCTCGCGGCCGGCGACGAGGTGCTGCTGCCCGACAACGTCTACGGTCCGAGCCGCGAGCTGGCGCGCAACGAACTGCTGCGCCTGGGCATCTCCCACCGCTTCTACGACCCGATGGACGCCGCCGGCCTGGCCTTCATGATCACGCCTGCGACCAAGCTCGTCTGGCTCGAGGCCGCGGGCTCGGTGACGATGGAGTTCCCCGACCTCGTGAACCTCGTCGCCGCGGCGCGCGCCCGCGGCGTGACGACGGCGCTGGACAACACCTGGGGCGCGGGCATCGCCTTCAAGCCCTTCGAGCTGGGCATCGACATCGTCATGCACGCGCTCACCAAGTTCCCCTCCGGCGGCGGCGACGTGCTGATGGGCTCGGTGACGACGCGCGACGCCGCCTTGCACGAACGCATCAAGCTCACGCACATGCGCCTGGGGCTGGGGGTGGGCGCCAACGACGCCGAACTCGTGCTGCGCTCGCTGCCGTCGATCGCGCTGCGCTACGCCGCGCACGACGCCAGCGCGCGCGAGCTCGCCGCCTGGCTGGGCACGCGGCCCGAGGTGGCGCGCGTGCTGCACCCGGCCTTCGACTCCTGCCCCGGCCACGCGCACTGGAAGAGCCTGTGCAGCGCGGCCGCCGGCCTGTTCTCGGTGATGCTCGACGCGCGCTTCGGCCAGGCGCAGGTCGATGCCTTCGTCGACGCGCTGCAGCTCTTCTCGATCGGCTATTCGTGGGGCGGGCCGATGAGCCTGGCCGTGCCCTACGACCTCCGGGCCATGCGCGGCGACAAGGCCTACGCGGGAACGCTGGTGCGCTTCTCGATCGGGCTGGAGTCGGCCGCGGCGCTGAAGGCCGACCTCGAGCAGGCGCTGCGGCGGCTGGCCTGATCCCGCGGACCGAGACGCGCCCCGGGGCGTCAGCCCGTGGCCTTGGGGCCCGAGATCTTGTGCCGCATCAGCCGGCCGCGCTCGCGCTCCCAGTCCTTCTTCTTCTGGCTCTCGCGCTTGTCGTGCATGGCCTTGCCCTTGGCCAGCGCGACCTCGACCTTCACGCGCCCGCCCTTGTAGTGCAGGTTCAGCGGCACCAGCGTGAAGCCCTTCTGCTCGACCTTGCCCACCAGGCGGCGGATCTCGTCCTTGTGCATCAGCAGCTTCTTCGTGCGGTCGGGCTCGGGAACGACGTGCGTCGAGGCGCTGCGCAGCGGGTTGATGCGGCAGCCGATCATGTACAGCTCGCCGTCGCGGATGTGCACGTAGCCGTCGGTCAACTGCACCTGGCCGGCGCGGATGGCCTTGATCTCCCAGCCCGCGAGGACGATTCCCGCCTCGAAGGTCTCCTCGATGTGGTACTCGTGACGGGCGCGCCGGTTCTCGACGATGTTGGCCATGCGGGCGGGGTGGGCCGATGGGCCACTTCTAGAATGCGTGCGATTCTATGAAGCATGTGAGGAAGTCCGTCCTGCTGTGGTACTCCCCGCGCGAGATGTTCGACCTCGTCGACGGCGTGCAGGACTACCCGCGATTCCTGCCCTGGTGCGAGAAGGCCGAACTGCTGGCGCGGCACGAGGACGGCGTCACCGCGCGCCTGAGCCTGGCCTACATGGGCGTGCGCCACGCCTTCACCACGCGCAACCACAACATCGTCGGCGAGCGCCTGCAGATGCAGCTCGTCGACGGCCCGTTCTCGCTGCTGGACGGCACCTGGCTGTTCACGCCGCTGGGTCGCGCGGGCAGCGACAAGGCGGCCTGCAAGATCGAGTTCGACCTGCGCTACGCGTTCTCGAGCAAGCCGCTGGAGACGGTGGTCAGCCCCGTCTTCGACCGCATCGCCAACACTTTCGTCGACTCCTTCGTCAGGCGCGCCGAGCAGGTCTATGGACCGCGCTGAGGCCTGCGGGCAGGGCGCGTGCACGATCCGCGTCGAGGTCGTGCACGCGGCAGCGCCGCACGACATCGACTTCGGCGAACTGCAGCTCCCTGCGGGGGCGACGGTCGCGGACGCGCTGCAGGCCAGTGGTGTCCTGCTGCGGCGGGGTCTGGACGCGGCGGCGGTGGACGTCGGCATCCGCGGCCGCCCCTGTGCGCGCGACGAGCCGTTGCGCGACGGCGACCGCGTCGAGCTCTACCGGCCGCTTCTGGTCGACCCGAAGGAGGCCAGGCGTCGGCGCCAGCCCACGCACGCCACTGGCGGCGCACAGGCGAGGCGCGGTGAGGCCGATGAGGCTGCGCCGAAGAAGCGCTGAGGACGACGCCGCCCTTCGGAGCCGGGATTCGGCTGCGCAGCCAAGCCGCACCATCGAGACGTCCCGCCGCCCATCGCGGGGCATTGCCTTCCGGCCGCGCGGGCTTGCGCGTCAACCCAGCCGCTCGGCAGCGCGATCGATCGAGCGCCGCAGTGCGCCGTAGTCGTCGTGCTGCGGGTACTGCGGGAACTGCGCGGCGATGTGCGCCGGCGCGTGCATCAGGAAGCCCGCGTCGGCGGCGGCGAGCATCGCGGTGTCGTTGTACGAATCGCCCGCGGCGATGACCTTGAAGTTGAGCGACTTCAGGGCCTCGACCGCGCGGCGCTTCTGGTCGCTCTGGCGCAGGCGGTACTCGGCGACGAAACCCTCGTCGTCGGCGAGGAGGCGATGGCAGAAGAGCGTCGGCCGGCCGAGCTGCTGCATCAGCGGATCGGCGAACTCGTAGAAGGTGTCGGAGAGGATGACGAGCTGGTAGCGCGCGCGCAGCGCGTCGAGGAAGTCGCGCGCGCCGGGAAGCGGCGCCATGGTGGCGATCACCGCCTGGATGTCGGCCAGTTTGAGGCCGTGCCGGCGCAGCAGCGCCAGGCGCCAGTGCATCAGTTTGTCGTAGTCGGGCTCGTCGCGCGTGGTGCGCCGGAAATCGGGGATGCCGGTGCGCTCGGCAAAGGCGATCCAGATCTCGGGCACGAGCACGCCTTCGAGATCGAGGCAGACGACTTGCATGGTGGGCGATGGGTTCGGGGACGGGGCGAGGAAGAACTCGGGGAAGGGCCGTCAGGCGCGCGAGCGGAGATCGTAGCGGAGCCGGTGGTGCCGTCGCCTGCCATCGGGGGCCCGCGGCGCCTCGTCCGCTGCCCTTACGGCGGCGACGAAGCGCGCGCAGCGGGAGGCAGCGGAACGATTCCCGGAACGACGGGCGGACGCGGTGGACGTGGTGGACGCGAGGTCGCCGCGTCTGCCGGCCGGGCCGGGGGGGCTTCGACTTCCGACCCCGGCATCGGCGCCGTCGATGGCGCCGTCGCCGCGCCATCCGGAAGCGGGCAGGCGCCGCGTCGCTCGGCCCAGTAGACGATGTTGCCGATCACGGCCACGCTGCCCGAGATGACGACGCTGGCCGCGGTGACCACCCCCATCGCGGCCAGCATCGCGGCGCAGCCTTCGTTGCGGCAATGGCCGAAGGTGCCGAGGACGGCGGTATCCAGCACCATCTGCCGCACCATGGTCCGGCACTGCGGGTCGTAGACCTCGGCGCTGCGCGGCACGACGATGCAGCCGCACAGCAGCAGCGCGGTGAGCGTGGTGAGCGCGGTGAGTGCAGCCGACCGCGTCAACTCAGCAACTGCAGTATGCCCAGCGTGATCATCGGGAAGGTGGCGAGAATGACGACGCGGATGAAGTCGCTCGCGAGGTAGGGCAGCACGCCGCGGAAGGACTCGGACATCGGCACCTCGGGCGCCAGCGAGTTGATGACGAAGACGTTGAGTCCGAAGGGCGGCGTGATGAGTCCGGTCTCGACGCAGATCAGCGTCAGGATGCCGAACCAGATCGCCGTGTATTCGGGCGTCATGCCGAAGTCCAGCTTCATGATGATCGGGAACAGCACCGGGATGGTGATGAGGATCATCGACATCGAGTCCATCACGCAGCCCAGCGCGATGAACATCAGCAGGATCAGCGCGAGGACGACCATCGGCGGGTAGCCGCTCTCGGCGATCGCGTTCGCCGCCTGCGTGGGCATCTGGGTGATCGCCAGGAAGGCGTTGAAGAGGTCGGCGCCGATGAGGATGAGGAAGATCATCGCGGTGATCTTCGCGGTTCCCAGCAGGCACTCGATCAGGCCCTTCAGGCGCATGCCGCCGCGCACGTAGGCGATGACCGCGGTGGACGCGGCGCCGACGGCCGCGCCTTCGGTGGGCGTGAAGAAGCCGGCGTACATCCCGCCCATCATGACGACGAATACGATCACCACCGGCATCAGCTCGAGGATGGTCTTGACCTTCTGCGCCGTCGTCGCCTTCGGCCCTGCCGGCCCGGCCTTGGGGTCCAGCCGCACGACGATGGCGATGGCGATCATGTAGCCGACGGCGGCGAGGATGCCGGGCACCATCGCGGCGAGGAACAGCTTGCCGATCGACTGCTCGGTGAGGATGGCGTAGACGACCAGCACCACCGAAGGCGGGATGAGGATGCCCAGCGTGCCGCCGGCGGCCAGCGTGCCGGTCGCGAGACGGCCGGAGTAGTTGAGACGCTTCATCTCGGGCAGCGAGACGTGGGCCATCGTCGCCGCCGTCGCCAGCGACGAACCGCAGATGGCGCCGAAGCCCGCACAGGCGCCGATGGCGGCCATGGCGACGCCGCCGCGCCGGTGACCCAGCCATGCCGCCGCGGCATTGAAGATCCCCGTCGACAAGCCCGACGCGGTGGCGAACGAGCCCATCAGCACGAACAGCGGTATCACCGAAAGCGAGTAGGTGGCGGTGGCGAAGTACGGTGCCGTGTTCATGTAGTTGAGCATCGGGTCCAGGCCGGAGACCCAGACGTAGCCGATGCCGCCCACCAGCAGCAGGGAAAGCCCGACGTTGATGCCGAGCATCAGGAACGTCAGCAGCACGCCGAACATGAGGAAGGAGATCGCCATGCCGCTCATGCGAACTCCCGTCCGCCGCGCGCCGCGCGCGCCAGACAAACCAGCGTCAGCAGCGCCGTCGAGAAGACCAGCGGCACGAACATCGTCCACGTCGGAATCTGCAGCATCATCGACATGTCGTTGAACTGGTACTGGTTGATGCCGCCCAGCGTCAGGCGCCAGGTCAGGAGCGCGGCGACGATCGCGAAGAGGATGTCGGCGACGACCGCAAGCGCGCGCCGCAGAGCGGGCGGGAAGCGGCTGACGAACATGTCGACGACGACGTTGCCTCCGCGCAGATGGCAGTAGGGCAGCATCGCGAAGATCGCGATCGCGGTCCCTCGCTCGGTGAGCTCGAAGTCACCCACCAGCGGCGCACCGAAGAACGTGCGGCTGATGATGCTGCCCACCGAGACCGCCGTGAAGGCGAGCATCACCAGGCCGCCGGCCACGGCAAGCCAGACACAGGCGCCGTCGAGCGCGCGCTCGTAGCCCGGGCGGGCCGCGGCGGCGGGGTCAGCCGTGCGGCTGCCGCCTTCGCTCATTTGTCGTACTTCGCGATCAGCGCCACCGCCTCGTCGTGAAGGGCCTTGCCGTTGGGCGTGGCCGCGATCCAGGCATCGACGACCGGCTGCGTCGTCTTCTTCCAGCGCGCCTTCTCGTCGGGCGCGAGCTCGGCGATGGTGTGGCCGAGCTCCTTGGCCTGCTGCAGGCCCGGAAGTTCGGCGTCGTCCCACGCCTGTCCGATCTCCTTGATGAAGTTGTCGCCCGAATTCTTGTCGATCACGGCCTTGAGGTCCGCCGGCAATCCGTCGTACTTCGCCTTGTTCATCGCCATCAGGAACACGTTCGTGTAAAGGCCCGTGACGGTGTGGAACTTGACGAGTTCGTTCAGGCGCTGCGGCCGCATCACCTCCCAGGGCACCGTGACGCCGTCGGCGACGCCGCGCGACAGCGCTTCGTAGGCCTCGGGCAGCGGCATGCCGACGGGGTTGGCACCCATCAGCTTGAGCGCGTCGCCCACCGGCTTGGTGGGAAGGCGGATCTTCTTGCCCTGCAGATCCTCCATCTTCGTCACCAGCTTGTCCTTCATGTGCACGAGGCCGGGCGCGTGGCAGTGCAGCAGCAGCGGGTGCACGTCCTTGAACTCGTCGCGCATGCGCAGCTTGTAGAACTCCCAGATCGCCTGCGCCGTCGCCGACGCGGTCGAGCCGACGACGAAGGGAAGCTCGAACACCGCGGCCAGCGGGAAGCGGCCCGGGGTGTACCCGGGAACGGTCCAGATGACGTCGGCGACGCCGGTGCGCGCCTGGTCGAAGAGCTGCGGCGGCTTGCCGCCGAGCTGCATCGCCGGATAGATCTCGCACTTGATGCGCCCGCCCGAATCCTTCTCGACGCGGTCGGCCCAGGGCTTGAAGAGCTTGGTCTGCGCCGGGGCCATCGGCGAGAGGAAGTGCGACATGCGCAGCTTGATCGGTTCCTGTGCGCCGGCGCGGTGCGCGAAGACGGTCAGGCCCAGGCCAGCTGCTGCGCCCGTCTTCAGAACGGTGCGCCGGGATGCATTGGTCATCGATGTCTCCTTGGGTGGATCTACCTGCGAGCGCACGGGACTCCTCGCAGCGCGCGGTGACATTACCACAGCGACGCCCGCGGTGGCACTGGGAGATGCGCGTTTTCGCGGCTCCCAGGTTGCGCAAGAGCAGAAAAACCGGCGTTTGGCTGAACGTTCATTCACATCGGCGCCGGCATCGGCCGCCCCCGGCGGCGGGGCGCGTGTCGATGGCGGAAGCGGTGAGATTCGAACTCACGAACGGGTCGCCCCGTCGCCGGTTTTCAAGACCGGTGCCTTCAACCGCTCGGCCACGCTTCCATGCGGGAGGTAGGCGGCGATTCTAGGCGTGCGCGCCTGCCGCGCAGCTCACCTGCACGATCTCGCGGCGCCCGCCGTCGACGCGCACCGCGGTGAGCTCGCGCCCCCAGACGCAGCCGGTGTCGATTCCCAGGAGCGCGGGCCGATCGATGAGGCCTTTCGCGCTCCAGTGCCCGAAGGCCACCGGCTGCGTCCGCGTGGCGCGATCGGGGATGTCGTACCAGGGCATGCAGCCCGGCGGGGCCTCGGTCGCCTTCGCGGCGAACTCGAGCTCGCCCTCGGGGGTGCAGTAGCGCATCCGGGTGAGCGCGTTGATGACGAAGCGCCAGCGCTCGGGGCCGGCGAGCGCTTCGTGCCAGCGGCGCGGCTCGTCGCCGTACATCCGCGGCAGGAAGTCGGCGAATCCGGGGCCGCGCACGAGCGCGTGCACCTCGGCGGCCAGGCGCAGGGTGTCGGCCGCGGTCCATTGCGGCGGCACGCCCGCATGCACGCACAGCCAGCCGCTCTCCAGCAGCGCCAGCGGCTGCGCCCGCAGCCACCGCAGCCAGTCCTCCCGGTCCGGTGCGTCGAGGATCGGGCCCAGCGTGTCGCTCCGGTGCGGGCGCCGCAGGCCGGCGGCCACCACCAGCAGGTGCAGGTCATGGTTGCCGAGCAGGCAGGTGGCCGACCCTTCCAGCGCGCGCAGGCGCTGCAGCACCTGCAGCGAGGCGGGACCGCGGTTGACGAGATCGCCGAGGACGACGATGCGGTCGCGCGAGGGGGAGAAGCCGATCCGTGCCAGCAGGCGGTCGAAGGCGCTGCAGCAGCCCTGCAGGTCGCCGATCAGATGAACCATGCTGCGATTCTGCTACGCTAGCCGCTCCCCGCAACGCCACCGCCGGCCCTTGGCGCCGACGGCGCGCATGGACGTCGCCCTTCTCCTCCTGCTCATCCTGCTCAATGGCCTCTTCGCGATGTCGGAGATGGCGCTGACCGCCGCGCGCAAGGCGCGCCTGGCTGTGATGGTGGAAGGCGGCGAACCCGGTGCCAGGGCGGCGATGGAGTTGCACGAGAACCCGACGCGCTTCCTCTCGACGGTGCAGATCGGCATCACCTCGATCGGCATCCTGAACGGCATCGTCGGCGAGGCGGCCTTCGCCGCACCGCTGGCGCGCTGGCTGGCGCAGCTGCTGCCGGTGGCGCCGGGCGTGATCTCGGTGTTCGCCACCGGCCTCGTCGTCGTCATCATCACGGTGCTGACGATCATCTTCGGCGAGCTCGTTCCCAAGCGCCTGGGACAGATGTATCCGGAGACGGTGGCGCGGCTGGTGTCGCGGCCGATGAACGGCCTGACGGCGGCGACGCGTCCGCTCGTGCTCGCCTTGTCGGCGTGCACCAACGGCGTGCTGCGCCTGCTGGGCATCCGCGGCCCGGCGCAACGGCCGGTGACCGAGGAGGAGATCGCCGCCCAGCTCGCCGAGGGGCTCGACGCGGGCGTGATCGAACAGCAGGAGCACCAGATGGTGCGCAACGTGTTCCGGCTCGACGACCGCCAGATCGGCTCGATGATGCTGCCGCGCGCCGAGATCGACTGGATCGACATCTCGGCGCCGCTCGACGAGGCGGTCGCGACGATCGTCGAGAACGGCCACGCGCGCTACCCGGTGTGTCGCGACGGGCTGGACGATGTCATCGGCGTGCTCGGCACGCTGCGGCTGCTGCAGCCGCTGGCGCGTGGCGAGCGTCCGGCGTTGGCGGAACTGCTCGATCCGCCGGTCTTCGTTCCCGAGACGCTCTCGGGCATGGAACTGCTGGACCATTTCCGCAGCTCCGGCGCCGAGCTCGTCTTCGTCGTCGACGAGTACGGGTCGGTGCAGGGCGTGATCTCCGAGCACGACCTGCTCGAAGCCATTACCGGCGAGTTCGCCAGCCCCGTCGAGGACGACGCCTGGGCGGTGCGCCGCGAGGACGGCAGCTGGCTGATGGACGGCCTGATCCCGGTGCCCGAGCTCAAGGACCGGCTCGTACTCAAGGACCTCCCCGACGAGGATCGCGGGCGCTACAACACGCTCGCCGGCATGGTCATGCTGCTGCTCGGACGCCTGCCGCGCACGGCCGACCGCGTCGAATGGCAAGGCTGGTCCTTCGAGGTCGTCGACCTCGACGGCAAGCGAGTCGACAAGGTGCTCGTCAGGCGCACCGAACAACCTGGAGATAGCGAATGATCATTCCCGCCCTGCACCGGCAAGTGGTGCCGATGGACAGCCAGGCGCATCGCAGGCTGCGCGTGAGGCCGATCGCCGACTGGCGCATCGCCTCGGCGCTCAATTCGGTCTTCATCAGCGCCAGCGAGATGATCGACGCCTGCCGCGAGTACCCGATCGTCTTCGTCAATGCCGGCAAGGACGCGCAAGGCGTGGCGCAGGTGGCGCCGGTGGCGGTGTTCGGCCTGAGCAACGCGGAGAACCTGTTCCTCGACGGTCCGAACTGGCGCGCGAGCTACATGCCCGCGGTGCTGCGGCTGTATCCGTTCGTCATCGGGCGTCTCGACGCCGATCAGTTCGCGGTCTGCATCGACGCCTCGTGGAGCGGCTTCTCGGAGACCGAGGGGCAGCCGCTGTTCGACGACCAGGGCGAGCTCGCGGAACTCGGCAAGCGTGTGAGCGAGCAGCTGCAGTCCTACGAGGTCGAGGTGCAGCGCACGCGCCACGTCTGCACGCGCTTCAACGAACTGGGTCTGCTCGACCCGATGCGCTTCGACCTCACCGCCGCCGACGGCCGCAGCTTCGCGGTCGACGGCTTCATGGCGATCAGCGAGGAGAAGTACCGTGCCCTTCCCGACGACAAGGTGCTGGAGCTGCATCGCAACGGCCTGCTGGCGCTGCTGCACGCGCACATGATCTCGATGCGCAACATGCAGCGCCTGGGGCAGTGGAAGATGGAGCGCCTGGGCCCGGCCGCAGCCAACGGCTGACGCCCCACGCCGCGCGCCATGCGCGCGGCATCGGGTGCCGTGCGTCAGCGCGCCGGGGGGCGGCCGGCGACGCGGGCCAGCAGCTCGATGAGCATCGCGTGCTCGGCGGGCGTCAGCTGTGCCTGCAGCTCGCGCTCCATGGGTTCGGCGGCGGCGGCGCTCGACTGGGCCAGTCGCCGCCCCTTGGGGGTGAGCACGATGTGCTGCGAGCGGCCGTCGCGCGGGTTGCGCTCGCGCCGCAGCAGCGCACGCGCCTGCAGCCGGTCGAGCAGCATGCTCAGCGTGGGCGCGCCCAGCGTCAGCGTACGTGCGAGCTGGCCCGGCGTGAGCGGACCGTTGGCCAGCAGCAGCATGAGCAGCGAGAACTCGACCTTGCGCAGCTCGAAGGGCTTGCGGACATGCTGGTCGAAGCTGCCGTAGACGACGACCGCGGCCTGCGCGATGTGATAGCCGAGCAGCCGCGCCAGCGGCCCGAGTGCCAGCTCCGCGGGGCGCTCGGCGAGCGCCGCGCGCAAGGGCCGGATCCGGTGCACCGCGGCTGCGCCGCGCGGCGCGCCGCCGTGGGCGGCGGACTCCGGTTCAGCGCTCGGCGGCATGGCTTGCGGAAGTCTTGCCGGCGGCACCGAGGTAGGTGTCGATGACGCGCGGGTCGCGGGCAAGCTCGGCGGCGGGGCCCTCCAGCACGATGCTGCCGGTCTCCAGCACGTAGCCGTGGTCGGCGACCTCGAGGGCCGCGCGCGCGTTCTGCTCCACCAGCAGGATGCTCGTGCCCTGGTCGCGCAGCTGCTGGATGATGCGGAAGATCTCGCGCACGATCAGCGGCGCCAGGCCGAGGCTGGGTTCGTCGAGCATCAGCAGCTTGGGCGACGACATCAGCGCGCGGCCGACCGCGAGCATCTGGCGCTCGCCGCCGGAGAGCGTGCCGGCGAGCTGCGCGCGCCGCTCCTTGAGGCGCGGGAACAGCGTGTAGACGCGCTCGATCTCGCGCTGCCAGTTCGGCACGCGCAGCTTCATCGAGCGGTACCCGCCGAGGATCAGGTTGTCCTGCACCGGCATGGTGCCGAAGAGCTCTCGCTTCTCGGGGACGAGTGCCAGTCCCCGCATCACGCGTTCTTCCAGCGTCGCGTCCGCCAGGTCCTGGCCGTCGAAGACGATGCGTCCGCGCGCGGCGATCACGTTCATGAGCGCATTGAGCGTGGTGCTCTTGCCGGCGCCATTGGGACCGATGATGGTCACGACCTGGCCCGCGGCAAGGCCGAAGCGCAGGCCCGACAAGACCTCCGCGCGGCCGTAGCCGGCCTGCAGATCGGTGACTTCCAGAAGCGGCGCGGCCATCAGTGATCCGTCCCGAGGTAGGCGGCGCGGACGGCCGGGCTGGCCTGCACCTCGGCCGGCGTGCCTTCCATCAGCTTGGTGCCGAACTCCATCACCACGATGCGGTCTGTGAGGCCCATGACGAAGTCCATGTCGTGCTCCACCAGCAGGATGCTCATGCCTTCGGACCTGAGTTGCCGCAGCACGTCGCCAAGGGCCTGCTTCTCCTTGAGGCGCAGGCCGGCAGCCGGCTCGTCCAGCAGCAGCAGCGCGGGGTCGGTGGCGAGTGCGCGCGCGATCTCCACCAGCCGTTGCGGGCCCAGCGCCAGGTTGCCCGCGAGCTCATGCATGTGGGCCTCCATGCCGATGCGCCGGAGCTGGCGCTCGGCTTCGGCCATGAGCTGGCGCTCCTCCTGCCGCTCCAGGCGCAGCATCGCGCGCAGGCTGCCCGCGCGCGTGCGAAGGTAGCCGCCCAGCGCGACGTTCTCGAGCACCGTCATCTCGGGCACCAGCTTGACGTGCTGGAAGGTGCGCGAAACGCCCAGGCGCGCGATCTCGCGCGAGGGCAGGCCGGTGATCGACTGGCCGCGGAAGTGCACGCTGCCGCCGCTGATGGTGTGCACGCCGGTGATCAGGTTGAAGGTCGTGCTCTTGCCGGCACCGTTGGGGCCGATCAGGCCGACGATGTCGCCCGCATGGATGCGGAAGCTCACGTCGTTGACGGCGACGAGGCCGCCGAAGGTCTTGCGCACGCGCTCGACGGCGAGCAGCGGCTCGCCTCGCGTGGGCTTGTCGCGCGCGGCCAGCGGGGCGGCTCCTTCCCAGTCGCGCGCGCGCCCGCGCTGAGGCAGGCGGCGCTGCACGAAGGCCCAGAGGCCCTCGGGGGCGTACTTGAGCACGGCCACGAGGACGATGCCGAAGACGATGACCTCGAAGCTGCCGCTGGTTCCGATCAGTCGCGGCAGCAGCACCTGCAGTTCGTCCTCGACCACGCGCACCAGACCCGAGCCGACGAAGGCGCCGAAGACATGCCCGATGCCGCCGAGCACCGCCATGAACAGATACTCGATCCCCTTGACGATGCTGAAGGGCGAAGGGCTGACGCTGCGCTGGAAGTAGGCGAAGAGCCATCCCGACACGGCCGCCAGCACGGCCGCGAGCACGAACACGACCAGCTTGTAGCGCAGCGTCGAGATGCCCATCGCCTCGGCCATCGTGGCGCCGCTGCGCAGCGAGCGGATGGCGCGTCCGGCGCGCGAATCGAGCAGCCGCATCGACGCCAGCGCCGCCAGCAGCGCGATCGCCCACACCAGGGGGTGCAGGCCGCGTCCGGTGCCGAGGTCCACGCCCAGGAGCTCCATCGTCGGGATGCCGAGGATGCCGTCGTACTTGCCCAGGCTCTCCATGTTGGCCATGGCGTAGTTGAGCGCCAGACCCCAGGCGATGGTCGCCAGCGGCAGGTAGTGGCCCGACATGCGCAGCGTGATCGCACCGAGCACGAGCGCGGCCAGCACCGCCAGCGCGACGCCGACCGCGAGCGTCGCCAAGGGTGGAAGACCCAGCTTCGTGCTCAGGTAGGCCGCGCTATAGGCGCCGACGCCGACGAAGGCGGCCTGGCCGAAGGAGATCAGCCCGGCCACGCCGGTGAGCAGCACGAGGCCGAGCGCGACGATCGCGTAGAGCCCGATGTAGATGCTCTGCGTGATCCAGAAGTCGGGCACCGGCAGCACCGGCAGCACGAGCATGAATGCCGCGAAGGCCGGGAAGGCGAACCGCGTCATCTCAGTGCTCCTCGTCGTGCGGATCGCGCAGCGAGCGCCACAGCAGCACCGGCAGGATCGCCCCGAAGACGATCACCTCCTTGTAGGCACTGGCCCAGAACGAGCTGAAGCTCTCGAGCAGCCCGACGCCGAGCGCGCCCACGAGCGCCAGCGGGTAGCTGGCGAGGCCGCCGAAGACGGCCGCGACGAAGCCCTTGAGTCCGATGAGGAAGCCGCTGTCGTAGAAGATCGTCGTCGTCGGCCCGATCAGGAGGCCCGAGAGCGCACCGATGAAGGCGGCCATCGTGAACGACAGGCGCCCGGCACTGCTCGTCGAGATGCCCATCAGGCGCGCGCCCAGGCGGTTGACCGCCGTCGCGCGCAGCGCCTTGCCGGAGAGCGACTTCTCGAAGAACAGCCAGAGCGCGACGATGAACACCACGCTGGCGGCCAGGATGATCAGCGCCTGACCGGAGAAGGTGATGCCACCGAGGTTCAGCCGCATGTCCCAGAAGCTCGGGTTGCGAAAGCCCTCGGCGCCGAAGAAGAACAGCCCGAGCCCCACGAGCGCGAAGTGCACGCCGACCGAGACGATGAGCAGCACCAGCACGCTGGCGTCGGCGAGCGATTCGTAGGCCAGCCGGTAGATCAGCGGGCCGAACGAGGTCACGAGGGCCACGGTGAGCAGCGCCTGCGCCGCGGTCGGCCAGCCGCGTGGCGCCGCCCAGATCGCCAGCAGCGAGATCGCCACCGGCCAGACCAGCGTGCGTGCGGCCGCGGCGAGCAGCCGCGCCGGCGGGCGATGCTGCCGCCAGCCTTGCCAGAGCTCGGCCAGAGCCGTTGCCGCCGCCAGCACGAGCAGGAACCAGACCGTGCCCGGCACCTTTCCCGTCTGCAGCAGCGCGAGCGTCAGCGCGCCGAAGGCGACGAACTCGCCTTGGGGAATGAAGATCACGCGCGTGACCGCGAACAGCAGCACCGTGGCCAGCGCCAGCAGCGCGTAGATGGCGCCGTTGGTCAGGCCGTCGACGGCGAGAAAGCCGGCGATCGTGGCATCCATGGAATGTCCTGCAGGGGGGCGGAGGGCGACCGCGGGCCGCGCATGCGCGCGGCCCGCGGGAGAGGGAGCGACTGGCGTTGCGCTGCGTTCCTACTTCTCCACCACGAACTTGCCGTTCTCGACCCGGAGCATGACCCCGGTTTCGTTGGTGTAGCCGCCGTGGTCGTCTGCGGTCCAGTTCATGACCCCGTGCGCGACCACCGTGCGGCCCATGTTCTCGATCGCGTCGCGCAGCGCGGCGCGGAATTCCGGCGTTCCGGGCTGGCCCTTCTTCAGCGCCACCGGCAGCGTCTTCGCGAGCACGATGTGCGCATCGTAGGCGTGCCCGGCGAACTGGTTGCGCGTGCCCGGGCCGTAGGCCTTCTCGAAGCCGGTGACGAAATCGGTCGCCGCGGCCTTGGACGGGTGGCTGTCGGGCAGTTGCTCGGCCATCACCGCGGGTCCCGAGACGAGGTAGCTGCCTTCGACATCCTTGCCGCCGATGCGCACCAGATCCGGCGTGGCGGCGCCGTGGGTCTGGTAGATCTTGCCCTTGTAGCCGCGCTCGATGAGCGCCTTGTGCGGCATCGCCGCCGCCGAGCCCGACGCGGCGATGAGGATGGCATCCGGATTCGCGGCCACGAGCTTGAGCGCCTGCGGCGTGGCACTGGCGTCGTTGCGCGCGAAGCGCTCCGAGATCGTGAGCTTGATGCCGGCCTTCTCGGCGAGCGCGCCGAAGTCCTTCAGCCAGAGCTCGCCGTAGCCGTCGGTATAGCCGAAGAAGCCCACGGTCTTCACGCCCTGCTTCTTCATGTGCTCGACCAGGGGATGGGACATCACCGCGAAGCTCTGCGGCAGGCGGAAGACCCAGTATCCCTGGTCGGGCGGCACACCGACGGGCGCCAGCGCGATCTGCGTCGTCTTCGAGTCGGCGGCGATCGGAGCGATCGCCGCCGTCGTCGGCGTGACCGAACCGCCGAGGATGAGGTCGACCTTGTCCTCGGTGACGAAGCGGCGCGCGTTGACGACGGCCTTGCCGGGGTCGGTGGCGTCGTCGAGGATGATGAGATTGACCTTCTCGCCGGCGATCGTCTTCGGCCAGAGCTTGAACTGGTTGCCCTCCGGGATGCCCAGACCCGAGCCCGCTCCGGTGAGCGAGATCGAGACGCCGATGTTGACGTCGGCCAGCGCGGGTGCAGCCAGCAGCAGCGCGGCCGCGGCGGCCACCAGGGGCTTGAGGCTCTTCTTCGATACGGGGTTCATCGCAAGGTCTCCAGGGCAGGGTGGACAAAGAGGGGGCGACGCCGGGACGGGAGCGGCGGCGGACAGGGCGGGCGCGGCGGTGGCGCCGGGGCCGCGCGCTGCGTCGGCATCATGCGGAAGACGGATCCTGCGCACCGCGCGGCAGGATCACGTGGGGATCGGCCGCGACGCCTTCGTACAAGGCCTCGATGAGTGCGGCGCGATGGGTCAGCACGGCGCGCTGGTTGATCGAGCCCTTGTCGGTGATCTCGCCCTTGTCGATCGAGGGCGGCTCGGCCAGCACGTGCAGCCGCGCTACGCGCGAGGCGCTGCCGCTGGCCTCGCGCCAGAGCCGGTCGGCCACGTCCTGGAAGAAGGCGCGCGCCGGCTCGCTTTGGAGCACCTCGGGCAAGGGGGTCTCGGCGGCCGCGCCGACGTGGCGCCGCAGTTCGTCGGCGCGCGGGATGAGCAGCGCGCCCACCTCGTTGCGATTGAGCCCGGTGATCACCGCGTCCTGCACGCAGGGGTGGCCGGCGACGACGATGCGCGCGCGCAGCGGACCGACGCTGACGAAGGTGCCGCTGGCGAGCTTGAAGTCCTCGGCGATGCGGCCGTCGAAGAGCAGGCCGCGCTGCGGGTCGGTGGCATCGACCCAGCGCACGGCGTCGCCGGTGCGATAGAAGCCTTCCTCGTCGAAGGCCGCGTCGCTGATCTCGGGCAGGCGCCAGTAGCCGGGCATGACGTTGGGGCCGCGGAAGCGCACCTCGATCTTGCCGCCGTCGGCCTCGGGAACGAGCTTGACCTCGACGCCCGGGTTGGGCAGGCCGACATGGCCGGCGGCGACGTCCGTGCCCACGGCGTAGGTGGAGCTGGGCGCAGTCTCGGTCATGCCCAGGCTGGTGATGATGCGTATGCGCTCGCCGATCGAGGCCTCGGCGTGCATGTCCAGCTTGTCCCATACCGCCTGGCTCAGGCCCGCGCCCGCGTACATCAGCGCCTTGCAGCGCGCGAAGAGCGTGTCGCGCAACTGCGTGTCGCCGTCCATCGCGCTGGCGATCTCCTCGAAGCCCTTGGGCACGTTGAAGTAGATCGTCGGGCTGATCTCGCGCAGGTTGCGCAGGGTCTCGGCCATTCCGGCGGGGGTCGGCTTGCCGTCGTCGAGGTAGAGCGTGCCGCCGTTGTAGAGCACGATGCCGACGTTGTGGCTGCCGCCGAAGACGTGGTTCCAGGGCAGCCAGTCCAGCAGCACCGGCGGCTCGTCCGCGAGGAAGGCCAGGCACTGGCGGATCATCTGCTGGTTGGAGCACAGCATCCGGTGCGTCGTGATGACGCCCTTGGGTTCGCGCGTCGAGCCCGAGGTGAAGAGCAGCTTGACGACGGTGTCGGCGCCGACCTTGGCGTGCGCCTGCGCCAGCGCCGCCCCGGGACGCGCGGCCGCCAAGTCGGCGAAGGAACGCACGGTTCGGCCCTCGAGCCCGCCTTCGGTCAACACCACCGGAACGTCGGCCGACACCACGGCGGCGATCGCGCGCGCGTACTCCGGGCCGCTGGCGAACACCATGCCGGGCTCGGTGATGGAGAGGATGTGGCGCAGCTTGCCGAAGTCCTTCGAGACGAGCGAGTAGGCGGGAGAGACGGGAATGTGGGGCACACCGGCCCACATCGCCGCCAGCGCCAGCGTCAGGTGCTCGACGTCGTTGCCCGAAAGGATCGCCAGCGGCCGCTCCTGCGAGAGACCGGCGTCAAGCAGCGCCTGGCCCACGGCCTGCACCCGCTGCAGCATCTGCGCGTAGCTGACGTGGCGCCAGTCGCCGCCCTGCGCGCGGCGCGCGACGAAGCTGCGTTCGGGCGTCTCCGCGGCCCATTGCTCGAGGCAATCGGTGAGGCGCTCGGGATACCAGCGCAGCGCCTCCGTCGAGCGCAGCACGGTACTGCCGTCGGCGCGCGCCAGCACCTCGGCCTCGAGGCAGCCGCCGACGTGGGCATCGCGGTAGCGCGCCATGTTCAGGCCCCCTTGCCGCTTTTCACGACCTTGCCCGCGCGGCCTTCGAGGAAGGCGCGCAGCCTTTGCTGCGCCTCGGGCGTGCTCTCGGCGACCGCGGCCATCAGCGATTCGGTGAACTGCCCCTGGCTCTGCGCCTGCTCGGCGATGCGCGGCAGCGCGTGCATGACGGCGAAGTTGCTCATGGGCGCGTTCTGCGCGATGCGCTGCGCCAGTTCGAGCGCCTTCGCCAGTGACTGGCCGTCGTCGACGAGGTACTGCGACAGGCCCACGGCCAGCCCCTCGTCGGCGTCGTAGACGCGGCCGGTCATCATGAGGTCGGTCATGCGCGCCACGCCCATCAGGCGCGGGATGCGCCCGGAGCCGCCGCCGCCGACGAAGATGCCGCGCTGGCCCTCGGGCAGCCCGTAGTAGGTGCTGCGGTCGGCGACGCGGATGTGCGCCGCCGCGGCGAGCTCGAGGCCGCCGCCGACGACCGCGCCGTGCAGTGCCGCGACCACCGGCACGCGGCCGAACTGGATCGCGTCGAACGCGGCATGCCACATGTGCGAGTGCAGCACCGCGCTCTGGATGTCGCGTTCGACCAGCTCGGAGAGGTCGAGGCCGGCACAGAAGTGCTCGCCTTCGCCGCTCAGGACAGCGGCACGGCAGCCCTCGGGCAGGCGCGCGAAGCAGTCGTGGAGCTGCTGGATGAGGGGATCGGACAGGGCGTTGCGCTTGGCCGGGCGGCTCAGCCGCACGTGCACGACGCTGCCGTGCTGCTCGACGCGAAGCAGCGCGGGCGCCGTGTCGCGGTGCGTCGCGGCGGCGTCGCCTGCGGTGGGCGAGGCCGCCGGGGCGGGGGGGGTGGAGTGGCTGCGAGTCATCGTCTTCGGTTTCGGGCGGGCGAAATATAGTTCACGGATTGAATCAAACGATTAGCGCAAACCCGATGATCCTGTCGATGTTGCATAGCAGCACAATCGAGCGACCGCCGGCCGAACTGGTTCATCCCGCAAACGGAACACGCTGTGAAGACCTCCGACCTGATCGCCATCGACGTCCACACCCACGCCGAAGTCTCGTGCTGGAATCCGTTCGACCGTTACGGCGAGGAGTACGACCGTGCGGCCGATCGCTACTTCGGCAGCAACCGTCGACCGACGATCGATGAGACGGTGGCTCATTACCGCCAGCGGCGCATCGGCCTCGTCATGTTCACCGTCGACAGCGAAGCGCAACTCGGCCGCCGGCGCATCCCCAACGAGGAGATCTGCGAGGCCGCGCGGAAGAACAGCGACATCATGATCGCCTTCGCCTCGATCGATCCGCACAAGGGCCGCATGGGTGCGCGCGAGGCGCGGCGCCTGGTCGAGGAGGAAGGGGTCAAGGGCTTCAAGTTCCACCCCACGGTGCAGGGATTCCTGCCCTACGACCGCATGGCCTGGCCGCTGTACGAGGTGATCGCCGAGCACAAGCTGCCGGCGATCTTCCACAGCGGGCACAGCGGCATCGGCTCGGGAATGCGCTGCGGAGGCGGCCTGCGCCTGCAGAACAGCAACCCGATGCTGCTGGAGGACGTGGCGATCGACTTTCCCGACATGCAGATCGTCGTCGCGCACCCGAGCTGGCCCTGGCAGGACGAGGCCTTGAGCCTGGCGCTGCACAAGCCAAACGTCTGGATCGACCTCTCGGGCTGGAGCCCGAAGTACTTCCCGCCGCAGTTGGTGCAGTACGCCAACACGCTGCTGAAGGAACGCATGCTCTTCGGCAGCGACTACCCCCTGATCACGCCGGATCGCTGGATGAAGGACTTCGACGAGGCCGGCTTCAAGGACAAGGTGCGGCCGCTGATCCTGAAGGAGAACGCGATGCGGCTGCTCGGCCTTTCCTGAACCGCGGCCCGCAGCGCGCGGGCGCGGACCGGGTGGTGGTGCGCACTGTCGGCTACGCTCGGCAGCGGCGCACGGCCCGGGTGGCGGCCGCGATCGCCGTCGGGAGCCCTGCATGAACATCCGCATCGCCCGCGGGAAGTCGGCGTCGGCCGCGCGCGCCGCAGCGGCCAAGAATCGTCCGCTGGTCGAGGACATCCGGCTGCTCGGCCGCATCCTGGGCGAAGTGATCCACGAGCAGGAGGGGCGTGCGGCCTTCGACCTGGTGGAGCGCGTGCGCAGGCTCTCCGTGGCCTATCGCCTCGAGCGCGACGTGCGTGCGGGGCGCGAACTGGACCGCCTGTTGAAGAGCCTGTCGGCCGAGCAGACGGTGAGCGTCATCCGCGCCTTCAGCTACTTCTCGCACCTTGCCAACATCGCCGAGGATCGGCATCACGTGCGCCGCCGCCTGCACCACGAGCGCCTGGGCAATCGCCAGGAGGGCTCGCTGGCGGACTGCCTCGACCGCTTGCGGAAGGCCGGCCACGGCGCCGCCGAGATCGCCGCGGTGCTGCAGCAGGCCCACATCTCGCCGGTGCTCACCGCGCACCCGACCGAGGTGCAGCGCAAGAGCATCCTCGATGCCGAGCGCGCCATCGCCGGCTTCGTCGCTGCGCGCGATGCGCTCCACGGTGCGGCCGAGCTGCGCGCCAACGAGGAGGCGATCCGCGCCCGCGTGACGCAGCTGTGGCAGACGCGCATGCTGCGCACGGCACGCTTGACGGTCGCCGACGAGATCGAGAATGCGCTCAGCTGGTACCCGATCACCTTTCTCGAGCAGATCCCGGCGCTGTATCGCGAGCTCGAGCAGGCGCTGGGTGGCCGCGACGTGCCCGCCTTTCTGCGCATGGGGCATTGGGTCGGCGGCGACCGCGACGGCAACCCCAACGTCGGCGCCGATACGCTGCGCCTGGCGCTGCAGCGCCAGGCGGAGACGGCGCTCGCGCACTATCTGGGCGAGGTGCACCAGCTCGGCGCCGAGCTCTCGATGTCTGCGCTGCTGGCCCCGCCCAGCGCCGAGCTCCTGGCGCTGGCCGAGGCCTCGCCCGACCGCAGCGCGCACCGCCTGGACGAACCCTACCGGCGAGCGCTGATCGGCATCTACGCGCGGCTGGCGGCAACGCTGCACGCCTTGACCGGCCAGCAGGCCTTGCGCCAGGCGCTGGCGGCGCAGCAGCCCTATGCCGACGCCCAGGCCCTCGCTGACGACCTGGCGGTGGTGGCGCGCTCGCTGCGTGCGTGCCATGGGGCCTCGCTGGTCGAGCCGCGGCTGGCGCCGCTGCAGCGCGCGGTACAGGTCTTCGGCTTTCATCTCGCCACGGTCGATCTGCGGCAGAGCTCGGACCAGCACGAGGCGGTGCTCGCCGAGCTGCTGCGCGTGGCCCGCATCGAGCCCGACTACGCCGCGCTCACCGAGCGGGAGCGCCGCCATGTGCTGCTGGCGCTGCTGCGCGACGCGCGCCCGCTGCGGGTGCGCGAGGCCGAGTACTCGCCGCTGCTCACGGGCGAGCTCGCGGTCTTCGAGGCCGCGGCCGACCTGCGCCGACGCTTCGGCGCGATGGCGCTGCGCCACTACGTCATCAGCCATACCGAGGAGGTGAGCGATCTGCTCGAGGTGCTGCTGCTGCAGAAGGAGTGCGGCCTGCTGCACGGCAGGCTGGGCGACGGCGCGCGCGCCGCGCTCGTCGTGGTGCCGCTGTTCGAGACCATCGGCGACCTGCGCCGCGCCGCCGGGATCATGCGCGAATACCTGGCGCTGCCGGGTGTGCTCGAGATGATCCTCGCCAGCGGCGCGGAGCAGGAGGTGATGCTCGGCTACAGCGACAGCAACAAGGACGGCGGCGTCTTCACGAGCAACTGGGAGCTCTACCGCGCCGAAACCGCGCTCGTGGAGCTCTTCGCGCCCCTGCAGCATGAACATGGGCTGCGGCTGCGGCTCTTCCACGGCCGCGGCGGCACGGTCGGCCGTGGCGGCGGGCCGAGCCACCAGGCCATCCTCGCGCAGCCTCCGGGCACCGTGAACGGGCAGATCCGCCTCACCGAGCAGGGCGAGGTCATCGCCTCCAAGTACGCCAATCCGGAGATCGGCCGGCGCAACCTGCAGACGCTGGTCGCGGCCACGCTCGAGGCCACGTTGCTGCGCCCGACGCGGCCGGCGCCCAAGGCCTTTCTCGATGCGGCCGAAGCGATCAGCGCCGCGAGCTTTGCCGCCTACCGCAGACTCGTCTACGAGACGCCGGGCTTCGTCGACTACTTCTTCGCCGCCACGCCGATCCGCGAGATCGCCGAGCTCAACATCGGCTCGCGCCCGGCCTCGCGCAAGGGCGGCCCCGGCACCCAGGGGGCGATCGAGGACCTGCGTGCCATCCCCTGGGGCTTCTCCTGGGGCCAGTGCCGTGTCGCCCTGCCGGGCTGGTGCGGCTTTGGCTCCGCGATCGACTCCTTCCTCGAGCGGGGCGGCGCTTGCGGCGCTGGACGTGCGGAGAGTCTGGCGCTGCTGCAGCGCATGCACCGGCAGTGGCCCTTCTTCCGCACGCTGCTCTCCAACATCGACATGGTGCTCGCCAAGACCGACCTCGGCATCGCCGCGCGCTACGCCGAACTCGTTCCGGACCGCCGCACCGCGCGTCGCATCTACGGCCTGATCGAGGCGCAATGGCAGCGCGCCAACGAGGCCTTGACGCTGATCACCGGGGAGCATGGACGGCTGCAGTCGAACACCGCGCTCGCGCGCTCGATCGAGCACCGCTTTCCCTACCTCGATCCGCTGAACCACCTGCAGGTGGAGCTGATGCGCCGGCATCGACGCCTGGGGCTCGAGGCAGGGGCGGCGGACGACGATGCGGGCGTGCAGCGCCTGCGCCGCGGCATTCACCTCTCGATCAACGGCATCGCGGCCGGATTGCGCAATACCGGCTGATGCGTTGGGGGGTGCGGCGGGAGAGGCCGCCACCGCACCACGGGTCGCGTTTACAGTGTCGGCGGCAGTCGACACGTCCAACCTGCGGTGCGAACCGGTCCTGCATGAGCCTGCAACCTCGCGGAAGATCGCTGTTCGCGCGAATTGCGCTCGCCACCGTGGCCGGCCTGGTGCTGCCGGCGCTCGTCGTCGGCGGCGCCTGGGTCGGCTGGCGCGAGGCACGGCTGGCGCACGAGGCGCAGGAGCGCTCGATCGCCCGGCGCATGGAGATGCTGACGACCAGCCTCTCGGTGCTGCTGTGGAACCTGGACGTCGTGGCCACCACCGAAGTCGTGCGCGCGGTCATGCAGACGCCCGACGTCGTGCGCGTCGGCGTATTCGAAGGCAAGAGCGAGGACGCGGCGGGCCGGGTGTCCTTCGTCGAGATGATGCAGCCGGAGCGACGCCTGGGCCGCACCGCGACGATCGAACGTCCGGTTCGCCAGGACGGCGAGGTCATCGGCACGGTGGTGATGGAGGTCGACGATCACCTCGTGCAGACTCGGCTCGCGCGGCAGCGCATGCTGTTCGTGGTCACCGTCGCCAGCCAGCTGCTGCTGTCTCTGCTGGCGGTGCTCTGGCTGCTGAACGCCCGGGTGATGGCGCCCTTGCGGCGGCTGGCGCGTTTTGCATCCGATCTGGAGCAGGGGCATCTCGCGGCGGCGGCGCCACCGACCGAGCGCGACGAGATCGGCCAGCTCGGCCTGGCGATGGACCGCATGCGGCGCGCGCTGCAGCACCAGTTCGACGCCCAGGCGACGCTGCTCAGACGCATGCGCGGCCTGGCCGAGACGGTGCCTGGGGCCGTCTACCAGCTCGAGCGCACGCCCGATGGCGCACTGCGCTTTCGCTTCGTCAGCGAGGCCGTGCAGGGTCTGCTGGGCGTGGCGGCCGCCGAACTGCTCGATGACGCCGGGAAGCTGCTGCGCTGCGTGCACGCGGACGATCGCGCGCGCCTGCTCGAATCGCTCGAGCGCTCGGCGGCGGGCTTCAGTGCCTGGCAGCTCGAGTTCCGCACCTGCCCGGATTCGAGGGTGGCCGGCGAACAAGGCCCGGAAGACGCCGACCGCTGGCTCTATGCCAACGCCGTCGCCCAGCGCGGGGCCGCCGGCACCGTCGTCTGGCACGGCTTCCTCACCGACGTCTCGCGGCAGCGGCGAGATGCACTCGAACTCGAGCGCCACCGCTTCCATCTCGAGGAACGGGTGCAGGCGCGTACCGCCGAGCTGGCCCAGGCCACCGAGCAGGCGCAGGCGGCCAACCGGGCCAAGAGCGCCTTCCTGGCCAACATGAGCCATGAGATCCGCACCCCGCTCAACGCCATCATCGGCTTGAGCGAGCTCGTGCGCCGAGACAGCCGTGAGCCTGGGCAGATCGAGCGGCTGGACAAGGTCGCCGATGCGGCAATGCACCTGCTGGCGGTGGTCAACCAGGTGCTCGACCTCTCCAAGATCGAGGCCGGCAAGCTGGCCCTCGAGCTGAGCCCGTTCACGCTTGGCGAACTGATGCGCAGCGTGCACGGCATGCAGGCGCCGCACGCCGCGGCAAAGAGTCTCGATTTCCGGCTCGAACTGCCGGCCTCGCTCGAGGAGCAGCGGCTGGTGGGCGACCGCGAACGCATCGCCGAGGTGCTGCTCAACCTCAGCGGCAACGCGATCAAGTTCACCGAGCAGGGCGGCATCCGCATGGGCGTGCGCGGCTTCCCGCCGACCGCGGCCGGCCTGCCGCTCATCTTCGAGATCGAGGACAGCGGCATCGGCATCGCCGCGGACGACCTGCCGCGCCTCTTTCGCGAGTTCGAACAGGCCGACAGCTCGACGACGCGCCGTTTCGGCGGTACCGGGCTGGGGCTGGCGATCTGCCGCCGTCTGGCCGAGTTGATGCACGGCGAGGTCGGTGCGCGCAGCACGCCCGGGCATGGCAGCGTGTTCTGGTTCGCGCTGACCTTGCCGCTGGCGGAGGCCGCGCAGGACTGCCGCACCGAACCCCGGGGCGCCCTCGGCGGTGATGCCGCGGAACCCCACGAAGGGGCATTCGCCGGCCGGTGCGTGTTGCTGGTCGAGGACAACCCGGTCAACCAGGAGATCGCGGCAGCCATGCTGGCCCATCTTGGGCTGGCCGTCGATGTCGTCGCCAACGGCGAAGAGGCCCTCACCCGGACGGCGAACACGGACTACGCCTTGATTCTGATGGACGTCCAGATGCCGTGCATGGACGGCATGGAGGCGACGCGGCGGCTGCGCAAGCGCGGCTGGCGTGGCGCCATCGTCGCCATGACGGCCAATGTCTTTGCCGACGAGAGGCAGCGCTGTCTGGATGCCGGAATGGACGATCACCTGCCCAAGCCGGTGCTCGCGCCGCAATTGCAGGCGATGCTCGCCCGCTGGCTCACGCGGCGGCCCGACGCTCTGGCCGAGGCGGCGCCGAGTGCGCAAGGCGGGTGAGGTGGCGCGCTTGTAACTCTTTTTGGCTTGCGCGCAGTCCGGATCGGGGCTTCCAATCCATGCCTTCAACGCCCGTAGCAGACCTCAGATCGATGGCATTCGCGACGACCCGATCTCGCCGTGCGCGCGCGCTCGCGCGGCGTGCGGACACGTCCTTCGGGCTTGGGCGCCGGGTGCTGTGCGCCGCCCTGCTGGGTGCTGCGCTCGGTGCGTCGGGTGCGGGTGTGCAGCAGCGCCCGGTCGAGGGGACGGACGAAGCCGCGGCACCTGCCTGCAAGACACTGCTTGCTTCGGGAAACCCGCAGTATCCGCCTTATCTGTGGCCCGAGGGCAAGGATGGCCACTCGGGGACGCTGATCGGCGCCGCGGCGGAGTTCGCGCAGTGGCTCGGAAAGGAGATCGGCATCCCGATACGCATGCGCTTCGTCGGACCCTGGGGTCGCGTACAGCAGGAGATGCGGACCGGCAAGCTGGACTTGATCGTCGGTGCCTTCCACACCCAGGCGCGCGCCGAGTACATGGACTACATCGAGCCCCCGTTTCGGGAAACACGGTCGGTGATCTGGGTCGGACCGCGGAGCACGCTGCAGCTGAACGGCTGGAGCGATCTGCGGGGCGTGCGCGGAGCGACGGTGATCGACAACAGCTTCGGCGAGGCCTTTGACCGCTATGCGAAGGAGCAACTGGACATCCAGCGCCTGCCCTCGCTCGAGCAGGCGATCGGAATGCTGCAGCGTGGTCGCGTCGACTACCTCGTCTACGAGGATGCTCCGGGCGAGGCCTATCTCGCCCGCCTGGGCGTCACGGGCATGCGCCGGCTCGAGCCCGCGGTGGCCAGCGAGTACCTCTACCTCACGCTCTCGCGCCGCTCCCCCTGCAACACGCCCGAACTCCGCGCGCGCTTGCAGCAAGCGATGTTCCGGTTCGCGGGCGAACGAAGGCTGATGGACGAGTTCGTCGGTCGCGCGCAGGCGCTCTGGCGCAAGCAGGGCGGGTGAAGGCGCGCCTACGCCTGCCGCACCGAGGGCAGCGGCGGCAGGACAAGGCGCTTGCGGTCGGTTTCGGGTGCGGCCAGCGGACTCACCTCGCGCAGGCTGGCCAGGCTGCGTCGTGCCAGTTCCTGATAGTACGCGGTGCCTGCGCGCTTGCGCTCGATCTCGCGCTCGCCGAGCTCGCGCACGACCTTGGCCGGCGCGCCCACCGAAAGCGTGCGCGGCGGCAGCTTGCGCCCTGCGGGGACGAAGGCGCAGGCGGCGACGATCGCCTGCTCTCCAACCTCGGCCTCGTCCATCACCACCGCGTTCATGCCGACCATGGCGTCGCGACGCACGGTGCAGCCGTGCAGCACCGCAGCGTGGCCGATGTGCCCGTTCTCCTCGACCACCATCTCGTGGTTCGGAAAACTGTGCAGCACGCACGCATCCTGCACGTTGGACCCCGCGCGCAGCACGATGCGGCCGAAATCGCCGCGCAGGCTGGCGCAGGGCCCGACGTAGCAGCCGGGGCCGACGATGACGTCGCCGATCAGCACCGCGCCCGGGTGGACGTAGGCGGCCGGATCGATGACCGGCACGACGCCGTCGATCTCGTAGCAGGGCATGGAGCGACTGCTACTGCATGCGGCAGCCGCGCCCCGGGTCGGCCAGGGCCTTGGACGCGACCTCGACGAGCTTGTTCTCCTTGCCTTCGACCTTGCGCAGGTAGATGTCCTGCACCGGGTTGTGGCTGGCGGAGAGCGTGAATGCGCCGCGGGGGCTGTCGATGCGTGCCTTCCTCAATGCGGCGGCGAACTCGGCCTTCTTGGAGACGTCGCCGCGAACCGCGGCCAGCCCGATGCCGAGCATCTGCGCGGCGTCGTAGCCCTGCATCGCGTAGACGTCGGGCTGCAGCTTGTAGGTCTTGGCGTAGGCGAGGCGGAAGGCGTTGTCGCGCGGCGTGTTGAGCGCGTCCGCGTAGTGCAGCGTGGTCATCAGGCCCTCGGCCGCGGCGCCCTGGGCCTCGAGCGTGCCGTCGGTGAGGAAACCCGCGCCGTAGAGCGGGATCTTGTCCTTCAGCCCCGCGGCGGCGTAGTCCTTGACGAACTTGACGGCGCCGCCGCCGGCGAAGAAGGTATAGACGGCGTCGGGCTTGAGCGCGGCGATCTCGGTCAGCAGGGCCTGGAACTCGACGTTGGGGAAGGGCAAGGTCAGATCCTTGACGATCTTGCCGCCGGCCTTCGTGAAGGCCTCCTTGAAGCCGTTGACCGACTCGTCGCCCGCAGCGTACTTCCACGTGATCGTGACCGCGTTCTTGTGGCCGCGCTTGGCCATCACCGCACCCATCGCGTAGCCGGGCTGCCAGTTCGAGAACGAGCTGCGGAAGATGTTCTGTCCGCACATCGGGCCCGTCACCGCATCGGCGCCGGCGTTGGGATCGATCATCAGCGTGCCCGTTTCCTTGGCGACCTTGGCCATGGCCATGGCCACGCCCGAGTGCACCGTGCCGACGAGCACGTCGACGTTGTCGCGCTTGATGAGCTTGTTGACGTTGTCCACCGCCTTGGCCGGGTCGGATTCGTCGTCGACCTTGAAGTACTCGATCTCGCGCCCGCCGAGCTTGTCGCCTTGCTCCGAGACGTAGAGCCGGAAGCCGTTCTCGATCGCGGTGGCCAGCGCCGTATAGGTGCCGCTGTAGGGCAGCATCAGCCCCACGCGCAGCTTGCCGCTGCCCTGGGCGGAAGCCGGTCCGGCCGCAAGGGCCGTGGCCAGCAGGGCGGCGATGGTGAGCGGGGTGTGACGATGCAAGGACATGGTTTGTCTCCGGGTTGGTTGTGATTGGGGCTCGATCTTAGCGGTGCGGCATCGGGCCGCGCGAAGGCCGCGCAGGGCGAGGTTCGGGTGCCTCAGGCCGCTGGGACCGCGGCTGTCGCTTCGAGTTCGATCTTGCCCGGATGGTCGAGCAGGTCGGAAACGAAAATCATGCTCATCGCTGGGTAGTGCGTGCCCATGTGCTCGCGCCAGACCGCGCCGAGCTGTTTGCGCACCGCCAGGTAGCCGGGCTTGTCGCAGCAGTACGCGGTCATGCGGCAGATGTGCTCGGGGCGTCCGCCGGCTTCGGCGAGCACCGCGAGTATGTTGCGCAGCGCCTGCCCGAACTGCGGCAGCAGTTCCTCGCTCTCGAAGACCTGCTGCGCGTTCCAGCCCACCTGGCCGGCGATGAAGACGATGCGTGCGCCCGCGGGTGCGGCGATGCCGTTGGCATAGCCGATGGGGGCCTTCCAGCCGTCGGGCAACAAGGTCTGCATGCGCGAATCTCCGGTGGTTGGGGTCAGTCGGTGTAGCGGGGCGGATCGGGGTCGTCGGCCCAGTCGTCGTCGGGCTTGGGCACCTTGTCCAGCCACGCGCGCACCATGGTGACGTGCTCGGCCTCTTCCTGGCGCATCTCCTCGGCGGCCTGGCGTACGGCCTCGCTCGCGGCGGTGCCGGCGAGCTCGGCGAAGAAGGCCTCGGCGCGCTGCTCGGCGGCCAGCGCCAGCTGCAGCGCGTGCCAGGGGTGCATGAGATAGTGCATCTCCTCGATGGGCACGACCTCGGGCGATTCGGGCGTGTTCCAGAAGCCGCTCTGGCGCGGCACCACGACGTCGTCGGCCCAGCCCATGTCGGCCAGGATCTGGTTGACGTGGATCTGCTCGTAGCCGGCCATCTTGCGGAAGAGGGCGGCCACCTCGGGGTTGTTGGCCGTCTCCATCATGTCGGCCAGCTCGTTGTAGCGGGCCACGGCTTCACGCTCCATCGTCAGGGCCTGGCCCATGAGCTCGGTCAGGGTCTTGGGCGCGGCCTGCGCACCGGGCTTGTGCAAGCGGGTCACAGCGCGAACTCCTCTTCGATCTCCGTCAGCGTCGCGCTGGCGGCGGGCTTCTTGGCGTAGGGCGTGCGCTCGCCCGCATAGAGAACGCCGACGTTGAAGCCGTCGTCGGTCATGAGGCGGCGCGCCGCGCGCGCCGGATCGTCGGTCTCGGGCACGGCGGCACGGTGGATGTGCTCCTTCCAGGCGCGCTGCTCGGGGCGGAAGGTGACGCAGGGGCTCAGGATCTCGATGAACGAGAAGCCCGGATGGCGGATGCCCTGCGCGATGAGTTCGGCGGCGCCGTTGGGATCGCCGGCAAAGCCGCGCGCGACGAAGTTGGCGCCGGCGGCCAGCGCGATCACCAGGGGGTGGAAGGAGCGGATGCCGGTGCCGCCGGGCATGAGCTTGTTGTCCCAGTCGGGTTCGGTGGTGGGCGAGGCCTGGCCCTTGGTCATGCCGTAGACATGGTTGTCCATCACGATGTAGGTGAGGTCCATGTTGCGTCGGCAGGCGTGCATGAAGTGGTTGCCGCCGATCGAGTAGCCGTCGCCGTCGCCGCCGGTGACGAGCACCGTCAGGTCCGGACGCGCGGCCTTCAGGCCCGCGCCGGCAGCCAGCGCGCGGCCGTGCACGCCGTGAAAGCCGTAGCAGGTGGTGTAGGCCGGGATGCGCGAGCTGCAGCCGATGCCCGAGACGACGGCGACCTCGTGCGGCGGCCGGCCGATGATGGCCAGCGCGCGCGTGATCGCGCCGAGCACGGAGAAGTCGCCGCATCCGGGGCACCAGACCGGCTTGTAGTCGGACTTGAAATCCGCGGCGGTGAGCTTGGCGGCTTCGGTCATGTCGTTCATGCGGGCACTCCGGTGCGGGCGTGGGCGGTGGCCCAGTCGATGAAGGCGTCGGCCAGTTCGCCGGGGCGCAGCGGCAGCGGACCCGGTCGATGCAGGCCGCTGGCACGGCCGGGCAGGTCGCAGCGGCTGCGCAGGTAGCGCAGCAGCTGGCCGCTGTGGTTCTGCTCCACGACCAGCACCTGGCGCACGCCGGCCAAGGCCTGCGCGAGCAGCTCGGGCTTGAGCGGCGAGAGCAGGCGCAGCGAGACCAGGCGCAGCGCCGTGCCCTGCGCGGCGGCGCGCGCGATGGCCTCGCGCACGGCGCCGGTGGTGGAGCCGAAGGTGATGATGGCGAGGTCGGCGTCGCCCTCGACGTCGGCCCAGCGCGGGCCGTAGTCGTACTGCACGAGCTTGCGCAGGCGCTTGTCGAGCTGCTTGACATGGTCGCGCGCCTGGCTGCTGGGGATGCCGCGCTCGGTGTGCTCGAGGCCGTCGGCGGTGTAGGTCACGCCCGGCGTGCCGGGGATGGCCATGGGCGAGACGCCCGAAGGCGTGTCGAGGTAGCGCAGGTAGCCCGGCGCGTGGGCCTCGGCGACCAGGCGCTCGGCCGGCTTCGCCTCGCTGCGGGGCGCGTCGATGACCGAGCGCGACTGGCCCATGAACTGGTCGGAGAGCAGGATCGCCGGCGCCTGCAGCGCCTCGGCCAGCTGCACCGTCCACTCGGCGGTGTCCAGGCAGTCGGCGATGCTGTTGGGTGCCAGCACCAGGCGCGGCGCGTCGCCGTGCAGTCCGTCGACGGCGAAGGAGAGGTCGCTCTGCTCGCTCTTGGCCGGGATGCCGGTGGAGGGGCCGCCGCGCATGACGTCGACGACGACGATCGGCACCTCGGCGGCCACCGCCAGGCCGATGGCCTCGGTCATGAGGGCAAGCCCCGGGCCCGCGGTCGCGGTGAGCGAGGGCACGCCGCCGTAGGAAGCGCCGATGATCATGTTCACCGAGGCCAGCTCGTCCTCGGCCTGCAGCAGGCTGCCGCCCATGCGCGTGAGCGCCGGCGACATCCACTCGAGCAGCTCGGTGGCCGGCGTGATCGGGTAGGCGGCGACGAAGCGCACGCCGCCGCGCAGCGCGCCGCAGCCTGCGGCCTCGTTGCCCGAGATCAGCCAGCGGCCCGCGCCGCTGCCCCCGGCCGGGATGGCCAGCGGCTGCGGACGCTCGCCCTCGATGCCCTGCGCCATGGCGATGCCCTGCTGCAGGGTGGCGACGTTGGAGGCCAGGGCCTCGGCGCTGCGCTTCCAGCTCGCGCGCAGCGCGTCCTCGAGCGCCTGCGCGGGCAGGCCCACCAGCGTGCCGGCCAGGCCGAGCACGATCATGTTCACCCAGCCGCCGCCGGCGGCCTTGGCGGACTTCTTCATCGGCACCGTGACCAGGCGTGCGCCGGTCTGCAGGAAGACCTCGGGCGCATCGCCCGCGTCGCTGTCGCCGACGAGCAGGCTGCCCGCGGCGATCGGGATCTCGTCGCCGAAGCGGTTGAGGTTCTGCCAATCGACGGCGAGCAGGGCGTCGAAGCGATCGTCCAGGGTCGCCACGGGCTGCGGCGAAATGCGGATCAGCGCCGCGGCCTCACCGCCGCGGATCTGCGGGCCGCTGGTGCGCACCATCAGGCCGTAGAGGCCGGCACGCGCGGCGGCATCGAGCAGCAGCGTGCCAGCGGTCATCACGCCGGCGCCGCCGCTGCCGGCGATGGCCAGCGAGAAGCTGCGCGAGGACGTGCTCGCTTGGGGGGGTTTAGGGGGCATGAAGCTCCTCCGGTTCGATGCCTGCAAGTGAACCCGCGAGCGCCGTGCATGCGTCTGATCCAGCGCAAACGGTCGCCGTAAAAACGGCTGAGAATGCCCTCAAACGGGTAAATCAGTACTGCAATACCGTAATGACGCGCTAGCGTTCTGTCAACCCGCCCCGGCTGTGGCTTCGGCGCCGCGAGCGCTGCAGCCGCGGGGCACACGATGGCGCGCAGCCCGACTCGAGAAGGAAGCCTTTCGATGAGCATTGCCGCCCACCGCTGGATGTTCACTGCTGCAGGTGCGCCGCTGCAGCGTGCGGACTTCATCGCCCATGCCGGCGACGGCGAGGTGGTGGTGGCAGTGGCCGGCTGCGGCGTCTGCCACACCGACCTGGGCTACTACTACGACGGCGTGCGCACCAACCAGCCGCTGCCGCTGGCCCTGGGCCACGAGATCAGCGGCCGCGTCGTCGCCGCGGGCGCCGGCGCCGAGGCCTGGCTGCACCGCGCCGTCATCGTGCCGGCGGTGCTGCCCTGCGGCGAGTGCGATCTGTGCAAGCGCGGCCAGGCCACCATCTGCCGCAGCCAGAAGATGCCCGGCAACGACATCCAGGGCGGCTTCGGCTCGCACATCGTCGTGCCTGCGCGCGGGCTGTGCGCGGTCGACGAGGAGCGCCTGGCCAAGGCCGGCCTCACGCTGGCGCAGGTCTCCATCGTCGCCGATGCGCTGACCACGCCCTACCAGGCAGTGCGCCGCGCCGGCGTCGAGCCCGGCGACCTGGCCATCGTCAACGGCGTGGGCGGGGTCGGCGGCTACTGCGTGCAGGTGGCGCGCGCCTTCGGCGCGCAGGTGGTGGCCATCGATGTCGACGCACGCAAGCTCGCTTCGGCCAAGGACGAGGGCGGCGCGGCGTTGGCGCTGAACGCGCGCGACTACGACGCCAAGGGCCTGAAGAAGGCGATCGCCGAGTTCGCGCGCAGCGCCGGCCTGCGCAGCACCGAGTGGAAGATCTTCGAATGCTCGGGCACGGCGGCGGGCCAGACCAGCGCCTTCAACCTGCTCGTGCACGGCGCCACGCTGTCGGTGGTGGGCTTCACCATGGACAAGGTGGAAGTGCGCCTCTCCAACCTGATGGCCTTCGACGCGCGCGCCATCGGCAACTGGGGTTGCCCGCCCGAGTACTACCCTGCGGCCCTGGACCTGGTCCTCGACGGGCGCGTGCGCCTGGCGCCCTTCGTCGAGACGCATCCGCTGGACCGCATCAACGATGTCTTCAAGGCCGTCCATGATCGCGAGATCACGCGACGTGCCGTGATGGTGCCCTGAACCCGGGGCCCCAGGCGCGTGGCGGCGGCCGCGCGCCGCGGAGCGCAGCCGCCAGGCCGCATCCGAATCCCGACCTTTTCGAACCCGACCTGGAGAACGACCGATGAATGCCCCCACCACCCAGCCGCAACGCGAGTTCAAGAACCACGACCTGGTGGACGACATCAGCCGGCCCGGCGTACGGTACGAGAAGCGCCCGGCCAAGCTGCCCAACGGCGAAGTCGTCCCCGGCCTCTATCACGCCTGGATCACGCTCGACAACCCGAGCCAGTACAACAGCTACACCACCGACATGGTGAAGGGCGTGATCCTCGCCTTCCGTGCCGCCAGCAATGCGCGCGATGTGGCCTGCGTGGTCTTCACCGGCGCCGGCGACAAGGCCTTCTGCACCGGCGGCAACACCAAGGAGTACGCCGAGTACTACGCCGGCCACCCGCAGGAGTACCGCCAGTACATGCGGCTCTTCAACGACATGGTGAGCGCCATCATCGGCTGCGACAAGCCCGTCATCTGCCGCGTCAACGGCATGCGCATCGGCGGCGGCCAGGAGATCGGCATGGCCTGCGACTTCTCGGTCTCCTCCGACCTCGCTCGCTACGGCCAGGCCGGTCCCAAGCACGGCTCGGCCCCGATCGGCGGCGCCACCGACTTCCTGCCCGTGGTCATCGGCGCCGAGCGCGCGATGGCCGCCTGCGTGCTGTGCGAGCCCTTCAGCGCGCACAAGGCCTACCAGATGGGCATGCTCACCGACATCGTGCCGGCGCTCAAGGTCGACGGCAAGTTCGTCGCCAACCCGCTGGTGGAGACGCAGCGCATGGTCGACGAGTTCGGCCGCAACGTCTACGGCGAGGCCAAGACCGGCGCCGCGCTCGAGGAAGGCAAGGCGCTCATGAAGAAGGGCACGGTCGACCTCTCCATGCTCGACGCCAAGGTCGAGGAGCTGTGCGCCAAGATCCTGCTCACCTTCCCCGATTGCACGACCAAGTCGCTCGAGGAACTGCGCAAGCCCAAGCTCGACGCCTGGAACCGCAACAAGGAGAACTCGCGCGCCTGGCTGGCGCTGAACATGGTGACCGAGGCGCGCGCGGGCTTCACCGCCTTCAACGACGGCCCCAAGGACGACCGCGAGGTCGACTTCGTGCTGCTGCGCCAGAAGCTGGCCGCGGGCCAGTCCTGGGTCGGCAGCCTGCACGACGAGATCCAGCCGAAGGTGAAGAAGCATGGCTGAGGCGGCCGCCAGCCCGCTGAAGGTTGCGCTCGAGCGTGACGGTGCGCTGCTGCGCCTCACGCTGGCGCGGCCCAAGGCCAACATCTGCGACGCCGAGATGATCGGCGCGCTGCAGGCGGCGCTGGACGCGCATGGCGCGCACGCCGCGCTGCGCGGCGTGCTGCTGGACGCCGAAGGCCCGCACTTCAGCTTCGGCGCCAGCGTCGAGGAGCACCTGGCCGACCGCTGCGCGGCCATGCTCGCCTCGCTGCACGCGCTCATCCTCACGCTGGCCGGCTATCGCGTGCCGGTGCTCGTGGCCGTGCGCGGGCAGTGCCTGGGCGGCGGCCTGGAGATCGCGCTCGCCGGCGGGCCGATCTTCGCTGCGCCCACGGCGCAGTTCGGCCAGCCCGAGATCAAGCTCGGCGTCTTCGCGCCGGCGGCGAGCTGCCTGCTGCCCTGGCGCATGAACGCCGTCGCCGCCGAGGATCTGCTGTGCTCGGGGCGCAGCATCGACGGCCAGCGCGCGTACCAGCTCGGCCTCGTGCAGGAGCTGGCCGAGGACCCGGTGGCCGCGGCCCTGGCCTACTTCGACGAACACCTGGCGCCGCGCAGCGCCGCGGCCCTCGCGCACGCGATGCAGGCCGTGCGCGCGCCGCGCCTGGCCGCGTTGCGCGCGGACCTCGCGCGCGTCGAAACCCTTTACCTGCAGAGCCTGATGCGAACCCGCGACGCCAACGAGGGGCTGGGCGCCTTCCTCGCCAAGCGCGCACCAACCTGGGAGCACCGTTGATGAGCACACCCCTGCCCGAAGTCAGCCGCATCGTGCAGCGCTGCGAGGCGCTGTTCGAAGACCTGCACTTCGACTGCGTGAAGCAGTGGAAGGCGGCCGTTCCCGGCCGCAAGGCGATCGGCTACATGCCGGTCTACGTCCCGCGCGAACTGATCCACGCGGCAGGGATGCTGGCGGTGGGCATCCTGGGCGGGGGTGACCAGATGGAGGTCATCCAGGGCGACGCCTACTACCAGAGCTACATCTGCCGCATCCCGCGCTCGACCATCGAGCTCGGCCTCACCGGCCGCCTGGACTGCCTGGACGGCATGCTCTTCCCGAGCATCTGCGACGTCATCCGCAACCTCTCGGGGATGTGGCAGATGCTGTTCAAGGACAAGTACGTGCGCTACGTCGACGTGCCGCAGAACTACAAGGACAACGTCGGCGGCATCTTCTACCAGGAGGAGATGCAGCACATCCGCGAAGACCTCGGCCGGCTGCGCGGCAGCCCCATCACCGACGCCGAGCTCAACGCCTCGATCGCCGTCTACAACCAGAACCGGCAGGCGATCCGCGACCTCTACGCCTACCGCGCGGCCAAGCCGTGGCAGGCGCCGACCTCCGAGGTCTACCTGCTGCTGCGCGCGGGCATGGTGCTGCCGGTGGAGGAGCACACGCAGCTCGTGCGCGACTACCTCGCCGCGGCCGAGCAGGTGACGCGACCCAAGCGCGACAACGCGCGCGTGGTCATCAACGGCAGCTTCTGCGAGCAGCCGCCGCTGGCGCTCATCAAGTCGGTCGAGATGGCCGGCTGCTACATCGTCGACGACGACTTCATGCTCGTCACGCGCTGGCTGCTCGACGACGTGCCCACCGACGGCAAGCCGCTGGAGGAGCTGGCCAAGGCCTTCCTGCACCGCAGCGCCGCCACCGCCGCCAAGTACGACGCCACGCGCGAGGAGAAGGGCATGTTCCTGCTCGGCCAGGTGAAGCAGCGTGCCGCCGAGGGCGTGATCTTCGCCGCGCCCTCCTTCTGCGACCCGGCGCTGCTCGAGCGCCCGATGCTGCAGGACGTGATGGCCAGGCACGGCGTGCCCTACACGGCCTTCAAGTACGCCGAGAACACCGGCCAGATGGCGCCCGTGCGCGAGCAGGCCGGCACCTTCGCCGACTCGATCAAGCTCTGGAACGCCGCCTGAGCGCCGGCACCGCAGGTCCACGACGAACGCCACCGGAGACACGCATGAACACCCCCGTGACGCCCAAGCCCGCAGCCGCGGCCGCCAAGAAGCCCGTCGTCCAGAAGGAAGACGCGATGTGGCTGCAGAAGGAGCTCATCAACAAGAACTACATGGAGCTCGCCACCGCGCACGCCAACAACCGCAAGGTCTCGGCGACCTTCGTGCCCGGCAACCTCAACGAGCTGCTGATGTGCTTCGACTTCGCGCGCAGCCTGCCGGAGACGAACGCGCTGCAGAACGGCATGCGCAAGAAGAGCGGCAAGTTCATCATGGACGCCGAGCGCGACGGTCACTCGGAGGACGTCTGCACCTACGTGAAGGCGGACCTGGGCATGATGCAGGGCGGCGAGATCGGCCCCACGGGCGATCCGCTGCCGCGCCCGGACGTGCTGCTGCTGAGCTACACCGGCTGCTTCACCTTCATGAAGTGGTTCGAGCTCATCCGCCACAAGTACGGCTGCGAGACCGTCATGCTGCACGTGCCCTACCAGGGCGAGGGCAAGATCGCGCCCAACATGCGCGACTACGTCGTGCGCCAGCTCAAGGAGGAGGTCATCCCGACGCTGGAGCGCGTCTCGGGCGTGAAGTTCGACATCGACCGCCTGCGCCAGTACATGAAGGAGTCGGCCAAGGCCGAGGAAGACCTCGTCAAGGTGCTGCAGTCGGCGAAGAACCGCCCCAGCCCCATCGACGGCTACTTCGGCGCCGTCTACTACATCGGCCCCATCTTCACCGCCTTCCGCGGCACGCCCGAGGCCACGCAGTACTACAGCGTGCTGCGCGGCGAGATCGAGGAGCGCGTGCGCCTGGGCAAGGGCCCGGTCACGCCCGACGGCGACATGGGCGAGGAGAAGTACCGCCTCATCGTCGAAGGCCCGCCGAACTGGACGCACTTCCGCGACTTCTGGAAGATGTTCTACGACGAGGGCGCGGTGGTCGTGTCCTCGACCTACGCCAAGGTCGGCGGCCTCTACGACTTCGGCTTCCGCCACGACCCCGACCATCCCCTGGAGTCGCTGGCCGAGTACTGCCTGGGCTGCTACACGAACCTGAACCTGCCCTCGCGCGTGGACATGATCTGCAAGTACATCGAGGACTACCAGGCCGACGGGCTGCTCATCAACTCGATCAAGAGCTGCAACAGCTTCTCCGCCGGGCAGCTGCTCATCCTGCGCGAAGTCGAGAAGCGCACCGGCAAGCCCGCGGCCTTCATCGAGACCGATCTCGTCGACCCGCGCTACTTCTCGGCGGCCAACGTCAAGAACCGGCTCGAGAGCTACTTCCAGATGGTCAAGCAGAAGCGCACGGCCAGCCTGGCCGGTGCCCACTGACAACGCGCTGCACGAGGAGAGACACCCATGCGCTGCTTCATCGGCATCGACCTCGGCTCGACCACCACCAAGGCGGTGGTCGTCGACGAGAACCAGAACGTCCTCGGCCGCGGGATCACCAACTCCCGCTCCAACTACGACACCGCGGCCACGGTGGCCAAGACCGAGGCCTTGATCAACGGCCGCTTCCAGCTCTTTCGCGGCGCGCTGCAGCAAAGCGGCGCGCTCAACGGTGCGCTGGACGACTTCATCGCCCAGCTCGAGCGCGACTTCCGCGCCGAGCAGTACCTCGAGCAGCTCGCCGACCTCGAGGCCACCTGCAACCGCAACCTCGAGAACTCGAAGTTCGAAGGCCCGGTGGGCGAGGCGCTGACCGAGGTCTTCAAGCGCCTCACGGCCGAGGCGCCCGAGCTCTTCGCGCCCGGCGCGCGGCGCAAGAGCGACTTCTTCCGCGACATCGCCGGCAGCCAGTACCTGGCCATCGGCGAGGAGGTCGCCAAGTCCATGGGCATGCCCTACGACTACCTGCTCAACCTCTTCGACCGCTCCATCATCGAGGTCGAGAACCGCGTCTACGCCGACTCGGTGCGCCGCCACCTGCTCGCCGCGCTGGACCGCACCTTCATCGCGCTGCCGCAGACGCAGGGCAAGCGCGAGGCCGTCTCGGACCCGATCAAGCAGGTGCTGGACACCGAGATGGAGGAGACCTACATCGTCGGCACCGGCTACGGCCGCGCGCGGCTGCCCTTCTCCAAGGAGCACGTGCGCAGCGAGATCCTCTGCCACGGCCTGGGCGCGCACGTCATGTACCCGGGCACGGCCACCGTGCTCGACATCGGCGGCCAGGACACGAAGGCGATCCAGGTCGACCCGGCGGGCATCGTCGAGAGCTTCCAGATGAACGACCGCTGCGCCGCGGGCTGCGGGCGCTACCTGGGCTACATCGCCGACGAGATGAACATGGGCCTGCACGAGCTCGGCCCGCTGGCCATGAAGAGCACCAAGGCCGTGCGCATCAACAGCACCTGCACGGTGTTCGCCGGCGCCGAGCTGCGCGACCGCCTGGCGCTGGGCGACAAGCGCGAGGACATCATGGCCGGCCTGCACCGCTCCATCATCCTGCGCGCCATGTCCATCCTCGCGCGCTCGGGCGGCATCCGCAACGAGTTCACCTTCACCGGCGGCGTGGCCAAGAACGAGGCCGCGGTGAAGGCCTTGCTCGAGCTCGTGAAGGAGAACTACGGCGACCTCACGCTCAACATCAACCCGGACTCGATCTACACCGGCGCGCTCGGTGGCGCGACCTTCGCCTGGCGCGCCGTGGTCGAGGAAGGCAAGACCGCCGAGGCGCGCGCCTGAGCCCCCGCCCCCCAACCCGAGCAGGAGACATCGAGATCATGACCATCACGATCGGTATCGACATCGGCTCCGGCGCCGTCAAGTCCGTGCTCTTTCGCACCCACGACGACGGCCGCATCGAGTGGCTGGCCAAGCGCTGCGAGCGCATCCGCCGCCGCGACCCGATGACGCTGGCGCGCGAGGGCTACGAGGCCGTGCTCGCCGACGCGGGCGTGAAGCCCGAGGACGTCGCCTACGTGGCCACCACCGGCGAGGGCGAGAACGTCAAGTTCTCCACCGGCCACTTCTATTCGATGACCACGCACGCGCGCGGCGGCGTCTACCTCGACCCCGAGGCGCGCGCCGTGGTCGACATCGGCGCGCTCAACGGCCGCGCCATCAGCATCGACGAGCGCGGCAAGGTGCTGGCCTACAAGATGACGAGCCAGTGCGCCTCCGGCTCGGGCCAGTTCCTCGAGAACATCGCGCGCTACCTGGGCGTGGCGGTGGAGGACATCGGCGAGCTCTCCAAGTCGGCCAAGGACCCGGAGAAGGTGAGCTCGATCTGCGCCGTGCTCGCCGAGACCGACGTCATCAACATGGTCAGCCGCGCCATCTCCACGCCCGACATCCTCAAGGGCATCCACGTCTCCATGGCCTCGCGCATCGTCAAGCTGCTCAAGGTGACGGGCGTGAAAAGCGGCGTCACGCTGCTCACCGGCGGCCTGGCGCTGGACGGCGGCCTGCTCGCCGCGATCCAGGAGGAGATGGTCAACGAGAAGGTCAACGTCGAGGTGCGCTCGCACCCCGATTCGATCTACGCCGGCGCCATCGGCGCGGCGCTCTGGGGCGCGTTCCGTCACGCCAAGCTGAACGCGCTCGAGGCCGCGGCGGCCTGAACCCACAGCGTCGGGGCACGCCCGGCCTGGCGGCCCCGACCTCGAGACGCCGCGCGCGTCGCATCACAGGAGCAAGACCATGGCACTGATCATCCTCGACACCTGCACCGCCTGCGACGCCTGCCGGCCCGTGTGCCCGAACGAAGCGATCAGCGCGGGGGATCCGATCTACATCATCGACCCCGACCGCTGCACCGAATGCGTGGGCGCCGAGGACGAGCCGCAGTGCAAGCTCGTGTGCCCGGCGGACTGCATCGTGCAGGATCCCGACCACGTCGAGACGCCCGAGGAACTGCAGGCGAAGTACGACGCGCTGCACGGCTGAGCGCCCGCGCTCGCCGCCGCAGGCCGGCGAGCGCGCGAGGTCGAGGTCACGAGTACAGCGAAGGGCGGGCGGGTCCGCGCCAGGGTGCGCGGTGCATCCGCCCCATGAACCACGTAGCAGCGCGGGCAAGGAGTCGAGCGCATGCGCCAGATCATCATCCAGGGCCGTGGCGGGCAGGGCGCGCAGACCGCGGGCAACCTGCTCGCCGCGGCCTTCTTCGCGCAGGGCCTGCAGGTGCAGTGTTTTGCCAGCTATGGCGGAGCACGCCGCGGAACGCCGGTCAGTTCCTACCTGCGCGTGGACGACCGTCCGGTCCGCGTGCGCTGCGACATCGAACAGGCCGATGCGATCCTGTGCTTCGATGCCAGCCTGCTGGAGGGGCGGCTGCTGGCGTGCGCGCACGAGCGCACGCTGATCGTCGTCAACTCGGGGCGCGAGAGCGCGCACTTCGCCGCCGTGTTGCCGGGGCGGCGCGTGCTGCCGATCGACGGCCTGGGCATCGCGCGCGAGCACGGCCTCGGTCGCATCGTCAATTCGGCGCTGCTCGGGGCACTTGCCTGCACGCTGCAGGCGCCCACGCCCGAAGTGCTGGAGCGCACGCTGGTCGAGATGTCGCCGCGCCTGCACGACGAGAACATCGCCGCGGCACGCAGCGGATGGCAGGCGGCGGCGAGCCTGCTGCAGGAGGTGAACCCATGAACGCCCCGCTGCCCGTGCCGCCGATCTGGACCACCGGCACAACCGAAGGCATCCACACCGGCACCTGGCGTGCGGCGACGCCGCGGCACCTCTTCGCACCTTCACCGTGCCACCAGGCCTGTCCCGTCAACGGGGAGATCGCGACCTGGATCGGCCAGGCGCGCAACAACGACTTCCATGGCGCCTGGCAGACGCTGATGCGCCACAACCCCTTCCCGGCGATCGCCGGACGCATCTGCCATCACCCCTGCGAAAGCGCCTGCAACCGCGCCGAGTACGACGCGGCCCTGTCGATCTGCCGGCTCGAGCGCTTCATCGGCGACGCCGCGCTCGACGCGGGCTGGATGCCGCAAGCGGCGGCGAGCGCGGCCGCCGGCCGCGTGGCCATCGTCGGCGGCGGGCCGGCTGGCCTGTCGGCCGCCTACCAGTTGCGACGCATCGGCTACGCGGTGACGCTGTACGAGGGCAGCGACGCGCTCGGCGGCGTCATGCGCCACGGCATCCCTGCCTACCGCCTCTCGCGCCGCGTGCTCGACGGCGAGATCGCGCGCATCGTCGCGCTCGGCGTGGACGTGCGCCTGAACCATCCGGTGCAGGGCGAGCAAGCCTTCGCCGGGATCGTCGCCGCGCACGACGCCGTCTTCGTCGCGCTCGGCGCGCAGCAGCCCAAGCGACTGCCGGCGCTCGCCGGCGACCACGACTGGGCGCTGGACGGCGCACGCTACCTTGCCGCCTGCAGCCGCGGCACGCCGCCTGCGCTGGGCGCGCGCGTGCTCGTGATCGGTGGCGGCAGCGCCGCGATCGACGTCGCGCGCAGCGCGCGGCGCCAGGGCCACGAGGTGACGCTGCTGGCGCTGGAGCAGCGGGCCCAGATGCCGGCGCAGCCCGAGGAGGTCGTCGAGGCGCTGGAAGAAGGCATCACGCTGGTCAACGGCGCCATGCTGCGCGTCGCGCGCGAGAAGGCTCCCGGCGGCGACAGTCGCCTCGCGCTCGAATGCGTGCGCGTGCGCTTCGAGCCCGGCAGCGAACGCGGGCGCTTCACGCTCACCGAGATCGAAGGCAGCGCGTTCGAGATCGCCGTCGACGCGGTCGTCACCGCGATCGGTCAGGATCCGCGCCTGGACGACCTGGGTGTGGGCCTGCGCCGCGAAGGCGCCTTGCTGTGGACGGCGACGGCAGGCGCCACCAGCGACGGCAAGGTCTGGGCCGGCGGCGATCTGGCGAGCATGGCGCGCTTCGTCACCGAAGCCGTCGGCATGGGCAAGCGCGCGGCGCTGGCGATCGACCGCAGCCTGCGCGAGCGCGGCCTGGGTGCCAGCGGGCCGGCGCTGGTCCTCGACGACGACGGCGACGAGCCGGTGGTGCCGCTGTCGGCGATCAGCCAGCACTACCACCCCAGGCGCGCGCGTGTCGAATCGCCGCGCCGCGGGGCGGCCGAGCGCATCGCCGACGAGGGCGAAGTGCAGCTCGGGCTCGAGCTGGCGCAGGCGCTGGCCGAGACGACGCGTTGCTTCTCCTGCGGCACCTGCATCAACTGCGACCACTGCGTCATCTATTGCCCGGATCTGGCGATCGAGCGCGTGGGCCTGGGCTACACCGTCAACACCGACTACTGCAAGGGCTGCGGCGTTTGCGTGCGCGAGTGCCCGACGGGGTCGATGGCGATGAGCGAGGACAGCAAGTGAACACCGAAGCCCGAACCCTGCTGCTCACCGGCAACCACGCCGTCGCCTGGGCCGCCAGGCTGGCCCGGCCGAAGGTGGTGCCGGTCTACCCGATCACGCCGCAGACGCCGGTGCTGGAGAAGATCACCGAGTTCCAGGCCGCGGGCGAGTTCGACGCGGAGGTGCTCACGCCCGAGTCCGAGCACTCGGTGATGTCGGCCTGCATCCCGGCCTCGCTTGCCGGCGTGCGCGTCTTCACCGCCACCGCCTCGCAGGGCCTGCTGCTGATGCACGAGCTGCTGCACTACGCGGCCGGCGCGCGCGCGCCCATCGTCATGGCCAACGTCAACCGCACGGTGGCCTCGCCCTGGGCCTTCTGGCCCGACCACACCGACAGCCTGGCGCAGCGCGACACCGGCTGGATCCAGTACTACGTCGAGAGCCCGCAGGAGGCGCTGGACACGGTGCTGCAGGCCTACCGCGTTGCCGAGCAGGTGCTCGTTCCGGCGATGGTCAACCTCGACGCCTTCTACGTCTCGCATTCGCTCGAGCCGGTTTCGGTGCCCGCACAGGCCCTGGCCGACGCCTACCTGCCGCCGTTCGCACCCAGGCAGCGCCTGGACACGGCCAGCCCTTCGTCCTGGGGCAACGTGATCTCGCAGGACATGTTCTTCCGCCATCGGCAGGCGATCGAGCAGTCGATGGCCGAGGTGCCCGAGCTGGCCGCACAGGCCGACCGCGCCTGGGCCGAGCTCACCGGGCGCAGCCACGGGGTCGTCGAGCGCTACCGCTGTGACGGCGCGCAAACCGTCGTCGTCACCATGGGCAGCATGGCCGGAACCGCGCGCGACGCCATCGACGCCATGCGCGAGGCCGGCCAGGCAGTCGGCCTCGTCAAGCTGCGCCTCTTCCGGCCGCTGCCGGTGCATGCCTTGCGCGCGGCGCTGGCCGGCGCGCGCGACGTCATCGTGCTCGACCGCAATCACTCGCCGGGCATCGGCGGCGTGCTGCACCAGGAGCTGCGCGCGGCACTCTACGGCATGGACGGCGCACCGCGCATCCACGGCTGCCTGGCCGGCGTCGGCGGCGTCAACGTGCCGCCCGAACACGTCGCGCGCTTCGTCGGTGAAGTGCTGCAGACCGAACCGCAGCCCGAGTCGCACTGGGTTCGTTGAGGGATAGGACGATGATCGACAACACCCTTCTGGCCGTGCCGCGGCGCGAGGACGACCTGCTGTGCTCGGGCCATGCAGCCTGCCCCGGCTGCTCGGAGCCGATCACGCTGCGCCACATCCTGGCCGTGCTCGGCCCCGACACCATGGCGGTGGTGCCGCCCTCGTGCATGGCGATCATCGCCGGGCCGCAGCCCTTCAGCTCGATGCGCATTCCCGTCTACCAGCCCACGCTCGAGGCCAGCGCCGCAGCCGCTTCGGGCCTGCGCCGCGCGCTGGACGCGCAAGGCCGGCACGAGACGACCGTGATCGTGCTCGCCGGCGACGGCGGCACCTACGACATCGGGCTGCAGTGCCTGTCCTCGGCGGCCGAGCGCAACGAGAACATCCTCTACTTCTGCCTCGACAACGAGGGCTACATGAACACCGGCGCGCAGAAGTCCTCTTCGACGCCGCGCTTCGCCTACACGAGCTCGACCCCGGCGGGCAAGACCACACGCAAGAAGAACCTCACCGAGATCATGGCCGCGCACGGCGTGCCCTACGTCGCCACCGCAAGCGTCGCCTACCTCGCCGACCTGCGCCGCAAGGTCGCCAAGGCCAAGGCCATGCGCGGGCTGCGCCTGATCACGCTGCTCATCCCCTGCCTGGACGGCTGGGGCCTGGCCGACGACGGCGCCCTCGGCGCCGCGCGCCTGGCGGTGCAAAGCGGTGCCTTCCCGCTGGTGGAAGTGGAGGACGGCGTGCGCTGGACGTTGAACAGCGAGACGCCCTCGCGTCCGATCGCAGAGTACCTCGCGGTGCAACGCCGCTACCGCAATCTGCGCCCGGCCGACGTGCGGGCGCTGCAGGGCGAGATCGACGAGGGCTGGGCGCGGCTGGCGCGGCGTGCCCAGGCATCGATGCCGGCTGCGGCCGAGGCACGCGCCGCCTAGGCTCAGCCCCGCTGCGCGAACGCGCAGAAAACGGCGGGAAACTTCAGAGCCGGTGCGTCCAGCGCCTGGCGTTCAGGTGGGATCAAACCTTCACCCGGGTCAGCAGCCCATGGAGGACGAGGCCGCCGAAGACGAGGAGGAGCATCCACTTCGTGGCCGACGCCGACGCGGACACGGCATAGGCGAGCGGAACGCCAAAGCGCGGCGCAGCGGTGAGCCACGCATGCAATACGTTCTCCATCGCATCGAACGCGGCGGCCAGCGGCAGCGTCCAGGCGGCCAGGCGTCCGAGCCCTGCGCGGGAGGCCGAGAAAAGCGCCGTTCGCGTGGCCAGCAGGAAGCCGAACGCACCGTAGGCCAGGAGCAGCAGGCCGTCGACCGGCAGATGCGCCCGGTATCGCGCCAGATGCTCCGGCGGCCAGGCGTGGATGATGCTGCCGAAGGCCCGCGGCGTGAATGCCAGCTGCAGGGCGAGGATGCCGGGTTCGAGCGGCGCCAAGTAGATCGCCAGACCGCTGAAGAGTGTCACGGCGCAAATGCCGGTCAGCCAGACGGCGAGCCTCGCGACGGGGCAAGGCGTTCGCCCGCCAGTATGCCGTGGAGCTTGCATGTGCATCATTCGTCGGAACGATACACGCGGGTGGGAACCGACATCGAGATCGACTCGAGATCGACGACAGGCGTGACCCTACCGCCCACGATGTTCATTCGGCACCGTGGCGCACGCCCGCGCCGGCCGGCGCACGATGCGCATGCCGGATTCGATGCGCGGCGGGGCGGCCCCGGCGACGCGGCGTCCGCGCAATGGGGAGAACATCATGCACATCCTGCTCAAGCGCGCCTACGAGGCCCCCGCCGAGGCGGACGGGAAGCGCGTGCTCGTCGACCGGCTTTGGCCGCGTGGGGTATCCAAGGACGAAGCGCGGATCGACGCGTGGCTGAAGGACGTCGGCCCGTCGACCGAACTGCGCAAGTGGTTCGGCCACGAGCCGGCGAAGTTCGACGAGTTTCGCAGCCGCTACCGCAAGGAACTCGAGGCCAGCGCGGCGTGGGCGGAGTTGAAGGAGCTCGCGCGGCACGGGAAGCTGACGCTGGTCTACTCCGCCAGGGACGAGGAACACAACAACGCCGTCGTGCTGCGGCAGATGCTGCAGGAGCAGGCTCGAGCGTGACGCCCTTCGCCCGGTTGCTGCGCGAGGTACGCGCGTGCACGGCCTGCGCGGCGCAGTTGCCGCTGGGGCCGCGGCCGGTGCTGCAGGCGCATCCCGCGGCGCGGTTGCTGCTGGCCTCGCAGGCGCCGGGGCGCAAGGTGCACGAGAGCGGAATCCCGTTCGACGACGCCAGCGGGCAGCGGCTGCGCGCCTGGCTCGGCCTCTCGCCCGAGACCTTCTACGACGCGCGCCTGGTCGCCATCGTGCCGATGGCCTTCTGCTACCCGGGCACCGGGCGCTCGGGCGACCTCCCGCCCTTGCCGGAGTGCGAACGGCGCTGGCGCGCGCGCCTGCTCGCGCCGCTGAAACAGATCGAACTGACGGTCGTCATCGGCGGCCACGCGCAGGCTTGCTACGACGCCGCCGACGAGGGGATGGCGCGCCGCCGAACGATCACCGAGGCCGTGCGCAACTGGCGCCGCAACTGGCCGCGACAACTGGTGCTGCCGCACCCGAGCCCACGCAACAACCGCTGGCTGCTGCGCAATCCCTGGTTCGAGGGTGAGGTGTTGCCGGTGCTGCAGGCGCGGGTTGCCGAAGTGCTCTGCGGCGCCGCGCCCGCCGATCGACCAACCACGGCGCGCGGCGCGAATGCCGGCCGCGCGCGCCAGGAGAAGCCCGATGCAGGAAGAGAGACTGCGCTTGCTCGCCGCGATCGCCGAGCAGTTGCCTGATGCCGTCGTGTTCGCCGACCGCGAGGGCTTGATCCGGCACTGGAATGCGGGGGCCGAGGCGGTGTTCGGCTTCGCCGCCGCCGAGGTGACGGGCCGCAGCCTCGACGTGATCATCCCCGAACGCCTGCGCGCGCCGCACTGGGCGGCCTACGAGCGTGCGATCGAGTCGGGGCGCACGCGCGGCGGCAACGCCGTGCGCACGACGCGCGCACTGCACAAGGACGGGCGCCGGCTCTACGTCGACTTCAGCTTCGGCCTGGTGCTCGACGCCGCGGGATCGGCGCTGGGTTCGGTCGCCCTCGGCCGCGACACGACCGCGCATTACCTCGAGGTCAAGGCGATGCGCGAACGGCTCGCCGCGCACGACGCCGGCAGGGCCGCGGGCTGAGCGTGTTTCGAAGATGAAGGGATCGAACCGGGGCGTGCGGCGACAGCGTGCCGACCGCCGTGCACCGGCAGTCGACCGTCGGGATCAGGCGCGGGGTTCAGGCGTGGGGATCGGCCCGAACGACGTGGCCGCGCTCGATATCGGCGATGCGCGGCGCGCCGAGCAGGATCATCGTGCGCTGCAGTTCGGTGGCGAACAGGTCGAGCGCGCCGCGCGCGCCGGCTTCGCCGTGCGCGGCCATGCCGAAGACCACCGGGCGCCCGACGAAGACGCCCTTGGCACCCAGCGCCAGTGCCTTCACGACGTCGCTGCCGCGGCGAAAGCCGCTGTCGACGAAGACCGGAATGCGGCCGTCGACGGCGTCGAGCACCGCCGGCAGCGCGCTCACGCTGGCCGGCACCGCGTCGAGCTGGCGCCCACCGTGGTTGGAGACGATGAGCCCGTCGATACCGTGCTTCAGGGCGCGCCGCCCGTCCTCCGGATGCAACACGCCCTTGAGCAGCAGCGGGCCGGCCCAGAGGCGGCGCAGCCACGTCAGGCTCTCCCAGCCGAGCCTGCGGTCCATCGTGCGCGCGAGCATCGCCGCCTGCGAAGCGGCGCTGCCTGCGGTTCCGTCCTCGGTGAGGTTGACGAAATTCGGCGCACCGTGACGCAGCATCGAAAACGCCCAGCCGGGGTGCAGCAGCATGTCCAGCAGCATTGCCGGCCCGGGCCGGAAGGGCAGGGCGAAGCCGTTGCGCACGTCGCGCTCGCGCATGCCGCTGACGGCCACGTCGACGGTGAGCACGAGCGCGCCGAAGCCCGCCTGCCTGGCGCGGCGGACCATCTGCTCGGCGATGCCGCGCTCGCCCATCACGTAGAGCTGCAGCCATTGCGGCGCCGCGCCCGCGACCTCGCGCACCGCCTCCAGGCGCGCATTGGAGGCGGTCGAGAGCATGTAGGGCAGGCCTGCGGCGGCGGCGGCGCGCGCCATCAGCAGGTCGCCGCCGGGCCGCACGAGGCCGCACAGGCCGATCGGCGCGACGCCGAAGGGTGCGGCCCAGCGCGCGCCGAAGACCTCGACCGCGGTATCGACCTCGGCGGTGTCGCGCAGGCAGGTGGGCTGCAGGTGAAGGCGTTCCAGCGCGGCGGCGTTGCGGTGCAGACAGCGCTCGTCCTCGGCCGCGCCGTCGAGGTAGTCGAAGACGAAGCGCGGCAGGCGGCGGCGCGCACTCGCGCGCAAGTCGGCGAAGTTCAGCAGCATGGGCGGGGGCGGGACGGGGTGACAGCGGGGCGGCGCGGCATTGTCGTCCGACGCCGCGCGGCGTCCGGAGGGCATGGTGGAGAATGGAAAGCACGCAGGAATCGCGTCGAACACGATCAAGGAGGCTGACGATGAGCTCGCACCTGACACCCGGCCAGCGCGCACTGCTGGAAACCACGCTGCGGCTGCGGCACGAGGAGTTGGAGCGCCTGCTGCGGGAACAGCAGGGCGGTCTCTCGCGCGTGGAGCACGCGCACGCCCTGCTGACCGCGGACAGCGACGACGTCAAGCACCGCGAAGCCGCGCGCGAGCTCGATCTGGGGCGCGCGGAGCGCGCGCGCGCCGAATTGAGCGAGGTCGGCGCCGCGCTGCTGCGGCTGCAGGAGGGGCGCTACGGCCGCTGCGAGGACTGCGAGGGCGACATCGCCTACGACCGGCTGAAGATCGAGCCCTGGGCGCGGCTGTGCATCGAATGCGGGAGCGAGCGCGAGCGCCGGCGGCGCTGACGCTTTGTCTTGCCCAGCGCGCGCCCGCTGCCCTGCCGGGGGGGGCTTGCGGGCGCCGCGGGGGCGTGGCCTACAGCTCCTGGCTGCGCTTCATCAGCTTGTCGAGGATGAGGTCGAGCTGGCGGTGCTCGTCCTCGTCGAGCACGGCCAGGAACCAGGCCTCGCGGCGCGCGGCTTCGGGCAGCAGGTTCTCGCAGATGCGCGCGCCCTCGGGCACGAGGCTGAGGATGACCTTGCGCCGGTCGGCGGGGTCGCCGTAGGCGCGGATGAGGCCCAGGTCGACGAGGCGGCGCTGCGCGCGCGAGACGCGCGCCTTGTCCATGCTCGTGCGCTCGACGACTTCGTTGAAGACCAGGTCGCCGTAGGCGTAGAGCGCCATGATGATGCGCCACTCGGTCATCGCGATGTTGCAGCGCGACTCGAACAGCCGCCCGATCGACTGCGACACCCGGTTGGCGACCACCGACAGCTTGTAGGGGATGAAATCCTCGAGCTTGCCCATCGGGCCGAGGTTGGCGCGCTTGACCGCGACGCGGCGCGCAGGCGCGGCATTCCGGGTGGGAGCCTGGGCCGTCTTGCCGGTGCGCTTGCGCGCGACGGTCCTGGCGCTGGCCTCGTCGGCGTCTTTCACGGGCATGGGCGGCGGGGTTCCACTCGGGGCTTCGGCGGCGCGCAGTGTAGTGCCGGGCCTTCGCCGCAACGGACGGGATTGTCCCGGACGACGCGCGCCCGGCGGGGTGCGTGAGCGGGATAATACTTGTTGACAACGAAACAACTTCCGCGGACGATGCCTTCTCCGGCGTGCCGTTCGCGCGCGCTGCGCCTGCCCCCGCCATGAGTTATCCCCCCATCCGCCTCTACCTCGACGGCGCCTTCGTCGAGGGACGCTCGCCGACGCGCGTGTACGTGCGCAACCCGGCCGACGGCACGCTGCTGGCCGACTACGCCGGCGCCGGCGCGGCCGACCTGGAACTGGCGCTGCAGGCCGCCGGGCGCGGCTTCGCCGCCTGGTCGCGCATGCTCGCGCTGGAGCGCTTTCGCATCCTCACGCGCGCCACGGCGCTCATCCGCGAGCGCGCCGCGGCGATCGCGCACGTGCTCACGCTCGAGCAGGGCAAGCCGCTGGCGGAGTCGCTGCGCGAGGTGCAGCTGGCCGCGGACATCATCGATTTCCTCGCCGAGGAGGGCAAGCGCCTGGCCGCGCGCGGCGTGCCGCCGCGCCTGGCCAACGTCGTCAGCCAGACCGTGGCGCGCGTGCCGGTGGGCCCGGTGGCGGCCTTCACGCCCTGGAACTTCCCGGCCAACCTGCCGGCGCGCAAGCTCGGCGGCGCGCTGGCCGCGGGTTGCAGCGTCATCATCAAGCCCGACGAGCAGGTCGCCGCCACCTGCCTGGAGATGGCGCGCGCCTTCCACGACGCCGGCCTGCCCAAGGGCGTGCTGGGGGTGGTGATGGGCGATCCGCCGCAGATCTCGTCCACGCTCATCGCCAGTCCGGTGATCGCCAAGGTGTCCTTCACCGGCTCGGTGCCGGTGGGCAAGCAGCTCGGCGAACTCGCCGCGCGCCACATGAAGCGCTACACCGCCGAGCTCGGCGGCCACGCGCCGGTGATCGTCTGCGCCGACGCCGACATCGGCGCCGCGGTGAAGATGGCGGTGCAGGCCAAGTTCCGCAACGCCGGCCAGGTCTGCGCCTCGCCGGTGCGCTTTCTCGTGCAGCGCGCGCGGCTCGACGAGTTCCGCGCCGGCTTCGTTGCCGGTGCCAAGACGCTGGTGCTGGGCAGCGGGTTGGAGGAGGGCACGCAGGTCGGCCCGCTCATCCACGAGCGGCGCTGCGCGCAGATGCAGGCGCTGGTCGACGATGCGCTCGAGCAGGGCTCGCGTTTGCTATGCGGTGGCCAGCGGCTGGATCGCCCGGGCTGGTTCTACGCGCCGACCATCCTCGAGGGCGCGCCGCCCAGCTGCATGCTGCAGCAGCAGGAGCCCTTCGGCCCGATCGCGCTGCTGGACGCCTTCGACACGCTGGACGAGGCGATCGCGCGCGCCAACGCGCTGCCCTACGGGCTGGCCGCCTACGGCTTCACCAAGGACCTCGGCCAGGCGCACCGCCTGGCGCAGGAGCTGCAGGCGGGCATGGTGGGCATCAACCACTTCGGCGTCTCGCAGCCGGAGACGCCGTTCGGCGGCATCAAGGACAGCGGCTACGGCCACGAGAGCGGCCTGGAAGGGCTGCTCGGCTGCACCGAAGTCAAGCTCGTGAGCGTGGCCCTGTCATGAGCATGCACACCATCGCACCGCAGGCGCTGCTGCTGGACTTCGGCAGCGTCATCAGCGTCTCCCTGTTCGAGCGCCACCGCCAGACCGAGGCCGATCTCGGCCTTCCCGCGGGCAGCCTGACCTGGCTCGGGCCGATCGACCCCGAGACCGATCCGCTCTGGCGCAGCATGCAGCGCGACGAGATCACCGAGCGCGACTACTGGGCGCAGCGCGCGCGCGAAATCGGCGCGGCCTCGGGCAACCCGGGCTGGGACATGCTGGGCATGCTCACGCGGCTGCGTCACACCGACCCCAACGCCGTCGTGCGCCCGGAGATGCGCCGCCTCATCCTGCGCGCGCGCGCCAAGGGCCTGCGCGTGGGCATCCTCAGCAACGAGCTGGAGCTCTTCAACGGCAAGGATTTCATCGCGCGCATGGACGTGCTGCGCGAGATGGACGCCATCGTCGACGCCACCCACACGCACATCCTCAAGCCCGACCCGCGCGCCTATGCGCTGGGCGTGCAAGGCCTGGGCGTGGCCGCCGAGCGCGTGCTCTTCGTCGACGACCAGTTCCGCAACATCGCCGGCGCGCAGCGCGCCGGCCTGCAGACCCAGTTCTTCGATCTGCGCGACGTCGACGGCACGCTGGCCGCGATCGCCGCGCGCCTGCGCATTCCGATGGAGGACACCCCATGACCCGCATGAGCAAGGACGAACTCGAGGCGGCCAACGCGAAGTACCTCTGGCACCCGATGGCGCATCCGCAAGGCATGCGCGATCAGCCGCCGGACATCATCGCGCGCGGCGAGGGCAGCTGGATCTGGGACATCGACGGCCACAAGATGGTCGACGGCGTGGGCGGCCTCTGGAGCGCCAACCTCGGCTTCGGTCGGCGCGAGATCCGCGACGCCATCGTCGAGCAGCTCGACGAGCTCGCCTTCTACAACACCTTCCGCGGCACCACGCACCCGCGCGCCATCGAGCTCTCGACGCGCCTGGTCAAGCTCATGGAGCCCGACGGCGTGGCCGCCGTGCTCTTCGGCAACGGCGGCTCGGACGCGGTCGAGACGGCGCTCAAGATCGCGCGCCAGTACTGGAAGCTGCAGGGCCAGGCCGACCGCGTGAAGTTCATCGCGCTGCGCCAGGGCTACCACGGCGTGCACTTCGGCGGCGCGAGCGTGAACGGCAACACCAATTTCCGCCGCGCCTACGAGCCGCTGCTGCCGGGCTGCTTCCACGTCGATACGCCCTGGCTCTACCGCAACCCCTACACCGAGGTCCCCGAGCGCCTGGGCGAGATCTGCGCCGAACTGCTGGACCGCGAGATCACCTTCCAGAGCCCGGACACGGTGGCCGCCTTCATCGCCGAGCCGGTGCAGGGCGCGGGCGGCGTCATCGTGCCGCCGGCCAACTACTGGCCGCTGATCCGCAAGGTCTGCGACAAGCACGGCGTGCTGCTCATCGCCGACGAGGTGGTGACGGGTTTCGGCCGCACCGGCCACCTCTTCGGCACGCGCATGTGGGGAGTCAAGGCCGACCTCTGGTGCCTGGCCAAGGGCATCTCCTCGGGCTATCTGCCGCTGGGCGCCACCGCCGTGGGCGCGCGCGTGGCCGAGGGCTTCATGAAGGGCGACGCGGGCCTGGGCTCGATCGGCCACGGCTACACCTACAGCGGCCACCCGGTGGCCGCGGCCGCGGCGCTGGCCACGCTCGACATCCTCGAGCGCGAGGACGTGGTCGGCAACGCCGCGCGCCAGGGCGAGCACCTGATGGCGCGGCTGCGCGACATCGCCTCGCGCTCGCGCCTGATCGGCGACGTGCGCGGCGTGGGTCTCATGGTGTGCCTGGAGCTGGTGGCCGACCAGGCGAAGAAGACGCCGCTGCCGCGCGGCGCCAAGGAGGTCGGCGCGGTCGCGCGCAGTGCCTACCGCCGCGGCGCGATGGTGCGCACCTCGGGTTCGAACATCATCATGTCGCCGGCGCTCACCATCAACCGCGCGGAGATCGACGTCCTCTGCGATGCGCTGGACGCCGCCTTCGCCGAAGTCGAAGGGCGTTGAGCCGATGGGCGCGCCCGCCCGCCAGGCCCTGCGCGCAGCGCTGGCGCGCGAACAGGCGCGCTTCGCCGAAACGCATCCGCGCTCGCGCGCGGCCTTCGCGGCCGGGCAGGCGCACTACCTCTACGGCGCGCCTTCGCACTGGATGCGCCGCTGGGCGGGCGGCTTTCCTCTGGCGGTGAAGGCGGCCAGAGGCGCGCGCCTGCAGTGCGCCGACGGTCTGGACTACGTCGACTTCTGCCTCGGCGACAGCGGCGGCATGTGCGGCCACGGCCATCCGGCGATCACGCGCGCGGTGGCTGAACAGCTGGAGCACGGCGCCACGCTGATGCTGCCCACCGAGGCCGCGGCTTGGGTCGGCGAGGAGCTCACGCGCCGCTTCGGCCTGCCCTACTGGGGCTTCACGACCTCGGCCAGCGACGCCAACCGCGCGGTGATCCGCATCGCGCGCATGATCACCGGCCGCGCCAAGGTGCTGGTCTTCGACGGCTGCTACCACGGCTCGGTGGAAGAGGCGCACGTGGCGCTCGATGCGCAGGGCCGCGTCGTGCTGCGCAACGGCATCCACGCCAACGGCGTCGACCATGCGCGCGTCTCCGCCGTCGTGCCCTACAACGACGTCGCGGCGCTGCGCGCGGCGCTGGCCGCGGGCGACGTCGCCTGCGTGCTCGCCGAGCCCTTCATGACCAATTTCGGCATGTTCGCGCCGCAGCCGGGCTTTCTCGACGAGCTGCGCCGCGCCACGCGCGAGACGGGCACGCTGCTCGTCATGGACGAGACGCACACCTTCTCCAGCGGGCCGGGCGGCGTCACCGGCCGCGACGGGCTGCAGCCGGACTTCTTCGTCGTCGGCAAATCGGTCGGCGGCGGCGTGCCGGTGGGCCTCTACGGCGCCAGCCGGGAGGTCGCCGAGCGCCTGTGGCAGCAGGTGCCCAAGGTCAACCCGGCCGAGGTGCGGCAGAGCGCGCACCTGGGCTTTGGCGGCACGCTGGCCGGCAGCGCGCTGCAGGTGGCGGCGGTGCGCGCCGTGCTCACGGACGTGCTGACGGCGCCGGCCTTCGCGCACATGAGCCGCCTCGCGCACGAGCTGGCCGCGGCCTCGCGCGCGCTGCTGGCCGAGTTCGGCCTGCCCTGGTGCGTGGTCGACCTGGGCGCGCGCATGGAGACCATGTTCGTGCCCGAGCCGCCGCGCAACGCCGCCGAGTTCCGCGCCAGCCGCGACGATGTGCTGGAGGCGCTCCTGCACGTCTACTTCATGAATCGCGGCGTGCTCATCACGCCGTTTCACTGCATGCTGCTCATGTGCCCGGCCACCAGCGAGGCCGACACCGCCTGCTGGCTGCAGGTGCTGCGCGATTTCTGCGCGGAGTTTGCGGGCAGCGTTGCGTGATGAGCGCCTTTCGCCTCGACGGCAAGGCGGCGCTGGTAACCGGCGCGGGGCGCGGCATCGGCGCGGCGATTGCCACGCGGCTGGCCGAAGCCGGTGCCGCGGTGATGCTCGCCAACCGTTCGCTCGACGCCGCCGAAGGCCTGGCTTCGGCCCTGCGTGAACGCGGGCTGCGCGCGCAGGCCATCCCCTTCGGTGCCGACGAGGCCGGCTGTCGCGCGGCCGTCGTGAAGACGGTGGAGGCCTTCGGTGGCCTGCAGGTGCTGGTGCACAACGCCGGCGGCTGCCTCTGGGCGAGTCTGGAGGCGCTCGATGCGGCGACGCTGCGCCAGACGCTGGCGCTCAACCTCGAGAGCTGCTTCTGGCTCACGCAGGCGGCGCTGCCGGCGCTGGCCGAGCGTGGCGGGCGCATCGTCGTCACCTCCTCGGTCACCGGGCCGCGCGTGGCCATGCTCGACTCGGCGCACTACGCCGCGGCCAAGGCCGGGGTCAACGGCTTCATCCGCGCCGCGGCGCTGGAGCTTGCGTCGCGGCGCATCACCGTCAACGGCGTGGAGCCGGGCTTCGTCGCCAAGGATCGCGGGCGCCTCAGCCAGCCCGAGAATCGGGCCGCGCTGGAGCGCGAGATCCCGCTCGGGCAGGCCGGCGCGCCCGACGACATCGCCTTCGCGGCGCTCTACCTGGCCAGCGAGGAGGCGCGCTGGGTGACGGGGCAGACGCTCGTCGTCGACGGCGGCATGACGCTGCCCGAGTCGGGGCAGGTGATGGACGAACTGAACCAGCGGAGACAGCGATGACCCAGGGGATCCTGATCGTCGGCACCGCCGACACCAAGGCCGACGAACTGCTCTTCATGAAGCAGTGCGTGGAGGAGGGTGGAGGCCGCGCCGCGGTCATGGACGTGGGTGTGCTCGGCAAGCCGCGCTTTGCGCCCGAGTTCCCGAACACCGAGGTCGCCGCGGCGGCCGGCACGACGATCGAGGCCATCGCCGCGCTTGGCGACGAGAACGCCGCCATGACGAAGATGGCCGAGGGCGCGGTGGCGCTGGCGTTGCGGCTCTACCGCGAGGGCCAGATGCACGGGCTGCTGGCGCTCGGTGGCTCGATGGGCACCGACCTCGCGCTCGACGTCACGATGGCGCTGCCGCTGGGCATGCCCAAGTTCGTCGTCTCGACGGTCTCGTACTCGCACCTGATCCCACCCGAGCGCATCGCGCCGGACCTGATGATGATCCTCTGGGCCGGCGGGCTCTACGGCCTCAACGGCATCTGCCGTTCGATCCTCTCGCAGGCCGCCGGCGCAGTGCTCGGTGCCTGCCGCGCCGTCAAGCCCGTCCCGAAAGACCGGCCGATGATCGCGATCAGCTCGCTCGGCTCGAGCAACCTGAAGTACATGATCCGCCTGAAGCCGGCGCTCGAGCAGCGCGGGTACGAGGTCGGCGTCTTCCACAGCACCGGCATGGGCGGGCAGGCGATCGAGTCGCTGGCGGCGCAGGGACGGCTGGCCGCGGTGCTGGACCTGTGCCTGCAGGAGGTCGGCAACGAAGTGCATGGCTCGGTCGTCACCTCGGGTCCGACGCGACTGGAGGCAGCGGGCGGGCGCGGCATTCCGCAGATCGTCGCTCCCGGCGCGCTCGACATGATCGATATGCAGACATGGAAGCCGGTACCGGCGGCCTACGTCGGGCGCCCATACCATGCGCACAACCGGCTCATCGCCTCGGTCTCGATGACGCCCGCGGAGCGGGAGCGCGCGGCGCGCGTGGTCGGCGAGAAGCTCGCGCGCGCCAAGGGGCCGGTCGCCTTCCTGCTGCCGCAGGACGGCATCCAGGGCTGGGACCGCGAGGGCGAGCCGCTGCACGACCCGAAGGGCCTCCAGGCGCTGCAGGAAGCGCTGCGAAGGGACGTGCGCCCGCCGGTGCAGCTGATCGAGGTCGAAGGCCACATCAACGACGCGGCGTTCTCGGACGCCGTGCTCGCCGTCTTCGACCGCTGGGTCGTCGAGGGACATATCCCACCGGGCCGGAGCGCGGCTTGAGCGCGATGGACGCGTTCGTCACCGGCGCGCGCTGCATGGCGCTGCAGCGCGAGCTGATCGACGAGATGGCCGCGCTGCACGGCTTGTAGCCCAGCCGCAGGGCCGGCGGGAAACCCCGTCGCGGGTGCAGTTTCGGCAAACATGCCTCTCAAGTGCATGTATTATGGAAGCACCTTCTCTCCGCGCCCGAAGACCGATGTCCACCGACGCCCTGCAGCAAACCCTCGAGCGCCCCTACCAGCACGGATTCGTCACCGACATCGAGTCGGATTCGCTGCCGCCGGGCCTGGACGAGAACACCATCCGCGCCATCTCCAAGCGCAAGAAGGAGCCCGAGTTCCTGCTGCGCTGGCGGCTCGCCGCCTACGAGCGCTGGCGCCAGATGGAGCCCCCCGAATGGGCGCGGCTGACCATCAACCTCATCGACCTGCAGTCGCTGTCCTACTACTCGGCGCCCAAGTCGATGGCCAACAAGCCCAAGAGCCTGGACGAGGTCGATCCCAAGCTGCTCGAGACCTATGAGAAGCTGGGCGTGCCCCTGCACGAGCGCGCCGCGCTGGCCGGCGTGGCGGTGGATGCGGTCTTCGACTCGGTCTCGGTGGGCACGACCTTTCGCAAGCAGCTGGCCGACGTCGGCGTCATCTTCTGCTCGATCTCCGACGCCGTGCGCGAACACCCGGAACTGGTCGAGCGCTACCTCGGCTCGGTCGTGCCGGTGGGCGACAACTACTACGCGGCGCTGAACTCGGCGGTCTTTTCCGACGGCTCCTTCGTCTACGTGCCCAAGGGCGTGCGCTGCCCGATGGAGCTGTCGTCCTACTTCCGCATCAACGCGCGCAACACCGGGCAGTTCGAGCGCACCCTGATCATCGCCGAGGCCGGCGCCGAGGTCAGCTACCTCGAAGGCTGCACGGCGCCGCAGCGCGACGAGAATCAGTTGCACGCCGCGGTGGTCGAGCTCGTCGCGCACGACGACGCCTTCATCAAGTACTCGACGGTGCAGAACTGGTACCCCGGCGACGAGGAAGGCCGCGGCGGCATCTACAACTTCGTCACCAAGCGCGCGCTGGCACTGGGCAAGCGCTCGCGCGTGGCCTGGACGCAGATCGAGACCGGCTCGGCCATCACCTGGAAGTACCCGAGCGTGGTGCTGCGCGGCGAGGGTTCGAGCGGCGAGTTCCATTCCATCGCCGTCTCCAACCACCTGCAGCAGGCCGACACCGGCACGAAGATGATCCACCTCGGCGCGAATACCACGAGCCGCATCGTCTCCAAGGGCATCAGCGCCGGGCGCGCGCACAACAGCTACCGCGGCCTGGTGCGGGTTGCACCCACCGCCGCGGGGGCGCGCAACCACACGCAGTGCGACTCGCTCCTCATCGGCTCGCACTGCGGCGCGCACACCTTTCCCACCGTCGACGCCGCGCGCGCGGACGCCGTCGTCGAGCACGAGGCGACGACGACGCGCATCTCCGAGGAGCGGCTCTTCTACGCACGCCAGCGCGGGCTGGACGAGGCCGAGGCGACGGCGCTCATCGTCGGCGGCTTCTGCCAGGCCGTGCTGGACGAACTGCCGATGGAGTTCGCCCTCGAGGCGCGCGCGCTGCTGGCGGTGTCGCTCGAGGGCGCGGTCGGTTGAGCAGCGGCGCATGGCCAACCCAGGACAACCAGGAGAACGAATGAAGCAAGCCGAGAAGACCGCCGCCGGGCCGCTGCTGAGCGTGCGCGGCCTGCGCGTGGACATCGCCAACAAGCGCATCCTGCGCTCGGTCGACTTCGAAGTCGACGCGGGCGAGCTGGTGGTGGTGATGGGCGCCAACGGCAGCGGCAAGAGCACGCTGGCGCTGGCGCTGGCCGGCCACCCGCGCTACGAGGTCGCCGGCAGCGCGAGCCTCGCCGGGCAGGACCTGCTTGCGATGCCGGTCGAGGCGCGCGCGCGCGCGGGGCTCTTCCTGTCCTTCCAGGCGCCGCCCGACATCCCCGGCGTGAAGAACAACCTCTTCATCCGCACCGCGCTGAACTCGCAGCGCGCCTCGCGTGGCGAGGCCGAGATCGACGCCTTCGACTTCCTCGGCCAGGCCAAGAGCGGCGCCAAGCGCCTGGGCCTGCCCGAGACCATGCTCGGCCGCCCGGTGAACGAGGGTTTCTCGGGTGGCGAGCGCAAGAGGAACGAGTTGCTGCAGCTCTCGCTCTTCAAGCCGCGCGTGGCGCTGCTCGACGAGATCGACTCGGGCCTGGACGTCGACGGCGTGCGCGCGCTCGTCGAGCTCATCGCGGGGATGCGGCAGGAGGGAACGGCCTTCGTCGTCGTCTCGCACTACCTGCACCTGATCGAGATGCTCGAGCCCACGCGCGTGCTGCGCCTGCACGAGGGCTGCATCGCCGAGAGCGGCGACCTCGAGCTGGCGCGCAGCATCACTTCCCAGGGCTTCGCGGCTGCGGCTGCGCCGGCCGCAGCGGTCGCGGGGGCATGATGAACACCGCCCGCGCCGAGACGCTCGCCGCGCGAGCCCAGCTGCTGGAGCAGGGCGGCTGGGAATTCCGCCGCCTGGAGGCCTTTCGCTTCGTGCCGCCGCCCGCGGCCGCGGTCTGGCTGGGCGACGAGCCCTGCGGCAGCTGCGATGCGTCGCCGCTGGCCGGGGCCGGCTGGACGCTGCACCCGGTGGGGGCGGCCGGCCTCGTCGACGCGCGCTGGCTCGATGCCTCGGATTCGACGCAGCGCGCGGCGCTGTTCGCGGGCCTGCCGCTGCCCGGTGACGATGCGGTGGCACCTTTCGCCTGGGCGCATCGCGCGCTCTGTCGCCAGGGGCTGCGTTTGCGCGTGGCGGCTGCCGCCGACGCCGAAGCCCCGCCCCTCATGCTGCAGTTGCGGCACCTGCCGCGCGAAACGGTGGAAGCGCCCTTGCTCGTCGTCGAACTCGAACCCGGCGCACGCTGCGTCATCGTCGAGACGCACGAGCGCGACGCCGTCGGCTGCAGCCGCGATCTGGTGCAGAACCTGCAGATCCATCTGCGCCTGGGACAGGGCGCCCGGCTGCAGCACTGGCGCCAGGTGGAGCCCGCTGCGGGCGACCGCATCGCCCATCACCTCGATCTGCGCCTGGGCGCCGGCGCGCACTATGCGCAGGCTTTGCTCGCCGTGGGCAGCGCCTACCACCTGCAGCGCACGCAGGTGCAGTTCGACGGCGAGGACGCCACCGCGCAGCTGGGCAGCGTGCTGCTGGCCGACGCGCAGCAGCTCGACCAGCAGGTGCGCATGATCCACGGCGCCTCGCGCAGCACGAGCACGGCGCGCGCGCTGGCGCTGGCGCGCGGCAAGGCGCTGGTGGCCTCCGACCAGTACGCCCACGTGCGCCCCGGGGTGGAGAACGCCGACATCCACCAGCACCTGGCCGGCATCCCCACCGGCGGTGCGCCGCGGCTCGTCATGCGCCCGCAGCTCGAGATCGAGAACGACGCCGTGCAGGCCGCGCACGGCACGACCTGGGGCCGCCTGCCCGAGGAGTCGATCTTCTTCGCGCGCCAGCGCGGACTGGACGAAGCCACGGCCTTGTCGCTCATCCTGCACGGCATGGCCGCGGCCGAGCTCGAGCGCGGCCTGGGCGACGAGGCCTTGTGCGAGACCGTGGGCGCCCGGCAGGCGCTGGAAGCGGCGCTGACGCGACTGCTGAGCGCCGCCCCCGCGGCAGCGCCGGCGACGGAGGCCAGCCATGGGTGACCGACTGCCCAGCGGCGACGCCATGACGAGCGCCTTCCCGGTGCTCGCGCAGCAGGTCAACGGCCACGCGCTCGCCTATCTCGACAACGGCGCGACGACGCAGATGCCGCTGCAGGTGATGGAGGCGATGCGCCGCTTCGACACGCACTCGCGCGCCAACATCCACCGCGGCGTGCACACGCTCAGCCAGCGTGCCACCGACGCCTACGAGGCCGCGCGCGAACGGCTGCTGCGCTACGTCGGCGGCAACGAGGCGCACGAGCTCGTCTTCACCAGCGGCACCACCGAGAGCCTGAACCTGGTGGCGCAAGGCCTGTCGCTGCCCGGGATGCCCTCGGGCGGCGGCGGCGCCGCGCTGCTGCCGGCGTGGATCCAGCCCGGCGACGAGATCGTCACGACGGCGCTCGAGCACCACGCCAATCTCGTTCCCTGGCAGCTCGCCGCGCGCCGCACCGGCGCGCGCCTGCGCGTGCTGCTGCCCGACGCCGAGGGGTGCGTGACGACCGAGGCGCTGGCGGCATTGCTGTCGCCGCGCACGCGCGTGTTCGCGGTCACCGCCTGTGCCAACGGCAGTGGCGAGCGTCCGCCGTACGAAGCGCTTCTGGCGCTGGCGCGGGAAGCCGGTGCGCTGACCGTGCTGGACGCGGCGCAGGCGGTTTCCCACGAGGTGCCGCAACTCTCGATGCTGGCCTGCGACTTCATGGCCTTCTCCGGCCACAAGATGTATGGCCCGATGGGAACGGGTGCGCTCGTCGGCCGGCGCGAGGCGCTCGAGCGCCTGACGCCGCTGCGCATGGGCGGCGACATGGTCGAGTGGGTGTCCGAGACCGACGCCGGCTTCGCCGCGGTGCCGCAACGCCTCGAAGGCGGCACGCCCAACGTCTGCGGCGCCGTGGGTCTGGCCGCAGCCGCCGACTTCATCGACGGCGTCGGTCGCGAAGCCATCAGCGCCCACGTCGAGGCGTTGCGCGAGCACGCGGTGGCGGGCCTCTCGGCGCTGCCCGGTGTGCGCGTTCTTGCGCGCCAGACGCGGCGCACCGCGATCGCCTCCTTCGTCGCCGAGGACGTGCACCCGCACGACATCGGCACGCTGCTGGACGAGCGCGGCATCGCCGTGCGCACCGGCTGGCATTGCGCGCAGCCGCTGCTCGAGCGTCTGTGCCAGTCGCCGACGACGCGCGCCTCGTTTGCCCTCTACAACACGCACGCCGAGGTCGAGCGGCTCGTCCAGGGCGTGGCCGCTGCACTGGACATGCTGCGATGAGCGGAGCCGACTTCGACCTCTACCAGCAGCTGGTGCTCGAGCACAAGCGCTCGCCGCGCTGCTTCGGCACGCTGCCTGCGCCCACGCACCAGGCGCGCGGTCGCAACCCTTCGTGCGGAGACGACATCGGCGTGCAGCTGCAGGTCGCGGGCGACGTGCTGCAGGACATCCGCTTCGAAGGCCGCGGCTGCGCCATCTGCATCGCCTCGGCATCGATGATGAGCGAGGCCGTGCGCGGGCAGAAGCTGGACGATGCCAAGGACCTTCAGCAGCGCTTTCGCGCCGTCATCACGGGCGAGATCGAACCCGAGGAGGCCAACCTCGGCAAGCTGGTGAGCCTGGGGGCGGTGCGCCGTTACCCGAGCCGCATCAAGTGCGCGCTGCTGGGCTGGCATGCGCTCATGCACGCGCTGCAGGATGCCGGCGGCGGCGCTGCCGCGCAGGACGATCCCGACATCGTCGTCGACCACGCCGGCGCGGCCGGCGACGCGGCGGCGCCGCCCACACCCGATGGAGCACCCCGATGAGGTTGCAGCAGGAAAAGACCACGACCACGCGCAGCGTGCAGGCGCGCTGCGTTCCCAGCGGCGAGCAGATCGAGGTACCCGCCGGCACCACCGTGACCATCACGCAGGCGCTGGGCTCGAGCTTCAGCGTCATCGCCGGCGGGCAGCTCGTACGCATCGACGGCGCCGATGCCGACGCCATCGGCCGCGCCGTGCCGCCGCCGCCGCCGACGCTGCCCAAGGGCGCCTCCATCGAGGAGGCCAAGGAACTCGTCTGGGAGACGCTCAAGACCTGCTACGACCCGGAGATCCCGATCGACATCGTCGAGCTCGGCCTGGTGTACCGCTGCGACCTCGAGCCGCAGGAGGACGGCCGCTTCAAGGTCGAGATCGACATGACGCTGACCGCGCCGGGATGCGGCATGGGCGAGGTCATCGCCAACGAGGTCGCCGACAAGGTGCTGGCGCTGCCGGCAATCTCGCAGGTCGACGTGCAGATGGTCTTCGACCCGCCCTGGGATCGCTACCGCCTCTCCGAGGTGGCGCGGCTGGCGCTGGGGATGTAGGGCAGGGCGCGGCGAGCGGGCGATCGGGAACAGGGACGAGCATGCGGCTGGCCGACTACACCGACTATGCCTTGCGCGTGCTCTTGTACTGCGCGCGCCACGACGAGCGCCTGGTGACGGTGGCCGAGATCGCCGAGCAGCAGGGCCTGGCGAAGAACCATGTGATGAAGATCGTCGCCGACCTCGCGCACGCCGGCCTGCTGGAGACGGTGCGCGGGCGCAGTGGCGGCGTGCGTCTGATGCGCCCGGCGCGCGAGATCCGCATCGGTGACGTCGTGCGCCTGGGCGAGACCGACCTGCGCCTCACCGAGTGCTTCGACGAGCGCAGCAATGCCTGCAAGCTGACGCCGGAGTGCCGCCTGCGCGGCGTTTTCGCGCGGGCGCTGCACGCGTTCTTCGGCGTGCTCGACGCCATCACGCTGGCCGAACTCGCCGGTTCGGCGCCACGCCGGTCCAAGCCCTCGAACGAGCCTGCACCCGCCTAAAGCCGGCGCCGGCACGCAATCCCTTCCGATGAACATGAGCACCGAACGATTTCCTGCCTTCTACGCGCAGGCCCCGCGCATCCGCGTGCACGATCCGCTGGCCGCCTTCCTCGGCGCCGCCGAGGAAGGCGTGCTCGACTACGGCTATGGCGATGCCGTGCGCCTGGCCGGTCATTCGTGCCCGACGGTGGCCGGAGCCTGGCTCATGGCGCGCGCGGCGCTCGCCGCGCTCTACCCGGACACCTTGCCCGAGCGCGGCGGCGTCGTCGTCGAGTTCTCGGATGCGGCCGATCAGGGCGTGACGGGCGTGATCGCACGCGTCGTCTCCTTGCCCACGGGCGTTGCCGGCGACGAGGGCTTCAAAGGCATCGCGGGGCGCTTCACGCGCAGCGGGCTGCTGCGCTTTGCCGCGCCGATCCGCGGCGAGATGCGCGTCACGCGAAGCGACGGTGGCGGTGCCGTCGATGTGCGCACGCAGATCGGGATCGTTCCGGGTGACCCGGGCATGCGCAGCGCGATGATCGGCGCATTGGACGGCGACGCCGACTCGCTCGCCGCCTTCGGTGCGATGTGGCAGGAGCGGGTGCGCCGCCTGCTGCTGGAGCACGCGGACGACCCCGAGGTGGTCATCGTCACCAGGGTGCCGGCCGGCGGCTGACGCGCAGGCAGGCGCTTCGCCCCGGCCTGCGCGTCAGGAAGGCCGGGCGGGGCGGATGGGGACCGTCCGCCACGGCCCCGGGCTCAGGGCTTGGGCTGGTTGCGCAGGTCGCGCACGCGCACGGCCTTTCCCTGCGATCGCGGGATGGCTCCCGGGGCCAGCACGTCGACGTGCGCGGAGATGCCGACGATGGCCTTGATGTGGTGCGCCGCATCGGCTGCCAGCAGCGGGTACTGCTCGGTCGGCACCGAGGGCAGGGCCTCGATCTCCATGCGCACGGTGTCGAGCACGCCCTCGCGCATCAGCACGAGCTGGTAGTGCGGGGCGATGCCCGGGCGGCCGACCAGCACCGCCTCCAGCTGCGAGGGGTAGACGTTGACGCCGCGGATGATGAGCATGTCGTCGTTGCGGCCGGTGACGCGCAGGATGCGCACGTGGGTGCGGCCGCAGGAGCAGGTCTCGCGCGCCAGGCGCGTGATGTCGCGCGTGCGGTAGCGGATCATCGGCAATGCCTGCTTGGTGAGCGTGGTGATGACGAGTTCGCCGGGCTCGCCCTCGGGCACGCGCTTGCCGGTGTCGGGATCGATGGTCTCGAAGAGGAAGTGGTCCTCCCAGCCGTGCAGGCCGTTGCGGTGCTCGCACTCGCAGGCCACGCCCGGGCCCATGATCTCGGAGAGGCCGTAGATGTCGCGTGCCTTCAGGCCCATGCGCGCCTCGATCTCGTCGCGCATGGCCTCGCTCCAGGGCTCGGCGCCGAAGACGCCGACGGCCAGTCCGCATTGGCGCAGGTCCACGCCCTGCTGCTCGGCGACCTCGGCGATGGCCAGCGCGTAGGAGGGCGTCGAGCACAGCACGCGCGGGCGGAAGTCGGCCATCAGCGTGACCTGGCGCTCGGTGCCGCCGCCCGAGACCGGCACCACCGTGGCGCCCAGCCGGGTGGCGCCGTCGTGCGCGCCCAGCCCGCCGGTGAAGAGGCCGTAGCCGTAGGCGTTGTGCACGATGTCGCCGGGCCGTGCGCCGGCGCCGAAGAGCGAGCGCGCGACGAGGTCGGCCCAGTTGGAGAGATCCTGCGCCGTGTAGCCGACGACGGTCGCCTTGCCGGTCGTGCCCGAGGAGGCGTGGATGCGCGCCAGTTCGGTGCGCGGGCGCGCGAAGAGGCCGAAGGGATAGTTGTCGCGCAGGTCGGTCTTGACGGTGAAGGGCAGCTTCTGGAGGTCGTCGAGCGACTTGATGTCGTCGGCGCTCTTCAGTCCCGTGGCCGCCAGCCGCGGCTTGTGCCAGGGCACGTGCTCCCAGGCGTTGCGCACGCTCTCGCGCAGGCGCTGCAGCTGCAGCTGCTCGAGCTTCTCGCGCGGCAACGTCTCGACGTCGGCGTGCAGGAAGTCGGATTGGTTCCGGGTGGAGGCGACGGTCTCGGTCATGAGGGCTTCCTCTGATCGTTGGGCGGCGTGGAGGTACTTGGGGTCGATGGAGCGTGCCGGCCCCAGCGCCGCCCCGGTGCGGGGGGCGCTGCGGCGAGGGCGATAACTTAGCGTCCGCCGCGCACGGGCAGATGCGGTAGCGCAAAACCTTGGTTGAATGCCGCGCGCGTGATGAGCATGAACTTGAAGAAGGAGCCCGCCGCCGTGGACAAAAGGCCCGTGAGCACCTGCAGCGGCAGCTTGACCGCCGCCGGCAGCGGCGTCAGCCAGACGATCAGCACCAGCGCCAGCGGCAGCAGGCTGCCGGCGAGGTAGCCCGGCTTGGTGCGATCCACCGCGCGCAGCGAGGCCGGCCGCTTCTGCAGCGCGGCGGCCAGCTTGCTGTACCAGCCGCTGCCGGCGACGAAGCGCAGCAGCAGCAGCAGGCCCAGCGCCGGCCAGGCCCAGGCCGGCCCCTGGCCCCACCAGGGCGCGAGCGCCCAGTACAGGCCCGCACCCTCGGCGAGCCCGGTGGCGACGATGAGCGGCACGATGCGCGGCTCGCGCCAGGAGGGGATGCCCTTGCTCGCCTTCAGGATGCGCGCCTGGCAGTAGAGGAAGGCGGCGGCGAAGAGCGCGGCCAGCGGCTGCACCTGCGGCCACAGCAGGCTGGCCGCGCCGCTGGCCATGAGCAGCGGCGCCACCGCCGCCTCGCGCGACATCCACGAGGTGTGCGGGTGGAAGAAGACGTTGATGGCGCGCAGCGGGCGCCCGATCTCCGCCCACACGCACAGCAGCCCGGTGCCGATGAGTGCCAGCGCCAGGAAGATCAGCACCAGGCGCAGCGTGCCTTCGGCGCCGGCCACGGTCGAGAACAGCAGCAACCCGCAGCCGGCGCCGCCGCCCATGAAGTTGCCCGCGGCGCGCTCGTCCCAGTGCAGTTGCTGCCAGGGCTTGGGGCCGTAACTCATCGGCTGCTCTCCTTGTCGTCGTCCCGGCCGTCCTTGGCATCCCACAAGTAGTAGAAGTTGGGCTTGGTGCCCAGCTCCTCGTGCATGCGGAAGTGCTTGTTCTCGGCCAGCAGCTGCGAGACGTTGCTGTCCGGATCGTCGACGTCGCCGAAGGCCAGCGCCTGCGCCAGGCACGAGTTGACGCAGGCCGGCGTGGCCGCCGGATCGACGCCGGGCGTGAGGCCGTTCTCGAGGCCGTAGTCGATGCGGTCGACGCAGAAGGTGCACTTGGTCGCCACGCCGATGCGCTCCTCGTCGAAGCGCGCCTGCTCGTGCTCGGCCATCTTGCCGTAGGCGAAGGTCGGCTTCTCGGTCTTGTAGCGCGCCTGGTAGGGGCAGGCCACGGCGCAGTAGGCGCAGCCGATGCACAGGTCGTAGTCGATGGTGACGATGCCGTCGGGCCGCTTCTTCGTCGCCGTGCTCGGGCACACCTCCATGCACGGCGGGTCGTCGCAGTGCTGGCAGCCGGTGGGCACGAAGACGCGCTGCACGTTCGGGAACTCGCCCACCTCCATGTCGAGCACGCGCCGCCACTGCACGCCCGGCGGCGTGGCGTTGGCGTGCTTGCACGAGGCGGTGCAGGTCTGGCAGCCCACGCAACGGCGCAGGTCGGCCACCATGGTCCAGCGCGTCATGCCGGCACCCTCCGTCGGCCCGCGGGGGCCTTGCTGACCTTCACGCGCACGAGGTCGGCGCCCGAGCCGGTGGCGTCGGTGAGGTCCAGCGACATCTCGGCCAGCGTGTTCAGGCTGGGCACGCCGAAGTCCTTGGCCAGCGGTGTCGCCCAGTGGTCGAACTGACCGACGAGCAGCAGCGTGTCGGGGCGTATGCCCTGACGCAGCACGACCAGGCCGCGCGTGCTGCGCCGCGGCGTGGCGATGTCGACCCAGTCGCCTTCCTCCACGCCCAGCTTCTCGGCCGCGGCCGGGTTCATGACGACGCCGTTGTGCCCGGCGACGTTGCCGGCCACCTCGCGGATCATCTGCATGGCGACGTTGCCGCCCCAGGCGTACTGCATGCTGCGCGCGGTGACGAGCCAGAACGGATAGTCCGCGGGCTGGCCGCCGGCCTTGGCGACGCTGGCCTCCCACAGGCTCGGGAAGTCCTTCCACGGCGGCAGCGCCTGGTACTCCTCGAGCTGCTTGTCCCACCAGTGCATGTCGTTCTCGTGCAGGCGGCGGCCGAGCTCGGCGCCCACGCGCTTGAGCCTTTCCTGATAGGGCATCTCGAAGCGCAGGCCCTTCTCGACCACGGTCGGGTAGAGGTACCAGAGGTCGCGCGGGAAGGGCCGCGTCTTGAAGCCGTTCTCCTTCCACCACTCGAGGCCCAGAACCTCGGCGCCCTCGGTGAGCTCGGCGCTGGCGGCCTTGCAGGCGGCGTCCCAGATCTCGTCGCGCGTGTGCGCCACCGTCGGCTCGAGCGAGAAGTCGCCCCATTCACCGTCGAGCTTGACGCCGCAGGTGCCGCGGTTGATGGCGGCGTTGTACTTCTCGAGCAGGCCGCAGCGCTTGGCGAGCTCGGTGCAGATGTCGGTGAAGTCGCGCGCCTGCCCGCGCGTCTGCACCGCCGGCTGGCGCAGCGCGAAGCCCTCGTGGTCCCAGAACTGTTCCTGGTACTTGGTGGCCGCCAGGCGCAGCAGCTGCAAGCCCTCGAGGTCGGTGGCGTCGGGCAGCAGGACGTCGGCGAAGTGGTTGCTCTCGTCGTGCGTGTAGGCGAAGGCGACGACGAAGGGGAAGCGCGCGATCTTGTCGGTCACGCCCTTGGTGTCCCAGAAGGAGATCGCCGGGTTGGTGCGGTAGACGAACCAGACGTCCGGCGGCTCCACCTTGGGCAGGCCCTTGGGCGTGTTGTCGAGGAACATCCACGAGAAGTGCGTCGGCCCGAGCGCCTGCGCCCAGGCGTTGTTGCCGGTCAGCGGCACCATCGTCTTGTAGGCGTTGCGGATGTTGGGCTGCGCCGACCACTTCTCCTTCGAGGTCGGGTTGAAGGGGTAGTCCATGAGCCCGTCGGTGCCGGCCTTCACGCTCTCGTGGCGCTCGGCCATCGGCCGCACCAGGCGCACCGTGGTGCCGATGGTGCCGCCGGGCACCTCGAGCGCGCCCACGAGCGTGGCCAGCAGCGTGCGCGCCCAGCAGCACTCGTAGCCGCCCCAGCCGTTGTTCACCGTCTTGCCCAGCGTCACCGCCACCGGGCGGAAGGGCAGGGTCTTGCCGTTGATCTCGATCGTCTGGCCGACGCAGGCGTGGCTCAGGTACTCGTTGGCGATCTGGCGCATGTCGCTGGCGGGCACGTCGCAGATGCCTTGCGCCCACTCGGGCGAGTAGGGCTTCATGTGCGCGACCAGCTTGTCGAAGGCGGTCTCGCCGACGAGCATGCCCTCGGCAATGACCTCCTGGTCGGCGCCGATCTCGACGGCGTCGACCTCGACCCTGGCCGACAAGGCCTCGCGGATGCCGGGCGTGTCGTGCGGCACGGCGCGGCCGCCGGCCTCGTCCCAGAGCAGCGGCTTGCGCGTGGCGCGATCGCGCAGGTAGTAGCCGTGCGGGCCGACCAGGTAGGGCGAGCTCGTGTGCCGCGCCAGGTGCTGCAGATCGAGCTGCTCGCGCGGCGCCTCGTGCAGCATGACGTGGATGAGCGCGTAGAGGAAGGCGGCGTCGGTCTTGGGGCGGATCGGCACCCACTTGGCCGAGCAGGCGCCCGTCACCGAGAGGTGCGGCTCGACCTGCACGCGCTTCATGCCGCGGATGCGCGCGTCGGCGTGGCGCCAGATGCCGACCACGCCGCCCGCGGCCTCGATGTTGTTGCCGCAGGAGATGAGGTAGTTGCAGCTGGGCGTGTCCGGCGCGACGATGAAGGCGCGGTGCCAGAGCTCGCCGTAGAGGTGCTCGGAGTGGTAGCACTTGACGCCCTGGCCGGAGCCGAAGCCCATGTCCACCGGGCCCCAGGCGGCGAGGAAGGCCGGGAAGGTGCCCATGTAGAACTGCGGCGTGCCGCCGCCGCCGAAGCTGGCCGCCAGCCGCGGGTAGCCCGAGGCGTCGGTCAGGCCCTCGGCGCGCAGGCGGTTGAGCTGCGCGGCGATGAGGTCGAAGGCCTCGTCCCAGCCGATGGGCACGAAGCCCGGATCCTCGTCGCGCCCCTTCTTCGGATTGCTGCGCTTCATCGGCGTCAGGATCCGGTTCGGGTTGTAGGTCTTCTGGATCAGGCCGAAGGCCTTGACGCAGACCTTGCCGCCGCCGGGGTGCACTTCGGCGGCGCAGAAATTGGGTTCGACCTCGGTGGCGACACCGTTCTCGACCTTCACCGTGAGCAGGTCGGGCCCGGCCACGCACTGGTAGCAGTAGGTGGGGACGCGCTTCACGCCCTCGGGGTCGCGGGGCTTGACCACGCGCGGGGCGATGCCGATCGGTTCCGGGGCGTTCATGCGAGCCTCTCTCTCTGCACCTGCGGTGCCGTCCTTCGCCGGGACCCGATCGCGCGCTCACGGGTGAGGGCAAAGAGAGCCGCGGTGCCGGCGCCGGCCTGGGCGGTGTGCATCATCGTGTTGCGTCCTGGGGATGAGTGGTGCGGTCGATCGTCCCGCGACACTCCGGTCGAGGCAATACTGGAACTTTGGTACCCGAATGCAGAATTTGGATTGACTCAGAGCAAACGGGAGACTTTGCATAAGGGAAAGTCCCAGGGCCAAAGGCGATGCCGCCAGCCCGGGCCGCGCGCCGCGCGGCGGACGCGCCGTCAACCGGCGATCGCGGACTCGTTGGCGGCGTCGCGACCGCGGCCGAAAAGGCTGCGCACCAGTTCGCGCAGCCAGCGCTGGGCCGGGTCGGCGCTGACGCTTTCGTGCCAGAGCATCACGACGTCGTAGCCGACGCCGTCGGGCAGCGTCCAGGCGCGCAGTCCGTGGCGGCCGGCCTCGGCGTCGGCGAACATCTGCGGCACGATGGCGACCAGGTCGGTGCCATGGACGAGCGCCGGCACGGCGCCGAAATGGCGCAGACGAACGCAGCTCGTGGCAGCCAGGCCCAGCCGTTCGAGCAGGCGCTGCACGCTGCCGAGCAGGCTTTCGGTCGGTGCCGCCAGCGCCAGCGCCGCCTGTGCCAGCTGGGCGCGCTCCAGCCGCTGCGCCGGTGCCGGCTGCGGCGGCTGCCAGTCCTTGTCGGTCAGCGCCACGTAGTGCTCGTGAAAGAGCAGTTCACCGATCACGCCCTGGTGCTCGGCCGCGAGCATGCCGATGGCGAGGTCGATCTCGCGCGACTCCAGCGCCGCGCTCACGCGCTCGGCATCGACGGCTTCGTTGGTGAGGCGGCTCGCGGGCGAGAGCCGGCGCACCTGGCGCGCCAGCGTGGGCATGAACATCATCTCGCCCAGGTCGCTGAGCGAGAGGCGCCAGTGCACGCCGTCGGTCTCGGGGTCGAAGCTCTGGCCGCGGCAGAGCGCGCTCTCCAGCTCCAGCAGGTGCGCCGCCACCAGCGGCGTGATGCGCTGCGCCAGCCGCGTCGGGTGCAGGCCGGTCGGCGAGCGCACGAAGAGGGCGTCTCCGAAGCAGTGGCGCAGCCGCGCGAGCGCGTTGCTGGTGGCCGATTGCGAGAGTGCGAGCTGGCAACCCGCCTCGGTCACCGAGCCGGTGCGGTGGATGGCGCAGAGCACGCGCAGCAGGTTGAGGTCGAGCTGGCGGAAGTTCAGTGCCATGGTCCGGATCCCCATTCGCCGCGTCGATGCGGCGGATTCGCTCAATCCATTGGCCCGCGCTCGCGACGGGCACTAGATTGCGCCCTGCGCCGAACCCGGGCCACGTCGCGTGCACGGCGCGCCAGCCTGCCCGACGCGCGCGGGTTGCCGCCTTTGTCGCCCGCACGCCTTGGCGGCAACCTGCCGAACGTAGTCACCCTCCCGACGCATCGCATTGCACCAGATCAAAGCCAATTCGGGTATTGCGGTACCAAATTGAACCTTTGCAAGTGAAACATTCCGCTCGAAGCAGGCGATCGGAATCACCGACGACAAGGAGACAAAGCTCGTGAGCAACCGCATCGTCCGACGCGAACAGTTCTCCGACCTCACCTTCCTCTGGGAGATCGAGGCACCCGACGTCGCCGACGCCGCCGAGCCCGGGCACTTCGTGATGGTGCGCCTGCACGAGGACGGCGAGCGCATCCCGCTCACCGTGGCCGACTTCGACCGCGAGCGCGGCACCATCACCATCGTCGTGCAGGCTTTGGGCAAGACGACGGCGGCGATGCGCGACCAGTACGCCGAGGGCGACGAGGTTCTGGACTTCGTCGGGCCGCTCGGGCTGCCGCAGCACATCGAGAAGGCCGGGCACGTCGTGCTCGTGGGCGGCGGCCTGGGCGTGGCGCCGGTGTTCCCGCAGCTGCGTGCGTTCAAGGAGGCGGGCAACCGCACCACCTGCATCGTCGGCTTTCGCGACGCCTCGCGCCGCTTCTGGCTGGACAAGCTCGGCGCCTGGGCCGATGAGCTGATCGTCTGCACCGACGACGGCAGCGCCGGGCGCGCCGGCTACGTCGACGCCGCGCTCACCGAACTGCTGCAGCGCGACCCGGCCGACCTCGTCGTCGCCATCGGCCCCATGCCGATGATGCGCGCCTGCGCCGACGCCTCGCGACCCTTCGGCGTGCGCACGATGGTGTCGCTGAACACCATCATGGTCGACGGTACCGGGATGTGCGGCTCCTGCCGCGTCACCGTCGGCGGCAAGGTGCAGTTCGCCTGCGTCGACGGCCCCGACTTCGACGCGCACCAGATCGACTTCGACGAGCTGATCGCGCGCCAGCGCCGCTTCAAGGCGCAGGAGGAGCAGGCCAACGCCGACCACGCGCACGTCTGCAGCCTCGAGGAGCTGCTCGTCAAGCAGGGCAAGCGCACCTACAAGAAGTACGCCGCGCTCGAACGCACGCAGGTGCCCATGCCCGAGCGCGACCCCGAGGAGCGCTCGGCAACGTTCGACGAGGTCAACCTCGGCTACGCGCAGATCGACGCGTTGCGCGAGGCCGAGCGCTGCATCCAGTGCGCCAAGCCGACCTGCGTCGAAGGCTGCCCGGTACGCATCGACATCCCGCGCTTCATCCGCCACCTGCTGCTGCGCGACCTGCCTTCGGCGCTCTCGGCGATCCACGACTCCAGCCCCTTCCCCTCGATCTGCGGGCGCGTGTGTCCGCAGGAGAGCCAGTGCGAGGCGCAGTGCATCCTCGTGAGGGCGAAGATGGAGCCGGTGGCCATCGGGCGTCTCGAGCGCTTCGTCGGCGACCATGCGCCGGTGCCGGCGGTGCGAGCGCCGGAGCCAGACCGCGAACCCTGCGGGCGCGTGGCCATCGTCGGCTCGGGCCCGGGCGGCCTGGCGGCGGCGGCCGACCTCGTCAAGCTCGGCGTCGACGTCACCGTCTTCGAGGCCTTGCACGTCGTCGGCGGCGTGCTGCGCTACGGCATCCCCTCCTTCCGCCTGCCGCGCAGCATCATCGACCGCGAGTTGAAGCAGCTGCGCGACGCGGGCGTGAAGTTCATGACCAACAAGGTCATCGGCAAGACCTTCCGCATCGACCAGCTGATGGACAAGATGGGTTTCGACGCCGTCTTCATCGCCGCCGGCGCGGGCGCGCCGACCTTCCTCGGCATCCCGGGCGAATCGGCCGGGCAGGTGTTCTCGGCCAACGAGTTCCTCACGCGCGTGAACCTCATGGGCGGCGACCGCTTCCCCTACCGCGACACGCCGGTGGGCGTGGGCGAGCGCGTGGCCGTGATCGGTGCGGGCAACACCGCGATGGACTGCCTACGCACCGCGCGCCGCCTGGGGGCACAGGTGCGCTGCGTCTACCGCCGCTCCGAAGCCGAGGCGCCGGCGCGCGTGGAGGAGCTGCGCCACGCGCGAGAGGAGGGCGTGGACTTCTCCTTCCTGCACGCGCCGGTGGCCATCCTGCTCGACGAGCGCGGCGACGTGCGCGGCCTGCGCGCGCAGAAGATGATGCTCGGCGAACCCGATGCGCGCGGTCGCCGCCAGCCGGTACCGCTGGACGAGTTCGTCGAATGGCCTTGCGACAGCGTCATCTACGCCCTGGGCACGCAGGCCAATCCCATCGTCGGGCGTTCGACGCCGGGGCTCGAACTCGACAAACGCGGCTTCATCGCCGCCGACGGGCAGACGCAGGCCACCAGCATGCGCGGGGTGTTCGCCGGCGGCGACATCGTCACCGGCGGCGCCACCGTCATCCTGGCCATGGCCGCGGGCCGACGCGCCGCGCGCGCCATCGGCCACTGGCTGCAGCACGAACGCGTCGAGTGGCCGCCGCAGGTGCCGCCGCCGGCGGAATACGTCGACGCCGATGCCGCCAAGGCGTCGGCCACCGCCACCGCCTGACCGGAGCCTGACCGCCATGTTGTGCCCCAAGTGCCATCGTCCCCTGGCCGACGACAGCGAAGGCCCCTACATCTGCTGCGCCGACGCACCGAGCGAGTGGAAATGCAGCGGCTGCGGCAAGCTCAGCGAGGGCTTCGCGCTGCCCTACGGCCGCTGCCCCGACTGCGGCGGCGAACTGCAACTGTGCGAGGGCGAGCGCGCCAGCCCCGTGGGCCAGGCGCTGCACGCGCTGCGCATGGCCTTCGAGATCGAGCTCGGCGGGCGCGCCTTCTACCAGCGCGCCGCGGCGGCGGCGACGGACCCGGTGCTGCGTCAGCTCTTCGGCCGCTTCGCGGTGATGGAGGGCGAGCATATGGAGACGCTCTCGCGCCGCTACCACATCGACGTTCCCAATCCCTCGCCGGACTTCCGGCTCGAGGTCGCTGCACTCTTTGCCGACGTCGCGCATCGCCCCGAGGATCCGGAGAACCTGTTCGCCATCGCCATCGGCCTCGAGAAGCGCGCAGCGGCCTTCTTCACCGAGCACGCCCATGCCGCGCCCGAAGGCTCGGCCGAGCGCGCGCTCTTTCGCGAGCTCGCGGCCGAGGAGCGCGAGCACGCGCACACGCTGAAGACCGAGTTCGGGCGCTGGCGGCAGGGGCGCCCGGGCCTCTTCGGCGCGTCGGACGCGGTGCAGGCGACCTCGGCCGACGGCCTCATCAACGCGGCGGCCCTGCTGCTGCAGGGGCATGACCCGGAGCGCATCGCACTCGTCTGCGGCGAGCACCGGCTCACCCACGGCGAGCTGCGCGATCGCGTCGCGCGCGCCGCGGCGCTGTGGCGCCAGCGCGGCCTGGCGCGCGGGCACCGCGTGGCGATCAAGCTGCCCGACGGGCTCGATTGGGTGGTCGCGTTCCTGGCCACGATCTGGGCCGGGGGCACCGCGGTCGCCGTGAACCCCAAGGTTCCGGCGCCGGAATGGGAGTACATCCTGGAGGAAGCCGGGTTCACGGTCATCCTCGCCGAGACGGCGGAGGACACGCCGGCGCCGTGGCGCGAGCGCGTCGTGCTCGTCGACGACAGCCGCCGCCTCGTCTCGGCGATGGAGCCGATCCCGCCGCGTCTGGTCGATCCCGACACCCCGGCCTTCTGGGTGCATTCGTCGGGTACCTCGGGCAAGCCCAAGGCCGTCGTGCACGGGCACCGCTTCGCGCGCGAGATCGAGCGCGTCTCGCGCGAGCGCCTGGGAATCACCGAGAACGACCGCCTCTTCGCCAGTTCGCGCCTGTTCTTCTCCTACCCACAGACGAACAGCCTGTGGGCGGGGCTGAAGATCGGCGCCACCGTCATCCTCGACCCGCAGTGGCCCACGCCCCAGGGCGTGGCCGAGGTCGTCGCCGCGACACGGCCGACCGTGCTCTTCAGCGTACCCTCGCTTTACCGGCTGCTGCTGGCCGAAGGTCTGGGCGCGGGAATCGCCCAGGCCGGCGTGCGCCTGTGCGTCTCGGCCGGCGAAGCGCTGCCGCAGAGCCTGCGCGAGGCCTGGCGCGAGGCCACCGGCCTGCCGATGTTCGATGGCTATGGCGCCTCCGAGACGCTGGTGCTGGTGCTGACCGCGCGCGAAGGCGACGACGGCCTGCAGCCCTCGCCCGGCGTGCGCGTGAGCGCGCTCGACCCCGACAGCGCCGCCGACGGGCGGCCGACGCGGCTGCGCTTCAAGCTCGACTGCCAGGCGCTGGGCTATCTCGACCGCCCGGCCTCGCAGGCCGACAGCTTCCGCGACGGCGCCTTCTGTCCCGCCGACCTCTTCGTCGCCACCGAAGGCGGCGGCTGGCGCTTCGCCGGGCGCGAGGACACGCTGCTCAAGATCAAGGGCCGCTGGGTGAACCTCAACGACGTCGAGGAGCGCCTGAGCGCCGGCACGCCGAGCCTCGTCGAAGGCGCGGCGGTGCGCATCACCGACGCCGACGGCTTCGACTCGCTGGCGTATTTCTACGTCGCGCGCGAGGGCCAGCGGGATGCCGTCGAGCGCGAACTCGCCACGCGCAGCCAGACGCTGCCGCAGTACCAGCGCCCGCGCTGGCTGCAGCCGGTCGACGCCATTCCGCGTACGGCCACCGGCAAGCTGCTGCGGCGCAAGCTCGCCGAACTGCTCGGAGAGGAGACGGCATGAGCCGGCAGCGCCTGTCCACGAGGCGCGAGGGTGCGGCCCTCGTGGTCACGCTCGAACGCCCGCCGGTGAACGCCGTCGACGACCGCCTGCTCGTCGAACTGGATGAGGCCATCGACCTCGCCGAAGCGGACGAGGGCGTCTGTGTCCTGCACCTGCGCAGCGCGCACAAGGTCTTCTGCGCCGGCGCCGACCTCGAGCTCATGCGTCAGAGCATCGCCACGCCCGAAGGCCGCAACCGCATGGTCGGCGTGGTGCTGGAGATGCAGCGCGTGTTCGCGCGCCTGGAGAACCTTTCCTGCGTGACCCTGGCCGAGATCGGCGGCGCGGCACTGGGCGGCGGCTTCGAGCTGGCGCTGGCCTGCGACTGGCGCATCGCCGCCGACGAGGCGCGCGTGGGCCTGCCCGAGGCCGGCCTGGGCCTGCTCGCCGCCGCCGGCGGCACGCAGCGCCTGACGCAGCTCGTCGGCGTGGGCACGGCGCGCCGCCTCATCCTCGGCAGCGAGACGCTCACCGGCCAGGAGGCGCTGCGCCTGGGCCTCGTGCAGTGGTCGCTGCCGCGCGCCGAGCTGCCCGAGGCCGCGCGCGCGCTGGCCGCGCGCTGCGGCACGCTGCCGCGCCACACCCTGGCCGAGACCAAGCGCTGCATCGCGCTCGCCGCGGCCGCGCGCGGCGACGGCTTCGCCGCCGAGATCGCGGCGACGCGGCGGCTTTACGATCATCCCGAGACGCGGCGCCGCGTCTCGTCCTTTCTCGACAAGAGCACTTCCACCCCGAAGGAGAAACCATGACGCTCAAGAACAAGCTCGCGGTCGTCACCGGTGCCGCATCCGGCATCGGTCGCGCCACCGCCACCGCTCTTGCCGCCGCCGGCGCGAAGGTGATCGTCGCCGACATCGCTGCCGAGCCCGGCGAGAAGGCCGCGGCCGAACTGCGCGCCGCCGGTCACCAGGCCCAGTACCTGGGCGTGGACATGACCTCGAACGACTCGATCGCCGCCTTCGCGCAGGCGCTGACGGCGCAGCACGGTGCCGCCGACATCCTCGTCAACGCCGCCGGCTGGGGCCGCACCGCCCCCTTCTGGGAAGGCACGCCCGACTTCTGGGACAAGGTCATCGCGCTCAACTTCGTCGGTCCGATGACGCTCACCAAGGCGCTGCTGCCGGCGATGATCGAGCGCAGCAGCGGCAAGATCGTCAACGTCGCCAGCGACGCCGGCCGCGTCGGCAGCCTGGGCGAGACGGTGTACTCCGGCGCCAAGGGCGGCCTGATCGCCTTCACCAAGTCGCTCGCGCGCGAGGTCGCGCGCTACAAGATCAACGTCAACTGCGTCTGCCCCGGTCCGACCGACACGCCGCTCATGGCAGCGGTGCCCGACAAGGTGAAGGACGCGCTCACCAAGGCCATTCCCATGCGACGCCTGGGTCAGCCGCAGGAAGTCGCCGACGCCATCGTCTTCTTCAGCGGCAGCGGCTCGGATTTCGTCACCGGCCAGGTGCTGAGCGTCAGCGGCGGGCTGACGATGGTCGGTTGAGGTGGTCATGAGCTACTCACTGCCCGAATTCCTCGCACATGCGATCGCCCTCGAGCGCGAGGCCGCCGAGCGCTACCTCGAACTCGCGGACATGATGGAGTCCTACCGCAACGACGAGGTCTCGCAACTCTTCCGCGACATGGTGCGCTACTCCAACCTGCACCACGATTCGATCGTCGAGCGTGCCAAGGGCATCGCGCTGCCGACGCTGCGCAGCTGGCAGTACCGCTGGCGCCAGCCGCCCGAGGTCGGCGGCGACGAAGCCTTCGACCCTGGGCTCAACGCCTACGATGCGCTGCGCTATGCGCGCGAGAACGAGGTGCGCGCGCGCGACTACTACGCGCAGGCCGGAGCCCAGTCCACCGACCCCGAAGTCAAGCGCCTGGCCGCCGAGTTCGCCGCCGAGGAGGCCGAGCATGTGCAGGCGCTGGACGACTGGCTGGCGCGCACACCGCGCCCTTCGGCGACCTGGTCGCACGACCCCGACCGCAGCGCCACGGCCTGAGGCGCAGGACCCACGCACACCGATCCACCGTTCAAACACCCAGGAGAACCACGATGAAGCGACTGCAGCTCGCCGGCTACCAGGCTAGGCACTTCCAGTATTCGGTCAACGGCAAGGTGGCCACCATCAGCCTCAACCGCCCCGAGCGCAAGAACCCGCTCACCTTCGATTCCTACGGCGAGCTGCGCGACCTCTTCCGCGAGATGTGCTACGCCACCGACATCAAGGCCATCGTCTTCGCCGGCGAAGGCGGGAACTTCTGCAGCGGCGGCGACGTGCACGAGATCATCGGCCCGCTGGTGAAGATGGACATGCCCGAGCTGCTCGAGTTCACGCGCATGACCGGCGACCTGGTGAAGGCCATGCGCCAGTGCCCGCAGCCCATCATCGCCGCCATCGACGGCATCTGCACCGGCGCCGGCGCCATGATCGCCTGCGGCTCGGACATGCGCCTGTCCACCGCGCGCAGCAAGCTCGCCTTCCTCTTCGTGCGCGTGGGCCTGGCCGGCGCCGACATGGGTGCCTGCACGCTGCTGCCGCGCCTCATCGGCCTCTCGCGCGCGGCCGATCTGCTCTACACCGGCCGTACCGTGGGCGGCGAGGAGGCAGCGCAGATGGGCTTCTACAACCGCCTCGTCGAGCCCGAGCAGCTGCTTGCCGAAGCGCAGGCGCTGGCGCAAAGCCTGGCCGAGGGCCCGACCTTCGGCCACGCCATGACCAAGACCATGCTCTGGCAGGAGTGGAACTCGGGTCTGGGCGAGTGCATCGAGGCCGAGGCGCAGGCGCAGGCGATCTGCATGCAGACCAAGGACTTCGAGCGCGCCTACCACGCCTTCGCCGCCAAGCAGAAGCCCGTCTTCGAAGGCAACTAAAGACCACCCCGCCGAGGCCGCCATGCCCGCCACGCCCGCCGACCTTGCCTGGCCCTTCTTCGACGACGGCCATCGCGCCTTCGTGCCGCAGCTCGAACGCTGGATCGCCGACGAGCTGCCGGCGCTGCTGGAAGGTTCCGAGGACAGCCTGGACGCCTGCTACGCCTGCGTGCAGCGTCTGGTGCAGTCGCTGGGACGCGCGGGCCTGCTGCGCGCCTGCGTGCCGGCTGCCTACGGCGGCCTGCGCGAGAGCTTCGACGTGCGCACGCTGGCGCTGGCGCGCGAGACGCTGGCGCGGGCTTCGGGCCTGGCCGACTTCGCGCTCGCCATGCAAGGCCTTGGCAGCGCACCGGTGACGCTGTTCGGCAGCGCGGCGCAGAAGGCCGCGCTGCTGCCGGGCGTGGCCGCGGGGAGCACCATCACCGCCTTCGCGCTCTCCGAGCCCGACGCCGGCTCCGACGTCGCGGCCATGAGCGCGACGGCGCAGCGCCTGCCCGGGGGCGGCTGGCGGCTGGACGGCGTGAAGACCTGGATCTCGAATGCCGGCATCGCCGACCACTACGTCATCTTCGCGCGCAGCGGCGAAGCGCCCGGCGCGCGCGGCATCTCGGCCTTCATGGTCGATGCCAGGACGCCGGGCCTGGACGCGAGCGAGCGCATCCCGGTGATCGCGCCGCACCCGCTGGGCCTCGTCAAGCTGAACGACTGCCGCGTCGGCGACGCGGCGCTGCTGGGCGAGCCCGGGCAGGGCTTCAAGATCGCCATGGGCACGCTGGACAGCTTTCGCACCACGGTCGGCGCCGCCGCCCTGGGCTTCGGCCGGCGCGCGCTGGACGAAGCCGTGCGGCGCGCGCACGCGCGGGCGATGTTCGGCAAGACGCTGGCCGACTTCCAGATGACGCAGCAAAAGGTCGGCCAGATGGCGGTCGCGCTCGACGCCTCCGCGCTCATGGTCTACCGCGCCGCCTGGACCAAGGACGTGCAGCAGGTGCGCGTCACGCGCGAGGCCTCGATGGCCAAGCTCTACGCCACCGAAGCCGCGCAGAAGGTCATCGACGGCGCCGTGCAGCTCTTCGGCGGCCTGGGCGTCGTGCACGGCTCGGTGGTCGAGCGCCTCTACCGCGAGATCCGCGCCCTGCGCATCTACGAGGGCGCGAGCGAAGTACTGGAGCTCATCGTCGGCGCGCGCACGCTGCAGGACGCGCTGGGGAAGGCCGGGGTCTGAGAGCGGCCGCTGCCCGCGCGCGGCAGCGTCAAAGCGCGCGCCGGAACGCCAGGCGTGGCGAGTTGCCGAAGCCGCAGGCGACGAGGAAGCCCAGCAGCGCCGTCTGCGTCAGCTGCACCGACGTTTCGACCGCATCCACGCGCAGCGCGCCCAGGTTGGCGAAGAGCTGCGCCATCAGCGCGCGACCGATGCCGCGGTGCGCGTAGGCGGCGTCGACGCCCAGGGTGTCGATCACGGCCACCGGCTCGGGGCGGCCGAAGTCGCCCAGGTCGACGCGCGCCATCAGGTAGCCGACCACGGTGCCGTCGCAGTGCGCGCACAGCGAGGCGCGGATGGCGCGGTCGCGCTCGGCCTCCGCCAGGCGCGCCGCGAGATCTTCGCGCCGCTCGCCGCCGGTCTGCTCGCGGTCGATGCGCACGACGGCGTCGAGATCGGCCGTGGTCATCGCGCGCACGTCCGCGCCGTGGCGCGCGAAGCGCTCCTGGTCGTTGGCCTCGGAACGGCCGAAGTCGACCTCGCGCCCGGGGCCCGCGCCGGGCTCGATCGACAAGGGGCCGTCGCGCTCGCCATAGAGCGCGCTGTTGCCGACGCGGCCTTCGAGGACGAGGCTGTTCGTGAGCTCGAAACCCATCGCCGCGAACCAGGCGAGCAGGCCGCTGCGCTTCCACGAGGCCACGGTGCGCGCCTCGACCGCGCCGCGGCGCTGGCCCCAGCCCTGCAGCGCCTCGAACAGGCGCCGGCCGACGCCCGCGCGCGCGAGCTCCGGGCGCAGCCCCATGAGCTCGATGCGCAGCGAGGCCTGGCGCTGGCCGAAGTCGCCGCTCACCAGTCGTGCCGTCATGTAGCCGGCGAGTTCGTTGTCGCAGATGGCGCCGAACTGCGCGTGGCGCTCGGGCTGCTGCTGCGCCGCGCGCAGCCGCGTCTCGATGTAGTCGCGCCGCGTTCGGCCCTCGAAGACGGCGTCCATCGCGACCACCGTCTCGAGGTCGCTGCTTTGCAGCGGACGGATGGTGACCTTGTCGGCATCGGCAGCGGGCTGGGCCATGGAGCAGTCTCCTTGGGGGTTGGGGGAGGTCGTGTCGAACGGGTGCGTCCCGCTCCGCGAGGCCGGCGGCCTACGCGCCCGAGGCGTAGACGAAGGCGAGCTCGCGGTCCGTCTCGTCGTCCAGCATGTCCTCGAGCAGGGGCAGGAGCGCCATCGTCTCCTTCTGGATATGCGCCACCTGGCGCTCGACGAGTTCCTTCGTGAGGCGCACCAGCGTCGGCCGCTGGCCGTCGCTGAGCTTTCCCGCCGCGAGCTGCTCGGCCAGCGGCAGCAATTCCTCGGCGACCATGCGGATGGTGCCGTGCTCCTCGGCCAGCAGCGAGGCGAGCTCGCCGTCCCCCGCTTCCATCATGCGCGGGAAGAGCTCGCCTTCCTCGAAGCCGAAGTGGTGGCCGATCTCGTGCTCGAGCTGACGCACCAGGGAGGAGGCAAGGCCGTCCAGCGCGGCGGCGTCGCCGCTGGCGAGTGCGTTGCTCACGCGGTCGAGCAGCGCGATGCTGTTGCGGTGGTCGTCGTCGAGCTGGCGCGAAACCTGGCGCATGAAGGTCATGGGATCGGTCCTGAAGGTTGACTCTCGATGACCCCATTGTGTGAGGGGAATGCGCCGCGTTCTTTGACCCCTCTCATTTCGGCGGCTCGGCCATGGCCCGCGCCAGGCGCCGCAGCAGCCCCGCGAAGAAGACGAGGAAGGCGAGCGCGCCGACGCTTCCGGCCAGGCCCGCCAGGCGCACCACGGGCGCCGACGCGAGCAGCAGGCCCGCGGCCAGGAGCAGCAGCGCGAGGCCGTGGGCGATGGCGTGCCAGAGCAGCGGGCGCTCCAGCGTCAGCGCCGAAGGCGTGGGCCCGCGCTTGAGCTTCTGGCCCGCGTGCATCGAAGCCAGGAACGGCAGGATGCGCTGCAGCACGCCGAAGAGGAAGCTCAGCAGCCAGCCGGCGACCGCGACCAGGCCGAAGAGCGTGCCCCAGACCGATCCGGCGTCGCTCGCCAGCGCGACCGCGCCCGCGGGGAGCGCGAGCGCCAGGCACGCCCAGCCGGCCTTCATCAGCCGGCCGCTCGGCCCGAGGTCCTTGCGCATCGCGCTGCCGAAGACGCCGCGCATGAGCTTCAGGTGCAGCCCAAACGCCAGCGCGCCCACGGCCAGCGCCGCCGCGCGCAGCGGCAGCGAGGCCGCCGGAACGAAGGCCGCAGCGATTGCCAGCACCACTGCGGCGAGGGCCGCGGCGCCGGCCTGCATCTGCTGGCGGTCGCCGGGAACGCGGCCGAGCGTGAACATCGGCAGCAGCACGAACGAGAGGCCGAAGGCCAGCAGCCCCATGAAGCCGAAGACGCCCGCGGTCAGATGCAGTTGACGCGCCGCGCCGTGATCGAAGAAGGGGCGGCCGATCCACAGCGCCACCAGCGCCGCCGCGCTCAGCAGCACCAGCACCAGCGCGACGACGGCGCCGAGGCCATGCAGCACGACCCCGGCCATGCTGCCGCCGGCGCGCAGGTTCAGGCCCAGCATGACGGCGAAGACGACGAGCACCGCGATCACCGCGGTCGCGCCGGACGCGAGCCAGTCGGGCCGCGCCAGTCCCATGCCGGCGACGAGCACGGCGACCGCGGGGACGTAGAGCCACCAGATCGCCGACAGCAGCGCCGGCCAGCGCACGACCTGCTTGGTCGCCACCGGCAGGAGCTGCAGACTGACGCCGATGGCGCTGGCGGCAAGCGTTCCCAGCGTCACCAGGTGCAGCGCCGCCAGCGGCCAGCCCAGGCCGCCGCGCCATGCCGGCCAGTCGGCGGCGGTCAGCAGCACGACCAGCCACGCGCCGAGATGGAAGACGGCCGCGGCGCCGAAGTAGCGAAAGGGCACCGACGCCGGCAGCAGCCGCCCGGCGGCGCCCGGCAGGAAGGCGCCGCCCAGGGCCGGGCGCTTTGCCGCGGCGGGCTTGGTCACCGTGGGCTTGGCTGCAGCCGGCGGCGTGTCGGCGGGTTTCATGCGCGTTGCAGCCGCAGGCGTACGTCGCCGGGCTCATCGCTCAGGGTTTCGGCGCACCAGCCGCGCTCGGCCAGTTCGGGGTAGAGCATCACCGGGTCGCGCTCCAGCCGCACGAGCAGCGCCCTTCCGTCGTCGGCGTGCTGCTCCAGGTGCCGCAGGATCGTCACCATCGGCTGCGGCGGCGGCAGGCCGCGCAGGTCCAGCCGCCAGCAACCGTCACCGTCCAGCGTCGCGGGCGCCGGGGCGTCGGGAGGCGTTGGGTTCGGTCCGCTCATGTCGTGCTCACGTCGAGCGACAGCCTAGCGCGTCGCGAGGGCCTCGGACGCAGGCGCCGGTGAGCTTGCGCGGGAAATCCTCCGGAATCTCGGATACTTGTGATTTGGATCATTCCGGTACCCGAATACCGTTGACATGCTGGGCATGCTTGCACGAGTCGCCCGCAAGCCTTGGAAGCGATGAATCCCGAGCCGACCCGACCGCGCGCGCGTGCGCGCAAGTCCGCGGCGCCCGCGGGCGCCGAGCCGGTGCTGCGCGTGCGTACCGTGAGGGCCAGCGACATGGCCGCCGTCATCGCGCTGGATGCCACCGTCACCGGACTGCACAAGGCCGCATACTGGCAGCGCGTGTTCAAGCGCTACGGCAACTACGGGCAAGGACAGCGCCAGTTCCTCGTCGCCACGCTGGACGAACAGGTGTGCGGCTTCGTCATCGGCGAGGTGCGCGACTGGGAGTTCGGTGCGCCGCCCTGCGGCTGGGTGTTCGCCATCGACGTCATGCCCAGTGCGCGCCAGCTCGGCATCGGCGCGCGCATGCTGGCCGATCTGGTGGCACGCTTTCGCCGCGAGGGCGTGCACACCCTGCGCACGATGACGTCGAGCAGCAATTCGCTGCTGCAGTCCTTCTTCCGCAGCCAAGGCATGCGCGCGGGCCACCTGCTGCCGCTCGAGATGGACCTGAGCGCATACCCGCTCGAGGGCCGGGGCGTCGACGACGAGGAGCGCGCGGCATGAAGCTGCAGAAGAACACGCTGCTGGCGCTCTACAGCGTGCTCGAGTTCGCCGCCCGCCCCGACGAGCACATCCCCGCCAGCGAGATCGCCGAGAAGTACGGCGAATCGGCGCACCACCTCGCCAAGGTGTTGTCGGAGCTGGTGCGCGCACGCATCGTCGAGTCGGTGCGCGGCGTCGGCGGCGGCTACCGCTTCATCGGCAACGCGCGTCGGCTGACCCTGCTCAACGTCATCGTGCTCTTCGAGGATCCGGCGCAGGAACTGCAGGCGGCGCCCGAGGCCGCCAGCGCCACCCATGACGCCCTCGCGCGCGTGCTCGCCGAGATCGACCAGATTGCGCTCGCCACATTGGGGTCGGTGACGATCGCCACGCTGCTCAAGGACGTCGGGCGGGCTACGCGGCCCGAAGACGCGCTGGCGCATGCGGCGCAGCGTCCAGCAACGATGGCGCACGAGAGGGATGCCTCGGGTGCCGAGGATGCACCGGCCAGCATCGACTCCGCCTGATCCACGCTGCCTGCGCGCAGCGGTCATCCGTTCGCTTCACCGCCGACCCGACGCCAAGGACCCTCGACATGACACTCATCGACGCCGTGGCCATGCTGGCCCTGCTGCAGTACCTCTTCTTCACGGTGCTGGTCGGGCGCGCGCGCGTTCGCGGGCACGTCCAGGCGCCGGCCGTGAGCGGCGACGAGGGCTTCGAGCGCGCCTATCGCGTGCAGATGAACACGCTGGAGCTGCTGATCGCGCTGCTGCCCGCGCTCTACGTGGCCGCGCGCTACTGGCCTGCCGCGTACGTGGCCGGGGCGGGCGTGGTGTTCCTCGTCGGGCGCCTGATCTATTGGCGCGCCTACCTCAGCGACCCGAATCGCCGCAGCCTGGGCTTTGCGCTCAGCATCCTGCCGGTGCTCGTGCTCGTTCTCGCCAGCCTGGGCGGCGCGCTGGCCGCTTTGCGGCCGAACTGATCGTCAGCAGACGTTTCGGACGAAACATCTCCGGGTCCCGGACCCGGGACGATCCCGGGCCATGCTCTGACCCTGGTCAATGAAAGCCTTGTTCGGGCGATCCCTTGGCTTGCCCTGGGGGAGGGGGCGTCTTATGGTCCGGCCCCCTTCAACGATCCCAGCCCTGGACATGCCATGACCATGAGTTCGACCACCCTCGATCGCCAACCCCTCGCCATCGGAACCACCGCCAGCGCCACCCCGGTCGCGACGGCCGGCCCCGTCGGCGCCGGGGACCCGATCGTCGGCAACCGGGTCGAGCTCCAGCTGCTCACCACGCTCAAGTGCAACCTCAAGTGCAGCTACTGCTCGCTGGGCGTGGGCGACGTGCTCGGTTCGCAGACCGAGCTCAAGTACAGCATCGACCAGCTGGACGCCTTCGTGCGCAGCCATCTGGCCGACAAGGAGGTCTACGTCACCTTCTACGGCGGCGAACCGACGCTCAACCGTCCGCTGATGGAGACGGTGATGAAGCGTTGGCCGCATTGGCGCTTCCAGCTGCAGACCAACGGCACGCTGCTCGACGACGTCGAGCCCTGGATGCTGCAGCGGCTCTCCAACATCCTCGTCTCGGTCGACGGCGGCGAGGCCATCACCGACGGCTACCGCGGCCGCGGCATCTACCGCCAGGTGCTGAAGAACCTGCGCGCGGTGCGCCACCTCATCGGCGGCAGCGTCACCGCGCGCGTGACCTGGAGCAACCCGGCGACGAGCTTCGAGGAGATCGATGCGCTCGCCGCCGAGGACTCGCCCTTCGACTGGGTCTACTGGCAGTTCGTCGCCGACTACCAGTACGACGGCGACTCGCTCGAGAAGCGCCGCGCCGTGCTGCGCCAGCTCGTGGCGCGCTTCTTCGAAAGCAGCGATCGGCTCTACCCGCTCATCCCCATCATGGGCGTGGTGCGCAACAAGCTCATGCCCGGGCGCGCGCGCGAGCTCTACGCCGGCCGCACGCAGTGCCGCGTGTCCTCGCACCTGCTCAACGTCATGCCCGACGGCGGCATCTATCCCTGCCCGGACATGATGTACGTGCCGAAGATGAAGATGGGCGACGTGAAGGGCAATTGGCTCGAGCCCAGCCCGCTGCAGCAGACCGAGGACATGCCCTGCAGCAGCTGCGAGGCCTACAGCTGGTGCCGTGGCAACTGCATGAAGAACCTGTGGCTTGGCTACGTGAAGAAGGACCAGCGCTACCGCCTGGGCGTCACCGATCCGGTGTGCGAGCTGGTGCGCTTCCTCGGGCGCGAGATCGAGCGTCACGACCCGCAGGCCTGGTACGCGCGGCTGCCGCTGCCGCTGCGCCGCCGCCTCACCGACTGCGAGGTCTACGAGTACGTCGAGATCATGCCCTGAGCAGGGCCGGCCACGGCGCGAACAGCGGCGCCTTCGCCGCCGTGTTCGGGCCATCGGGGGAGGGGCGGCGCGGCCATAGTGCCCACTGCCGTGAAACGACCCGATCTCGACTTCCGCCACGCCTGGACGCTGGCCCTGCTCGGCGGCCTGCTCGCCTCGGCAGCCGGCGTCTTCCTGGGCGTGCAGGTGGGCGACGCGTTGCAGGAGCGCGCGCTGCTCGACGCACAGCGCCTGGCCGTCGAGCCGCCGCGCATGGTCTTCGACGCGGTGCGCCTGACGCAGGCGCATCGCCAGCTGGCGCACGAGGTGCTGAGTGGCCGCGCGTCGCACGAGCCCCTGCGACGCGAGCGCGCGCACGAGCTGGACGCGGCGATGCAGCGCCTGGCGCAGGAGCTGTCGCTCTCCCAGCGGGCGCAAACGGCGCGTGCCGACTGGAGCGAGGTGCAGCTGCGCTGGCGCGAGCTGGCGCACGCGGTCGAGCAGCGGCGCGTCGATGCCGCGGCCAGCCATCGCCGTCATGGCGAGCTGATCGAAGCCGAGCTCGACGTGCACGATCGCCTGCTCGAGCAGCTGCCGCTGCCGCTCAGCGACTGGGAGCGCGCGCTGTGGCAGCAGGCGCCGCAGCTGCTCTCCGCGCTCGAGCAGGCCGACGGCGCGGACACGACGGCGGCGCCGCAGCGCGCGCAGGATTCACAGCGCGCGCAGCGGCGCCAGACGGTCTTCCTGGACACGCTGGCCGCGCAGTGGCGCTGGCAGGCACAGCAGTGGCAACAGCGTGAAGCGGCGGCCGGGCAGCGCGCCCTGGTGCTGGGCGCTTGGGCCTTGCTGCTGCTCGCCGCGGGCCTTGGCGGCCTGCGCCGGGCGTGGCGCGCGCGTGCCGCGCTCCGGCTTCGCGTGGCGCGGCACGAAGCCGCTGCGCAGGCGCCTGCCGCCAAGGCCCCGAGGCCCGCGGACCTGCAACGCGAGCTCACCGCCACGCTGAGCCGCCGTGCGCACGAGACCCCGCACGCGACGCCAGCCGCGCAGGTGCCGACGACGCCCGACGCGCATGAGGGCGCGCCGCGGGTGAACGCCGCGGCGCTCGCGCCGCCCAGCGCTAGCGTGGCGCTGCCGTCCGCCGCAAGCCCGACGGACGACGACGGCGCTTGAGGCGCCCGCGGTCCTGGAGACGCCCGGCGTACTCGACGCACTCGAGGCGCTCGAGGCGCTGCGCTCGGCACGCGCCGGCATTGGTGAAAGCCCCGAGGCGGCGGCCATGCCGTCCGCCCTTGGGTATGCCCGTGGTGTGAAAGCTAACGTTGGAGTTAGCAACTGTCTTCAAAGTCAAGCCGATTGTGCCGGCGCGACGTGGCGCGAAGCATTCCACAACGCCTGATCGCGCAGCATCGCGTTGAGGATCGTCAGC